>Ga0181527_1005802_pt1 | contig 10096 bp, 7 predicted proteins | sample PEATcosm2014_Bin_30_FD_119762 | JGI IMG/M metagenome (GOLD analysis project Ga0181527, IMG submission 119762) | Peatland microbial communities from MTU Mesocosm Facility, Houghton, MI, USA - PEATcosm2014_Bin06_60_metaG | ecosystem: Environmental > Terrestrial > Soil > Wetlands > Peat | place...
CATGGTTGCTCTGCAATCACGGTCTTGCCCTCCCTTCCTCTTCCACCGGCTGATACTCGACAATATACCCCTGAACAGGTAGACTGCCTAGGCGAACATCCGAACGTACCTGAAGCGAATTCGTGCAAAGCTGCGCGCAGGCAGCCGAGTTCGCATGGTCGAAAGAGTTTTTGCTGAATACTCAGCCTGGGTCAGAAAGCCAGACACCCCTCTTTAGGTGTCGCCCACTTGGGCGACTTGCATCTCTTCTGCTGGTACGGTTACAACTGCGGGTTGGGGAGGGGTTGACCATCGGGGAGGTTCGCGCATGTCTGCATCATCCTATCCTGTTCGTGTCGTGCGTACAGCCCTCGGCCTCGTGTTCCTGTGGGCTGCGTTTTCCACCATAGTGTCGGCCGCGGAGCCGACCTTGGACTCATGGATCAGAACGGAGTCGGATGTCGCACGCGAAAGGCTCCTGGCCAATGTCTCGCCGGCTGGCGTCGCTAAGGGCGCGGTAATCGCTTCACCGTCGAAGCAGAACCCGAACTACTACTTCCACTGGACGCGCGACGCGGCGTTGACGATGAACGTCATCGTGACGCTCTCAGAGCAAGACCAGGCGCAACGGCAGAAATACCGCGAGATGCTGAGGCAGTATGCTGCATTCTCGCGGGCAAACCAACTGGCAGCGTTGCCGGGGGGATCGCCGGAGAAATTCGGTCCAGGCGAGCCGAAGTTCAGCGTAGACGGCGTTGTGGAGACGAACTGGGGCCGGCCGCAGAACGACGGTCCGGCGCTCCGTACTATCACCTTGATACGCTTTGCGCAGGGGCTTCTGGACGAGGGCGACCGAGCCTATGTGGCCACCCTGTACGATGGGAAACTGCCGACCGATTCCGTCATCAAGGCTGATCTGGAATACGTGGCCCACCACTGGCCGGACAGCGACATCGAGTTGTGGGAAGAAATGCGCGGGCATCACTTCTACGCCCGGTTGGTCCAGCACCGGGCGTTGCTCGACGGTGCGCGGTTCGCCGATCAGATGGGCGATGGTGGGGCGGCCCGGTTCTACCGTTCCGAAGCGAAGAAACTGGAGCCGGAGATCGAGAAGCACTGGGACGCGAACCGCGTGCAGTTGGTGGCCACCCGAGAGGTCGAAGGCAACGATTTCAAGCCCAGCCAACTCGACGCATGTGTGGTCCTCGCCGCGATCCACACCGATTCTCCGTGCGAACCGTTCTTCGCACCGACCGACGACCGCATTCTGGCGACCGCGCTAAAGCTGTCGCAGACGTTCCGGGAAATGTACGGCGTCAACAAGGTCCGTGCGGACGCCGCCGGCCGAGCGCTGCAGCCGGCCATCGGACGATACCCAGAAGACAAGTGGGACGGGTATCAACGAGCGGATAATACCCTAGGGAATCCGTGGTTCATCAACACCGCGGCGATGGCGGAACTGTGCTACCGTGCGGCGATAAGCTGGGCGAAGGCCGGCAAGGTCCCCGTCACGCCCCTGAACATCGAGTTCCTCAAGAGTGCTGTCGCCAGCGAAGGAAGCATGGTTACGTTGGCCGTTGGAGACCTCGTTCCCAGGGATGACCCGCGTTTCCGCCGTTTGATCAACGCCCTGTGTGAGTTGGGCGACGGCTATCTGCGCAGAATCCAACGGCATTGCGACCAGACGACTGGCTCGCTGTCGGAAGAGTTGAACCGTGACACGGGGATTATGCAGGGGGCGGCGGATTTGACCTGGAGCTATGCAGCCGTGCTCACGGCTTTCCAGCAACGTGCGATAGCAAAGAACGAGGCTCAGCGACTCGAACCCCAGCCCGCGCCCACTGGCAAAGCGCGGCGAAGCCTCTTGCTGCGCCGTTTCGCAGAACGCCCGAGGTCGCCGCATTTTGAAGTGGCTGCCCTGTAGGAAAGGGATACAGGACGAAGATTCCCACCCGTGAGATATGCCCTATGAGTTTGCTAATATCATTCGACCGTTACGAAGGCCGGCTCACTGTCCAGTATCTCGTCGATAGGAACCTGCCAAGTCCTTGAAAGCAACGCTGAGTTCCCGATCACTCATCCTGGGCGGTCTTCGAGGTACACAATCACGATTGGGGCTTCTCTTGAGGCGTTCAGACGGAACACAGCCGAACCCTTTCTTAATCTGGCTCTGGGAATGTGAGCACAAAGATAACGTGAAGAAACGATTTGCCATGCGCACACTGGCCGGAGTGGAGGATCCCTTTCATGTTTCTTAACGCGGTTATTATCTTGGCAGTTGTTGTTCTGCTGGCGTCTCTGGGTGCAGCCGCATTTACGGCTCAACGGAACAGAAAAGCGCTCCGAGACCTCGATCCTTTGGCGGAAAGACTTGCTGCTTCCCAGCGAGCAGAGGAAAGGAAGGGCATTATTCAGGCGATTACCCCGCTGGCTTACAACACGCGTGCGCGCCAGGCCCTCCAGGCTGCCCAAATAGGAGATTCCGACAATGAGGTAAGGGCGGCAGCAAGCAAAGCCCTGGCCGAAGCGCCCACGTCGGACCCTGCCGCCCCGTTGCTGAGCATCTTGCCAAAATGGTTGGTATGTGTTCTGGCCGTCGTTGCGTTCGCGTTGGTGCTGCTCCTCCTGTTTATTGGGTTGTACAACGCGGAGCTGCTTGAAAAACCGATGCCGCGGTTTGTTTTTGCCTGTGCAATCGCCTTCGCTTTCGCAGTATTCTTCTTCGTGTTCTATCCGCAGAAGGTCGCCATCCTTCCCCCTGGGTTGGACAGCGTTTCGCGCCTGGTGGGGCCGTTGGCTCTGTTCTTTATTGTCGCGAAGTTTCTCCTGCTCGGGATGCCCAGCGGTTTTTCAGGACGTTTGTTTCATGCTCGCGAAAATGGCTTCCCAGTCCAGGAGGTCAACTACGAGACGGTCCGGGTTAACCCCAAGGGAGAAGACTTCGTTTTTTACGTCGTGCCAGACGGGAGGCGCAATCTTGTTGGAATCTACGTGGAGTTTCCAGTTGGGGCGAAGCAGTTCAAGGCCCAGATCAAAGCTCCGTCTCGGGAACTACCTGAGTTGGCGTTCACTCGCGACGGACCTGACTCTTTTGAATTCGGAATTGCGGAGAAAAAATAACCTCGGGGGATCGGCCATGGCTAGTCGGTTTGTGCTCGTGCTCCTACTCGCCGCCGCGTCCTTTCATGCGCGAGCCGCCTATTCACAGAACATGGCGGACTACGCGTATGCCGGACGAACGCTGGGCGACCTACAGGCATTCTTGCATTGCGGGACGCCCCTGCAGACTAGGATGCTGCAAAAAGAAATTAACGAAGACTTGCTGGATGCCTTGTTTCTGCCTACGGCACAGGGCAATCCCCAAGTTCCGACTGTCCTGCGAAGCCGGCGTGGCTTCACGACGCTGGAACCGCTAGTCGTTACCGCCGCGGACCTGAAGAGATTGCGCGATTTCGCGCAAGACGGGGTTTACAACTCGGCCAAATTGTTTCGCGCTGCCTTGCTGACCGGCAGAGCTGCCGACATCGCAAACACTCGGGCGACAATCGACAACACCATTGCTCGGTTGTCGCCGGCAAAGCAAGATGAGGCGAAGTATCTGGTTGGTAACATGATTTCGGAGATCGCACCGAACGACGAATATGTGCATTATTATCGCTCGGCTGTCGAGGAACGCGTGGCAAAGGACCTTGCCAACCAGCAAGATGTCCAGCCTTTGAAGCTGGGTCATCCCTTTGCAGTTGGCTCCGGCGAAGTCATGCTCCGGGACCTGCGGACGGTCAATCCAGATCAGGTAAAGGCGTTCCTCGTGCGGGGCAAGACGTACGCCAAAACCTGGTTGGGCCGAAACCTGATCGTCGTTGCGCAAGACAGTTCCAAGCCGGTTGTGAAGGGACCGACCGGACTCGATTCCTTGCACTTGGCCGACAACGTATCGATAATGGTTCTTGGGAAAACGGCGCTCGCGAACCAAACCATCCCCAATCTCCACCCTCCGCTCCAATAATGGTTGAGACACTGCCTCCTGGTTGATTACAGTAGAGGGCAAGGAGGTAGAAGAAGGATGGAGAGAGCAAGGATTTTGGGGATGGAAGGGGCCGGGGCAGGCAACGGCAAGCCGATCCCGGACCCGGCCGTGCCGGAGAGGCCCGTGCGGCGACGGTTCACCGCCGAGTACAAGCTTCGCATTCTCCGCGAGGCAGACCGCTCGCCGGGACCGGGCCAGCTTGGTGCCCTGCTTCGCCGCGAGGGCCTGTACTCGTCGCACCTGACCACCTGGCGGAAACAGCGCGAGGAAGGAACGCTGGCCGGGCTGAGGCCCAAGCGTCGCGGGCGGAAGGCCAACGGCAGCATGATGTTCCGCCGGGCGGCGTTTGAGGACCTTGATCGGGACCACATCGGCCGACACAAACGCCAGGGGAATGGGCCGCGCGGGTTCTCGACGATATCCACTCAAGAAAGTAGACTGCCATAATGGTTGAAGTCGCAACAGGGTGATCCAGGCCGGAAAACGACGCCATTGGGGAAGCCAGCCGCAGGCGAAAGCAGAGGCGCTGTGAAAGGCTGAAGCAGTGAAAGTCCCCATCGACGACTTCGCGGTGCTCGACCGCGACGCGCCCGTGCTGCCAGCCTACGAGACCCTGCTCAACGGGGCGACCTGTTGGCTGGTCTGGTGCAAGCACTGCCGAGCATGGCACCGGCACGGGGCTGCCGAAGGGTTCGCCGTTCAAGGACAAGATTCCCCAGTGGCTGAAAGAGACGCACGCGCAGCTCTACGAGGCCCCCAAGCAACGGCTCAGCCAAAGCTAACCCTGACCCCGAGAGTTCTGGGGGGGATTCGCGGTGGAGGGTTTGGTCGCCTGAACAATCTCAAAATCCACCGGCTCCGACCGCAGCGGCGTGCCCAATTGGAATACACCATCCCACCAACAAACTCGGTATTGGCCAGGCCGGGCAATGTCCGCGAAAGGGATTTCATATTTGGTGCCCGAGCGCCAGGGACTCCCTTCAGTGTAGACTAACTTGCTGAGGTCCCACTCCCCGATAAGCGTCTGCCCGCGAGCGGGAACCTCAATGTCGTTGTGGTTGTAAAATGCGGGGGCAGCATCGGCCGGTGCCGACCAAGCCTTCTTCCGGCCCTCGGCCATCAGCGTGATCTGACAGCCAGCCTTTGCTTGGGTCAGTTCCAGCCCTCCGCGATAGACCTGCGGCTTGTCGGTTCGGTTGACGAACCAAGCCTCAACCAGAATGCTCTTGTTGACTGCAAACGCGGGCGTTTTCTTCCGAAAGCGCAGTTCCACCGTGATCCCGCACTTCTCAGCCACCCTGTGCGCTACAACTGCCGCCGTCTTCTTGAGCAGTGCTTTGCTCTCATCAAACGGGGGCTGGTAGCAGTGGACCCTGACGATGGTGTTCCGGCAGTTGACGTAGATCTCGTTGGGGATGGCGCGGAACGTGAACCACCATTTGAGTCCGCCGAAACTGCTTGCGTCCCATGGCACAGTGACGGCGTGAGCGTGAGCGAAGCGCACGTCGTGTTGGTTCCAAGCTGTGGCGTCACCTGGCAAGATCACGGAGGCAACGTCACCGCGGAGCGCTTCCATGGCCTTAACCGCATCCTCTTCCGATCTAAAGACCGTGACCTGAACCCCTTTGTTCTTTCCTCTGTATCCCAGGCTGCGGAGGTAAGCCTTCTCTCTCGAAAAATTGCCGCCGGGGCTATCCTCTCGAACAATGGATGTGTCGTCTTTCCAGAAATCTCCGACGTTAGCCAAGTCAAGAGATGGAAGATCGCTTGCCTGAAAGGCGGAGTCCGGCTGCGCCGACCGCGCGGCAGCAACGAAGATCGGTAACACCCCAAAGGCGATCACCACTAGGTTCACGATTCTCATGGGATGGTCTCCGCGTGTACGCCCGGCCGGGTCCTCCCCAGCCACGCCTGCATCATAGCCGGGCCCAGACTGACGACGTGTAACAAGATTGTAACGAGCAACAGGCTCTTGTACCACGGCTGCAAGAAGGCGGCTTACTGGATAATAGCCGAGGGGCGGGGGGCACCGACCGGGCACCGTGCGCAGCATGGTCGGCGTTGTGCGGATTGACGCCAAGCACGCTATCGCCCACAACAAGATCATGGTCATCGACGGCGAGACGGTCATCACGGGCAGCTTCAACTTCACGAAGCAGGCCGAGAACGCCAACGCCGGCAACCTGCTCGTGATCCGGGATGCGACGCTGGCGGAGCAGTACGTCGCCAACTGGAAGGCTCACGCCGAGCATTCAGAGGCGTATGAGGGGCGGAGTGGGGAGGCAGCGCCGAGGGAGAGGGCGCCGAGGCGAAAGGCGGCGTGAGGGATAGCTATCGCTATCGGCTGTCCCGGTGTTCATTTCTCGGGTTTGTACCCCAGCTCCTTGGCCTTTGCGAAGTCCTCGTTCGCTTTGGTCTCTTTGCCCCCTTGCTTGTAAGCGTTACCCCGGCCGTAATAGGCCGGTGCAAGTTTCGGATCAAGTCGGATGGCCTCGGTGTCGTCGGTGATGGCCTTGTCCCACTCGCCCTTTTTTCCGTAGGCCCAGCCGCGATTGCAATAGGCTGCGGGGAGTTTCGGATCGAGCCGGATGGCCTCCGTGCAGTCAGCGATGACTTTATCCCACTCGCCCTTTTTCTCGTAGGCCACGCCACGGGTGTAATAGGCTACGACGAGTTTTGGATCAAGCCCAATGGCCGCCGTGCAGTCGGCGATGGCTTTGTCCCAGTCGTCCTTTTTCCCGTACGCCCAGCCCCGGTCATGATAGGTGCGGGCGTCTTTCGGGTCGAGCCGGATTGCCTCCGTGTAATCGGCGATGGCCTTGTCCAACTCGCCTTTGATCCTGTACGCCCTACCACGCACCGAATAAGCCAACGCGTCCTTCGGACCGAGCCGAATAGTGTCAGAGAAGTCAGCGATGGCGCTGTCTAACTCTCCCTTACGTGCGTAGACCTCACCACGGCAGCCGTAGGCCGCCACGAGTGACGGATCAACCCTGATGGCCTCTGTGTAATCGGCAATGGCTTTGTCCAACTCGCCCTTCAGCGAATACGAATTGCCCCGGCCGTAAAATGCCAGAGCGCATTTCGGATCGAGTCGGGCTGCCTCGGTGAAGTCCGCGATGGCACGCTGCCAATCGCGCGCCTCTAGGTACGCGGACCCTCGGCTGATGTACGCCGTCAGAAGCCCAGGATCGAGCCCGATTGCCTCCGAATAGCTGGTGATGCCGTTCTCGACATCACCTTTTGCAACGTAGGCTTGGCCGCGGTAAAAATACGCATCGGCATAGGCCGGGGCCAGCCGGATTGCCTCCGCTAGGTCCGCTAGCGCCTTGTCGTATTCACCATCGGCTAGATACGCCAAGCCGCGGCTAAAAACGACCGCTGCGGACAGGCTATCGTCGGAGGCCCCGTATCTGAGGGTCAGCCGCGAAGGATTGGGCGACAAGTAGTCGAGATGGGCGAACGCCTTGGCAGTGTCGCCCTTCCAAAGGTACGCCATGCCGCAATAATAAACGGCGAGAGCCCTGCTTCCCCAGCCCGACCGAATGACCGCCCTCATGGCAAAGATACAGCCATCAAAGTCACCTTTGTTATAACACGCGATGGCACGGGCCTCCTCCGACTCCTGGTCGTGAGTTGCGAAGACAAGAGCAAGCTCCTGTCTCTGGGCTTCGTCCTGGCTAATGCCCTCCTTCTTCATCCTTGACCGAACGCGCATTGTAAGATGGGCGAACTCAGACTCTACAGCCTGCCGTCCTTGTCTCAATTCGTACTGAAGCTCTTGTCCTGCTGCCGCCCGTTTCCGTCCCAAGTCGCCCCGATCGTCCGGTCTGGCTCCCACAATTGACCGGAGCGTTCGGACTTCGACTTTCTGCGCCACGCGCGACGGCCCCGACCGCACAGCCGCCACCGGGAGCAAACGGCCCGTACACCCGGCGACGGCCCCCAGCAAGTCATTGCTTGATACGGCAAAGTTTATGTTCTCACCGAAGCTCTGAAAGGTCAGGGTATTGACGCCGACAACTTCACCTTTCATGTTCACGAGCGGCCCGCCACTGTTGCCGTGGGAAATTGGAGCGGTCGTTTGGATAAGCGTGGCATCGGAGTCGATCCGAAGAATAGGCGGAAGCTCAGCGCCTCTGCGAACGGCGCTCACAATTCCGTCGGATACGGATTTTGAGAACCCGAGTGGACTACCGAACGCCGCGACTCGTTCTCCCTTACGGACTGGAGCGTGAGCCACCGCGAGCGACCGGAGTTTGCGCCCGTGGGGATCGACCTTCAACAGAGCGAGGTCTTTCTTTGGCAAGAGGTCCAAGTATCCGATGACGGGGAGTTTAGTCCCGTCTGGAAGAACGGCTTCCGCGGACTGAGCGTTCTCTACAACGTGATAATTGGTTATGATTGTGCCCAGACGATCAACGATGAAGCCGCTCCCAATAGCCGTTCCGTTTCGAGTAACACAGTTGATCTGAACTACGGCCGGCTCTACGGCTTCAATCAGCGTGGGAAGGTCAACAGGCGCATCGCTGCTTTCCACAACCGCTCGTTTCGCCGATTCCTTGGCCTGCAACGACGCCGGCTTCTCAGCAACCGCCAGCGCGGCCTTCTCGGCTGGAACCGCGTCACTTTTCGGAGCCACCTTCGCGCGGTCCCTTTCGGAAACCTGTTTCTTCAGGTCGTCGAGTTGTTGGCGCAAGAGGGCAACTTGCTCGTCGGCCGCGGGTAGGCGGGGCTCAGCTCGCGCCGTCGTTAAATGGCTGCTCGAAGACGTGTCCCTTTCCAGCGCGGGGTGGGTTGCGGCAGCGGTAGCTGGCGTTTCTTCTCTGCCGACGTGCGCGCTCCACGCCGCAACGAACGCCACGATGCTCACCAAGATAGTCAAGGTCATCGCTAGCAGCGCTACGGCTGCCCATCGCGGGAAAAGCGACATTCGCTTTGCCGCTTCGGTGACGTATCGTCGCACACCACATCCCAGGACATAGGCCCAGGCTCGGCGCGCGGGCAGTGGGGGAGGACCAGAGGCAGGGGGAGGCGTGATATGGAGGGATTGAACGCGCGTAGGTGGCGGAAGAACAGGCGATTTGGAAGGGGTATCGCTGAAAGGGACGCTTATCAGTATCCTGCAATTCGGACAAGGTGCTGTTCTTCCGGCAAGTTTCTCACTGACGCGTAACGCTTTGCCGCACCCCGGACATCGCAATTGCAGTGCCATCGTCCGATCCTCGCAATACGATCCACAATACTCGCTCGCCCCACATTCAACTACCCCCCCAACACAGCAATGCGGGGTCATGGAGGGCTTCAGGGGCGGTGTGCCTGGTCAACGGCGGCATCAAATTCTGCCCAGTGGTGTGTGAGGACCTCCATCGCGCCGCAGCAGACTCTCAGCTATATCTGGTGCGCACTACTTCGCAAAAAGTGAAAAATCCGGAAGGACGCTAGTTGGGTTTCAGGTAGGGGAGGTATGGGGGGCCTACCCGGTATGCTCCGTGGAGGTGGCCTCCCTAGCATCGCCTCGGCGGGCTAGCCCAGCGCGCGACGGGCTAGCGAGCGAACGGTCTACTGGCCACCGCTAGCCCCGCTAAGCCCCAATCACCGCTCCCCTGGGCCGCCCTAGCCCAGCAGGCTTGGCCGACGAAGCGCATTTCTGCAAGGTCGAAAGCACGGGGGAACGGTTTGACTTTTCGCCATACTTTTGGGTGGGTCGAAAAGTCGGCCGTCTTGGCGTTTCTTGCCCCATACCGCCCCTCGTTGCCCCGCTATGCGGTCCTACGGGGTACTGGCCGGTGCTATCCGTGCTATCGGACTAAGCGCCGCGCATACGGTTCGTCGGCGTAACCCGTTATGTCGCAACGGATAACGTCACGCAAGCACGCGCGAGGATTTCCGCAAGTGCTTTCGTCGCAATGACTTGCGGCACGTCTTTTTTTCAGCGGTTTTCTTCGGGTTCCGTTTCACAAGTGCTTTGTTTTCAATGACTTAGAGATTGTCGAAAGTAGTGAACATGCGTCAATGGTTTCGACTAAGATCGGACGGGCCGATTCGACGGCCCAAAACGACACCCCGAAACCGGAGCTTTGACCATGC
>Ga0181527_1005805_pt1 | contig 10094 bp, 9 predicted proteins | sample PEATcosm2014_Bin_30_FD_119762 | JGI IMG/M metagenome (GOLD analysis project Ga0181527, IMG submission 119762) | Peatland microbial communities from MTU Mesocosm Facility, Houghton, MI, USA - PEATcosm2014_Bin06_60_metaG | ecosystem: Environmental > Terrestrial > Soil > Wetlands > Peat | place...
GCCGCTCTATCTCGCGTTCTTCCAGTTCGTGCACAACGCCAGAAAACGTGGAAAAGCGCTGCTGACGGCGCTCGTCGAAGCAATCGTCGCCCCATCACCCCGGAACCCGGGATGAGCCAAATTCGATAACCACCGGCGCGACCAGTTCGAGTTCCGCCATGATCGTGATGGCGGCTTTGCCGCGTCCCTCATTTGGTGATTACGGCGTCAGCGATCCACGCATTCTGGTTACGTATTTTCCCCAATGTGCCGCTTCAGTTCTCGGCCTAAATCTTATGCGTGCCCCATTGCTTCCTCGGTGGCATTGCGACTGTCCTACCTGGCCAGAATCTTCGGATTCTGGCCACTTTCCTTTGGTTATGGCCATCGTGAATTTTGATACGGGGCGATCCGTCTTGCTCTTTCATCTCCCGCCCACCATTTGATTCAGCACATCAAGACGAGGCGGCTGGCGCTACCTCACCAACCTGCTAATCCGTAGCAAGGTGGTCTTCGCTAAAGCGAGATGTGGCCGATAACGTCGGCAACAAAACGGATCGTCGCCAGCCTTCCTCGCCGATAGAGGAGGTTGACCATGTTCGATCCTTATCCCATTCACGAACTCATCGAGACCCGGCAAAAACAACTTGGAGTGGGCCGCAATGAACTGGCGCGGCGTTGCGGATTCAAGAATCTCAACAAGGGTCTCCGGCGGATAGACGGCGTTTGTCATGCCGACCTTGATTCACCGGGAGCCAAGATGGTGATTGACGCTCTACCCGCCGCGTTGGAGGTGGACAAGAAGGTGGTGGAGGAAGCCATCGCCGCCACTGCCGAAATTATCGCCGAGACCAACCGTCTTGCTGAGGCTAAACGGGATGCGGCATGGCGGGAATCGTTCAAACCCCACGCCTATCTGGTTGGTTCCCAGAATCGTCCTTCTCAAATCACGTTCTACGGAATGACTGGCGGACCCGAACGTTGGTTGAAAATCCCCCTCGATCTGTCACAGCCGCCGGTGACCTACGCGGTTCAGGCGTATGAGTTCGTGGCGAAGACACCGTTCGTTCCCTTCTTCGGTCCCACAAAGGGTTTCATCGTCAATTACACGCCGGATAGCGCGGTGCGTTTCGACCTCGATGGAAATCCCGTCGAACATTTTGATAGGGCTTATATATCGGGACAGGTGGAGGTGTTCATCGGAAAGCAAAGGCTACCAGCGAGGGGTCTGTTTGGCGTTTAGGGAAAACGGTTGATTGAACTCGGAGCCGATGCCGGCAGATATCTCAGATCGATGGGTTCGGAAAAAATAACTTGGCGTCGGCAAATGGATCGCCGCATAATCCCTCAGCCAAGGGAGACGCGGAACGAGGGTAAGGTCAAGAAGAGCACCCAAAATGCTTCGGAGGGCGGAATGGCGATAATAATTAAACGCCTAACCATTATCGTCTTGCTATGTATTGGCGGGTTCGGAGACGCTTTCGGCGAAGACAGCAGTTCACAGTCAAAGGTTTATCCCGGCTTTTATTACGTAACGAATGCTACACCGCCAGATGCGCTTCTCACTTTACGAGCAAAGCCATCATTTATTCCACGTTACATAATAACGGAGATGCCAAATAATACGGTCCTACGGGTGTTACAAAAGCGTGGTGACGGATGGTGGTATGTGCGAGTGGTAGATTCAGGTATCGACGGGTGGGCACGTAGTGGAACTAGCGAGGAAGCGTGGATCGTATGTTGCACAAGTCGGTCGGCCTCTCATCAAAGTGATCAACCAAGAAACTCAGAGCTTGATCGTTCTGATTCTTCAAGACCGAGGGAACACGCTGAACAGCAAAATAGAGCCTCTCAAGAATTGCCTCCCAACAATGTGACGATTGAGAATGCTCAGGCCCTCAACAAACGAATTGGCGACCTAGCCGCTCAAATCGAAACTCTGACCAAGGTTGTGGGAGAGCAATCCGAACTACGGAAAAACGCCAGCATCGGGCTTCGTGGTTCTGTCGAGCAAACGATTGCGGCCCTGAACAAGCGCATCGAGGAATTGAAAAGTGAATACAACGAAAAGGACAAAACGTTTTCGACATACCTAACGTCCATCAAGCCGAACGATAGGGAATTTTACCTAACGGCTCGGCGTGCATCGGAGAGTTATCCAAAGATTCCCTATTACATCCCGGGAACCAAGGAAATTGGTGAGTTTTGGATCGAGCCGACGGTGACGGACAAAGGCGAATTGTCCTTTGGGTTCAAGTTCGTCGATACCGAAGCGTCAATCGAAAAGGTGCGTGGGAAAATTGATATGTCCCGCCCTGAAATTGAAGACGTTCAAAAGGCGCTTCTCAAATTACACGAATGGTCCGAGAAAGCGCACCGCGAGAACGTTCGGAGTTACGAAAAGCGAGTAACTTGTTTCCCTGTTAAAGAATGCCCACCAGATGGCGAACGCATTGACGGAAAAACCTCAACCGAAATTCGGTTTATCGTTTATGAAAATGGGTCTACGGCTGGACGCATCCAGCGAAACAAAGGACTCTTCGTCGAGGGATACAATGTGTCAATCGACAGTGCGCTGATGCTGCAAGCGTATCTGAACCACGTGATCAAAGCGGCAAATACAGAGTTTACCTCGGGTAGGCGGAGTAAAAAGGAACTCGATGAGATGTTCAAATAGGTACGCGCCTGAACCGGCAAATTTGCCGGTCATCAAGCAATTTGAGGTCGCCACACCCTTGAACATATCCACGCGAGCAAAGGTCACGGGTAGGCTTTTAGGTGAACATGGAGGTTGGTGCTGTTCGCGTCGAAAAACGCATGTACGGGCCTCCTACGCAGTCCTATTGCCGATTCCGAGGGCGGAGAGAGCGACGGGAGTGGAGGGCGACATGGGGCGGGGTTTATGTTCCGAGACGGAATTCGAAACCGGAGCCGGTAGAGCGGATTTGACGCCGACTCATCGATAAGCGAGACCGTCGCTCATGGTTCATGCTTTAGATTGTGTCAGAAGGCCGCTGGTGAGTTTTTTTTTGCATCGATAGGTCTCCGCCTATGCGGGACACCCAGAAGTTTCACATGTGAACTGGGGCAAGGTGGGAGACCGCCTAAAAAATGGAGATGACTATCGGCGAGAAGATGTTCAGGCCATGGCGGAACAACTTTTGAAGCAACGAAGAAACGCGCACCATTAGCGATTATCGTGGATAGAGAGAACCCGAGGGAGGCGGGCAGCCGTATCCCTTTTTTGGAGATAAGCTACTGTTTTGCTATCGAGTCGATACATGCCTTGAAGCTATCGATTACGGTTTTTGGTGCTGGTATCTGCTCAATACCGTATTCTCGTACGTCTTTTTGATCTGAACGAAGAAAGCTAATCGAATAACGACCGCTAATAAATCCCATCATGAACCTAGTTGTAAGGTTATCATTTTTCAGAAAGGCTACATAGCTACCTTCTGGACTCACGCTCCCAGTGAAAGCGTCGTGATAAGCAAACTCTCTCGATCCAAAATCCCCTTTTACGACAGTTTTTTTAGAAATTGACTTAGCGTTCCAATCAATATCGCCGACTGAGATTTTAAATCCAGCTCGGCCAGAAACGAATAAAAATTCGAAATTCACAGATTCAGGTGACGGGGGACTTACGATTGCGACAACGATGATGCAGCCTTTTAGCTGTCCAGCCTCTTCAATTTGGTCATTCGTATATTCAACCCCGCCGGGAATGACTTGGGTTGCCCTCGCCGGATTGCCAAAGAGAGAGAGCGACAATGCCAAGAGAGCGAAAAACGTTAGTGCTCTCATGTTTTGCTCCGGTTCGTGAGTTTGGAAGAGACGGCGACGGCGGTTATTAGTCTACCCCCCGGCTTCAGATATGAACACGGCGTTCGTCAGGTATTTCGCCGCCTTTAAAACCCGGTAGACGGAGGCGACGCCAATTCCAAGTTGGGTCGCGATCCCTTCACGACTGAGTCCTTTCCGGTCCAGTTCAAGAATCTGGTCGCTCTTGGCCCGAGCTGTGGGTTTCCTACCCTTATATTTCCCCAGCCCCTTAGCTCTAGCCACACCTTCCTTTTGACGTTCAAGCATCACCTCGCGTTCAAATTGACTGATCGAGGCCAAGAGGTTCAACATTAGGCGTCCGGTGGGGGTCGCCGTGTCGATTCCCATCGAGAGGATTCGAAGGCTCACGCCCTTCTTTTCCAGCCTACCTATGATCGCCACCAAATCGGCTACGGACCGGGCCAGCCGGCATATCTTGGTGACGACCAAAGAATCACCTGAACGAGCGAACGAGATAACCTCTTCCAACGCGACACGGGGCCCAAGGGCGCTGGTCTGTTCGCGCCATAGGCGTTCACACCCTTGACCCAGTAAATCGCGTTCCTGTGCCTCCAGACCCGCGATTTGGTCCGTCGTCGAGGTTCGGGCATACCCGATAAGCATGGTCCTTTTCCTATCACTGACATCCTTAACATAGTGATATCAATCTATCAAAATGTCAAATTGAACTTATGTGATAGGCTTTAGACCTCCATTTTCCGACTCTCACACGGGCATGATCATTTGGTAGTGTCGCTGCCGCCCAATGACGGCCCTGGTAGCTCAACATGTATGGAGAAGCTTTCGAGCAACTTTCTGTCTTTGCATTGACCCCAATAAACGAAGGGCTTCGAAGGCGACCTCCTACAACCGAAACCAAGGCCGTTGTGACGTAATTTCGGAACATTGCATCAAACCGCGAAAGCGTGGTAGCCCCTCCTTTGCTGAAAGCGCTTGGTCGCCGGTCGAAATTAGTTGAAGGGACATCCGTTCATGACTTTTGTTACGGCAGAACAGGCGCTCAATGAGTTCCAATTTCCTGGGAACACGGCCGTTTTTGAGGAACTTCTCCAAACTTTGAAATCGCAAAAGCTAGTAGGCTTCATCGGCTCCGGGGTTAGCATTCCACTGATGCCGTCGTGGGAAGGTGTATTGTGTGAATTGCTTACAACTGCTCGCTCCCGAGGTCTTGTTAACACTGAGGATGAAATTGAACTTCAAGGCCAGGTTAAAACCGATCCACTTATGGTGGCGGACTGTCTTGAGGATGCATTTACGAGCACGGTGTTTCGAAGCTTGCTATCAGCCAAGTTTCGAACAGGAGGATCAAGTTTCACAGAAACACATCGATTAATAGTACAATGTAATCTATGCGGCATAATTACATTAAACTACGATCAATGCATAGAATCAGCCCACGTCAGCGTTAAAGGTTCACTTCCCGTGTCATCGAATCAAGCAAATCAATTTGAAATAACAAGGTGGCGGCAAGGGAGCGTATTTGATGAATCAAATACACCAATAATGCATTTACACGGGATTAATACCGATCCGACATCAATAATATTCACAGGAAACGACTATAATAAATTCTACTTTGCCGACGGCGGCGCTGAGTTTGTAGAACATATTTGGTCTACAAAGCAATTGATGGTGGTGGGATTTGGTTTTTCGGACCCATTTTTGACGTTTATTGCCCAAAAGGCGCTTCGATCCACTTATAGTGAAGAGCGGCATTTTGCAATTATAGGTGTTGATGGCTCAAAAACAATTACGCCAATGATGCGCAAACAGTTCATCACAAAGTATCGCTTGCGCCCTATATTCTATGAAGTCAACTATGAATCTGATTCAAGGGGAAATAACACAGCCAACCATTCAGGTTTGATTAATATACTTAGGCATGTTTCCGATAAAGTCAATAACAGTATTGAAAAGCGTGTTGAGGCCGATCCGCCCGTAGATATCGAGAGCGATGACGGTGCTGCGGCGGTAAATTTGATCGAAGGTGGCTCCGAACAGAGTTTTGAACGTTACCTCTTCAGGAGTCCTGCGGGAAAAACACTCTATGTCGCGCCGCGTTTGATGGATCGGCCACAACACAGCGTCGCGGATGACCAAAAAGATTCCAATTTGATTGAGCTAGATCAAATTATCACCTCACCAGACTCCTATCTTATCACCGCACGAAACGAGTGCGGAACTTCAACTTTGTGCCAACGGATAAAGGACGAGTTTCAGAGTCGCCCTAATACCAAGGTGTTTTTGCGCGATGCACAGAGTCTACCAACCTATCGCAGAAAACTCGAGAAGGACTTCGATTCAGACACCAGGAAAAGGAGTGAAAATCATATTCTAATACTTGATAACTACGTACCACATAGAGATGAGCGGCTTCTTAAGGAAATTCATGGGCTTGAGTTTTTTTCTAAATACATCATTTGCATGAATAGCTCAAGCTCTGATTTGAGGAACACCTCTATAGATAGCTTACCAATAAAGTGTAACTTGGCATATCTTTGGTATATAGATAGATCTGATATTCGCACGCTAGCAAAATTGTTATTTGAATCAAGTGATGATAACTATATTTCATCGATAGTTGATAAAGTATACGCAGACTTGATGGCGCTTTGTATTCCGTTGACGCCTTCAAACGTAATAATGTATCTTTTGATAATATTTCGTGAAGGTGATTTTTGCCCACTTAACCGCGTCCAAATTGTTGATAAGTACATAAGCAGCTTGCTGCAAGGCCCTAGCGATATTTACACAAGTTCATTTAATGCTAAAAATAAGATGGATGTCGTCTCGGCTTTTTCTTATTATTTAAACCGTATAGACGCGAGTTGGTGCAGCGAAAAAGACTGGTTTGAGTTTTGTGCAAAATACAAGGCGGCACAATTAATTCACTTCAATGATAAAAAACTGTTTAATGAGCTGGTTAATAGTCGAATATTTATATGGGTTGGCGATTGCATTGTTTTTAAATACAGATTTTTCTTCAGTTTTTTTCTAGGTAGGCATGTATCTTTTCGTAGTGCTCTGATGAAGGAATTTTTGGAGCAGGAGCAATATCTTAGAGTACGTGGTACGGTGGAAGTCGTTTCGGGGCTTTCAGCGGACAATACCTCTTTGGTGATGGAGTTGACAGCGAAGCTTGAGCATTTGTTGAATGATTTTTCTAATACCTATGTTCCAGACACATTCGACCCGTTTGCTGATTTACGATGGTCAACGAGCGAGAATAATGAGAGCGTAATGTGGGCGAAGGTTCAACAGAAAATTGAAGATGGCCCGCACAGCCCGGCCGAAATCGACGTTATAAAGAGCTCACTTGTTGCCGAGAGAATGACCGTAAGCCAGGCGGTAGCGTTTGAAAAATTTGATAAAGTCGAAAGGCGTTTATTTGCATTTCATTTTGCCCTGGAAGAGGCCCTCAAAAACAGCGATGAACTTGACGGAGAATTAAAGAAACGTGCCGCGAGAGCCGTGCTAAGGGCGTATTTTAAGCTGTTCCAGGTAACGATTTTGCTTTCTCCCATCTTAGTTTCTGTGAAGTTTTATGATTGGAACGGAATTTTATTTATTAACACGTTACAAAATGAGGATTCGAAAGATAAAGACAAAGCTTTATCGGATATGGTAATTGCTTTTCTTGATGGAATTTTATCAAGGGCGGCGTCGGAATTCGGTTCGAGCCGTCTTGGTGTTGTGTTCAAGAGAATTTCTGAAGAGAATTCCGAAGGATTTCTTCGTGTTATCAAGTTGGTAATGTTGATCCATGCGAAACCCGATAGATGGGCGGAGTCGGCCGCAGAGCTAATTAATGCTGCTGATCGAAACAGTTTCTACATATTTAAGATGCTAACATCAATTATGCACCATTTCATGGAGGACGTAAATACTGCTGTTGATCGCGATGAGTTGAAACGCCTCATTGCTTTGATTAAGACAAAGCACCATCTGAAGAAAGATACTCCCGGATCAAAAGCGGTTACACGTGTTTTAGGGCGTCTTGAGGATCGAGATTTTTTTGGCACGAGAAAATGACACATCTGAAAACTGATTTGAGGACGGAGAGATACACATTTTTTCCCTTTCTTCTCGCGGAATCCATCGCTCTCATTCCACCGACAGGTGATGGTTTGGTATTGGGGCATCGGCATCGGTTTGGCGACTGGATATATCGCCCAGAGCGGGGATGGCGGCGATGTGCTCAAATCAAATTTGCACTCCCGAGGCGTTCAAGACCAACGGGCTACGTAATTGCCGAGCGGCGTCGTGACGCACTCGCCTCTTGTCGTCCGTCAAACCCACAGGAGCGGAATCTCGTTATTTTACGCAAGGCGGAGTTTATCGCGAGGAGGAGCAATTGCGGAGTCTTGGAGGAACGGGCGACCTCGTCAAGTTCGCGGGGATGATCGCCATCATCGCGGTGATGTCCACGGTCGTCGTCGCTTCTTTGATTTCTCGTAGTAGCGTGGTCGCAGTCATGCCGGATTGGAGCGAGCGTCAGCTGGCGGAATTGGCGCGGTGATCGGCCAAAAAAACCGGCCATTTCTGGCCGGGAATCGCATTACCTGAGAGGAGTTGCTGGTGGTAAGCGCCAGCACATACCGGTTGAAATAACGCGGTAACATGCGAAGTCAAATCCTCCGAAAACTCAAAACCTATTCGCCCGAGGACGGGACGCTTTCGCTTTGGCGACGCCCTCGCCTTTCGGAAAATGTGGGCGATAGACGGTTTCCGACAAAACGATACGCGCGGGTCCACTCCCAGACCGGCAAATTTGCCGGTCATCAAAACGATCCAAGGTTCCGGCGATGCTGACGCTATCCGAGCGACCAAGGGCCACGGGCGAGTTTTTCTCGAAGGGAGGCAAACCCTTATGGGCACAACCATCGCGCGATATCGGCAAGGCCGTCGCGGGGAAACATTCGTAGCTGCCCATGAGATATAGAAAAAAAATTAGAATCATGGAGGACTCAGGCAATGGACAGGACATGGACAAGGACACCCCCTAGGGGGTGTGTCCGTCCGTCCGTTTGTCCGCCCCCGATGACTTCCCGGAAGGTTGGACATCATGTCCAATGGGCCGCTATAAAGTGTTCCGAGATTTTTCATAAACATACTGGCTAGCGAACAAATCTCCAAGGCGTTCTCTTTAACCTATTATTCTTCATAAGCTGGATATTGCTCAGGCGCGTCACCCTTACCGCCTATCGTGCGGGGATATTGCACGCCCGTTTCAGGCTCCACAATACCATTGCATGTCAAGATAAACTCCCAATAAGCACCATAATCGAAAAAAAATCGCATCTGCTTCTTCGAAGAAAAAACATTATCAATTCTAATATACTTAACACCTTTGGCGTTTTCTGAGCCAGAACCCTCCTCTAAATCCTCGAACAGCTCGTATATTTCATCACTATCGGACCTGCGACCCTTAAGTTTGCTGTAAAATCCATAGCAATGGTCACAACTGAACTTATAGGCGTCGAGAATGGCCGAGGCTAAGTCTTCCAGTGTGTCTGAACCTTCAATTTCGACATCCCGCCACAGCCCCCTACCAAGCTTGGCGCGAAATTGAAAGATTGTAGCTCTCGAGGCTTTTTTCACGGTGCAATCTCCTTGACCGTTTTTATGTCGCGGAAGGAAGTCACCTAATCGCGTCTCCCCCCTCACCAGATTATTGCTTCGGTCAGCATCGATTTCCGCACTGGATTTCTCGCCCGGAACGGGAATGACGGCGACGCCCTTCGCCAATTTCTTCAAATCGAAATGCCGGTAGGTTGATGCTCGAGAACGTTCGGCATGTCCTTGGATGGGGTCGGCGAGGCGGATACGCGGGGAGGTCCCGGTAAGCCAAGGATTATCTGTTGTGTGGCGACCAACCGCGCCTCCCGGTCGATAAGCGTCGGAATTCTAGAACATCGCGTTAGGGCTCGCTTGACGCATCGGCACCGGATTCTGGAGCCGGAACAAGCATGTAAAAACAATGCTTTGTGCGAAACTTTCGCTTGAACTTTTGCCGTCACACTTGTCACACTGGCGTCACAGTGACGGACCGAATCCGGTGCTTGATGAACCATCTTTAGGTCGGTAAGGTGAGTTGGACAACATGGGCAAAAGGCGGATAACAGATTGATTTGACGGGGAACAAATGGGCTCCCGCTTGTCCCAAAAGCTGGCGAGAACAATGTGGGGCCATAGCTCAGTTGGGAGAGCGCTTCAATGGCATTGAAGAGGTCGTCGGTTCGATTCCGTCTGGCTCCACCATTTAAATCAGA
>Ga0181527_1005809_pt1 | contig 10087 bp, 15 predicted proteins | sample PEATcosm2014_Bin_30_FD_119762 | JGI IMG/M metagenome (GOLD analysis project Ga0181527, IMG submission 119762) | Peatland microbial communities from MTU Mesocosm Facility, Houghton, MI, USA - PEATcosm2014_Bin06_60_metaG | ecosystem: Environmental > Terrestrial > Soil > Wetlands > Peat | place...
CGCCCAGGTAATCGCGACCTGTCGGTTCGGCCATGAGCGATGTTCCGAACTACTCCACTTTCAGGACACCTACGAAGCCCTCCGTTCCCGCATCGTGAAGCTGGTTGAGTTCGGAGAGCAGCCTGCCGGTTCGGGTCACGTTTGGCCGGAACCAATAACCCGCCGAATCCGCGAGGTGCTGAAATGAGCGGATCTTCAGAGGGGTGTCACATAGTGGCAGGTAGTCTCTCCCTTTTTGTCGGAGCGCCTACTTGCTTCATTCTGATGCTCTACTACGCTTGGTTGAATCACCCTGCCGGAATAATTGGAGGTCTCGTTGGATGGGTTTGGGCCTTGGGTTCGGGTATGCTCTTGATAGAGGATGAATGACCGAAGGTTCCGAGGAGCGGAGCATCCGACTGGCGGTGGTCGATACGATGCAGCGAGCCATCGCCCGGGTGCAGGAGAAGCTCCGCGAGCGGGACGTCCTGGACCGGGACATCGGACTCGAGCTCCAGGGGGTGTACGATGCGCTGTCGCACGTGCAAGGTGGAGATCCGGGTCACGGAGCTGCGGAACCCGACCACGCGGGGTAGCTTCCCGGTCGGGTCGGTGAGCTGGTGTCCGAACCACGGATTGACGTTCGTGCCCGATCCCGCGCTTGGGTTTCGTATATATATATGACAGGAACTGATACAACGACTGATGAGCCGGTATATACGTAAATACAACCCCCACTGACGTGACGCACCTGGGGTTTCATATATATATACGAAACCATGCTGTAGCATGACACGGCCAACCAAGTGGCACGGTCCCATGGTCGTCACGTCGGTCCGGATCCCGGCCGCGGATTGGAAGTGGGTCAAGGACCGGAGGGGAGCGCAGTTCAGCGCGCTTCTGGCCGCCAAGATCCACGAACTGCAGGCCGAGGACGAACGGAGGGAGATGGAAGCCGCCATCCGGGAGATGCGTACGGAACGCGCAGCGAAGGGTTCAAGCCCTCCGAAACGGTAGGGTCACCATGGAGATGATCGGCGCAGAGGAGGTCGTAACACCCCTCCCCCGGGCGGACGAATCCGAGCCGGTTCGGAAGTGTCCCCCCCACCGTCGTGTTCACCTGCGTTGCCCGGACTGCGGCGCCGAGTTCACCGGCGGTCACAACCCCGACGTGATCTGTGGTGACTGCAACCAGGTGATCAACACTCCGAACCCATACAAGGAGTGAGTCTGTGGGGATCCCCGGGCTCAACAAGCCCAACGAGTGCCCGATCTGCAAGTGGGTCGCGCCCGACTTTGGGAAGCTCCGGGACCACTTCGGAGTCCACGTCACGAGCGGCGAGGCACCGCAACAGCGGAAGCGCAAGCCGCGCATCTACATCGGAGTGCCGGCGGCGCGAGTGATCTCTGCATCGGTTCTGATCACTCTCGAGAAGTGGGCGGCTCCGAAGTGGCCGGGCGCGCTCCCGTACGAAGCGCTCGTCCGGCATGAAGCGGTGCCGGGTCGTATCGACATCGCCCGATCGATCCTCTTCCACGATGCGAAGAAGATGGACTCGGACGTTCACATCCAGGTGGATGCGGACTGCGAGATCCTGGACTGCCCTCTCTGGCTGACGCTACTGCACATCACTACGGCGCAGGACATGGGCTTCGATTTCGGGATCTGGCCTACGTTCGACGCCACCGGGACCACGGTGCAGATCAATGGGGATCCGAAGCTGATCAACTCGATCCGTCCCTGGCCGATCGAGGGTGCCCGATTCGGAGGCGAATGGTTCAGTCGGAAGATCCTGAGACTCTTCAAGCCGATCGGCGAGATCACTGGCACCACCGAGGAGGAGCGGTACCTCCTCTACATGGAGAACAACGCAAAGGAGGGTGAGGACTTCAACTGCTGTCGCCGGCTCCGCGAGCAGGGTTTCAAGATATGCGCGGATCCCCGCGTCCGCATCGGCCACCGGAAGGAGATCACTAAGATTGCGAGCTATCCGGCCCCGGCTAAACCGGCGCCAGCCCCAACGAGATCTGTCGACGCGCGTAGCCCATCAGAACGTCCGTCGTCGTCCCCGTCAGCTCCCGAGCGATCACCACCCCATGCTTCCCCACTGCCCGAAAGCAGTAGTCGTGACGAAGGGACCGTGGCGTGAGCCCGAGGATCCCCGATCGGGTCCCGAAGGCATGTACGAGCTGGTTGACATAGACGGGGTGGTACCGCTTCAGCCGCAGGACCTCGAGTAGGTTCGGGAACCAGGGATCCAGGCCTGGATCGTACGGTATTGCTACGAGCTTCTTGTTCTTTGGTCGGACCCAGACCAGGAGACGGACATCGCCATGGGTCTCCACGTGCACGTTCCACCGGGTAGGGTCTGCAGGAACAGCGGGGTGCATCCCCGTCGAATAAATCAGATGCGATAGTTGCGACTCGAGCGAATCGGGATCCTTCACGAAGTTCCGCAGGAGGGCCGTACGCTCGTCGTCAGAGAGAGGAGTGGTGGAGGTCGCCACGGAGGGGTACTAAAGTTGGCCAGCAATTTAAGAACTGCCCGACGAAACGAACCGGTGCGGTCAAACGCGATCCAGTCTCGCTTCGCGTCAGGAGACGTTCTGGCCGGTCCATGGGGAGGTTCGTTACGCACCTCCGAGGAGTCGCAGAAGGATTCAAGTCCCGGGCCGGCCTCTGTACTAGCGTGAATTGGTTCGGTCTCCTCCCGTCCGGGTTCGGTTACAACGTCTCCACCGTTCAACTACTGATCACGATCGCGATCGCCACTTTCGACGTGATCGTGGTCTGGTTCGGCGTCTGGATCCCGATGCGCCGGTCCGTCGCGCGCGGGGACCGTCCGTTCATCTGGCGGGGCCTCGCGGAGTACGCGGCGGCCGCCCGGAAGGGCCACGAGGCCGAGCTCGCGAGGGCAAAGCGGGAAGAGGAACGCATGCAGCGGATCCGGGGATCTCCATGATGAGGAACGAACCGCGCCGAGTCGGAGCTGGAGCTGCGCCCCAGCCCGATGACCCCGATGCTCCGAGCTGGCGCCCCGGGAAGAAGATCACCATGATGGCCGCCGGAGAGATCGCGGCCTATTACGGGAGCCTCTCTGCCGAGCTCGCCGCGCAGTACGTCGAGCAACAGAAGGAAACGAACCGGCTGCTGGCCGATATCCTTGAGCAGCTCGAGAAGTGATGATCGAACCCCCGGTGCCACCCCGGCGACCGATTCCGGAGACCGAAGGCGACGAGGTCGACGAGGACGGCGAGCTCGAATGAGATATCCTTGTGAGTTCGGCCACGCCGACAAGGACGGTGAACCTATCGTTCACGTCTCCCGATCTCGATGTGACCGGTGGGTGGCCGCCGAGCAGAAGCGAAAGGCCGGCGTCTCTTCCACTGGGCCGCCTCCTCCGCCTCCAGGTCCTCCTCCGACCGCTCCTCCTCCAGCAGCTACTCCGACGGCCCCTCCTGTAGCGAAGCCTGCCGAGTCCGCCGTCCGGCGGCCGGAGACGTCGACCATGGGCGGAGGATCCGTCGCGATAGACTACACCAAGGCCTCGACCACGAAGCCCGGCGAGGGCCGCCAGCCGGACAACAAGGCTGAGGAGTGGGAAGTCAGTGCCGAGACCGCGATCCGCTTCTGGCGCGTCCTGTTCGGATTCTTCGAGGCCATCTGCAACGGAGCCTGTCGGTTCTTCGAGATACCGCTGATCCCCAAGACCGTCTTCGAAGTGGATCAGGGCCAGGAGTATGTGATCAAGACCAACTTCCGGGGGTTCACTACGCAGATCCTTCGGAAAGTCTTCATGGCGAAGACGCCCGAACATGCCGACCGGATCGTCGCCGGGCTCTCCGGAGTACTGACGTTCGGCCTGATGATCGGACGAGTGGTCCTGCACTTCGCGACGCACCTGCCGAAGTCACCGAAGATCAAGGCCTGGAAGGCGAAGCGCGCGGAGGTCGAGGCCCAGAAGAAGGTCGCTGCCGCGCTGAAAGACACGGGTGGTGCAGCTGCACCCCTGGCTCCGGTCTCGCGTCCCGAGCCGGGAGCTGGTTACGTTCCGCCAACCCCGGCGGGAAGTTGAGAAATGGCGAAGAGGTTCAAACCGCACTTGGGAACGCCCGAGGAGCAGGCCCTGGAGAACGCGACGAAGGAGAATCAGCAGCTTGCACTCGGCCTGCTCGATCGCGAGACGCGGCTGGATCGGATCGCCGATGCCTTCTTCCCGTTCCTCATGCGGACCGCGCGCGTCGGCCAGCAGATGAAGCTCACGTACAACCGCGAGCGGCTACTGGACCTGATGGAGGTGTTCAAGAGCCGGGTGATGAGCCGCGCCGAGAACTTCGTGGGTCCGGACGGAGAGCCGCTTCCGCCCGAGATCATGGCGCAGTTCGCGAACGCGGTCTCGTTCGTCTCGAAGTTCTACCCGATGCTCTGCAGCCAGATCGAGGAGGGCGGCGGAGAGGTGATCTTTGCGGTGATACTGGCCATGCGCGATTCGGTCGTCGATGTCTGCAACTTCCTGGAGATCAAGTCGCACGGAGCCCCTTTCAACGTCGACTTCGCCGTCGAGGGTCCGTGAGCATCACCACCCCATGCTTCCCCGATCCGGAACCGGCGCCTGAGTGGCTGGACCATCTCTCGAAGGCGGTCGAGGAGATCGAGAAGGCCACCGACTGCGTCGAGTTCGCAGGGGCCCGCCCGCTCGGTCTCAGCGAGGCCGGGGTTCCGGCCTTCGTAGATTTCTACCGTGGCCTCTGCCGCAGCATGCACAGCGCGATCGCGGTCTACCGCGCAGGCCTTCCGAAGGAGCTTCTACAAGAGTTCAAACGTGACGCTCAGGCTCCAGCTCCCCCGCACTGACGGAGGCGTATGCCCGGTGGTCGTGGCGATCCTGGGCCGCCGAGGGACCGGGAAGACGACCCTCATGCAGGCGACCTCGTCGATCTATGCTCCCCGGGACCACCTGGTGATCGTCTCTCCGCTGAACACGCTTCCGAACCGGATGCCGGACGTGAAGTGGTACAAGGTCTCGATATTCAACAAACCCGAGGTCGAGCGGGTCTTCAAGGAACTCAACGAATCCGGAAAGGAACCCTTTATCCTGGCCGACGAGGGCGACGAGCTCACGGCCGGATCCGCAGCGGGGATCGCGGGCGGCTTCCAGACCCCTGCCGTCTACGACACGCTGAACTACGCCCGGGAGGCCGGTGTCGGCATCTGTATCACTTCCCGGCGGCCGGCGAACATCGCGAAGGACATGCTGGCGAACGCCAACCTGGTCTTCGTTGCGAACACGACAGACCCGGGAGCGCTCGACTGGTACGATTCGTTCATGCAGGACCCGATCCATCCCGACCGGGACTACAAGTCGATCTGCCGGGTCCTCCCGGCGGTCGATACCGATGGCTATTCGGTTTTCATGATCTGGAGCCCGGGCCGGAAGCTGCTCGGTTATGGGACCGTCGACATGGACCGGATGGAGCTGCGTGAATGGGATCCCAAGGAGCTTCGCGAACGGCTGAAGAATGCCCCCGCTGCGTCAAGTACGGACCCGAAGGCCACGCCCGACATGAGCGGGTCGGACTCGGCCACGGCCCCAAGCGGAAGCGCTGCCGGCGCTGCGGACGCACTCTCCGGAACGTCACCCGGAGTCCCTATTGTGAAGAGCATCTCGCCGAAGTGAACCGGGAGCGGAACCGAATCGCTCAGCAGCGCTACCGGGACCGCCAGAAGCTCCTCCGGACGCAGCGGATCCTGGAAACGGGCCGTTAACGCCTCCGCCCCGGGGGGGATTCGTTACCCCCAAGGGTTGAAGGCAATCCCATGGGAGAAGCCGATGCAGCTCTCGCGAGCGCCGCACATGCCGGACTGACCGCCGCCACCGAACTTCTGGACGCCCTGTTCAAGTACATCGTTCCGCTGATCCTCGTCGCCGTCGGGTTCTTCCTCTCGGGTCAGATCGGGCTCTCGGGCCTGATCGCGAACCTGCTCACGGGAGCGCTCGGGACGAAGATCTCAGACACTGCCGTGATCTGGATCGCCGACCTGGTCGCGGTCGCGGTCTGGTTCGCCATCGCCGCGATGCTCTGGCACATGGGGTCCGGTCACGCCGACGGGAAGTACCCGATCGTCATGTGGGTCGGTCACTCCCTGGGCGGGCTCTTCGCGGGCTTCGGACTCGGAGAGGTCGGGGCCGTCGTTTCCGGCAAGGTCCTCTACGGACAGGTGTCGGACGTGGCCACGAAGATCTCCGCAGGAGGTTAGGCCATGTCGGCTTCCGTCCTCCGCGCCTACCGCAACGAGGTCCTGTTCAACATCCCGCGCGCAGCGTACACGTTCCAGACGGTCGCCAAGGCCGTTTCCGCCTGGACGGAGTACGTCCCACTCATTCCGCGCGCCGGTGACGAGAACGTCCTCGGCGTCGTCGTCGAAGCGATCACGTTGCTGACGGCGTCGGCCGCCCAGGCTGTGAAGACCACGATCACCGTCGGAACGACCACGACCGCGCTGGACGTGCTCGACGAAGCGATGGACCAGGTCCAGGTCGCTCCCTCGGTGAACACGCAGGCCCGGTCGTACTCGACCAGCCGTATGTTCCAGGAAGAAGTGGAACGCCAGCTGCTCGACGTGACTGGCTTCGCCTACCCGCGAACGGCCCCGGCATCGTTCGCTGCCTCGGGGTCCCGCACGGACACCGGAGTGATCTTCATCCCGGTCGGCGGGAACTCGGGCGCGGTCCGGTTCCACGTGCCTCCGATCACGAACGTCTTCGCAGCGAACGTCACGAGCTCGGTGGTCTTCCAATGCTACGTGATCTCGGGCGACAACTCGACGGTGCCGACGTTCCTCGAGAGCGTCACCGGCAACCTCGGGGCGGCGAAGCAGGACATCTCGACCTACTACCCCGCCAACCTGGCGCCGACGCTGATGGGGTTCATGAACGAGACCACGACTACTCTGACCAACATCTACCAGACGTCGCAGGACAAGGACATCCTGCTGGACCAGCAGGACGCTGCGATCATGTCGTACGCCAACGCCTGCCTGGCGCCCGAGACGGTAGCGGGATCCTACCTCGCGGGAGGCGGAACCCCATCCTTCTCGGCGCCGGCGTACAACGTCCTCTGGTTCGCCCAGAACGGGAAGCGGTTCAAGACGCTCCAGGTGACGTTCGGGACCGCAGGGGTCCGCGACATCGGATTCATCGAGATCGCGGGAGAGGTCGTCGTGAACCCGCCCGTCGGCGGGGCGAGCACTCCGGCGCCCTCGACGGCGAAGGACACGGGCACGGTGGGCGTCGGAGGCTATCCGGCCCCGCGCAGCGGCCACGGCTCGAGCGGCGGAACCTCGAACGTCCGCCGAGTCGGGGCGTAGGGGCCCCCAGTAGGGGGCTCCGATGGACGACGAGGGAGTGGTCCGAAGCCGTTACGAGCACGGCGGAGATACTATCGCCGACGTGACGGTGGCAGGGAAGGTCTACCAGGTCGGGCCCAACAAGGGCCTGAGGCGCCCGCTGCCCGCCAGGTACGCCACGCTCATGAACGTGGGCCCGGGAAACCTCCTCTTCGGCCGGAACCATGCGCTCGGCAACTATCCGTTGCCGCCCGGGCTTGGGTACACCTTCGACTACGTCGACGTCTCGGGGATCGTCCTCCAGGACAACGGGACTGCCTGTAGCTGGACGATCGATTACACCGGCCCGTGAGGTGAGCCGTGCCGCGCTCGAAGCTCGACGACCCGAACATGTGGGCAACGATGCTCGGCCTGCCGTTCTACACGCTCGGGAAGAACGGCAGCGGAGCGAACTTCACTCAATCGACCTCCGTGGTCGGGTACGGCGCCGGATTGGCTGGAGCGCTCGCGGCTACCGCGAACGGAGGCATCATCTACGTCCTCAAGGGCGCTTACACCTCGGGCGACTTCTCCGCCGCCCTGGGAGGCGGGGCTACCGGCGGAGGCTTCGCGTTCTCGGGATCGAACCAGATGATCATCTTCGAGCCCGGCAGCACCTGGACGTTCGACAACGGTCTCGCGGGCCTGACCCCGGACTGGTACACCGGTACCCATGCGAGCTTTCTCCACGGGCTCATCTGCATGGGCGGGAACGGTTGGGTGCACGGCGCGTCGACCGGGACCATCGCTCCGGTGATCTACAACAACCAGTGGTTCATCGGCAATGGCCTCGTGATCAACTGGGGAACGCAGACGAGCCTGACGAACGACCTGAACGGGTTCTACGTCCTGCTCCCGGGCCTGAGCTCGAGCCCACAGTACGTCGGAGCGGGCGGGAACAACTACGTGATCGACGGAGTGGTCTCGAACGGGAAGATCATCTCGTTCCTCCGAATCCAGACGGACAACTACAACTCGTTGATGACCACGCAGACGATCTCCCAGGGAATGCACGTCCGGAACATCACCGCGACGTACCAGGCCGATGCCAACATGAACTCGGGGAGCGCCTTCCTGATCCAGGGATTCGACGGCGGAGAGGTCGCCGACGTGACGGTGGACATGTCGCTCTGCTCGGTCGGGGACAACGACTGCCTGAACGTCACCGGATCCTTCGGCGAGACGCGCAACTGGACCTTCAATCGGATGCAGCTGCTCGGAAACGGTGGGATCCTCGCCGGTCCGACGTACATCACGCCGATCGAGCTCCAGGGCAACCAGAAGGCGGGGACCGTCACCGGAGGTTGCCACGACCTGACCTTCATCGATTGCACTTTCGACTCGGGGATCTATACTGTCGGGGGATCGCAGACGATCAACCTCAGCACCCAGTACAACGATGGCCTGATGATCGATGATTGTTCGGGAGGACCCGGGCAGGAAGCCATTGCGGGTTGGGTCTACAATATCTCGTTCATCGATTGCACGTGGGTGATCTGTCCCTGCGTACTTCTCCCCAATACCACGGCGAACGGAACGGGGTACAACATCGTTGGAGGAGCAGGAACGACCCCGTACGCGTTCACCAACCTGGCCACGACCGCCGACAGCAACGCAGTCACCCGGGCGTGGGCCGGCTTCTTCCCCATGTCGGTGCAGGTCGCGAACGGGACCGCCACCGTGACGGGCGTTACCATCAATGGCAATGCCACCGGCGGGACGACGGGCTCGTACATCCTCATGCCCGGGGATGTTATTTCCGTGGCCTATTCGGGCGGATCCTTGGTTTGGCCCGTCATCGACGTAGTCCCGTACGGGTACATCCGGTTCCTCGGAAATGCACCCCAGTACATCAGGAACTCGAGCGTCCCTGGGATGACGGGCCGGGGCTGCGGATCGCCGTACGGGATGATCTCCCTGGCGGCCAGCCCTTCGAGCTACACGAACCTGAGCGGAGGGATCGAGTCCATCCTGATCAACACCGTCAGCGGCATCACGGCGATCACCCTCAACGGCCAGAGCATCGCGGGAGCGATCACCGCCGGGGTCGGGAAGATCGATCTGAACTACGGCGACACGCTCGTGATCACCTGGGCAGCGACCCAGCCCAAGGTCTACAAGCAGCTGAAGTGAGGTGACCGCATGGTCACCCTCTACGATTCGTCCCATACGGGGAACTCGAACCTCACGAACAACTCGGGATCGGTGAACATCCCCCTCCCGGTGGGGGGGAAGATCTGGCTGACCCTCGTTTCGAACAACATCGCCGGACAGCCGACCGGGAACACGGTCCCGTTCGTCGTCGAGTCCTCGACGGGAAAACAGACGATCGCACTCGCGTATGGAAGCAGCTGGGGACCGAAGCAGATCCAGGGAACGTCCCTGGAGGCAACATTCCCGAATGCCGGAGCGTATCCGCTGCTGAACGTTCGGGTCGTCATCTCCGAGGACCCGGAAAAGATCGAGCCGCAGCTCATCGGGGCGGCGGTGAGCTCGAGCCAGGTGATCTCGCTCTACAAGAAACAAAGCCTCGCCGTCACCGCGAATGGCCAAATCTTCGGGGTCTTCGGATCGATCGTTCCATTCAATCCGCCCTGTATCTTCCGCGTCCAGGCCTGCTTCGATACTGCCGGAGTACTGTCGCTCCTCATGGGGACGGGAGGAGGCGTCTCGCCGACGCTGAACTCCGGGAACCCTCTCGTCGCCGGGGCACTGTACATC
>Ga0181527_1005811_pt1 | contig 10086 bp, 8 predicted proteins | sample PEATcosm2014_Bin_30_FD_119762 | JGI IMG/M metagenome (GOLD analysis project Ga0181527, IMG submission 119762) | Peatland microbial communities from MTU Mesocosm Facility, Houghton, MI, USA - PEATcosm2014_Bin06_60_metaG | ecosystem: Environmental > Terrestrial > Soil > Wetlands > Peat | place...
CTGAGCTAAAAGATCTTCTGGAAAGTCCGGCGCTTTTTCCGTTCCGCATTAAGCAAGCGCAGGTTGAAGGAATCTTGGCAAACTCTCCTCGAATGGACGTCGTGCGCCATGGGCTGGACGAACAGATGGTGATGCTGCGACCGGATAAGGGTCGTACATGCCAAAGATAAGGTTCGGAGCTCAGTTCCACTGCCGGTCCCAAATGTCGCAAGGCAAATAGTTTTTGTCTTTTATCCCTGATCTTGATAGACTACAGCCCATGCAAGGGCCGGCCAACGAGAACATTCCCAAGGAAAAACTTCTTCAAATCATTGGGAAGCTTCTCCGTTCCGATCTTGACCTGACTTTTCTCCTGAAGCTTGAGCAGCGAGAGATCGAACAGCTCGTTGCGGCCATAAGGGAAAGAGTAGACGGAAACCAGTGACGCGGAGAGCCTCCATCACCACTAAGGTCGATGACCCCGGTTAAAAGTCGCCCTTCCTTGCCCCTGCTCGGCGGAGGCTAAAAAGGCGTCCATGTGGATGACCTTGGCCGTGCTTGATTACACCCGGACACGGACCGGAGAACAACGGGGAAAGGCGCCGACGCGAACAGAGCCCCGTTGCTCCCCGGCGATAGTTCCGCCAGCGAGAAAAGGAGGAAGGTGCAAGGGGCGGCGGAACCGAATGTTCCGTTGGGGGCAACAAGGCGCACGGGCCCGAGAGCGCCCGCCTTGACGCCCATAGCGCTCAGGAGAGGGCAAAGCGGCATACGACAGGCGTCAGTGCGACGAACGTTTCCGGGATTAGCGACAAATGGCGTTCAGCACCTTGGCGGCAAGTCGCAACTTTATCTCGTCGCCCTCGGCAATGAGGCCAGCGACGAGTTGCGCCAGTTCTTTCGGTTCAAGCTCGTAGTTGAACAGGTCGGGAACTCCTACCTTCAATGAATCTGCCAGTCTGGTGAGAACGGCAAGGGTAGGATTTGCCTTCCCCCTCTCGATGGCGCTCAGATATTTCGAGTTGATGGAGATCCTTTCTGAGAGCTTTTCCTGGGACATGCCCCGGGCTTGTCTAAGGGTCTTGATTTGCTTGCCCATCATCTTTCTCACGTCCTTCATGTGCACCCGCTGGAAAGTATCGAATTTCCAACGGGAAATGGAAACAATCTATAAGACGTAATAACTCGTCTATGAGACGTAGTATAATATACACAGGCATAATCTACGGGAGGGCCTCGTCCTGTGAGAAGTACCGGATGAAACAGGAGTTAGTGCGCGGTGGGAAATATTATTTCACAAGGACGCGCGCCCATTCAGCTCCATGGAATTCTTGCGATTCCACTGCGCCGCAAGGCGCAAAAGACGAGTTCTATGCGGTCAACGCCCAGCAATAAAGGACTGGTGATCATGGACTACGAGAGAATGTCCAACGCTGAGCTTTATGCCCTGTTGAAGGAAAAAATGCCGGCGGTCGCTGAGACAGTCGGAAAAGTCAGGGATTCCAACAGAGAAACGGTTATCGCCTTCCTGAGGTTTGTTCAAACATATCAGGATAGGCCTGTCTGATGTAGAATCTCGCACGGATCATTGCATTTCACGGACAAGTTTTGGCTGAATCTTGTAAGTTCTCCCCTGGTGCTGCCATTCCATAGCACCGACCCATGCGGGTCTGACCCACGTCTTCCTGTCAGCGGCCAGATGACGCCAGTGGCCGCGGCGAGGATGAGGGACAGGCGACGCATGGTGACCGGGCGATTCGAGACGAGCAAAGGATGGGTGGCCATAGTCGCCCGCGCGGGCCGGATCGATCATTATGAACGTCTGCCGGCGCGGTGCCACCCATGGCTTGAGCCGTTCCGTCTTTTCTTCGCGTGATCCGGCTGCTGGCCGCCAGGTGATCTCCGTGGCGGTACCGCCAAGAGCTGGATTCTCATCGGGATGGCCCAGAGTCCGGGCTGGCGCATGGCGGCACCTACCTTCGTAGGCAGGTGAAATCGTGATTTGGTAATGATAAAAGGTAGTTGCGGTCTTCACCTGCAAGTCCTCACGTTCTACCCAGGTATGCCTTCTAGGATTACCGCGTGTATCACTGTTGGGGCGCGCGAGGCGCTGCTGACCCCCCACGACTCGTTAATACCGAAAAAGAATAGCTGAAGCAATTCATGACGTGATCAAAAGTAGGCGACCACCGCCGAGATTATCCGGGGTTTTCTCTCGTCCATCTCTCCATGTCTTCTTTCTTCTTCTTAAAAGCTTCAATAGGTCCGGGGACGGGAGGGAAGAGATCATGGAATGTCCGATGCGCGTTCCGTGCCATTTTCACCAGCAAGGCCAAAAGCCTGTGCACATCGCGCTGTGTTTCGTGAATATGTTGCTTTAGACGCACGCTTGTGTCGCCGCTGTCATCGAGGTATTTTTGATCCACCTCTCCTCCCTTGTGTTCGTATACGTGACGGCGGTAAAACATGCGGGCAACGAAACTGCATTCCTCTTCGCGTATACGAGCGAATAAATCAATATCAAACCAGTTCTCGAACGTTTGCCTTACCTCTATAAGATCGTAGAACCGTTGTCTGGTCAATCGATTCCTTCGCCGTTTGGTCAACGGCACTAGATCCGCTAATTGTTTTGCGATCTGTCCTACAAAAGAATCAAATGCGGCCACTGCATCTCTGAGGCAGTCCTCGGCGGCGTCACCAGCGTTGAGGCGCCCTCTAATGGACGCCATTGTCTTCGTCTCGAAGTCAGCAAGGTCGTTGCGTGTTCCACAGGCAGAACAGTAGCCAAATCGACCGAGGATGTCATTGAATTCACCACATTCGAGACAATTAAACCTACACTGTTGGCTTTGCTCGGATATGTAGAAGGCAGGTTTTTCACCTTGCTTGCCGACCGCCTCAGCAACCTCGTCCATGTCGATGACTACTTCGCCCGCCTCGGCCGAATCCAAAGCGGTAGTCAAGACCTTGCAATAGTGGCTGACGTAGCGGAGTTGAGCCTCCGAGAGGAATTCATAGCCGTGCGCGTGCGTCCCACAGTAAGGACATATTGCCGGCCAAGGGCCGCTGCGCCAATACTCGCCGCAGCGAGGACAGTTGTGCCCGAACTTCCCTTCGCTGTCGGAGACTATGAATACTGGAAAGCACCCTGGCATTGGCGGACTTGTCTCGCCGAGTTGGATAGGTGCGACTGGCACACCAGGGGGCAGAGCCCATATGTCAATCATGACGACCGGCACTGGGCGGTCATGGACGAACTGGACCCGATAGGAAAGCCCGCCTTCGTCATCAGTATTAATAATAAACGTGATCCGGCCCCCTGAATGCCCGATCTCTGCGAATTCTCCAGCCATATTCTCTCCTAAAGGTAAGATGACCCCGAAGCGGGTTCGGATTTCATGCGTTGCCGAGCAATGGCAGCCTGATCTTCGGACCATCAACAACCTCATAGGGGCTATCCTTTGCCACTGGAATTAAGTGATTCAAGAGTTGTTTAGGCAAGGGATCCGACAAGACAAAGTCAAAAGGATAACCATCTGGGGCATTCTGGAATCTTAGGGCATCCATACGGATTATTCTGGCCGGGAATTTATAGCCTTTTGCGATATTCTCGTACCAATATGGAACAAGCCATAGCTTCCCTTCGTGACGTATGGTATCGCAGATGACAAGATCGCCATCACTATCGTTACTTACGAGGGTCTTAAGTATCTTCACTGCGATCCCCATCTGGGTATTCCGGCGAAGTCGACCACACGTTATGATCCAAGTCGACCGCTCGTTCCTGGTCAATCCGACCGCCCATTATGATGAAGGCGACCGCCCCGAGTCAGAGCCAACGCTGGTCGTTTGTTACGTTACATCGTTTCCTCCCTCTGAGTCAATCTGAGCTTTTCTCCTTCGCATAGATTCTCCTTTGAGCGTGATCTTGTGAGCGTTGTGCATCAGCCTGTCGAGAAGGGGGTCTGCGATGGTAGGGTCCCCTATCACCTCGTGCCAGTGCTCCACGGGAAACTGACTCGTCACGGTGGTCGACGCCGAGCCGGTCTTCGATCACCTCCAGATACTGCCCTTTCTTTCTAAGAACGGCCGTGAGATAGATTAGGGCTCTTTGGGCGGCCAAGGTTGTCCGGATGCGAGGTCAGGGTGACGCGGTTCACCCGTCGGCCTGCCATACTCCAGACGCCATTTTTCGATTTGACCGAGAAGCTTAAAAGCGGACTTCCGTCGTTTCTCGTCTTCAATCGCCATTCTAAAAAGTCGGACACGCAGTTCGTTGGACGCGCGGGCGTGTTCCGTGAAGACGTTGGGACTTTGCCCGTAGGGTCGTCGCTCGACGAAAGCAGTTTCGAGCTGGTCCCAGACACCTCGCGGAACCTGCAAGGGTTTGGCGTCATCGATCAGGTTCAGATTTGCGGCCAGGGCTTCCGGCGTTCCGAGCGAGTCTATGACTCTCGAAAGGACGTGTCGATTGAGTTCCGGTAAGTCGCGTTCGCACAATTCTCGCAGCCTCGCGGCCGTCTCCGGCGATCGTTGGGCAAGTTCCGTGAGTCGCGCGACCAGCAGCAGGTCCGCGCGGTACGGAAGGTTCCTCAGCGCGATGCCCCGGATGTCCGTATCAACAAAACTCAGAAGCAGTTCTCGTGCGCGCGGCGTATCGAGCGCGGCAAGGGCGTTGATGAAATTGTCCCCGCATTGCTCGAACTTCTGCTCATCGGAGGTGAGTTCGTACAGAAGGTCGATTGCGGCGTCTGAGCGGCTCTCGCCGAGAGCGGTGACGATCTCGCGCAGTTCGTGTCCCCAGAGCTGCCGCTTGCCGAGCACATCGCGCATCTTGGCGATCCCTGCCGCAGGGTCGTCGACTAGCGGGCAGAGCGAGAGGATGCGGCGTAGAAGATATCTATCTGAATCCTGCATCCATTTAGTCGTCCGGTCGAGGATAGAATCGACCAGAGCAAACGCGGTTGTCGCGGGCAAGATTACGCCCGCCATCAACAAGCGCTCGGCGATGTCGAGAAAAGTGTATTGGTCCCACTGGCCGGGCATGCCAATCGCATCGAGCACCACTGCCGCCGAGTCCCTGCCGTCAATTACGGCAAGCGCTTTTGCGAGCTCCTTCAGAGCACCGGCGGATTTCCCGTCTTGGGTCTGGTCTTTCAGGCGTTTGATTTGCGTGTTCAGCGCTGCGACGAATCGTGTACGCCTCTGGTTATCGCCGGTCGGCGGGACACGACCTTCACGCGCGGCCCAGATCAAGTCATAACGGAGCGTCCGGTCGAAGGAGCGCTCTGCTTTTTGCACGAACTCGCGCGCCATCGCGGCCGCAACGTCGGAGAGGTATTCAGGTTCGGGAAGCAGATCAATGAGCACTTGCTCGGCCCCGTCCGGGTGGAGGCGCATGACTGCGTCGATGTGCCACTTAGCGTAGCTCATACTGCCGCCATTGCCAAGAGGTCCGCGATCGCCGGCTGCGCGCGCAGCCCGACCGCGGCGCATTCTCCCGATGTCGGCATGTATGAGCGTTACCAGGTCCGCCATGTCTTCGGGCCTTCCGACCTGCGCAATCGACGAGGCCAGGTTGGCCTTCTCCTCGCCACTGAAGTCGTCCTCGCGTAGCACGACATCGACGCTGCTTTTCAGGTAGACGCGAAGGCGCGCTCTCAGGCCCTCGTCCGCGATGTGCAGCGGTTCCGTATCAGACCTGGCAACCTTGCCGAGAAGGTCTGCCGCGACTTTTATGTCGGAGGATCCGCCGTTGGTAACCGACGAGAGGACACCCGCCGCTGCGACGTCGTCGGGAAGGCGGCGAAACACGGCCTCCAGTTGGCGCATCACCTGCCACTCGAATTCGTGTCGCTGGCCTGGTTCCGCACCTACCTTGCTCCGCAGCTCGCGCAGCTTCGCAAATACGCGCGCCGCAAGCTTCGCATCGGCCCGTGCTGCGATCACGGAAACCATGCCCCCAAAGCGCGTGTCCTTGAAGTCTTCAGTCTCGAGGCGCCGCAGGTATTTCTCGATGAGACCGTCTGGAATGGCAGTGGCGAACGGCAACCAGTACTCGTGCTCGTAGAGGACGCCTTCGGTAATTTTGGCTACTACCCACTCGCTCGTCCAGGTCGGATCGGTCTCGCGCAGATGCTCGAGCGCAGGTTGGATGTAGTGCCAACCCAGGTTGTGCAAATCGCTGCTGGGAAGCATCATCATCGCATTCTTGACGACGCTGTCCAGACCTCGCTCGCCAAGTTCGATCAGATCAAGCGCGGTTCGCAGACGCGCGGGATGGTCCGTGGTGCTCTCGATGAAGTTCCGCATCGCGGCGACGGCCTTAGGTCTGAGTGCCGGGGGTATTAGGTCGGCGTTTTTGCGGGCAACGTCCTCGAACGTTTCACCATCCATCGACTCAAGGACACGGGTCAGTGCGTCGTCAGACCTGGTCCACATAAGGTCGGAGGCCGCCGCCTTCTTCACCGCGATGCTCTTGTCTTCCGCCGCTAAGGTCGCAATCTCGTCATCAAGACGATGATGAAGCACTTCAGAGACAAAATCCGTTCGCGCCTCCTCGCTCCAGACGAGCACCTGCTCGCGCCAGTTCGGTCCAATCGACGAAACCTTGATGTTCGGCCAGAGTTGGTAGGTGCGAAGCCGCATTTGCTGGTCTTGTCCGGACAGAAGCGGCGAGATTATGTCGCTGAAGTCGTTTGAAGCGGTGGCGAGCATGGCGGCGAGGGCATACTGCTGATAGTTGTCGTCGCGGACTTTGTAGATGTTACGGAAGCGCTCACCGACGGCTGTGCGAACTTCATTCCAAACGATTCCGCCGCCGAGCTGCGCAAGCTCTCCGGCGAATACGAGGTCGACAGCGAGCGCCATCTCAACCAGCTTCCCGCCGGCGTACGTGTTTCGCTTGTTGGTTTCGCAATCACCCGTCTGCTCGGCAAACGTCTCGGCAATCATGCGCAACGGTTCAGCCCAAGCCGGGTCGTTCACGTAGTCGGCCACGAAGCGGCTGTTCGCGTCGTGGTCTTCATCGCGCAGGTGGAGAAGCTGCGCTCGTACGTCGAGCGCAGAGTAGTACTCCTGAAGCTGCTGATGTTCGAATTGAAACGCCGTTTGCGGGTAATCAAGACGTTCGAGAACGTGGTGCGCAGTGAGCATCACGAGAACCGCTGGCGCGCCCACCGGCTCGATCTGCCCACGATCCGCAAGCTGTCGTGCAATGGAGGCAACGACACCGCGGGCATCAGCTTCGGGCAATGTCACCGCACCGCGACGGGTCATCTCAGTTGCGAGCGCCTTCAGATAGTCCGTTTGCTGGCCAAAGACCGGTGCTGATTGCAGCCCGTTTCTGTGCTCGTCTCGTTGCTCTTGGAGACGGAGAACCTCGGCGAGGACAGCGATTTTCGTGGAAGGAATTTTGGCGCCAACTTCAAACAGCGAAGCGACTTCTGAGAGGACGAACGGCGTGCGGGTCAGCTCGTCGAGCGACGGGTCAGCATCAATGCGGGCACGGAGCTCGGCACCTTTTGCGCCAAGACGGGCTGATAGGTAAGCTGTCCGCTGCATGGGCCGAAGGGGCATCAACCGCAGGCGCAATGCACCGGGTAGCGGTGGCGTCAAGTGGTGTGTGCGGGTCGCGACGATGATGCCCGCGCTCGGAAAGTCCCGTTCGAGCTCTCGGAGTGCGTGGTTCGCCTGCTCGGAATGCGACTCCGCAATTTCGTTCCAGCCGTTCAACAACAACAGGAATGGTTCCGTCTGCTGCACACGGGCGAGGTCGGCGGCCGTGACACCTTCTGCCTGGAACGCGGGCATGCCGGCAATGTATTCGAGAATTCCGTGGCGCGATGACGTCCACGCCGGAAGTTCGACTATGAATGGTGTGCCGGTGGTACCAGCGTGTCGCGCGAGCTGTATCAGCGTCGTGGTTTTCCCGCAGCCGGCTGGTCCTTCGAGAACGATCCGGCGGCTCTGCGATAGCGCCTGGTGGATCTGCTCAAGCGACAGCACGTCGGCAGACTCTGCGCCATCTTGGTCAAGCCGCACTGCAGTGAGAGCGATGAGCGGATGTCCTTTTGTCTTACCCGCCCAGGTCCGCGTGACAGCGTCGGCCGCGCGCCTCGTTCTGCTAATGAGGTCTGCAACCTGCGGTTCGGCATCGACGACATCGAGGTGGAGGAAACTGGCGCGGAGCGAGGCGTTCTCCGGCATCATCATCAGCGTGATGATTTCCTCGCGCTCGATGACGTGGAGTTCGAGGTCATAGTCTTTCTGAATTGCCTCTTCCCACCGCTTTTGGTCGACATTACCGACTTTAGCGGAGGTCACGAAGAGGAGCACCCTTAGGTCAGGAAAGGCCTCCATGGCGGTCTTCGCGTCGGCAGAAATCTTCTTAAATGTTGCAGTAATCGAGGCGGCGAGTCCCTTGCCGATTTTCTCCGGCGTCAGGCTTGAGGGAGCGTAGGCATCGAGGCCGAAATCTTTCTTGCGTTGACGGGCGATGAGTTCGGGCCAGCGCTTCTTGCCGAGTACGACCGCCAGCCCCTGAAAACGCATCCCCTCCTCTTGGGAGGCGAGCTCATCGAGTGCCCTTTCGATGTCGGTCCTTAATATGATCATTCGCGCCAGCGCCTCGTGCTGTTCGGGTGAAGAGGTGGTTGTTGTGTTTCTTTGGTACCTTCTGGGGCAACGGCCCCACCCCCTGTTCCTGCTTCATTATTACCACTTCCATTCCATACGCACAAGAATAAACGCGGAATTGGGGAAGGCGGGCCATGGCCCTGCCCATGGGGGTCGCCGTCCCGTCAGGTTTAAGGGCGTCCAGGTCGATGAGAGACGTCTGGTGCTTTCCCAGGACCCTTCCGGCGGACGGTCGAGCCACGCCAGGACCGAGGGTCTGTCATCCCCAGGCTGCAAGGCCGAGAGCCAGGAAGGAAAGATCGGAGGTCGTGATCTCCGGCGGGGTCGAAGAGAATCTATGGAGTCGTACACGTGACGGCGGTAAAGGCGACAGCACGCGCCCGGAGCGATGCGGCCCGCCTGGCCCCGGCGCTGTATCGCAGAGGCCCTTGAGGTCGTCACCGTCACGAGGCGGTTCATTCGTGTCGCCGGGTCGTGTTGCAGCGCAACGAACCGTTGCAGGTTAGTGAAGATTACGCTCTCGTCAAAATCTGCGGTCTGCGCACAAGCAACAGACCGAAATCAGGAACCGAGGATCACCATGAGAACGTGGAGACGAGCAGACAGTGCATGTGTTGAGGTCCTCTCGAACTCAGAACGACCTTGTTGTCCGGCTGGCACCCTCAAGTGGTTAAGGCCGCCATTTCAAAGTCCTACCCCAATAGCGTCCATCCTATGCGTGGTGTGGAGGCCATTGCCAGAAACAGATGCCTCAACCAGGCAGTCAAGAGTGGAGCGTCCGCACTGCCATGTTGCGCTAAACCCCACGCGAAAGCAATCCGTCATCCCGCTCGCCCATAGCCGCCCGCAACAGGTCTCACTGAGACGACAGTCTTCAGGTAATCCGCTTTCCGTTCCTCGATGGCCGAGGGTTTTGCCTGGAAAAGCCCAATCTTCACCGGGATGGCCCATAGCTCCGGCTGACGCATGTCGGGAATGCTCGATTGGAAGAGGAACCTCAGGCCGAAGTAGGCCTCATTGATCTTGTAAGCGAGGTAGCCGTGTTTTCTCAGTATTGCGGAGAACTCGGTGAGGACCGCCCGGTTGTCCATCTTGAAGGACTGGCGGAGGAGCCGATAGTCGAGGACTTTCTTCTCGAAGGAGAGGACCTTCAGGATATCGCGGACGTAATCCGGCGCGCAGTAGACGATGCCGTCGAAGGACATCGCCTTCCAGACGGCCCTCCGGTTCTTGACGACGAGTTCATTGATGTGCGGCAGGGTAATTTCGGCAAACCTCGCCAGGTCCAGCCACTCGTTCATGGGCTTCATGGTAAAGGCGGGGTCAGCGGACGTGATCTCGTATTCTCGCGCCCTGGCGTCGGCGTCCATGACGATCTTCACGATCGTGTCTTCCTCGGGATCGGCGTGGTGGCGGCTGACTGCTGCAATGACGGTCTTAGTGAAGAACTTGTTTCCATGGAATGCCAGC
>Ga0181527_1005814_pt1 | contig 10083 bp, 9 predicted proteins | sample PEATcosm2014_Bin_30_FD_119762 | JGI IMG/M metagenome (GOLD analysis project Ga0181527, IMG submission 119762) | Peatland microbial communities from MTU Mesocosm Facility, Houghton, MI, USA - PEATcosm2014_Bin06_60_metaG | ecosystem: Environmental > Terrestrial > Soil > Wetlands > Peat | place...
GGGCAGATCAATAGATTGAAGACGCTTAAGCGCGCAATGTACGGTCGAGCGGGCGTCGAACTTCTACGCGCTCGTATGTTGCCGCTTCATTTGCCCATTTAGCACGGAATGTGAGGCTGACCCTATTACAGGCCAAAACCGTGAGGGGATAGGATTTTGGCGAGTTTAGAGCGCTCCGCGTTCCATAATGGCGCTTAGCGAAGCAATCCTTGGCGGTTCATCGATCGGGTGCTATTGACCAACCTTGATCCCATGGAGGGCCGGCGACATGCCGGCTGGACAAGCGCCGGCCTATCTCTTATTGCGCTGCCCCATCATCATGCTTCGCGCGCAACCCATCGATCGCCCATCTTGCGATATTTCCTTTTCACCGCCGCCCAGGCGATCCTGAAGGCGATCTCCTCGCGCTCGGGGTCGTCGAAATGCGCTTCATAGGCGTTGTTGAACGCCGCGCGAAAGATGTCCTGAGCGTGGAACGGCAGATGATCGCGCACCGACGGCGGCAGGTCGTCATTAATGGCGTAAGGCATTGCTGTTCACTCAAGCGGGGCCCGATGTCAGCATAGCTGGTTTGTCACTCCAGTTCTTCGCTTGGCCGATTGGTCGAATAGCGCCTTGACGCCTCGCCTCTTCAGCGCGAGACTTGCCCTTGCATCAAGAGACGGTCGCGAGCCGTCGCCAACCTTCCCAGCCCGGGCACGGTGGCGCTGCGAAAGCAGGGTGCGGCCATTGGGCAAAGTCTCGGGCCTTGTCCTCCAACGATGGAGGAACAAATGACGGTCACTCCGCGATTTCAATCTGTCTCGACCGAGTTCGAGGTGCTCGCGACGAGGAATACGCGCTTTTCGCCGCACAGTCGCCTTTATGGCCTCGCCCCCGTCGAATTGGCGGAGTCCAGACGACGCTGGTCGCCTCATTTTAGCGCTCACTCCGGCGGCCGGATCGGCGGCTTTCACTTCATCCCAAAGGGTCGAGTTCGGCGAAATTGTTCAGACTTTCGTAATCGCGAGCATCGGTGAAATCGTTTGGCGACTAGCAACGGCCAGCGACCTTATAACTGCCACAGAAAAATAACCGCCACAGAAAAATACAAATCGCTGCAATCGAAACCGGCCGTACTCAATGGCAAACAAATAAATATCATATGCTTATGGCCGATATGCAAAGCGCCGCAATCGACCACAAGCTTGAGGCGTCGCTTCACGCGGGAGGGGCAAGGTTCGATGCCCGCGCCGCCGGTCATGAAAGTTTGCTCCATGAAGTAAAGGCGAGGGACTGGAGTCCTTCCGCGCTTGCACGTCAAAAGCGCACCACGCAAGAAGAACTAAAGCGCGGGCAATCGATATGCGAGCGTGGTTGACGCTTTCTTAACATCTGGAGGCCGAACATTCGCCCAGATGCGGGACAAGACTTCGCCCCGTAATCATTGAACGGGAGCCCGCGCCATGAAACACTCATATCACCTTTCCGCTCTTGCTTCGCTCGCCCTGCTCGTTGGCGCTCTTTGTTTCGGAGGCACCGCCCGCGCGGTGGAAGCAAACGATCCGCGCGGGCTTTGGCTGCGCCAGGAAGGCGGCGTGCGCTTCAGCTTCTACGATTGCGGCGACTCGCTGTGCGCCAAGGTGGTTGGCGCGCAAAGAGCGGAGGATCAGGCTGGCGTCGGCACGGTGATCTTGCGAGGCGCCAAGAAGACTGGCGCCAATGAGTGGCGGGGAAAGCTCTTCAACTCCGACGACGGCAAGGTTTACGACGGCTACATCACGGTCAAGGCCAATGGCGAGTTGAGCGTGCAAGGCTGTATCCTGGGCGTGCTGTGTGGCGGCGAAACATGGAAGCGGATCGCTCCCTCGGCCGCCGTCTCGACCAAGACGCGCTCTCAGGACGCGAATACCGAGGCTCGGGCTACCCGGCCGGACCACGCGATCGCCGCGACGGAACAATAATTAGCGCCTCGAACAGCGCTTTGCGTTCCTAAATGAGCCGCGCCGCGTTTATTCTCGAAACGCCGAATCAATTGGCGATATTTTTTCGAAGAAAGACGCGGCGCGGAACGATTTAGGATGGTCGGCTCGTTTCAATGGGAATCCTATCGCGAGGCGTTGCTGTTTCTGGCGACCGCCAGCGTCGTCGTGCCTTTGTTTCACCGGTTGCACGTCAGCCCAGTGCTTGGATTTTTGCTGGCGGGCGCGGGCCTTGGTCCCTTCGGACTCGGGCGCCTCGCTCAAAAATACGAGTTTCTAGCGCCACTGGCCATTATCGATGTCGACCAAGTCGCGCGTGTCGCCGAATTTGGCCTCGTCTTCTTGTTGTTCATGATCGGCCTGGAGCTGTCGTGGGAGCGGCTTGTGCGCATGCGCCGGCTGGCGTTCGGGCTTGGTCTCGCCCAAGTGTTCGTCTGCGGCGCCGCCTTGGCGGTGGTTGGCCACTTTTGGTTTGGCCTCGATCTCGCGCCGGCGATCCTGATGGGCGCCGCCCTGGCCATGTCCTCGACCGCCATCGTGATCGCGGTGCTGGCGGAAACGCGTCACCTCAACAAGACGCCCGGACGCGCCGCCTTCGCGGTTTTGCTGACGCAGGATCTGATGGTGGCGCCATTGCTGTTTTTCGTCACCGTGCTGGCGGACGCCAAGGCCGGCCTTACCGGCGTCGCCATTTTCTGGACTTTCCTGCCGGCCCTGGTCGTGCTCGGCGCGCTGATCCTTGGCGGGCGGCTGTTGCTGCGGCCGTTGTTTCGATTGGTGGCTGCGGCGCAATCCACTGAGTTGTTCATGGCCGCTTGCCTTCTCGTGGTGGTCGGTTCCGGCGTCGCCAGCGCCGCGGCGGGATTTTCGATGGGCCTCGGTGCCTTCATCGCCGGCCTGCTGCTGGCCGAAACCGAATTTTGCCGCGAGATCGAGATCACCATCGAGCCTTTCAAGGGCCTGTTGCTCGGGCTGTTCTTCGTTTCGATCGGGGCGGGCCTCGATATTGGCGTGGTGTTGCGGGATCCGATCCCGATCGCGCTGAACGCCTGTGGGCTCGTGGCGCTCAAGGCGCTGGTGATTTTCGCGCTGGCGCGAGCGTTTCGTCTGCCGGGCGCGGTCGGCGGCGAGATCGCCCTGCTGCTCGCGCCGGGCGGCGAATTCGCCTTTGTGTTGCTCACCTCGGCGATTGGCGCGGGCGTGTTGCCGGGCGGCCAGGGCGCCGACGCCATGGTCGTGGTGACGCTGTCCATGTTCGCGATTCCGGCGCTCGGGCGGCTCGGCGCGAGCTTCGCGCGGGCGAAGACGCCGGCCGAAATTCAGGCCGAGTTCGCGCATCTCGCGCCCGAGGGCGACGTGGCGTCCGGCCGTGTCGTCATCATCGGCTTTGGCCGCGTCGGCGCGCTGGTCGGCGAGATGCTCAAGCGTCACGACATACCCTTCGTCGCCATAGACGACGCCGTTGAACTCGTCGCGGCGCGACGCGACGAAGGCGTCGACATCTATTGGGGCAGCGCGACGCGACGCGAACTTCTACTGGCCTGCGGCGTGGCGCAGGCGCGAGCATTGGTCGTCACCGTGCCAAACCCGGGCGCGGCGGAGGAGATTGTGCGTCTCGCGCATGAGGCGCGCGCCGACATGACCATCGTCGCCAGAGCGCGCGACGCGGGTCATGCGACCAGACTCTATGAAGCGGGCGCCAGCGACGCGATCCCCGAAACAATCGAGGCGAGCTTGCAACTCGCCGAAACAGTGCTCGTCGACATCGGCGTGCCGATGGGTTTCGTCATCGCCTCGATCCACGAAAGGCGCGACGAATATCGTGAATTGCTGAAACCCAAATCGGAAGCCGCGCGCCAGCGTCAGGTGGCGCGCGCAGCGATCCGCGGACGAGTGATGGCGCGCCGCCGCCTCGGTTCAGCGACTGTTGATGCTCGCGTCACGCGGACGAACCCTGACGTCAAGGGTGGGGGAGATGAGCCCGAGTGAGGCGCGGATGAGCGCGGAAACCTTGCATTGACGGCTTCTGGGGGAACAAAATGCCGCGCGTATCATTGCATAATGCTGTTTGAACGGAATTTTGACTTTGTTGCCGTATTGATTTCCAAACTGTGGCCATTTTGCCACACTTCCGACGAAATTATTGATCGTCATCGTTCTGTTACCAATTCGTCAATGAGCGCCCTTATCGCTCGGCCCAAGCAGCAACGCCAAAAGAATCAGGCGACTGAGTGGAGACCGGCATGAAAAATAGAGCTAAAGCGCTCGGCGCTATCTCATTGACCGCGCTAAGCATCGCGATCCTCGCGGCCGGCGCGTTCGCGCCATCCGAACAAGCCTTCGCGCAAGAAGCCTTGCCGGAAATCGACATTGGCGCGGGCGCCGCTTCCGCGCAAACGTCCGCTCCGGGGCCCGCGACCGCACTTCCAATCTCCTCGCCCGACGCCATCGGCTCCAAGGCGCCTCCCGGAAGCGCCCCGGCGCTGGCTCCGTCGCAGGCCCCGCTGGACTCGTTCGAGCCAGCCTCGGTGGTCAGCGACAAAGTTCTGCGCGACGTGGTCATTCCCAGCGGCGACTACAACGACGCGGTCAAATACACGCCCGGCTTCTATTCCAGCAATCCGAACGGCCCGCTTGGCGACGCCAAGGGCGGTTGGCGCGGCTTCCAGGACGGTCAGTACAACGTCACCTTCGACGGCATTCCCTTCGGCGACGCCAATGATCCGACCCATCACTCGGCGGCCTATTTCCCCGCCGCCTTCCTTGGTAAGGTGACTCTCGACCGTGGTCCGGGCGCAGCTTCGCAGGTCGGCTATGCGACCTTTGGCGGCACGCTAGCGATGCAATCCTTTGAATTGTCGGACACGTTCGGCGGCAATGTCCAATCCTCCTATGGCGCCTTCAGCACCCTCAACTCCAGCGTGACGGTGCAATCGGGTCTCGACAAAAACACCGGCGTGCGCCTTTTGATGCAATATAACCATTCCGAGACAGCGGGCGCGCTGCAATATAACAGCGTCGAGACCAATCAGTGGCTACTCAAGGGAGACCGTCAGTTCGGCGACGTCAATGTCACGGCTTTCGCCAATTACGGCCGCGAACATTACGACGGCGGCAATACGCCGAGCGTGCAGCAATATTACCTCGGCGGCCCCACTTACGCCGCGCTCGGCCCCAATCCGTTCACGGCGCAATATACCGGTTACAATAATTCCGAAAAACAAACCGACATGGAGTATATTAATCTGAAGGCCGATTACTTTGGTTTCCATTTCAACGATAAGGCTTACACCTATTCGTATTGGTATCCGGACTATCAAAACAACCCCAATAATACGGCGATCGAAGGCCTTTCCACCGCCATCGGCGGCGCCGACACGATAACGTCCGTCAAGGTTCCTCTTCTGGGTGGAGGAACCCAGAAGTTGGGGTTCAATGTCCCGGCCGGCGACATCACCGGCTATCTTAAGAACAACAATTATCGCGCCTGGGGCAATATTTTCGACGCGACGCGCGACATCAGCGCCGGCTACGCCAGCGGCACGCTGCGCACCGGCGTGTGGTGGGAGCGCGTCGACAACTGGCGCTACCAGGAATACATCAACTACTCGACTGGCGTTCTCTATCCCGCTTACGCCCAGACGCTGCAAGGCGCCTATCAGGGCGCTTACAAGCTCGACCTCGGCTCGCACATTCAAAACGTGCAGCCCTTTATCGAATATGAGTGGAAGCCGATCGATAATCTGAGCATCACGCCCGGCTATAAGTTCGAGTCCTTCACCCGCAATCAGACGGCGGCCATCAACCAGACGACGATCTCACCGCAATATTACGAAAACACCTATCGCGCCGGGATGCCCTTCTTCGCGGCGCGCTACAAGGTGACGCCGGAGGTGACGGTCTATGGGCAGGCGTCGCGCGGCTTCCTCGCGCCGACAGTCTCGGCCTATTATGTCTTCAATCCCGCCCAGAGCAACATCGACCCGCAGACGACGACGAACTACCAACTCGGCGCCGTGTATAAGTCCGGAGATTTTACAGGCGACATCGACGTCTACCAAATCACGGCGAATAATTTCCCGGTGACCTACACCAACACCTCCGGGCTGACGACCTATACGAACGGCGGCACGGCGCGTTATCGCGGCTTCGAAGCGGAAGGCACCTACAAGATCATCCAGGGCCTCGCCTTTTACGCCAGCGGCGCCATCATTGACGCCCGCTTCCTGGAAGGCGTTTACTCAGGCCTACGCGTCGGCGGCGCCCCGAGCTTCACCGCGGCCGTCGGCTTCATCTACGACGACGGCAGATTTTTCGGCTCGCTTCTGCACAAAGTCGTTGGCGACGCCTACGGCTCCTCGGGCAACCAGGCCTATTGGTACGGACAGCCAGGGAACTTCCTGCTGACCAATCCGCAGGTCAACCATATCCCGTCCTATGACACCACCGACTTGGTATTGGGCGTGCGCGGCAACTTCTTCGAGCAATGGGGCGTGCATAACAAGGTCGAAGTCAGATTCGGCATGACGAATATCTTCGACAACCACGGACTGACGGACATCGGCGGCAGCCCGGTTGGATATCTCAACCCCTCCGTCGGCACGGCCGGCGGCATCGCCGCGACTTCCGGCGCGCCCTTCACCTACACCTCGCAGGCCGGCCGTTACACCTACGGCGGCATCAAGGTCTGGTTCTAAACCGCGGACCTGGCGTCGCTCCGGCTTGCGCTTTCGCGCAGACCGGAGCGACAGTTTCAGGCGCGGCGGCGGGGTCTAAAGCGCCGTTCAGGCTATCCGCGCGTAAATCGCGTCAACTCGCGCGCCATGCGCAAGTCCTTCGACAATCTCGATGTTCAGCCCATTGGCGGCGGCGTCGGAGCGCGTGCGCTCGGCTAAGCGCCGCGCCTCCGCTTCGCTAGCGACGAACGCGAAGCCCGTGGGGCCCCAGGAAGTCTGACCGCCGCCCGTGGCGCCCTCCCGCAGCAACCGCGCGACAATGGCTTCCACGCCCGCGCTAGTGAAGCGTCGCCCGTTTTGCGCGGGCGCGAAATAATCGCCGATGATGATCTGGATATGTGTAATGGCCTCGCCAAAGGCGGCGATGTCGTGTTCGGCCAAGCCCGGCAAAGCTTGCATAAGCACGCGCCGGCAAATCTCTCCCGCCCGCGCCTCGGAGAAAGGCGGCAAGGCGGCGAAAGCCTCGCGCTCCCGCTCGCCGTTCAGGCCCTGGGCGTTGTTGTCCATGACAAGCAGGATGCGCCAATCGGGCGGAAACGGCAGGCGGGCGATGACCGGCGGGGTGAGGCCTCTCGCGCCGCGTCCCCCGTCCACCACGAATCCTCCGTCCTGAAACAAGCCCGCGCCAAGTCCCGAGCGGGCGCCACGCTCCAACAGCGCGGCGTCGGCATTCGGGTCGAGCGGCAAATCTTCCAGTCGCCGCAGCGCCGTCGCGATGGCCAGCGCCAACTGAGTGCCGGAACCAAGTCCGGCATGCGCGGGGATCGCTTGGTGAATGGTCAGATGATGTGCCGAACGCGGGGCCAAGGCGGCCTGGGCTTTTCGCAGAAGGCGTCGCGCGCGTTCGGATTCGGCGCCTTCCACGAGAGTCTCGTCGGCCCGCTTCAGCGTGAGCTTTGTCCTTGGGCCACCGACCGACAGACCAAGTCCACCAAAATTGCGACCTAGGCCGCCGCTCATGTCGAGAAAGCCCAGGTGCAGGCGCGCGGCAGCCGTTACGCGGACTTCGTTGACGCTAGATTGGGCCGACATGACGCCCCGTTTCGATCGAGCAAAACTTCAGAGCGCGAGTTCGCGGCGCGACTTGGCGTCGCTTCGCCCTACATCACGCGATGGCGCCGTTCGTCGCGACGGCGACGCCGTTGCGCGAGTAACGCGCCTGACCAATAATGGCAAGAGGATTTAGATATTCTTGCGCCACCGCCCCTTGTCTCATCGGGTCAAATGGCTTTCTAGAATCCCTGCTAGAATTCCTGCCTAAGGAGAGCGTCATGACCACCAAGGAACATGCCTATTCCGAGAGCGAGATCACCGAGCGGCTGGCCAAGGACTTGCCCCATTGGCGCTATGAAAACGGCTGGATTCGCCGCAAATTCAAAACCCATTCGTGGAAGGGAACGCTCATGGTCATTAATGCGGTCGGCCATTTGGCCGAGGCCGCCTGGCACCATCCCGATATTGCCGCCTCCTATGCCTGGGTCGAGGTCAAATTGATGACTCATACTGCCAAGGGAATTACCGACAAGGATTTCGAACTCGCCTGCAAAATAGAGGAAGTCGTGGGGTGGAGACCGGGCAAGGAGGCGGGAGCGCTCGAAGGGACGCCCGAAAACGACCTGCGATTCGCCTATCTGAAATACGACGATTAGAACCCCCCTTGGACAAGAGCAAGGTGGAACGGGGGGAGATGGTTTGCCTGTACAAATTGAAGATATTAGCGCGGCGAGGGAGGCGTTTCTGTCCAGCGTCGCCGCGGGACCCGCCATCATGGGCATCGTCAACGTCACCCCGGATTCTTTTTCGGACGGCGGTCTTTTCACCTCGCCTGATGCGGCGCTGGCCCAGGCGCGAAAACTAGTCGCCGACGGGGCCTGCATCGTGGATGTCGGCGCGGAATCGACCAGGCCCGGCCATACGCCCATCTCCGCCGAGGAAGAATGGGAGCGCTTGCGCCCATTGCTGGCGACGCTGGTCGCGCAGGCGGGGGCTCCGGTGTCGATCGACACTTACAAGGCGGAGACGGCGCGTCGCGCGCTGCGAACCGGCGTGGCGGTCGTGAACGACGTTTGGGGTTTGCATCGAGACCCCGCGATGGCGTCCGTGGTCGCGGAAGCGGGCGCGGCCGTTGTGATCATGCACAATCGCGACACGGTGGACGCTGGCGTCGACATCGTCTCCGACATGCTGGGATTTTTTGAGCGCTCACTGGATTTGGCTCGGCGCGCCGGGATTCCTCAACGGCATATTCTGCTCGACCCTGGCGTCGGCTTTGGTAAAAGCCGCGAGCAAAATTATCAGGCGCTACGCGCCATTCCGGAATTGCTGCGGTTTGGCTGTCCTTTATTGATCGGTGTTTCGCGGAAAACCATCTTTCGCGATCTGCCCGACGGAGTGATCGAGGGACGGCTGGTCGGCACTCTGGCGGCGAATGTCTTCGCCGCGAGCCTTGGCGCGCGAGTGTTCAGAGTGCATGACGCGCTCGAACACAGGACCGCTTTCGCGGTAATGGCGGCGATGAAGCCTCGCTGAATTTGAACGGATGTGACGCCATGGCGATAGCGCAGGTCGGTTTTGGACTGGGTTCCAACATCGGGGACAAGCCGGGAAATATTCGCAGGGCGTTGCGTTTGCTCGAGGAGCGCGGCGTCTCCCGCCTGGAATTGGTGTCGCGAATATACCGGACGCCACCATGGGGAGTTCTCGACCAAGGAGATTTCGCCAACGCCTGCGCCGTAGGCGTGACCGAACTTTCTCCCTATGAACTGCTCGCCGCGGTGAAAAAAATCGAGGCGGATATGGGGCGGGAGCCGACCAAGCGCTGGGGCCCGAGGCTGATCGACGTCGATATTTTATTCTTGGGCGATCGCAGCCTTGACGATCCGGAACTCACGATTCCTCACAAGGAATTGTTTCAACGCGCTTTTGTTTTGGCTCCGTTGACGGAAATCGCGCCAAATCTGGTTCTGGAAGGCGTGTCGGTCGCCGAGGCGGCGTCGCGTTTCGATCTTTCGGCTATTTCCGTTTGGGAACAATGAAATTTCAAAATTTGCGTTTGGACTTATAGCGTTCCTCGTTTGTCGCGTCGTATTTCGCCAATTATCCCTACCCCTTTTACCGCACCGCAGCACGAAATGTCGCAGCCGGAAGGGTTGGGGACAATTATTGAGATTCCTGGTCGGGCTTGGTTTTTGGTTGGGATAGCTATTAGCTTATAGAACCACTGGATTTGCATTTTATTGCGAGAGCGAAGTGGGCATTTGGGGGGTGCGCGTCTCGGAATTTGGGTGGGTTTATTACCACCCAAATGGGCTAATAGACCCCTTCAATAGATTGTCATCTACTATCCTATCGAGTATTGTTTTTAGGTGCGCGAAGCTAAATTGTTA
>Ga0181527_1005816_pt1 | contig 10080 bp, 3 predicted proteins | sample PEATcosm2014_Bin_30_FD_119762 | JGI IMG/M metagenome (GOLD analysis project Ga0181527, IMG submission 119762) | Peatland microbial communities from MTU Mesocosm Facility, Houghton, MI, USA - PEATcosm2014_Bin06_60_metaG | ecosystem: Environmental > Terrestrial > Soil > Wetlands > Peat | place...
CTCGCTTCCAAGCGAAGAATCAGTTAACCATGAACAAGAGCCAGAGGGTAACACCCTTCTGGCACAACGATACCCGTTCTCGGGTAACAGTTACTTTTGGCGCACGCACAAGCGTCAGTCCTCACTTGCACCGCCCCGCAAGTGTCAATAGTGAGCACCCCTCACGCGAGGCGGCTGGAAAGGGCTGATGACATACCCGAAGTCGAGGCTATCAGACCTATAACCGCGCCTGTTGCAACCCATTGCAAATCTGCGACTTGCAGAAGTGTCACTTGGAAGAACTGACGCTTGCACGTGACGCCCGCACCTTCGAGTTTCTTGACTATATGGGTTACGGCGCGAGTTCGGCCCGGTAAAAGCGCGCGCCCGGACTGGCAGTGGTATCAAGAAAGACGCTGTTGGCGGTGGTCATCGTTAGCGTGGTCAGAGTGGTCCAAGTTTGGAGGTCGCTCGAGATCAGAATGTTGTAATTGGAGCCGACCACGCCTGCCAGCGTGGCTTGGAATTGACCGGTGCTTAAGTACTTGAGGGAGCCAGCGACGAAGAACGGCCGGGGCGAAGCCGTCGGGGGCGGGGTATTTTGCAGCGCAGCAGACGCCATCAGAATACCGTAGCCCGAGTCGCGGTCCCAGCCAGGCGCCATGATGTCGATGCACGAATTGGTCAGCACGTTGCGCACTTGGGCGGGCGTCAAAGTGGGATTGTAGGACAGGACCAGGGCGGCAATGGCGGCCGCGTGCGGCGCAGCGGCCGAAGTGCCGAAGAAGGGAGCGAAACCCGGCGGTGTGGTTGTCACGCCATCGGCGGCCGTGAAGTCCGGTTTTTGCAGCACTCTTCCGCCGCTCGAACTGAAGTTGCCCGGCGTGATGGCCGAGCCGTCAGGATTGTAGAACATCCGGCGTGGCCCGTCCGCGCTGAAGTATTCCACCACATCGCTGGAGTTAAACGGGTACGGGTACGGCCCCGTGGGGTCGCCCGAGGCATAGGCCGATAGCGCCGGCGTGGCTGCCACGGTGAATGAGTTGGGGGCGTCGCACGCGTTGTGCCCGCGAATGCACCCCGCGGTCGCCCAGTCCAAAATGCCTCGCCCAAAATCCAGGTGCAGGAATCGGCCCGTGCCACTGTAAAGAGTAACCACCAGATAATAGCCATCACTATATTGGGCAGGATCATCGATGTGCTCGTAGGGATCCTGGGTCCCAGTCTGAGGGTTGTTCGAGGTATAAACAATGTCTCCTAAGCTATCAAGCATGTACAGGTCGTAGTCGTTCGCGGAGGCTCCGAGCGGGTCGCTCCAGAACAAGTCCGCCTCGAAGTCATAGCCGCCGCTGAGGATGGGTTCCTCGATCACCCCGGGCGCGAACTCGCTATAATAACCGTCTAAACCAGCAGAACCGCCATTGACAAAATCTCCCTGCCAGGTGGAGGACATGTTAGAGTCCCGGTTGCCCGAATTGCGCGCGCAGGAAAAATAGAGCACACCCATGCCAGAAACCGTGTTAACCGCCTGGGCGATAACCCCGTCCTGGAATGGAGACTCGTCCGGATAAACGAAGTCGTCGCAGATTATCCTGCACCCGGCCTGGGCCAAGGCGAGGATGTTGGCGGCCATCTGAGCGTCGTTGGGATTGGCCGTTGCGAAATAAATCGTCGCTTTAGGCGCCAGATCGTGGACGATCTCGCACATGGCCAAGCCTTCGCCCTCGCCCGTGCCGGCCTGGCCGGGGATGACAAAGGTATTCATGGCGTCGATGTTCCCGCTGGCAATGGCTGCCGCCAGAGCATTGGTGCCATTATCGATGCTGTCGGAGAGAACGCCGACCTTTATCCCGGCGCCGGTGACGCCGAAGGCGGCGCGCGCCCCAATCGCCTCGTGGGTAGTATCCCCTTCGGAATCGACGCTATTGAGCATGGGTTTCTGCGCTGGCCGGATGAAGAGGACCTCATCGCGGGCGGCAAGTGCTTCGACGCTTTCCACCGGGAGCATGGCCTGGAGGACATGGTAATTTGGCAAGGACGAGATAATTGTCCCGCCGGCGGCCTGGATGGCGGCGAGTAATTCCGGGGTCACCGCCCCCTTGATGTCCACCTTGATCCGCCCGTCCGCTTCGGCCCTTAGGCTGGGCCGCAGTTTCGGTACGGCCGCGTGGACAATGCCGGTCGCTTTCTGCCTAGCGGCGTAGATCAACTGCGAATCAATCTTCTGCTGGGTTTTGGTCCGCTGCGCTTTGTCCGCCATGAGGGCCTGGATTTGTTGATGGGCGTTTTGGCGGGCGCTGTCTGTCAGTTGGGGTTGGCTCTGGCCCAAGGCGGCCATTTCCACACTTCCAAAGACAAGGATGCCGGCGGCGCAAGCCGCGGCCAGCTTGAGGCTGGGCCGCCGTAAGGCACGTCGGTTCTTCATCAATAAGTTATTAGCGTTCATTGTGGCGGTCGTTCTTTCCTTTTGCGTGTCCTGAGTCGCCTAGATCACCCCAAAATGCGTGTCAGGTGACCGAGGGACTGACGGTAACGTGATTCTCATCCGCAGTGGCATCCCAAGAATTGGGGGCTTGTGTTTCCCATCACGCACAGTTAATTTTCTCACAAGCCTACTTGTAGCATAAATGCAACGCTCTGTCAAGGATTATCAACGGAAAACAGAACAACAGGATGGCGGATCGAGCAAGAGCAAGTCCTGACACTTGTATGTACGGCCTCCGTTCCTGTAAGCCGGCCCAGGGCAAAGGCGGGCTAAAGCAGCCGGGCGAACGTTCGGGGGTGGTGGTCGCTGCTTTCAGGCCGGAAGTGCTGAATCTCCAGCGTGTCTGCCTGCTCCCAAACGGGGTCTGACCACTTCGCGTGAAGCTGCGGGGCGACGCTGGTGGTTCGAACGCTGTAGTTCATGCTCCCACATTCAAAGCCGCGTGCATTCTTAGCGCAATGCGGAAAGCGGCCCCGAACGCGCAGGGCGGGGCTGCGCCATTGCAAATCCGAAGCCCGAAGACCGAAAAACCGAAGCCCAAAGGAAATCCACGTCCGCCTCAGCGGAGCAGAAACGAATCGTTGCGTTGACCCGTTACCTTCCCCAAGTAGTCGCCGTTCTTCGTTCGCGGGCTTCATTCAGGTTCAAAGCTGGGGATGACCAATTGGAGCGCCGCCGCGGCGACGGCAGAAGGGCTACCGGATTGTATTGACTTTGCCTCCGGAAACCCACAAAGTCCGGGGACGAACCTAAAAACGTGGGTAACCGGGGACAGGAAGCTCAATTATGAAGGATCTTCTAAAAGGCGTTGTAACCATCGGAATGGCTGGCTTGATTTTTGTCTTCACGGCTTCCGCCGCAACGCGCTACGTGGATTTGAACTCCACTAACGCGACTGCGCCGTTCTTGGATTGGACCACCGCAGCCACGAATATCCAGGACGCTATTGATGTCTCCATTGACGCGGACCTGATTCTGGTGACCAATGGCGTCTATGCCGTGGGCGGTCGAGTGATGGCCGGCGACTTGACCAATCGCGTCGCGTTGAACAAGGCGCTGACCGTGCAAAGCGTGAACGGCCCGTTTGCCACTGTTATTCAGGGGGCGGGTGCGACGAACGGCACCTCAGCCGTGCGCTGCGCGTGGCTGGCCAACGGCGCCTCATTGGTTGGGTTTACGCTGCAAGCTGGAGCCACGCGGAGCTCCGGGGACACCAATCTAAGCAGCGGTGGAGGCGCATGGTGTTCTTCATCCAATGCCATCGTGGCCAATTGCCTCATCGTGTCGAATAAGGCCGCCGTCTATGGGGGCGGCGCCTACCAAGGAACGCTCAACAACTGCCTTATCACCGGCAACGGACTTACAATGAGCGCCTATGGCGCCGCGCACAATAGCATGTTGAACAGTTGCACCGTGGTCAGCAATTCGTCGGGTGGTGTATCGTGGGTTGGGCCGTTCAATCGAAGCACGCTGACCAACTGCATCGTGTATTACAATGCGGGCGTCAATTTCAATGGCCCCACGCTTTCTTACTGCTGCACCACGCCTTTGGCCGCTGGCGATGGAAACTTTACCAATGCGCCACAATTGTTCGTGGATGGGCATCTGACCAGCACCTCACCCTGCCGCGGCGCGGGCACCAACCTGGTGACAGGAACGGATATCTTCGGCCAGCCCTGGCTCAATCCTCCGTCCGTTGGTTGTGCCGAATGGCAGCCGGCCCCTATGGTCACGCCACCCCGGCTGCAGCTTACGAGCGATCCGGTCGGCTTTACAGTCATAGTTTCGGGCTTTGCCGGCCAGCCACCTTTCACTAACTTCTGGCTCAAGGACGGAGTTCCTCTTCAAGGTGATGGCCATTTCAGTTCATCCCAGACGACCAATCTGGTTGCGACCGGAGTGAGCTTCGCCGATGCCGGGGCTTATCAACTTGTCGTCACCAATGCGTTCGGCGCGGTGACGAGCTCCGTGGTGTGGTTGGTGGTTCATTGCGTGGACGCCGCCGGGGTGAATCCAGTAACGCCGTATTCGACCTGGGCAACTGCCGCGACGAACATCCAGGACGCCGTCGCCGCAGCTCTGGCGGGAGAAGTGGTGTTAGTCGCCGACGGGACATATGCCACCGGCGGCAAATCCATGGATGGTGTTATTACCAACCGCGTTTCGGTGGACAAGGCAATCATTGTGAAGGGTTTGAATGGGCCATCCGCCACGACCATTCGAGGCGCTTGGGATCCAACTTCTACAAACGGGCCGGGAGCGGTGCGGTGCGCCTGGCTGACGACCAATGCAACCCTGAGTGGGTTTACTCTTTCGGGCGGGGCGACTCGCAGCGTGCCACCGAATCCATCAATGGAAGGGGGCGGAGTTTTTGGCACTACGACCAGTGCATCGGTTGACAACTGCATGTTTGTCGCAAACTTTGCCTCGGACTCCGGCGGTGGCGCGTACTCAGCAACGCTTAACCATTGCACGCTCACGGGCAATCACGCGGTCGGGTCAGGAAAGCCCGGTTCCGGTATTGCCGGCGCGGGGTCAGGTGGTGGCGCGGCCCGCTGTAATCTGAAGAACTGTGTGATCACGTCCAATTTCGCCGAGCAATCGGACGGAGGCGGGGCGGTGAGGTGCAACGCGATCAACTGCGCGTTTACTAAGAATCGCGCGCCTCTTCACGGCAGCGGAGCATATATGGGGACGCATCTCAATTGCACCTTCAATGGCAACAGCGACATTGATTCTCTCTCTTCATACTGGGGTGCGGTTGCAGGCGCGAGTTTGACGAATTGCATTGTATATGGGAATTACAAGACGGAGCAGGGTTACATCAATTATGACTCCACATGCACTTTTACCTATTGCGACGCCGATCCTCTGCCCTCGGGGACGGGCAACATTGATGTTGATCCCCAGCTTCTCGCGGATGGCGTGCATGTCGTGGGGACTTCTCCTTGTCGCGGGGCTGGCACCAACGTCGCGAGCGGCACGGATATTGACGGCGATTCGTGGGTGAACCCGCCGTCCATCGGTTGTGACGAATGGCAGCCGACACCGCTGGTAGTCGGACAACCGCAAATTCAAGTCGGAGGCATTCCTCTGTCGGCGACTTTTGGCGGCCTCGGCGTCTCCGCGCAGGCTCCATTCTCCTGCTGGTGGAGCAAGGATGGCATTTTGCTTGAGGATGGCGCGCTGTTCAGTTCCACACACGGCGCAATCCTGATCGCAACTGCTTTTGGCCCGGCCGACGCGGGCGGCTATCAGTTGATCGTGAGCAATTCGTTCGGCATGGCAACGAGCACGGTGGCGCAGGTGACGATTCACGTGGTTGATGCGGCAGGCGGCAATCCCGTGGCGCCCTATTCAAACTGGGACACCGCGGCGACGAACATCCAGGATGCGATTGACGCAGGGGGAGCCGGAGATTTCGTGATCGTGACTAACGGTCTGTATGCCGCCGGCGGCAAGGCCATGGCGGGCACTTTGACCAATCGCGTGGCGCTAACCAAGCCGCTCATGGTTGCGAGCGTGAACGGTCCCTGGGCGACGATTATTCAGGGAGCATGGGATCCGGCGACTACCAACGGCCCGCTGGCTGTGCGTTGCGCCTGGCTGACCAACGGCGCGACGTTGAGCGGCTTCACCCTGCAAAATGGGGCAACCCAGCCATCCGACGGCTATGTCGGGTCACCTCTGGCAAGCGGCGGTGGCGCCTGGTGCTCATCCAGAAATAGTGTCGTTTCCAATTGTGTTCTGACCAACAACTCGGCCATCTACGGAGGCGGTATCAGCTTCGGCACGTTGAACAATTCCCTCGTGGTGCTCAATCTGGCGAGCAATGGCGGCGGAGCTTATTTTGCAGCCTTGAACCACTGCACCGTGGTTCGCAATTATACTACGACTCCTTTCGAGTTGCAGGGCGCCGGCACCTATGACGGTATCACTAGCAACAGCATCGTGATGTATAATTACGACAACTACCCCCATGGTCTCACGGAGGACGATTATTTCGCACAGGGTATGGCAGTATATTATTACTCCTGCACCGCCAACACTTGGTTCAAAGTCGGCCTTGGCAACATCAACGCCGATCCACAGTTTCTGGATTGGTTCCATATCGCCTCTACCTCGCCTTGCTGCAACAGCGGCAGCCCGCTTTATTCTACCGGCGCCGATCTTGACGGCGAGCCCTGGAACAATCCGCCCTCTATCGGCTGCGACGAGGTGGTGCTTGCGAATCTCATCGGGCCTTTATCGGTCGCGCTGACAGCGCCTCAAACCAATTTACTGGTGAACCATTACGGAAGCTTCGGCGGAAGCATCACCGGGCGTGCCAGCCGGGTTGAATGGTCGTTCGGTGACGGCGCCGTTGTTACCAACGCCGGCTCCAGTATTAGTCATCAATGGACGAATGCCGGCGATTCCATCGTCACGTTCACGGCCTACAACGCGGACAACCCCAGCGGTGTGTCCACCAACCTTTTGGTTCACATTCTGCAGCCGGAGCCGCCCCAGTTGGAGTCTGCCCTGATGGCAAGCAATGCCTTTCAGTTTCAATTCGCCGGGCAGGCCAGCGCCACTTACTACATTCAGGTTGCGACAAACCTGGCAGCGCCCGCTTACTGGCAGACTTTACAATCGGTTTACAGCAGCACTGGCGGCATGTATCAAATCCTGGATTCCGGGGCGGTGACAAACGCCGCCCGCTTCTATCGGGTGCTAGCTCAATGAGCGCGGCGTCGCGAGATTCGGGAAGGGAGAGGTTGGCCCCGATTTCACGCAGGCCGCGGATGACGCTGTTGTCCTCGCGGATGGATCGAGCAGCCAACCTCCCGCCTCCCACATCCAGACCCGAACACCGCTGCACGGCGGAACGGCCGTAGGAAATCGATCTGAATAAGCTTGCCTGATTGAAAATGCGGTTGTGAGGGGGTTCTATGGTACCAGGACATGTCTAGGGTTTGTCCAGGGTGCCCCCAGACCACGCCGATGGAGGCGCGGAAGGGGAGTCGTATTCGGGATGCTTATGGCGAAAGCCCGAAGTCCAGAGTCCAAAGTCCAAAGTCTAGATTACGCGGGCAGAAACGCGGTTCGGCGCGGGGGAAAGTAGTTCGTTGGAAGCCACCCTGCTAAAGCCACTTCAATGCGACATCAATGCGACATCAAAGCCACCCCAAAGCGTGTTGATAGCCAACTGATAGGCACCCCATTGCGACCCCAAAGCCACCCCAAGGCTCCACCAAAGCCACTCCAAAGCCTGCGCCTCTAGCCCGATTGACCCGCAGATCGCCTTTTCCTGGGAATTTTCCGCCCCCTACTGCGCTTCAGCCTCTCCGGGCCATTCCAGCGGCCTGAAGCTCGGTTCGTTGCCCCTCCAGGCGCTAACTTCCTGGATGACCCGGATTCCAGGCCCGCAGGCCTGGCTCTTCTCAACCGACCGGACTTTAGCGCAGCCTTGGGTGGGCCGGATTCTGCCTTGCCTGGGGCGGTGAACCTGGTGTACGGTTACTCCACAGTCAGCCAAGCGCGCAAATATTTGCCATGCCAGAATTGACGGACAACAGCCTGAAAGCCGAAGTCAAAGACTATTGGAATCGCGCTGCGTGCGATACCTGGCACGCGCAGTCCCAGAAGTTCACGCGGGAGTATTTCGAGCAAATCGAGGAGTGGCGTTCCCGGGACCAGCCGTTTGTCCACTCGTTTGCGCAATTCACCCGCTACCACGGCAAGCGCGTGCTGGAGGTCGGGTTCGGAGCCGGCACGGATTTTATTCAATGGCTGCGGGCGTGCGCCGTGGCATCCGGCGTGGACCTGACGGAGGAAGCTCTGGCCAACCTGACCCACCGCATCAGTGTGTATGGTCTGCCGGCCCCGGCTTGTATAAAGGTCGCGGATGCAGAGAACCTGCCCTTCGAGACGGGCTATTTCGATTTGGGGTATTCCTGGGGCGTCCTGCACCACACGCCCAATACCGAGAAGGCCGTTCAAGAGCTGGTGCGCGTGGTGAGGCCTGGCGGCGAGGTCAAGATCATGCTGTACAACCGGCGCTCCCTCTGCGCATTTCAGCATTGGGTGAAGTACGCCTTGTTCCGGGGGCGTCCGTGGCGGAGTTTCCGCGATGTGCTGTGGCATCACATGGAAAGCGTCGGCACAAAGAGCTACACGCGCAGCGAGCTGCGGCGAATGCTCGCGCCGCTGGGGTTGACCGATGTCCGGATCGAGACGTTCGTCACCTCCTACGATTACCTGCCCTGGAAGAGCTTCCCGTTTTCAATCTGCAACGCCGCGATAGGCGTGCTGATCGCGCTGACCGGCAACCGCCTCGGCTTCTGGCACGGGATCACCGCCAGGAAACAGTAAGCTACAGCCGCCTGGCCAGCCGCGTTGCCAGGCGGTCCAGCGCCGGCGAACGGTCCAGCGGCGCCAGGCGCACCTCCAGCAGGCAAAAGCTCTCCGTCCACCGTTCCGCTTCGCCCAGCGCGCGGTCCAGCTCCTGCTCTGTTTCCACCACGAACCCGCGGCCCGCGCCCAGAATCTCGGGCAGGCGGTGATACTGCCAAGGCCATACGTCGTTATAAGGGCCGTCCTGCATGTGCCGCTCGGTCCCATAACCGCGGTTGTTGAGCAGGACGACCACCGGGTTGAGGTGATAGCGGGCGACCGTGGCCAATTCCATGCCCGTCATCTGAAAGGCGCCGTCGCCAACCATGACCAGCGGACGCAGCTTCGGGTCGGCCAGTTGGGCGCCGACGCTCGCGGGCACGGCGAAACCCATCGAGGTGTAGTAGGCCGGGCTGATGAACTCAGTGCGCTCCCGGATGAACAGGTCGGCCGCGCCAAACAAAGCGTCCCCTACGTCGGCCACGACGACCGTGCTGTCGGACAGGAACGCGTTGAGCCGCTCAAATAGGTGTTTGACCGTGATAGCCTTGAGGGGGTGCGGAGTGGGGAGTGCGGAATGCGGAATTATCTGAGGGGGGCGAGGGATTTTGCCAAGTCGGCGCCGGCGGAGGCGCAAGCGGAGCAAGCCGCCAATGAAGTCTTTGAAGCGCACCTCCTCGTACGTGTGATAGCGGATGGAGAGCTTCTCGCTGGTGGCATAGATTGAGCGGGCCGGATCAAGGCGGGCGGTGTAAATGCCGAGGTTGATGTCAGTCAAGAACGCGCCCAGCATGATCACGCAATCGCTGCTCTCGACGTATTGCCGGACGTCGTCGCGCCCCATCGCGCCTTCATAGATGCCAAGATAGAAGGGATGGTGCTCGCCAATCACCGACTTCCCGAGCACGGTCGCGGCCACCGGGATATTGGTCTTGCGCGCGAGCTTGAGGAGTTGGTCCTGCAAACCGAAGCGGTGCACCTCGACATCGGCCAGAATGACCGGCTGGCGCGCGGCGTTGATCATTTGTTCGGCTTCCGTCAGGGCCTCGCGCAGGCTCCTGTAGTCGCTGCGTTCGTGAATCTCAGCCGTCTTGTGGTGGGGAATGCCGGGCACGGCGACGAGGTCACGCGGGAGCTCGATATACACCGGCCGTTTGAACCGCAGCGCCGCGTGCAGCACGCGGTCGATTTCCTGGAAGGCAGTTTGCGGGTCGCTCAAGACCGTCGAGGCGATGGTAAGC
>Ga0181527_1005822_pt1 | contig 10073 bp, 8 predicted proteins | sample PEATcosm2014_Bin_30_FD_119762 | JGI IMG/M metagenome (GOLD analysis project Ga0181527, IMG submission 119762) | Peatland microbial communities from MTU Mesocosm Facility, Houghton, MI, USA - PEATcosm2014_Bin06_60_metaG | ecosystem: Environmental > Terrestrial > Soil > Wetlands > Peat | place...
AAACCAAGTTCACCAAGAAGCAGGGCCAGTATCTGGCGTTTATCCATCAATACACGAAGGTGCATGGCGTTCCCCCGGCGGAACACGAAATGCAGCGGCATTTTGACGTCAGTCCCCCCTCTGTCCATCACATGGTAATCAACCTGGAAAAAAAGAGGCTCATTGAGCGGACTCCGGGCATGGCCCGGTCCATCCGAGTGTTGGTCCCCGCCCGGGACCTACCGCAATAAGACTGGAGAAACTGGGACCAACTGAGGACATGAGGCACGGCTGAACACTGTTGCCCGCGCCGACAGCTTCCCGTTGCGGGGCCAGAGATGCACCTCGCTTACCGGATACGGCGAAACGGCTCACCAAAGAGCAAAGATCTGTCAATCTCTTTAAGTCTTGGATGATTGCACGCCTTGCATTTTCGTGGCATTTCACGGTTCTCTCCTGCTTCAGATTTGCGCCCGCTTTTTCCCGCGCGGGCACAGGTGATAACCGGTGGACCTAAGGACCCTCAATTCAACCAGCTCGCGTCGCGGGTTCTCACACGAGAACCATACCTTGCGAATATGCGCCTTTGTCAAGGGGGGGCGGAAGGAGGCAGAGTACGCAGCCCGCAAGGTGCGCTTCACATACCGCTCACGAAGAACGAACGGTCTACAGATTGACCTGGTGGTCTCTGGCCTTCCAGCGGTGGCCCAAGGCTGGGCATGCAGCGCCCGAGGGTTTTCTTCGCCTCTACCCGCGCTCAAGGGCACACGGCATAGAGCTATTTGCCTTCAGGACCACCTGCGCCTGCTGGGGTGTCTCCATTCCCGACAAAGGTAAAGACGCACTTTGGGCGAATCAACTTGGAGAATGTCTGTCTGCCAACCGGGACATCTGAGTCCTGCACAAAATTGTGCGATGCATCCGTAAAGTAATACTTCAGCGTCGAGACTGCCGGAAGGTTAAGCAATTTGCATTGCATGGTCTGGGGACTGCTGCTGTCGTTGACCCCGGTGATAACGATAGCTCCGCTTGCCGTATCATGAAACGCTGACATGGTCATATTCGTGAGGCTGGTGGAATTGTCAATCCTCTTGAACCCTGGCTTGACGAATTTGAAAAGCTGTTGGAGGACATAGTAGTGGGTCCGTTTTGTATAAACGCCGGGATGATGGATGTCGTTGACTCCAAAAATCCCCCACATGCTCCAGGTCAAATACCGGTGGGGGTGATGGTACTGGCTATCGTAGGCTTCCCAGACCTGGATTCCAGCTACGCCTAGGTTCAGATGCTGAAGAATGAATCTATATGCCGGGCCGGCATAATTATCGAAACCATAATCCGAGTTATAGGTTGCTTCATCGCAGTTCTTACAGACTGCGTTTATTTCCGTCATGATCACTTCCCTGTCAGGATAAGCGGAGTTCCTGACCGCAGCGACCATGTCCTCACTCTTGCGCAAACCGTCTCCATATTCATGCTGGCCGAAGCGCAGGACCTTTGACATCGTGGTTTTGTTCGCCAACATTGCCTGGAAGTTAGCGGCCCAACCATTGCAATCGTCCGGTCCGATCAGGGTGACATCAGGAATACCGTCCTGGATGAGATGGGTCGCTATGGCGCCGTATACAGTCCCAAACTGATTTGGGGTCATGGCCGCACCCTCGTTGCCACCGCAAGTCGTTTCATTTACAGGAGACAACATGCTGAATTGCACCGGAGGGTTGAGCCGCTTCCTGGCATAATAAACCATCGATGCCATCATCTCTGCGTATTCTTCTTCTTTTCCCAGAGAAAGGGTTGTTCCACCCATCCAAGCCGGAGCTGCGCCATCCGGGCTGAGCGTAATGTCCGTGATGCCTTTGCTATTCAAATATCGGATCGTATTCCAAACACAAGTAAACCGGGGCGCGCTATAGACGGAATCGTAGTACTTCCAATTATAGATATGGGGATCGTCGTTGTCGTTCACCTGTTCCCAGTCACAATCGTCAAACATCAGCCGAAAGCTCGTGCATCCCACTTCGGTGATGAGCTCATCAAGAGCCTTTTTAACTGCTTCGGGGTTCACGTTCCAGGATTGAGGATTCGCGTTGACTCCCAGACCGTGAATGGTCTGAAATGTTGTGGCGCCATTGACTGTTGTATTTTGAGCGCCCACAGCGCTTACCGATACCAGAAACACCCAGTACGAGACGAGCAGAAAGCTTTTCATGGCAACTCCTCGTTTAAACGCATTTTAACGATATGGCCAAGTTGCACAGCCAAAGAGAGATGAAGCAGCTTTGGCTCACGCCGGAAGACATCCTGGCCTTCACCGAATCGGTCTGGGGTGACAAAGACCGGCTAAAGAAATATTCGTACTCATCTTCGCGGCAGTGACCCCGTACCTGTGACTTTGCCAGCCCCTCGCCCCTCCGCCCCTCTCTCCTTACGGAGCCGGGTCGACTGACGCAAGCCCCTGTTCTTCGGGGTCAGCGTTTTCCCGACAGGACTTTAGCCCTCGCAATCGAAGACAAGACGCGGAAGGATGCCCGCGCCACAGCGGGCGAGACGCCCGCGCTACGTCTACTCTTACTCCCGGGGCTTACGAGTCACGTCCGCAAAAGAACCGGCGCGGATTATCTACGAGAACCGAGTGAATTACTTGCTGTGAGAATCCTGACTTCAAAAGCTTAGGAACGGCGTCGGTCATCATGTAAGCATAAGTCCTGCGGCCAGCGTCTGGGTCGGCGTCGGGTCTGTCGGCGCCTTCAAACGTCTTCTTGCCATTCTGCCAATGCCAATTGGAGTCCATGGAGAAAAACATTCGATTGGCGAAACCCGCGTCGATGATGGAGCGCCAAAGAAAGACCAGGTCGCCCCATGGTGTGTAGGAGTCCTGGCCGAAGGTGTCAAATTCCATATATCCGCCATCCCTGGCCATAGAAATCAATTCCTCCGCCACCTGCTCATGGGTCCGTTGTTTGTCGTGCAGAGCCATATCGACGTGAGAAATAAAAACTCGTCGGGGAGTCGCTCCGGAGCTGACAAGCAGATCGAACTGCTCGCGCGCTCGGGCGACGTCATGGGTGGCGATTGGCACACCGGTAGCTTTCTGAACTCGGGCAGCGGCGCGAAAGATTTTCTTCTCCCAGTCAGTGAGGGGGCTCGTTTCCGCGGCAACCTTTATAATTCCGGCTCGAATCTTGGTGCCGCCGATGCCCTCGGTCACTTCCCGCAGCATCAGGTCCTGCATCTTTTTTTCGTCTTCTATTTCCGCCCACTGCTTGGGGATCTTGGCGCGCCGGTAAAAACCTGTCGAGGGCACGATCCTCACAGATGCCCGCTTGGCAATCTGTTCATAGAGGTCGATGGGCCGGTGGGGAGTCAGATCGACAAGGGTATCGACTCCCACCCGCGCCGCGTCATTCAGGAGGGAAACGGCGTAATCCACCGATTCCTGACGCTTGTCGTCTGGAATCGGCGCGTACCCGGGATCTTCCAGTCGCGGGCCGCCAAACCACAGGACGTGCTCGTGCATCAGAGTCGTGCCCAACGAATCACACCGGACAGGACCTGTCATGGTGGAGACCATCCAAGGCTTCGCCTTCTGGGTCGCAGGCAGGGCGGGGGTTACTCCTGCGATGCCGGGCTGGGAGAAAACAAGGGGGAAAGCCGCACCCGCCAGGCAGCGACTTGCAAAGACTCGGCGCGACATCTTGATTGAGCTTTCCATAGCAAAGCCTCCTCTGCATCTTGTCGTCCTGATACCATGATCCTTCGGCTCACCACTCGGCTTGAAGATGGCGCTCCTCGGGCCGGAGGCTTGCCCAGGCCAAGCCGACACAACGGCCCTGCGATCTGAAATCTCATTCCGCCTTGCTGGGCTTCCCCGCCAGGGTGAAGACCGCCTCGGCCGGAAGGTCGATCTCCACCTGCCCGCCCTGCGCTGGGAGGGTCCTGACTCTCTGGCAGTCCAGTTCGCGAGTGGTTTCATAAAGGTCCCAGTTCGCTGGCCCGGTGCCGGTCTGCGGCATATCGATCCGAAAGCGGCTCGGACCGCCTTCCTTCACTCCTACGATCACGAGCGCATCCGGTGAAGGACCCTGGAAAGCGGATAAAGTCAGGCCAGGAGCCTCGGTGGTGGCAGCGATCCTCCGCGAACCCGGGCGCACGAAATGATAAAGCTGCCGGGTGGCATAATAACTTTTCTTGGGCGAATAGACATGACTGGCGCTGCGGAATAGCCCGCAAAAGCACAATCGTTTAGCGCACTCTTCATAGTCGTCGAAGGCGTCGAAGTAGAAAAGAGCGCTTGCGCCCTGGTTGAGAGCTGTCAGGGCACGCCGGTTAGCGGCCAGGCAGAAATGCTTCCATTGGTTTTCGAAAGTCTTGTCCTCATCGTTCAAATCGCCGTACTCCGTAAGCCACACCGGAATTCGCGAATACTTACTGGATTTCACTCGCTCGACTTGCGCGCCCAGCGAGTTCTCATTGTAGGTGTGAAACGTGAAGACCCCCACCTGCCTCATTAAATCTTCGTCCCCCAGAATGGGGTCTGTGTAATCATTGGTGATAATCGCATTGTCCGCCACGGCCAATCGGACGTCTCCGAGCCCTTCTTTCCTCAATCGTCGCGCCACAGCGTCTAAAACTTTCGGGGCCTCGTCGGGATCGATGCGCGGCCCCTCCGGCGGATAGCAATCGGTCTCATTGAAGGGGCTAAAGTACTCGAAGTCAATGTGAGCCTGGATGCGGGCGTATTCCACCATCGTGTCCACTTCCTCTGCGAAGTCGTCGTACCTCGCGGGACTCAAGTGCCCTTGCAGGTTGGGTGGAACATTCTCCTGGCACACTTTGTGCCGAGGGGGCGAGGGGTCATTGTCGGTCATCCAAGCCGGCACGGGACCCATGAGCGCCAACATCGAGCGGATGCCACGGGAGTCCAGGTATCGTAAACCATTCCAGGACGCCTCAAAAATCGGCGATGAGTAGCGGTCGTTCCAATACTCCAAGTCCTCGGCGCCGCTGGTTTCCTCCCAGTTGCTATATACCAGGTAAACGACCACTAAACGACCACTCGGAACATCGTGACTCCCAGATCGTCAATCAGCGTGTCAAACATGGCCTTTTGATCGTTCCGGAAGTAAGGTCCGGTGTAATTCATGCCAAATCCCTGGATCTCTTGATACTTCTGAGCGGGATTTATCGTGATCTGTGCGCTCGGTGTTAAAGCTTGAAGAGTACGAAGGATACAGAGAGTTTCCTTTTGGTTGCTGCACTGCCGCGTTGCGCTACCCGCCCTGATGCAGCGACGTCATGCGCCGTGTCGGTAAACGAATGTGATCTCGCCCGGCTCGGGAACGGCTTCGCGGTCCCGGTCTGCCCCAGTCCAAGTACTGGTGGATTCCCACCCGCGGGTATACCCAACATCTGCTAGAAATACAGCTTGAGCGCGAATTGTATCTCGCGCGGTGGTCCGGCGCTGAAAATGGCTCCTGAAACTCCTGGCCCGGCCTGGACATCCGTGACGGGAAGGCCAAAGGCTGGGGTATTTGTAAGGTTAAAGAACTCTGCTCGGAACTGCATGCGCAGGTTCTCGCGAAGCTCAAACTCCTTTAACAAGGAAAAATCCCAGTTTCGCAACCCTGGCCCGGAAAGAATGTTGCGAGCGGAGTTGCCATAGCAATAGCACGTTGGGGGCACGAAGGCTGTGTAGTCAAACCACTCATTAATCGTCGGCTTAGATAGTATTCCACTCCCTATCCGGTCTGCCCTCATAGTTGTTCCTGTATTCGCAGGATCAGTCTCGATGCTGGGAGTGAAGGGGAGACCCGTCTGTAAAGTAATGATATTCGACATCGTCCAACCGCCAGCTATTCTCTCCACTAAATCGTGACGATTCTTCAGGAACGGCATTTGCCACGTAGAAGACAGTGTAAACCGGCTAGCAATATTGAAATCCGCTATTCCCCATTCCGCTTTGGTGTTGTTGGGGTCCTGCGCAGCAGAACCTTGGAAATCCCCACTTTCATTATCCAGTGCTTTTCCCCAGGCATACGCTCCCAGCAAATAAAGACCGTGCCAATTTCTCGTCTCCGCCGTTAACTGAAGAGCATCGTAATGCGATATTCCGGAGTTAGTGAAAAGGGTCCCTTCCCCAAAGAAGGTGTTTGGAAGCCGGCTCTGAATGTCTCCGGGGCCGGGAAGGGGAACATTATCCGGATTCGAATAGTAGAGATGGGTTCCTTGGGTCGCAACGTAGGAGGCTTGCACTGAGAGTACCTGTGCGACCATCTTTTGCACCGAAAAGTTCCATTCCTGAAGATAGGGATCGGTCCTCCATGGATCGAGCTGAAAGAATGAGGCGGGGCCTAGAGCAGCAGCCAGGGCGGCCGGAGTCTCGGATGTTAAGGGTGGAAACATATTCGCGAGGGTCTTAGTTGGAACGGGAGTAGTATTGAAATTACCAGTCTCATCTTGAATGAACGGAGGGTTACTCTCCCCGACGCTTGAGAGTTGGTTGAGTTGTGCCAGAGGATGGAAAATGCCGTATCCCGTGCGGACTACGAAGCCATGAGCTGCCTGATACGCTAACCCGAGCCGCGGGGCAAAAGCATGGTTGTCCGGCTGCGTCAACGACGGGCCCAGCCCGACCTCCGAGGACGGAACAATGCGTGACGCATAAACCGGTATCAGAAACGATTCAATCTGCTGCGTATTTGTGTTGATCTGGCCATTACGGTTACTTGCAACAATAATACGATCCAAATAAGGGTCAACCGAGGCATTAAAAAGGCTCATCGGTGTATAGGGATGGATAATGTCCCACCTCAGCCCGAGGTTCAGCGTAAGATGCGGCGAGACCTTCCAAGTGTCATCAACAAAAAGGTCTTGATCCCGGTCGTAGTATCCATACTCATCGCGGGAAAAACCACGGCCTCCCTGGAACGGAAGCCCTAGCAAAAAATCTCCCAAACCGATTCCGGTGTACTGGCCGGTGAAGTTGAAGTTTCCGCGCTGATAAGCACTATCGATTTGATAACTGTTATCCAGACGTGCATCACCACCGACCTCGATAGTGTGCTTCCCTTTGATCCAAACTACGATATCCCCAATGGGCAACTGGTCGTAAGTCTGCTGGAGCGGGATCCACATGAGGCCATTAATTCCCTGAATGCCGGCAATATTGAGATTTGGAAACCCCGGCCACGTCAAACTCGTCAACTGGAATCCACCAATTCCAGCCATTTCAGTATAGTTGGTTCCTATCCCCTGCCCCGTAATAAAGGACGACGTTCGCTGATAAGAAACATGGGCAGAATTGACTATCGTGGGCGTGGCATTCCAGGACCATTCGAGATTTGCGAGTTGAGTTCGATACGTCGCGTTCGTTCCTCCATTATCCGGGAAGGGGCCTGGATTGACAGAACTACCATTCTGAAGGCTGTAGCTGAACGCCAACCGATGCGCTGGCTTGAGCTGATAGTCAGTCCGAATATCGCCCTGATCGCTTGGTAATACGCTACGTCCGTTAGTGATGTATGTGCCGGCCGTGGTGTTGGGGAGCGGGATGAATTGCAGAAAATAGGTGGCTTGCGGCGCCAACATGCCGGCAGGTATTTGATTGTTCAGGAAATTTTGAGCAGTATAAGGGTTCGTAATCGGCGTGGGGAAAATACCCTGTTGCTCTTGCGCTGTGGGAACAGGTGAGTCAAAGGTGGCTCCTTGAAGAATTCGTGTGCCTTGGTAGTCAGCAAAGAAAAAGGCCTTGTCTTTGACGATCGGCCCGCCGAATGCTGCTCCGAATTGGTTTTGTCTTAATTCGGGCGTAGTCAAGGCAAAGAAGTTGCGTCCATCCAGCGCATCGTTTCTGATAAACTCGTACGCGTCTCCGTGGTAAGAATTGGTCCCGGAATTGAGAACGACGTTGACTATGGCCCCTCCGCCGCCATATCGGGCCGACATGTCGTTGGTGAGGACCTTGAACTCTTGGATCGCATCCGGTGCGGGCGTGATACTACTCCCGTTGATGTACTGCTCCGTCACATTGGCGCCGTCAATGTAATAACTGCTGGCGGAATCCTTCATGCCATTCACCTGGATGCTTGTAATCGGGATACCAAGGTAGTTTCCTCCCAACCCTGCATTACCGTCAGTAGCGTCTGCAACGGCGCCCGGTACAAGCGTCGTCAACTGGAGGTAGTTGCGTCCGTTCAAGGGAAGTTGGATGACCGCGGTTTGAGGAACGACCTGACCAACCGTGGCGCCTTCAGTCTGGAGCAAGGTGCTTTGGCTTTTCACCTCAATCCGCTGGGTCGTTGAGCCCACTTCAAGGGTGAAGTCAATCCGCGCGGTTTGAGCCACATCCAATGTGACCCCCACTCGAGTACTGGACTTAAAGCCGGTCATGGATACCGATACATCGTAGGTTCCAGGGATCAGTGAGAAGACCGTGTAATACCCTTCGGCGTTTGTGGTGACCGCATTCTTGACTCCGGTACTCTCGTTGGCGACCTCGACGGCAGCTCCTGGGACCAACGCGCCGCTGGGGTCCGTAACTAAACCCGTGATCGACCCGAATTGTTGCTGGGCAAGAAGGGGGGAGAGCGTGAGACACGCCATCACAACCGCAAAATTGAAACAAATTCGCTGACAAGTCGTGATCTGATCATCTCGCCTCATAACAGTAGCCTCCATGCTGAAATTCAGTCGCTTGAAATGCCCCAGGTAGTCCGCACTCGAAACGGTCGGACCCTACCGGGAATTGACTTTTTGGCTCTCGCCAGTCGAAAGTATACCTTCATTTGCGTCCAACGGAGCTGAATTCTTTCTTCAATCGGTATCATCGGCTCCGAACTGCCCATCCAGAAGTCCTTCAGACCCGTTCTCGCCGCTTCTGGAACCGGATTTGTCAGACACCGCGCCCTTCGCTGTCTTTCCTGGGATCGATTTCTGTATCCGTCCGGTGAACCCACCTTTCTGCCGATTTCTTGGGTGCCTCGCCACAACCGGCAGCTCTATCCTGTGGGGATCGTGAGGGCCGCCATCCGTTGCACCATTGCTCCAAACAGTCGCCGTGTCAGATGGCTCTCGGCCAGCAGCAGCCAGCAATAGCGGGCGTGCTTGATCAAACGTCCGCCGGTCTTTACCAACCTTTGCTGCAAGCTGGTCAAGGACCGACCGTCGATCCTTTTCGGCAGCACCAGCCGCCGCCACCACAGGCTCCCCAGGTTATAGGCGATCACGCTCAGCGACAGCCGCACCTCTTTCGACCGGAAACGATGGCAACTCAGCCGTGTCATCTTCACAGCCTGCTTCCCCTCCTTAATCCACTGCTCGGCGGTGCCTCGCTTGATGCAGAACCTCACCACCGCCCGGCTGTCCGTCTCGAGGTTGGTCACGATGAATCATACACGCGGGAACAACTCTCCAGAGTGGAACTCCACCTTGGCAACGACCCGCCGCGCCGTATTCCAACTGGCTGCCTGATAGAGAAAGCTTTTGTACCAGACCACGGGCTTGTGGCTCGGCCGGCCGCGGTCGGCCCGTAGAAAACGACCTGGTTGATCCCCCGCAGGAACCAAAACAGCGAGGTGGCAACCGCTGTGATATTCCCCAGGCGAGTCGTTAGCAAATCACGCCACTGGAAGATGGCCAGATAAGCAAAAAATAGCAAGATAAATGCCATATGCATGTTCAACGTGGATACGGTCACCCGGATGTCTGAGGACAGGGGCGCCAATACCTCACCAATTGGCTTCACCATCGCAAGATGGAAAAGAACGAACAGCAGGCTGATCAGCCCGCCAACTCTTAATATGAGAAAAGCAGCGTGACGATCAGCCGGAAGGGACTATCAGATCTTACTGGTATCGCGAACCCCCGCACGTTGGTCCGGGCGAATCGCGAGGTCAAGGCCATCGGGCTACTCGAGATCGAGCGCGGGTAGAAGTGGGAATAAAGAAGCTACCCTCATCAACGGGCAGAAGGTGGAGACTCCGGGCCCAGGCGGGCACGATTCCGAAATGATCCCGGCTGACATTCCGAAATGAATCCGATGGCACACTTCTAAGTCATAGATATTTCAGAGGCGCACGTTGTGTCGGAGAGTT
>Ga0181527_1005824_pt1 | contig 10070 bp, 6 predicted proteins | sample PEATcosm2014_Bin_30_FD_119762 | JGI IMG/M metagenome (GOLD analysis project Ga0181527, IMG submission 119762) | Peatland microbial communities from MTU Mesocosm Facility, Houghton, MI, USA - PEATcosm2014_Bin06_60_metaG | ecosystem: Environmental > Terrestrial > Soil > Wetlands > Peat | place...
CCGAACCACTGGTACTGCTGGCGGCCGTCGATCACTACGTCGGAGATGCGGCGGCGGAGCTGTCCCAGAATCCGCCGGCAGCCGTACCACTGCGCGTATTTGCTCGTGGGCCGAAATCCTTCTTTCGTCGGCTCGTACGCAATCCACCAGTGGTCGAAGCTGTAGCCGCTGATTCCGGTCCGTTTCTGGAAGGCGACAAGCTGGTCGACGAACCAGTCCTGGAAGCTTCGCACGCCCGTATCCACGCCGACGTAGCCACCCGTCTTGCCGCCGCACCAGGCCGTCCACTCTGGATTCTGCCTCCAACCGAGCGTGGGGTAGACATAAGCGACGAGCTTGATGTTCTTGGACCTTGCGTAGTCCAGCATCTCCTGGATCGACGGCGGGATGGTGTCCGTTGCGATCTTCCATTCGCCCTTGCGGATCTTCTGGCCCAGCCCCAGCCAGAGGCAATTCTCCCAGCCCCAGGCATCGGCATTGTCCTGCAATGGAGCGATCGCGCTATTGGCGGGCGTGAACAGCGAGTGTGCGACGCCAACGGCGGCACATTGGTCGAGAATGCGCTTCCACTCGGCGCGGCCCGCCGGCGTGGCAACGTCGATCTGATAATCGTTTTCGCACCAGGGCACGTGGATGCGAAGACTCTTCTGCGGGTGGACCAGCGCGAACGCGTCGATACAACGGGCCAGGGCGTCGGTCTCGGCCCAGTCCAGCTTCGGCGTGCCGGTGAACGCCTCTTGGGAGTCGCGCACGTACTGCCATTCGCCCAAGTTGTGCGCGGGAAACTCGATGCCGCTCAGTTCGTACAGGCCGAGGCAGACGCGATCGGATTCCAGCGACCCATAGGCGGCCCTCCACTCCATGTCGGGCGAATAGACCACCGACACATGGCCGTCCTTGCGGCTCCATTTCAGAAACGGGTTCTGAAGCGCGAAGAACAGCCCCGCCTTCGATCCTGATGACGACCCGGCAAGGCGGAGGAAGACCGCACCGCTGCTGCCGGCGGCCTTATGCTCCTTGGCAATCTGGCTCCTCAAGTCACCGGCGAAAACCGTTACGTCGCCCACGCGGCACGTTTCGCCGGGCGCGAGGGTCAGGCGAACCTGTTTGCTCAGGAAATGCCACGCGGGCTTCAATTCATACACAACCTGCACCTTCCGTTGGCCGGCCTGGTAATTGAACGTCAGGCGTACCTTCTCTTGCGCCGTGCCGGTTAATCTCATTTCAGGCTTAGCAAGCCGCTGGTCGTTGACCGTTATGGCCGCCGCATCGCCGCCAATCTCCAACGCGCAGCCCAAGGCGGAGTTGCCGATCCGCACGAGTACATCGTCCTCGAACGTTGCTTTGACAAGCTCGTTGTCGAGCACGTAGCGCCGGGGGTCGGCGGCGGACGCGCCGAGCATTCCAAGCTGCAGCAGCAGGAACAGGGGTGCGACGGGCCGTCGCGGAATGTGCTGGAGTGTCTTTCGATGTCGCATGATCACGCGCTCTCAATCGGAGAAGTTTCTAGGGGATTACGAAACGCCGACAAGGACATACGTCGTCCGGCTCATCAATGGTTTTGAACTACGGTTGGCCTCGCGGCTCCACACCGAGCAAGTGCCGCACAAAGAAATCCTGTCGTCGCCGATTGCCATAGGGGCTTTCCGCAGACCCGTGCCCGTGGCCGGTCATCACGACCAGCTCGAAGTCCTTGTCTGCGCGGATCAGGGCATTGACCAGTTGCATCGTGGAGGCCGGATCCACGTTCTCGTCCATCTCGCCGACGATGAGCAGGAGTTTGCCCTGGAGCCGGTGGGCCTGGGTAACGTTGGATTGCTCCACGTAATGCGGCCCGATCGGCCAGCCCATCCACTGCTCGTTCCACCAGATCTTGTCCATGCGGTTGTCGTGGCAGCCGCAGTCGGAGACGGCGACCTTGTAGAAATCGCCGTGGGCCAGGAGCGCCCGCGTCGCGCTCTGCCCGCCGGCCGAGCCGCCGTAAATGCCTACACGGCTCGTGTCCATGTACGGATACTTGGCTGCGGCCGCCTTCATCCAGAGAATACGATCCGGGAAACCCGAATCGCCCAGGTTCTTCCAGCACACGTCGTGGAACTTCTTGGAACGGTTCGACGTGCCCATGCCGTCGATCTTCACCACAATGAAGCCCAGTTCCGCCAGGGCCTGTGGCGCGTGGAACGGGCGGAAGGACTTGGGTACGAACGAGCCCTGTGGTCCCGCGTAGATCTCCTCGATGATCGGGTACTTCTTCTTCGGGTCAAAATGCGTCGGCCGAAAGATCACCCCGTAGATGTCCGTGCTGCCGTCGCGCCCCTTGGCGGCAAACCGCTCCGGCACCTGCCAGCCGGTCTGGAGTAGCTGTGACCAATCGGCATTCTCTAGGGTGCAGACGAACCTGCCGTCTTCGCGCCGCAACTCCGTCTGCGGCGGCAGGTCCACACGCGACCAGGTATCGACGAAGAACCGCTGGTCGGGCGAGAACTCGATCGAGTGATCGCCGTCCCCTTCGGTGAGGATCACCAGGCCCGAGCCGTCGAGATTGACGCGGCAAAAGTGGACGTAGTACGGGTCCTGCCCTGGGCGGATGCCGCCGGCGCGGAACCAGATCTGCCGCTTCTGGTCGTCCACGCGATCGACGCCGCGGACTACCCAATCCCCTTTGGTGATCTGGCCCTTCACGCGGCCGGTTGTAGCGTCGTAAAGATAGAGGTGGTTCCAGCCGTCGCGTTCCGACATCCAGATGATCTCAAGCGTCTTGTCCACGTAGTGGATGAACTGCTTGCCGGAGTAGTCGATGAACGTTGTGCTCCGCTCGTCGATAATCGGCTGGGCCTTGCCTGTGACGGCGTCCACCGCGATGAGCCGGACCACCTGGTGTCCGCGTTGGTTATACAAGAAGGTGAAACGGCTCGAATCGGCCTGCCAGCGGAGATCGGCGATGCTCCACGGGTTGGGGGACAGCTTATCGCTCAGGGAAATGCGCTTGCGACCGGCAACGTCGAACAACTGCAGCCTGGCCAGCGGGATGCGGTCGCCCGGCTTGAGATACTCGTAGGAGTGTAGCTTGGGCTGAAGCTGGTCCTTGGGCGAGGATTCGACGTAGTAGACCTTGCGATCATCCCCCTTCTTGGTGCGGAGGACGACGATCCTCTTGGAGTCCGGTGACCAGCAGATGCGGCCGGAGTATTCGTCGCCCGCGTTGCCGTCGCTTGAGAGGGGGTATTCCTGGCTCGTCTTCACGTCGCGGATGTACAGGTTGTGATCCTTGAACCAGGCGTGCCAGTGGCCGTCGGGCGACTCGCCTTCGCGCACAACGTCGGTCGATTGTGTGCTGCGCATTGGCCTTTCCGGGGCGGGCTTACCATCCCCCGGCATCCCGCCGATGACCGCCGTGCCGGCCTCTTCGGTGGCCTCGAACACCGCGAGCACCTTTCCCTGCCGGTCGCTGGCCAGCCAGACGTGTCCCGTGAAAGTGTGCTGCCGGCGTTCCTGGCCGGCTCGTGCCGTCCCGTAAGGCTTGCGCTCGCCATCGGCGTCGAGCCAGAAGATGTCTACGTCGGCCTTCGTCCGGTTCACGAAGGTGATCGAGGTTTCAGGGCCGGTTCGCGTACTGGCTCTTAGCCCTTCGCGGATAGGGAGGAAGGACGCGGGTGCGGGCTCTTCATCGCTTTTCTGCTGCCGCAAATCATAGTTCCGCAAGTCACATCGCCAGGTCTTGGCCTCAAGCCGCACCAGCACGACGGCCTCGTTGGCGTCGAAGGCGAGCCCCTCGATGGGGAGACGCCTGGCGTCGATCGGCTTGCCTGTGGCCTTGGCGATCGCGGCGGCCAGACGGGCATGATCGAAGGCAGGCTGGCGGGTGCCCTGGATCGCGTCCACCAGCACATACTCGCGCTCGCCCTGTGCCAGATCATTCCGGTACCAGAACCGCGAGTTGCCGCCAAGCCAGTGTGGCGTCACCCGGGACTTGAAGACCTTGCCGTCGGCCCGCGCAGCAAGGCTGTTGGCGCGTTGGTAATCCGACTGGGTACCCTGGGTGGCCGAGAACGCGCAGAGAGCGAAAACGGAAGCAAGGGCGGCTGAGACCGGGAGCAGAATGCGTGTGAAGTTGATCATCGTTGCTAAGCTCTTCGGCATACCGGGCCACCCCTGGCACGCGACCGCAAAGCGAAACTGCTGCGAATTCAAACGCTGACTCGTTAAGACACCGAAGTTGCTCCTATTCCCACCAGTTTGGCCGATACCTACCTGATCGTCAAGACTGGGTCGATAATCGGGGCTTCCAGAAAACGGATGACTTGACGGGATAGCAGGTTGGCTCTGGAGCGTTTTGGCACTGCGCGCCATGTCTATCACATCAGTTGCGTGACACGGAACCGATAAGGTTGATCTCGCGGTAGACGTTGAATCCCAGCGGGCCGTTTTGAAACTCGAAACGGACGGCCACGACGCCACTGGCCTTGACCGGCAGTCGTACCTCGGACGCTCCGCCGGGACACCGCCTGGAGCCGGAAGCGATCTTCACGAACTTGTCCGGCTTGCCGGCATAAGCGACCAGCACGGTGTACTCCTGGCTCGCCCGGGCGTCGCCATGGTCGGCGAAAGTACGAATCTCGCTGAGGTTGCAAGCCTGCTTCAAATGGCACGTGAGCCAGTCGCCCTGACGCTCACCACCGCGGGGCTGGCGGCCAGGCTCCCGGAGGCAAAAGGCACGCAGGGAGCGACCGTGGCTTCGCTTAGCGTGGTATTGCCCAAGGGCGCCGGGCCCGTGTTGCAGAACATCGCCGCACTGCTGGCACGCCAAGTCCAGCAACGATCGAGCGCGAAGGTGGAACTGGGCGGCGCCGCGGCGCTGCGCGTGGAGCTTGCCATCGAGCCTGGCATCGGCCGCGAAGGTTTCAAGATCAGCGACGGCCCGGACGCCACCCTCCGCATCACCGGCAACGACCCGCGCGGCGTGCTTTACGGCGTCGGCAAGTTTCTCCACACCTCGCGATATTCCGAAGCCGGATTCACGCCCGGCGCCAAGATCATCTTGTCCACCTGGTTGTTCGACCCGAAAGAGTGGAACGGCTTGCACGAGAAGTTCCGCAACAAGTCCGACTGGTGTGACGTGCTGATGTCGGATGGAACCTTGTCCGAGGAGACCAATAGGTAGCCCGCCATCTCGGCTTTCTGGACCTCGGCGGAGGAGGCCGCGGCCGGCAGAGCGATCGTCAGGGCGGCGAGGAACCTGAGGGTAAGGGCAGCGAAGTTCTGGAATGTCGCGATCCTCATTAGGGCGTTCTTTTGCTCGTAGGTGGGTAACTGTGCCGCGATTGGCAACCGGCCGACTCGTCAGCCCCCGATTATAGTCGCGTCGAACGCCTTGTCAAAAATGGTTCGTTTTGCAGCACCCGACCGACTGTTCGCCGTTTTGCCTGATTCCCCGGCATGGAGACTCCGAAATCCGGCTCGACGGGCCAAGCTCCGCACGACCAAGAGGAATCGGGACGGAAAAATCGTGACCTACGCCAAGCTCAGCACGACGGCCCAGGTAGAACGGGGCAACCAGCTCAACGAGGAACTCTATGGGCCGGAGTTCATCGCCGAGGGCCGGATCGCCCCCCGGCCCTACATGGGTCCGGCCCTGGCGGCCGAGATGCCGAACCTGCCGGCCCTATGGGCCAATTCCATGCGAACGTAAGGAGAGACCATCATGGCCATTCGCATACCGACCGGCATCTGGCCCCGGCGGTATTCAGCGATTGCCCTCCTGAGCGCGCCCTACTACCAGATGGGGCATGATCCCGCTATCATGGCCTCGAGTGGCTAGCCGCGTACCGTAGGCGTTGGCGTTCCTGCCAGGTTGACTCCCGCACGCGCGCCTCGCTCGCCGGAGCGGCAATCGTCGCCCAGGTGCTCGGACGGGCACGCCAAGCAGTTAACCGCCGAGTGAGTGCTGAATAAGGAGCCGCCGATGGGTCCGGGCAGGTATGTTGTCATTTGTGTGGCCGTTGTCTTGACTAACGGGCTTTCGGGGACCCGAGGTTGCCAGGCCGGCGAGGCACCTGGCGAGCGCGAGGCGAAGGACGCAACCCCTGCCGTGCCGCCACCCATGGTGGACGTGCTCGATGCCGACCGCCGCTGGCCGGTGTATTACCAGGTTCCGCGGGCGGATGTGCCGCGCTTGGTCAGCCAGAAGGCCATCGTGGCCTCGTCCTTAGCTGAAGGAGAACTGTACCGCTTCGCAAGCAGCGCAGCCGCCGCTAAGTGGTTTGCCGAGGCGCGGCCGGTCATTCCGCCAGCCGCTGCGGCAAGCAGCCCTTTGCAGCAGTTGGACTTCGGAGTTCCGATGGGCTATCCCACGGCCGGCGTGGTCTTCGACGCCGCGCAACGCCCCTGGTTCTGGTCGGAGTCGCCCCGCCCTGGCGATGATTTCAAACGGCAGATTGAGGATATGGCGGCCGGCAAACGGCCATGCCTTACCTGCGGGAAAATCCTGCTGATCGATCGCGAGCAGCGCGTTTGGGCCGTGCCCCGCGGTGGGCCGGGGCTTTTCGGCTTCGACGTGCTGCAGAAACAATGGATCGAGCGCAACAATCTACCCGTCGAGAGGCCGCCAAAGGATCCCCGGGACCGCGACCTCGCCCCGCAGATCATCGGCCAGGCCTACCAGAGCCGTTGTGGATTGCTCTTCTTTGGCGACCGGGCGGGCGTGCACGTCTTCGACGGCAAGGTGTGGGCATTCCAGAAGCTGTACCAGCGGAACATTGACGAGGATCGATTCTTTGATCCCTTCCACCGGCCCCGCGGCTCACCACGTCCCGCTAATTCGTATCGGGAGATCCACCGTTTCAGCGAACCATCGTTTAGCGAAGATTCGCAAGGCCGTGTTTACGTATGGACGGGATGGGGCTGGGCTGGAGAGTCCGGCACGATCGGTTTCTGGGTTTACGATCACGGGACTTGGAAGAACGTAGACAGCGTTGAGCGGCTGACAGCCGTTATTCCCCGCGACCCTGACGAGCTTTGGCTCGTGTCCGATGAAGTCATGCCGCCCGGCACCCGTATCCCCACGACGGAAGTGCTCTCCGTCCTCAAGGGCGGTCGATTCACCACGGGCGAGGAAGCCCAGCGGCTGCTCGTACCGAATTTGCGGTTCTCGCGGCTGTGGCACCAGGCAACGGCTGACGACGGCACGGCTTTCCTGCTATTGGAGGATGTAGCCGAGCAGGATTCGGCGGCTCGCTCCGAGTTCCGCGGCGTAGCCTTGCGGCGTCACGGGCCGGCCGTCGACTTGGGGAACGCGGCCGGGGCTTTCTTCATTCACAATTGGACATCCCACCCGGTCGTCGATCCGCAGGGACGAGTCTGGGGTGCTACCGGCAAGGGGCTGACGATGATGAGCCCCGACGGCCGCCAGCTCACCTCGTTCCCGATCACCGAGCGGTTCCCCTTCATTCGCCTTGCCGGGGCCAACGGACAGTATGCGTACTTTGAGGCTGGGGGCTTGTGGCGATTCGATCCGGTCGCCTACCAGAAGTCGGCCCACAGCGAACCATTCGTGCCGTCCGCGAGGGTTCGCGTGCGCGGATACGCCTGCGGTGACGTTCTGGGCCGCGCCTGGTGTGTGTGGGACGTTCCCGACTCACCGATGGTCGTCTTCGACGGAGGAACCTGGCAGCCTCGTCTGGAGCCCGCTCTTGGAAACCGGCCGGAGAAGTACGTCGCCGCGATCCGCGGCGTTGATGGTGCCATGGTGTTCGAGGACTCTCAGGGCGGGTTCCACCTGTTCGACGCACAAGGGCACGCGGCGGCGGATTCGCTGGAGAAGCTTGTCATGCAGTACCGCGAACGCCTCGTCAAAGCCCTGCCATATCCACCCGTCGAGAACGTGGACCGGCCCGAGCACCTGATAAGAGACGCCAAGGGACGCATCTGGTGGACGGAATCGCCTGGGCCGCGGGGCAGTCCGACCACGCGCTGGGGTGTCGTCGACAGCGAGCAAGCCATCCGTGGCGACATGAGCGGGCTGGGGCTCAACGGGGCCGGGCAGTTCACCATGCTGTGGCCGATCAGCGACGGCTCGCGCGTGCTGGTCGCCTGCGACACGAGGCAACAGAGCGTATCGGGCGTTTTCGGCGTGGAGAACGGCCGCATCACTCGCCTGGGCGATTCACCGGTACCCGTCGTCCTGCCCAGTTCCGTTTATCCGCAGATCACCGCACTCTGCGACAGCCTCGGGAGGACGTGGTTCAAACGGGACCGGGACCGTCCGGGACCGGGGAAAATCGTTCGCGTGAGCCAGGCCGTCGACACCCAGGGGAGGCCCGGCGTCATCCACGAGGGCTGGCTCATGCTGGAGGACAGCAAGAAGGGGCTTTGGTTCAAACCATCTTGGGTAGGCCCGCAGAAGATCGTGCGGCTGGACGCCGGCGGACACGAGGCGACGCTGGAAGTGTCCGGCATCGCCGATTCGGCATGTCTCGCCGAGGCGCCGGACGGTACTATTTGGACGCTCACCGGCACCGAGCTGATCCGCATCCGCGCGGAGGCCAACCGGTTGACGATCGTCGAGCGTTACCCGGTGCCCATGCAGGGTTCCGACCGTCTATGGTGCGACCGGGAGGGGCGGGTGTGGATGGTTCACGCGACGATCCCGCAAACGGTACCTCACTTGGGCAGGCGACAGGAGACATCAAGTATCGAGTTGATTCGTCTCGCCACGCAACCCCGCGCAAATTGAGGAGTTGAACATGACGTGCTCCTTGAAAGGCCTCGTCTGGGCAAGCGTTCTGTTGTCTACGTTTCCGGCCGCCAGGCTTGCGAGCCAGGAACGGCGAGTCGAGGACGAATTCGAGGGCTGGCTCTGGGTACACGGCGACGCGGCCTACGAGGAACGACAAGCCAAGTATCCCGAGTATCTCGCGCTGCTCAAGAGACCCGATGGCGACGTGGCCTTCTTGCTGGGACTAAGCGAAGTTCGCGAATCGCCGCGCCGGCTCTCCGAGCTTGCTCTGGGTCAACTGAAAACCGACCGCGCTTTTGCAGTCCTCAGCAAGCGGCTTCGCGATAAGGACCCGCGGGTGCGCTACCAAGCGATGGACGTGTTGGCTAACTTTCGGCAGCCGCGCTGCATAGCACCGTTGCTGGAGGTGCTGGCGCGCGATTCGGAACTCGTGAACCGCGCCGGCGCGGCAGTGCGGCTGGAGGACTTTCCAGAAGAGAAAGTTAAAGTCGCCTTGTTGGACGCCATGAAGGACGACTCCTTCGTCGCCCAGGCTGCGGCTTTTTCCCTGGCGGGATTGCAGGTCGAAGAGGCTATCGCACCGACCGTCAGCCTACTGCGATCGGATCGCAAAGACTTGGATCGCAAGTACCTGCTTCGCGCTTTGGACCGTTACTCCAGCGAAAAATCGCGGGCGCGCATCGCTGAGCTGAAAAAGGACCTGCCCGAACGATTGGCCGAGAAGGCACCGGCCGGAAAGTCTCCCGCGGGGCCCGATCTTGATGTGCTGGTCTTCCGTGTCTCGTTGAATGCCGAGACCTATCACGTGGGCGATCCGATTGCTGTCGACTTCGCCCTGGAGAACCGCTCGGCCACGGCGGTCCGCACAATTCCACCGCGGGGCGCGTGGTACGCACCTGCCACCGGCTACGGCATCCGGCTGGAACGCATAAGTGACCCGCGCCTCGTGCTGCTCGACCGCGATCCCGCGGCGGGTGCCGCTGAGCGGCACGGCTTTGCGCCGCCTGCCCGCACGTTGGGCCGCGGCGAAACGTATTCCCGTCGAGATTGTCTCCATGCCTGGCTCTCGCTGGAGAGCGAAGGGGTTTGGCCCTTGCCCGAAGGAAGATACCGTTTGACCATCGCGTTTGACAACACACAGTTTCCCAAGGAAAGGTTACCTCCACGTGGCGACGCCCAGGATAGGTCGTCCGCGAGTCACAACGGGACCAACGAGCCGCCGGAAGTTACGCACCGCTGGCAGGCGCCGCCCGTCGAATTTACCGTTGCCGGGCCCGCGACGACTAGCCCGGCGGAGCTGCTCGATCTGATTGGAGAAGAGACGGGCCGTCGGGAC
>Ga0181527_1005826_pt1 | contig 10069 bp, 8 predicted proteins | sample PEATcosm2014_Bin_30_FD_119762 | JGI IMG/M metagenome (GOLD analysis project Ga0181527, IMG submission 119762) | Peatland microbial communities from MTU Mesocosm Facility, Houghton, MI, USA - PEATcosm2014_Bin06_60_metaG | ecosystem: Environmental > Terrestrial > Soil > Wetlands > Peat | place...
GGTGGATACGGTGTACATCGGCGGGGGCACGCCGAGCTTGCTGGAGTCTGCGCTGCTCGCGGACATGCTGCGTGCTCTGCGGGAGACATTCGCCTGCGCCTGGGAAGAGGTGACGCTGGAGGCCGACCCGGAAACCATCGAGTCCGAAAAGGCCGCGCAATGGGTGGCCGCGGGAATCAATCGTATTAGCCTGGGCACGCAATCGTTCGTGGATGAGGAACTCAAGGCTGCGGGACGCCTGCACCGGCGCGAAGATATTTACCGGGCTGTGCTCATCTTGCGCGAGGCGGGGATCTGCAATATCAGCTTCGACCTGATCGCCGGGCTGCCGAAACAATCGCGCGATAGCTGGGGCACATCGCTCGATGAATTGGTCGCGTTGTCTCCCGAGCATGTCTCCGTTTACATGATGGAGATAGATGAAGGCAGTCGGCTGGGGCTGGAAGTGCTGCGTGGCGGCGCGCGCTATAGCGCCCGCGATCTGCCCAGCGAAGACGAGATGGCGGAATTTTACGAGACCGCGCAAGCTGTCTTGAAAGCCGCCGGTTACGAGCAGTACGAAATTTCCAATTGGGCCAAGCCGGGATATGCTTCGCGGCACAACCTGAAATACTGGCGGCGCGAGGCGTACCTGGGATTTGGCGCGGGCGCGCACTCGTTTGCCGGAACGCAGCGCTGGGCGAATGTGCATGACGCAGCGGCGTATGTCGCTGCGATCAGCACGGGCCGCAGCGCCACGGAAAGCGTGGAACGCGTGACGCGCGAGCAGGCGTTCGAGGAGGAACTGTTCCTGGGCTTGCGGCAGCTTGGCGGTATCGATTTGCCGCGCATCCAGCGCGAATACAGCGTCAATCTGGAAGAAAAGGTGGGGCGGCTGGCTTCGGCAGGGATGATTGAGCGCGAGGGCGAACTGGTGCGGCTGGCGGCGGGAAAATTGAGCGTGTCAAACGAAGTGATCGTGGAGCTATTGCGGTAGAGAGTTTGCGTGAGAGTTGACGTCAGCTCGCGATTCCTCCGCTCCGGGACGGCATACAGCGCCGTCCCTCCGGTCGGAATGACAGATTTTTGGGGAAGTGATCGTGGAATTGCTGCGGTAAGTGAGCGCAACAGGAATCGCCACGGCGCCACAGAGAACACGGAGAAGCGCAAATGAGTTACACGGTGGCAAAAGGGAATCAGATGGTGGACCCGGATGACGTTTCGCCGATGGAAGGCGTAGTGGACCTTCGCAGCGATACGGTGACACGCCCCAGCGAGGAAATGCGGCGCGCCATGGCCAATGCGGAGGTGGGCGACGACGTTTACGGCGAGGATCCCACGGTCAACCGCCTGCAAAGGCGCGCCGTGGAAATGTTCGGCAAGGAAGCGGCGCTGTTTGTCCCCACGGGCTGCATGGGTAATCTTGTCTGCATCAAAATCTGGACGCACCACGGCAGCGAAGTAATTTGCGAGGAGCGCAGCCACGTCAACCTGTATGAGCTGGCGTCCATGTCGGCCATTGCGGGCTGCATGCCCAGGGCGACGCGCGGCGGCGACGACGGCATCCTGACCTGGAAGCAGATTGAGGGCGTCGTGCGTCCCAAGATTTATTACGACTCGCAGACGGCGCTGGTGTGTTTGGAGAATACGAGCAACATGGCCGGCGGCACGGTCTATCCCACGGAGCGGGTGAATGACATTTGCGACCATGCGCACGCCCGGGGTTTGAAAGTGCATTTGGATGGGGCGCGCATTTTCAATGCGGCGGTGGCGCTGGGCGAAGACGTGGCGCGCATGACCCAGAAGGTGGACTCCGTGATGTTCTGCCTGTCGAAAGGCTTGGGCGCGCCGGTGGGCTCGATGATTGCCGGGTCGAAGGAATTCATCGAGCGGGCGCGCATCTACCGTAAGATGTTTGGCGGCGGCATGCGGCAAGTGGGCGTGCTTGCGGCGGCGGGAATGATCGCGCTGGAAAAATCGCCCTCGCGTCTGCATGAAGATCATGAAAATGCCAAGCGCCTGGCGCAGGGCATCGCGGCGATTCCGGGATTGCAGATCGATCCTGCCAGCGTGAAAAGCAACATCGTCATTTTCGATTGCACGGGGAGCGGCATGACCGCGGTGGAGCTGTGCGACGCGCTGCACGGCAAAGGCGTGTGGGCGCAGGACACGGCGCTGTATTCGGTGCGCATGGTGACGCACTGGAATGTGGATCGCGCGAGGATTGAGAAAGCGCTCGTGGAATTGACCGCTGTTGTGGAGAAGAAGGTGGGGCGGAGTGTGTGAGATGCAAGATGGCCGGGCGGAGATGGCGCATCTAGGCAAGATGAGAGAGAAATGAGAAAAGAGAAAATAGAAATGACGAAACAGCGAAGAGAAGAAAAGAGGTTGAGCGGCGTTAGATCGTAAGAGCCCACCCTTCGCATAAGGCGCGAAGGATGGGGCACCCTCAGGCTTTTGGGTGGGTGACGTGAGAAAGAAAAAACCAAGGTGACAGCATTGGCCACCGGCGCTCGGGTGGCGCAGAGTACAAGGAGAAACGAAGATGAAATCCGCATGGATGCGCACGGCTGTAGGGGTATTGTGTTTTGCGATGGTGGGGGCGATAGGGGCCCGGGTAGCCAGCGGGCAAGCAAAAGCCGCGCCGACGCCCGAAGAAGCGAAAAAGTTTATCGAGGACGCAGAGCAGCAGTTGTTCGATCTGGGCGTCAAGGCTTCGCGCGCTTCGTGGGTGCAGGAAAACTTCATTACCGACGATACGGAGCAGATCGCGGCGGATGCGAACGAGATACTGAACACCGCGAGCGCGAAGGACGCGAAAGAGGCGCACCACTACGATGGCGTGAAGCTCCCCCCGGAATTGGCGCGCAAGCGCTTGCTTCTGGAACTCGCCACGAACTTTCCCGCTCCCGATGATCCCAAGGCACAGAAAGAACTCGCGCAGGTGCTGGCTTCCCTCGACGGCGATTATGGAAAAGGGAAGTGGTGCCCGGACGGCGACAAGAAGCCCTGCCTGGACGTGACGGCGGTCGGCAAATTGATGGCCACCAGCCGCAATCCCGAGGAATTGAAGCGCGCGTGGATTGGCTGGCACGCCGTGGGCGCGCCGATGCGGCAACGCTATGCGCGCATGGTGGAGCTGGGCAATCAGGGCTCGAAGGAATTGGGCTACGCCGACGTGGGCGCGTTGTGGCGCTCGAATTACGACATGCCGCCGGAAGAGTTTGCCAAGGAACTGGATCGCCTGTGGGAACAATTGCGGCCGCTATACCTGTCGCTGCATGCCTACGTGCGCGGCCAACTGGCAAAAAAGTACGGCAAGGACGTTGTGCCGCCAAGCGGGCCGATTCCCGCGCACCTGCTGGGAAACATTTGGGCGCAGGAATGGAACAACGTGTACGACCTGATGGATTCGCCGAAGCCGGCGCAGAGTTTCGACCTCACGAAAATCCTCCAGGAGCGCAAGACCGAGCCAAGAGGCATGGTCAAGTACGGCGAAAACTTTTTCCTGTCGCTAGGCTTCCCGCCGCTGCCGCAAACCTTTTGGGAGCGCTCGCTCTTCACCAAGCCCGCGGACCGCGACGTGGTTTGTCACGCCAGCGCGTGGGACGTGGATTCCAAGGACGACCTGCGCATCAAGATGTGCATCCAGATTACCGAGGAAGATTTCCGCGTGATTCATCACGAACTGGGGCACAATTTCTATCAGCGCGCGTACAATCCGCTGCCGCCGCTGTTTCAGAACAGCGCGAATGATGGCTTCCACGAGGCCGTGGGCGACACCATCGCGCTTTCCGTCACGCCGGAATACCTGAAAAAGATTGGACTGATCGAGACGGTGCCGCCGGCCTCCGGGGATACCGACTACCTGCTGCAGCAGGCGCTGGAGAAAGTGGCGTTTCTCCCGTTTGGGCTGGTGATCGATAAGTGGCGCTGGCAGGTGTTTTCCGGCCAGGTGAAGCCGGAGCAGTACAACAAAGCGTGGTGGGACTTGCGGGAGAAATATCAGGGCGTGGCGCCGCCGGTGACGCGCACCGAAGCGGATTTCGATCCCGGCGCGAAGTACCACGTTCCGGGAAATGTGCCGTACATGCGCTATTTTCTGGCGCGCATTTACCAGTACCAGTTTCAACGCGCGCTTTGTAAGGAAGCCGGGGTGGAGGGGCCGCTGCACCGCTGCTCGATCTACGGGAACAAGAAGGCGGGCGCAAAGTTGAACGCCATGCTGTCCATGGGCGCCAGCAAGCCGTGGCCGGATGCGTTGGAAGTCATGACGGGGAAGCGGGAAATCGATGCCACGGCGCTGGCCGATTACTTCGCGCCGCTGAGGACGTGGCTCGATGAGCAGAACAAAAAGAACGGGTATCCGGTGGGGTGGTGAGAGAAGTTATCAGTAATAAGTTGTAAGTTTTTAGTCCCGGCGCAAAATCGAGCTTGATTTTTGCAGGTGGGGAGAGATTCCTCCACTACGCGGCCCGACGCGCCACAAAACGGCGCGAAAGAAAAATCGGGCTGCTCCGGTCGGAATGACAGGTCGAGTTTGGTGGGGCGGTGAGGGGAGATAACCGGCAGGAGGTCTGTAGGAGAAATGTGCCCCCTGCGTGTCATCCCGAGCGGAGGACCGGCGGTTTTTGCCGGACCGGAGTCGAGGGATCGAGGCAAGGCGTGATATCCTTGCGAGCCGGTTTGGTGGAAGCGCGCTTGCTGTTTGTGGCACCGGGAAAATCCGCACTGAGATCACGAAATGTGGGATTGAAGGCACGGATCATCGCCAACTTCTTTTCGCGGCGCCAGTTCTTGAGCTGTTTTTCCCTGCTGATGGCGGCGCGCACGTCTGTGAAGGGTTCAAAATAGACGAGTCGGGTGACGTCGTAGGCTGCGGTGAATCCGGGGCAGAGCCTGGTCTTGTGCTGGGCTACGCGGCGTTCGAGAAGATTGGTTACGCCGGTGTACAGGACGCCAGAGGCGCTTGCCATTATATAGACATGGTAAACAGCCATAGATGGTTAGTATGGCAGGGCGGAGCTTAAAGTGGAAGGGGTGCCACGATCCCTCCACTGCGCGAACCGGCATGCAAAAAGCGCATGCAAGAAAAAACCGGTTCGCTCCGGTCGGGATGACAATCCTGGAGGAGGAGGTGGGGTGCGCAAAATCGCGGTATAAGATAAACTTTTGGCATGCATTAGGAGAACGTTGAGGGGACACCCGCGTGGATTTTAACCTTAGCGAAGAACAGAAGCATCTGCGCAAGAGCGTGCGCGAATTTGCCGAAGGCGAGATTGCGCCGCACGTTCTGGAATGGGATGAGGCGGCGCACTTCCCGCAGGAAATTTTGCCAAAGCTTGCGGAGATGGGCCTGCTCGGCGTTATTTTCCCGGAAGAGTACGGCGGCGCGGGGCTGGGCTACGTGGAATACGCGACCGCGATCGAGGAGCTTTCGCGGGTGGATGGCGCGGTCGGGTTGACCGTGGCGGCGCACAATTCGCTCTGCAGCAATCACATTTACAAATTCGGGAACGAAGAGCAGAAGCGCAAGTACCTGGTACCGCTGGCGCAGGGGAAGAAACTCGGCGCGTGGTCGTTGACCGAGCCGGAAGCAGGCTCCGATGCGGGCGGGACGCGGACTACCGCTGTGCGCGACGGCAAGTATTGGGTGCTGAATGGCGCGAAGACGTTTACCACTAACGGGCGATTTGCTGATATTTGCGTGGCCATGGCGGTCACGGACAAGCAGAAGGAATCGCACGGCATCAGCGCGTTCATTCTGGAAAAGGGAATGCTGGGTTTCCGTCCCGGGAAGAAAGAAAACAAGCTGGGGATGCGCGCCAGCGACACTTCGGAAGTGATCTTCAGCGATTGCCGCGTGCCGGCGGAAAATCTACTGGGCGCGGAAGGCGAAGGTTTCATCAGCAGCCTGAAAATTCTGGATGGCGGGCGCATCTCGATTGCGGCGCTGGCATTGGGCATGGCGCAGGGCGCGCTAGAAGCGGCCACACGCTACGCCAAGCAGCGCAAGCAGTTTGGCAAGACCATCAGCGAGTTTCAGGCCATCCAGTTCAAGCTGGCGGACATGGCCACGGAAGTGGAAGGGGCGCGGTTGCTGGTGTATCAGGCGGCGTGGCTGGCCGACCGGAAGGATGCGCGGTTCACGCGGGAATCCAGCATGGCGAAGCTGTTTGCCAGCGAGGTGGCCGTGCGCGTGGCCAACGAGTGCGTGCAAATCCACGGCGGCTACGGCTTCATCAAGGATTATCCCGCGGAGAAGTTTTACCGCGACGTCAAGCTGTGCACCATCGGCGAGGGGACGAGCGAAATTCAGCGGCTGGTGATTGCGCGGCAACTGCTGGGCAGAAGCTGAGCGCCCCCACTTCCCAAGCGCGGGTTCGGCACGTGGGGCACCCGGCCTACCACGTTCCGTAAATATGATAAGTAACTTTTCCTGAGGCTCCGTACAATGTGATGTCGTTCTTGTTCCTTTTCGCTTCGTAGGTCTCAGACTCATAGCAGGTCATCTTGATAGAAGGCTTACTTGGCAATGTGCACTCCGATTGCTTGCGTTTTTCCGGCGCGAACGATTCTAGCGTGCAACTTGGCTGATACACGACTTGCATGCATGATCCCTCAGCATGGTCCCCATTAGGCAGAATCAGATAAACGTAAACGAAGATGGCCCCGTTAATGTTTTCCAATCTGTCGCCGTACAGCTGCACCTTCATTCTTGGTTTCGCAGGGAGTAGTCCCGCAAAAACAAAAAGTGCGACCAGCGTGAACCATGCACACTTTCTCATAGTCCTTCTTCCAGGCAAGCGCCACACTGTAGCTCCCTGCTCTAATGGTCGTGTGTCTTGCCTAAACCTCAACCTCCAATTCTCCTAACTCTGCCACTGTCTTTCTCGGATTCTCTTCTATGGCGGAATGGAGTTGCAGGGCGATTTTTCTACTCTCCGCTTTATAGTGATACGAATGGGTATCCCCGCCAAAAATCGCCCTGAATGTAACCGTTCTATCCCTCACCGGAAACAGCTCATTCACCACTGCTTCGCCAGCATCAGGGAAAGTGGCACCGGGCCTATGTGCCCCTCCAGTTATCGTGGGCCAGCCAGGTAATTCTCTCACTTTTATTTTTTGCATCTTTCCTCCGATTATCCTTCTCGAAACCTACCCCCAACTTTATGCGGAAGTCAACAACGCTGCGAGCACTCACTTAGTGGATTGGGAAAATGGGGGCCTATCTCTTGGGGCGCCTGTGTGAACGGCGAAGTCGCCAGAAGGCGCGGCGATACCAGGGCGCGCAGTTCAGCCTGAATTCTCGTCCTGTTGTGTCCCTCGCGTAGAAATAGCCGATTTGGTCGAAGTCAAGGTCCGCTTGGTCAAGGTATGAGTAAATGATCTTTCCTTCGGTAAGTTCTGCGGGAAGGTGGGGAAGGGTGTCGAGAAAGAGGAACCCCACATCGTTCAGCTGGAGGAGGCCAGTGGAGGTGATTGTAAGAGGTCTTCTCCCGGCGTTCGTAGCCGTTACGATCGTGTGGGTAATCGTGTCTGGGTGGCGGGGGTCGCCGAGGATTTTGTGGTTCTTTAGGACCTTGAGTTTCATGTGTGGCCTGTCGCGGAAGAAGTTGGCAACTTGAATGATGCTGCTGGCCGTTGTGACGACCGCCGCGTACCAGGCGACTGCGGAAGCGGATATCGTAAGTGTGAAGTGGGGTTGGGGCATTTCCGGTTGCTCCTTTCGGCGAATTCTATCTCAACGAAGGCGTAAGGAGGCGGCTAACGGGGGCGGGGTTCGAGTTGGAGGCGATGCATGGCTAAACGGGTGATGAACCGGAGCAGGGCAGGGCTGCCCGCGCGGTGGGGTTTCGCTTGGCGGATGGGCTCGGGCAGGAAATAATAGGAGCATGCCGCTGCGCGCTACAGCCGATTCAAAAGGAACACATGCATCGCAACGTTAAGGAGTGGGCCGAAAGGGTCCGCAAGGGTGACGTGCGCGCGATTTCCCGCGCCATCACCGCGATTGAGAATCACGCTCCCGAAGCGGAGGAATTGCTGCGAGAAGTTTTTCCCGCGACGGGGCAGGCCTACTTGACGGGCATCACCGGCGCGCCCGGGACCGGTAAGAGCACGCTGGTGGATCGCCTAGCCGCGATCTACCGCAAGCGCGACGAACGCGTGGGCGTGGTCGCCGTGGATCCTACCAGCCCCTACTCCGGGGGAGCGATTCTAGGCGATCGCATACGCATGCAGGGGCACGCGGGCGATAGCGGCATTTTTATCCGCTCGATGGCCACGCGCGGATTTCTGGGTGGGCTGGCGCGTGCGACCGCGGAGGTAGCGCTGCTGCTGGATGCGGCGGGCAAGCGCCAGGTGCTGATCGAGACCGTGGGCGTGGGGCAGGACGAAATTGATATCGTGCGGCTGGCGGATTGCGTGGTGGTGGTGCTGGTGCCCGGCCTGGGCGACGACATACAGAACATGAAGGCCGGGCTGATGGAGATTGGCGACATTTTCGTGCTGAACAAGGCGGACCGCGAGGGCGCGGACCGTTTGGAGGAGCAGCTTCGCGCCATGCTTTCGCTGGTGATGCCGCGTGATGGCTGGCGGCCGCCGGTGTTGCGCACGGTGGCGACAGAGAATCGCGGGGTTACCGAGCTGGCGGAAGCCATCGGGGAATTCCGCAAACATTTCGAGGCTAGCGGCGAGCGGCAGAAGAAGCATGTGGAGCACTGGAAGAATCGGCTGGTGGAGATGGTGGAGTCGCGTTTGCTGGAAAAAGTGTTGGGCGGAAAAGAGGGTGAGGCGAAATTGCGCGAGTTGGCGACGGAGGTGGCGGAGCGGAGGATGGATCCGTTTACGGCGGTGGGAGAAATATTGAAGCGGAGCGGAGAGGGGTAAGGCGGGCCGGTGGCCTTGGAAGCTGAGGTCAAGCCGCGATCCCTCCACTTCGCGAACCGGCATGCAGAAACCGCATGTAAGAAGAAACCGGTTCGCTCCGGTCGGGATGACAGAATTGTGTGACGCGCCGGAAGGCGAAGCGAAGGAAAAAGTCGGGTCCCGCTCTGCGGGATCGGAATGACAGGGTACTCCGTGCGCGGAATTGCGGTTGTACAAGCGGCGGCCCTTTGCGAAAAAACTCAGGGTAAACAAGGCGCCGCACTCCAAATGGGGGAGCGGGATAGGGTAAGGCGAAAATAGAAAATGGATAAGCGAAAAGCGAGAGGCGAAAAGCGCCCGCCTCGGAAGGCGGCCGCTACACTGACAGAGGAGATGCATGCATTTTGGCGAGATTGAGGTGAGGTATTTGGACGGCGGCGCGTTCCGCTTGGATGGCGGGGCGATGTTCGGCGTTGTGCCAAAACCGCTTTGGGAGAAGGTATCGCCGCCCGACCAGAAGAATCGCATCCGCATGCGCGCGAATGCGCTGCTGGTGCGCGCGGCGGGGAAAACGATTTTGATCGAGACGGGAAATGGAACGAAATGGGATGCCAAGCAGCGCGCGATTTACGCCGTGGAAGAAGACGATCCGCTGATCGCGGCGCTGGGGAAGGCCGGAGTGCAGCCTGACGAGGTGGACATCGTCATCAACACGCACCTGCATTTCGATCATGCGGGCGGGAACACGCACATAAGCGGGAACCGCGCGGTGCCGACCTATAGGCGGGCGCGCTACCTGGTGCAGCGCAAGGAACTCGAGCACGCGCGGAATCCTACCGACCGCGACCGCGCCAGTTATTTCCCGGAAAATTTCCAGCCCCTCGTCGAAGCTGGACAGTGGGAGTTGATTGAAGGGGACGGCGAGATTCTGCCCGGCATCTCCGTGGAACGCATCCCCGGACACAACGCCGACATGCAGGCCGTGAAAATTGTGGGCGGCGGCCCTGCGAAGCTCCCCTCGAAGTTCCCCTCCAAGCTCGGGGCAAGCGGGGCAAGCGGGGCAAGCCCTTCGGGGCTCAGGGCAAGCAAGAAGCTCGCCTTTGTTGCAGATTTGCTCCCGACGCGTCACCATATCCCCTTGCCTTGGATCATGGCGTACGATTTGTATCCGCTCCAGACGCTGGAGACCAAGCGCAAGTGGGTGCCGCGACTCGTCAATGAA
>Ga0181527_1005834_pt1 | contig 10065 bp, 13 predicted proteins | sample PEATcosm2014_Bin_30_FD_119762 | JGI IMG/M metagenome (GOLD analysis project Ga0181527, IMG submission 119762) | Peatland microbial communities from MTU Mesocosm Facility, Houghton, MI, USA - PEATcosm2014_Bin06_60_metaG | ecosystem: Environmental > Terrestrial > Soil > Wetlands > Peat | place...
ATGGCCGACTGCGAGATATGTTCGATCAATTCGGTTCCCGTGACATTCGGAGAGACCTGGACCGACCGCTCAGTGAGCGATCGCGCAGGGGAGAAAATGGCGATGAGTGAATATCAGCTTCAGAGATACAGCGACCCCTACACTGCTTTGCTGACCAACTCTCACAATGAGTCTGCATGGCGACAGCTCTTCGGAGACAAACTCGACACACGTATCTGTACTGTCGTAATTCGTGAACGGTGGGACTACAAACTCTACGGCAGCCTCTCCAAGAGCTACAGAGAAACCGAAGATTACGAGCGCGAGGTTTGCGCATACTGCTGAGGGGGTGATTGTTTGATCTGGTTCATAATACTGGCTGCGATCGGCGCGGGCTTGGGGAAGGCCCTCAGCGATGGCGACGACATACCATCCGAACCCACAAGTCAGGACATCACTGAAAGGACAACCGTGCTAACGCACTACCCGAGCGGCAGAGTGGAGGATTACTAAATTGGAAATCCTCCCAACTCTCCCCATCACTTTTGGTTTTGCAATGGCTTTCGTAATGCTTTGGGGTGCAGTCCTAGGCTTTGTCAATGGCTACAACGCAGCCATTTGGGTTCTCATCACGATCACCGGAGTCGGCGGTCTAACCATACTTGGCCTCCTCATGGAGGAATCCGGAGACTGGGACTACCATGAACCTCGACGGACACACACCTCAACATACAGCCGAACCGTGCACATCGAACGCCGACCGAGACACTTTGAGGAAGACGATTGACTCCGAGAAAAATTCTGAGGATGCTCCTCTTCCTCCTCTTTTTCCCGTTCATTTTCGCGGCGCTTGCTCTCGCCTTCGCAATAAAGACCCTGGATGGCATGACACCGGCTTTGAGGATGATGATTTTTGAGTGACCCTTCTAGCGAAGACAAACCCCTTCTGGAAGAGCATGCAGTTCCTGAACGGCGCGGCCTTTTTGGAGGCAAGAAGTTAGAAACCAATGGCGGCAAACTAGAACGCACAACGTTCCTTATGACGTGCGATTATTGCGGTAAGTATCCGCTAGACCACTTCCTCCTATGCCGCGCACGCGGTGAGAAGCTGTGTTCCGACTGCGCAGTGAAGGTTGACGGCCGCCCGTATTGCATAACTCACTTGGCTGAAATCTTTTGGCTTTCGAGAACTGGCTATATGACCCTCAGCTGCGTCAACTCCAATGTTCAATCTGTTTCAAAGATAGCTGAAATTTGCCGCTTGAAGAAGGACGACGTGAGGACTTCTCTTGCGGTTCTAGCGGAATCGAAGTACATCGTAACCTCAGGAGTCTTGTCTTTTCTTTCCAGGAAAATTACTGCTGATGGAATCAGAATTCTCTCAATCTACTCCAAGGTTTTCGGTAAAGACGAAGACGTGGTTGACATGATGAAAAGACTGGAAGTTGAGACTGAGGAAGATAACGATGGAGCTTAAGCCAGCTCTCGTCTCTTGCTTGATCTTGGCGTCGATTGTCATAATCTGGTACGGCGTCCTGTCGTGGGCTTACTTGAAGCTCGCGGAGTTTGGAATGCCCAGCGCCGCTTACATTATCGTATTTGGTCTCCTGATGCTAATCTTCGTGGTTATCGGCTCCAAAGTATTCGTGAAGGAATGAGAAATGAACTACGAAGATGTTGAAGAGACTAGGCGACTACTGTTCAAGGCCAACCTCGCCATTCCTGAAAGCCTAATTGATGCGTTAGCTGTCGACTCGCTCCTTGACGGGGACTCAAAGTCGCAATCTCTCAAGGATTTGAATGAACTCGTTGCCATTCACGCAGATCAAGTGCTTCTATCGAGGAAACCTACCTTCTACGTTCCAGAAATTCCGAAGGGCGAGATCAGAGTTGGCAAAATCGTTCAAGGCGAAAGGGTTCAAGGTGACTTTGAAATTTCTTTGGAGGATTTGCAGCACGCCGGTATCTTTGCTGCAACATATTCCGGAAAAACAACTTTGATTGCTACCATCCTGACTCAGCTAACGAAGCTGCCAAACCCGATCCCATGGATGGCTTTCGACTTCAAACGCGACCTCCGTGGCCTCTCGAGAAATTATGATGTTAAGGTTCTGCGCTACGACTGGCTTAAGGTGAACCCTCTCCAGCCTCCTCCTAATGTGCCATTGGTGCAATGGATGAGCTTTCTATCCGATATCATGGCACACGTGTTCGGATATTTCTCGGCCTCAGAAAACCTGATTCTGGAAGCCATGAGGAGGGCTTACGACGCCAAGCCGAACAGCTACCCGACATTCAAAGACCTACACGACATAATTCTGCTTAACGAGGAGACAGGCAGTCGAAGAGCCGAGGACTACAAAACAGTAGCGCTAAACCGTATCGGTTCCATGCTGATAATACTTGGAGACGTTCTCAACACTGAAGCCAGCTTCCCCGTTCATGAATTGCTGAACGAGAACGTCGTCATAGAACTAGACGGCTTAAGGAGGGATGAAGCTAACTTTCTAGTTGACTATTTTCTCGCCTACATTTTCTGCTATAGGCTTGCGAACTTGCATAGAGGCACCATTGCTCACCTTCTTGTTTTCGATGAGGTAAGTAGGCTCTTCCCAAAGGGACGACAATTCAGCGAAACTACGGCTGTGCTAGGTATACCATTCATTGACACCGTGCCGCAGATAATTCGTGATTACAAGGAAGGAATTTTATGCGCAGGTCAGGACGTTTCGATGATTTCTCACAGTTTGATGAGTAACCTAAGGACACGCTTTGCCGGATATCTCGCGCACGCTGATGACATTAAAGCATGCACCGATGCGTTCACTCTCACAGAGGACGAGTGTGAAGAATTTTCGAAAATGGGAGAACGAGGGCTTTGGTTGGCGAAGAAGGCTGGCTTGAAGCCATTTGTGGTCAAAACAGAGGACTTACCGATTCCTAAGGACATGACTGATGAAGAACTACAACAAAGAATGAGAGGATTCGTCGAACAACTTGACAAACAGAGGAAGGAAGTAGTTGTCGCGCCGAGACCGAAAATAGTCGAGCCTCCGAAGGTGGTTCCGCCACAGCTTTCACCTGACGCTTGGAATGTGCTGGTGAATGTCTGTGAACATCCCTTCATGGGAATCCGTTCAAGGACCTACAGACTGAAGATATCGGGAAGAAGAATCGAGACAGCCGTAGCAGAACTTGCCAAGAAGCAGCTTGTCGCTACGCTGCCAATATCCTTGGGAAACTTCAGGCCGGTGAAATTCATAATGTTAACCAACGAGGCGCTGAGTCTTCTCCGCAATGTGGGGCATGAGGCTAGCCTCTGGAAGAAGATTGGCAACGTCGGGTTCGAGCATTCGCTCTACCAAGTGCTGATAGCCTATTCTTTCAGAAAGAGAGGCTACGAGGCAACAATAGAGAAAAAACTAGCTTCCGGGAGAAGGCTGGACGTATACTGCAATGATGGAAAAGTGAAGGCTGGAATAGAAATAGAATTAACAACAACAAACATCGAGGAGAAAGTTGAAGGTATAGACGAGCTTGACAGCTTAGTCATACTTGTGAAAGATGAGGAAAGCCTGCGGGACGGAGTAATATTCCTGAAAGCCCGTCCCGCGATGAAGAAAGTAAGGATACAGAAAATAAGCGAATTCCTGCGTGAAAATAGTACTAGTAATAGCCGATCGAACGTCGAACATCAGCCGTCATTAAGCGGAACAAACCCGAATCGTGACGATTCTGGAATGAAGGTGTAATGAAATGGGAGATTATAGGCGAAAACGTAAGCGGGGTGCGAGATCGTATACGAAGAGACCTTACACTCCGAATCGTGGAGGGGGCGGATATGGATGGCCGAGGAACTATTTCCGAACGCATGATTTTAGATACGAAAAAGAAAGAGATGCAAAACTTCCAAAGACGGAAACCCGTTACGAAGTTATCGAAAGGCCCTCTACCGAAACCTATCGTCAACCTACGTTCTATCGCGCTGAGCCGGATCAAGCTTTGATGGACAAGACTGTCGGACGTGCCCTGGAGAAGTATCTTCGCAACGACTCAGAGCAGAAGCAAGAATCTCAGACTGAGAAACACCTCGACTCGGAGACGCCGCTTAACTTGCCAGCAATGGGCCTCGAATCGAATCAATTTATGGAGATCGGGCCGGCCACAATCGAGGAGAAAGCACCTGAGACTGATCTAACTGAACCTGCAGAACCCTTGGGAGTGCCGCCTGAGGCTATCATCGATAAAGGTCCAGAACTCTTTGACATCCCTGTTGCTGATCTAGAGCTTCTCCTTGTCGAATTAGACGCTATCCCACTAGAAGTTCGGCCAGAGAGGAATATCGAGGCCGAACCAGTGAGGGAACAGTAATGGTCGTTGAGAAAAGAGGAGAAGGTTGAGAATGCAGAACGATCACTATAGCACTAGAATAGACTTCGACCTCACCGGTGAGTTGGCGAGGCGACTGGACGATATAATTCAGAAAGGATTTGTTGGGTCCAAGCCTGAGGCCATAAGACAAGCGCTAACAGAATATTTCAACAAACTGGATGAGCAGCAACTGCGGCGTGCAAGACTAAGGCTCTTGGAGAAGGAGACGAGTCAAGGATGACTAAGCTGCGAAGAGTCTACAGTTTCATAGTTCTCTCTGCTAATCACAATCTCATTTTCATCGATCACTGACCCCGCGCCTTTCAGTGACTTCTGAACTTATTCGTTAGCATTGTTTACGGCAAATCTGGTGATTTGGTTTGAAGTGTCCGTTTTGTCAAATTGAACTTCTGGGCGAAGCGAAATACCCTCTGAAACGCTGTGACCAATGCAACCTCTGGTTTGAACTAGAGAACGATGAGCTTGTACCGTTACGGGCCGATCCACTCCATTTGCGGCGCTGAGTTGTAGCGTTTTGGAAATTGACTCCAATTCGACCGGTTGCCTCGATTGCCACAAGGCATTGATTTGGATAAGCCGAAGTAAGCGGTTATTTCAGGGTCGCGATGTTGATGAGTTGGGCTTTCGCTGCGACTCATGTAAACGTGAGTATCGATTCAGAGAAGGCAGGCTAAAGGAGTTGAAGATCGAACGAGACCCTGTCGCCGAACGCATGGCCATGCATAAGGCAGAAATCGACACGGTCCGGAACCGACGCTGTCCTCATTGCGGCGGACCACTGGATGATTTTCTCACCTGCGAGTGGTGCCATGAAGGCTACTCCGTAGAGAACGGAGAACTCCTATCTAGAACACAAGAAATGCTGACGAAACGATATAGGCCCAAGATGAGCGAGTTCTATGCCATACAACCGAGGCAGTAACTACACTATCCGCACTGAGCGATGGTGTAGAAGTTGTAATGCCGGGACTCCACAGATTTCCTGCGGTTGTGAATACTCTACTCCAGAGAAATTCAAGGTTCCTAGCACCCTGGTAAGAAACGTCACGTGGATATGCCGATGGTGCAATGAAACGGAGGTAGAATCTAAGGAAGTTGCCCTGCCAACCGACCGGATGAAGATAATCCGCCGCTTTCTCTCCCTCTCAGACGACTATGATCTAATGGGATTGGTTATTGAGGCAGGGGCAGGCGAGCTTGTCTTCCGGGTCCGCCTTCCTGACTTTGACATGAGTGAAATGCGGGCGATTCAGTACAAGCAGGAGGAGACTGGGTTCATCACAGTCGATGAACTCATGAAGGTGCAACGCGCCGGCTATGAACGACCTACAGCCGTCCCTCCTAAGCCTCAACCTCGCGAGGTGGCAACGTTGCGGAAGAGAGAAAGACAGCAAGCTTTTGCCGGAGGTCCCAGACCATATGATTGACGAAAAACTGCCTCATCGCTCTGAACAAATTGATGAACGCGGAACGTCGCTTCCTTCAACCCTAAAGAGAACCGACTCCTCAGCGTCAAGGCGGGTGCGCTCTTGGTTCATGAGGGTCAATCTGCGTGGCTTGTAGGGGCCACTTACAAAACGGGGTTAGTCGCTCTTCAGCTGATCACATCACCCGACTTAGAATCGATTGAATGGGTTGAAAGAGATTATCAACCATACTACCTCGCTACGCAGAAGCAGGGTGAACCCGTAAAGAAGTTAGATCTCTTTACCGGAGAAGAGTTGACACTACACAAGGTCACCTACACAGGGAAGCCTGCCAAGGAGACGAAAGGTTGGGAGCTGGACATCGATCCGGCGCTCAGTTACGCGTATGATAAGAGACTTCGATTCGGCGTCCTTCACCGTTTCAGCGACGACGGTTGGGTTCCTGATGCCTCGTTAGGCGGGGAGGATGGTTCACGCTTTGAGGAATTATTTGGAAGAGTTAGCCGAAGTAATCCTCTCAAATATGCTTCACTTCGGGAGGCATACGCCTACGTCAGCCAACCTGTGCCAAAGATTCCTGAAGAGAAGCTGAATCTCCGCGACGTTGGGTCCGAGGAGGATTACTTCAACGCCTTTCTGCTGAGCCGGTTAACGAACCTACCCTTAGTCCGAACCTACAGAAATTATTCCGTATCCGACTGGATACGTTCAATGCTCAACACCTACTACCGCTCCCATAACATACTCATCCCCAACCCTGAAGAACTCAAACTCGGCGACGCGAGAAAGCAGGTGACGGGCGCCCTAGCAATCGGGCCGGAGCCGGGCACTTACTTCAACATGCACGTCCTCGACTTCGAATCTCTCTACCCAGGTTGTATCGACGTCTTCAATCTCTCATACGAGACCATCCAATGCCCCCACCCAGAATGTCAAAGCAACCAAGTGCCCAGCCAACCACAGTTACACGTCTGCACCAAAAGACGAGGAATATACTCCGCTCTCGTAGGCGCTCTTCGCGATCTCCGTCTGCAAATCTACAAACCCGAGACAAAGAAAACTGGCGAAGTTGAAGGCAATGTATTGGCTGCATCTACACTTTTGAAATTGTTCCTAGTCTCGTGCTACGGTGTGACCATAAGGATTCACGGCTTAGCTAGCCCGCTCCTGGGCGAGGCAATCACCGCCTACGGAAGATACGTTCTCCAAGCCACCTGGGACATGGCGAAGAGAACGGGGCTGGCACCAAAGTATGGCGACACGGACTCCGTCTTCCTAGACAATCCAAATGAGGAGGGAGCATGGAAGCTCATTCAAGATGTCGGCAGCAGATTCAGGCTTCAACTGGCATATGATCGCGTCTACTCGGTCTGCGTTCTCAGCGCCATCAAAGCCTACTTCGGCATCCTACCAAACGGTGAACCAGAAATCAAAGGTCTAGCCATCGCCAAATCCAACTCACCACGATTCTTCCAACAAACCTTCCAACAATGCCTCACCAAACTGGCCGAAGGACGCCGTTCACCTTCCGAATTCGAAAACGCCAAACAGCACCTCCCCGACATAGTTACCGAAGCGATCCAGCGGCTTCGGAGCAGAACCGTGAGTCTAGCAGACCTGGAATATCGAGTTGAACTTCGGGAGGAGCCGGCGGAGAAGTTACGGTCGAAGAGACTTGCGCAGCCCTACCAAGCGGCCTGGCTGCTTGAGCAGCAACGAAGGTGTCCTAGCCGTGGGGAGACTATTGGATTTGTGAAAGTACGGCCGTTCAGGCTACACGGAAGGCATTTCACCGTTAAACCAACCTCACAGGCATACGCGAAGGAGATTGATGCAGAGGACTATGTCCTAAGCCTATTCGCGTCACTCTCACAGGTCTTCGAACCCATGAATATTGAACTCAAAATGAATCCCACTAACCTCTCAGACTTCATGTAGCCTCGTGAAATATGGGTGAAAAAATAGAAAGAGAGCGCACTCCAGCAGACAATTATGCGTTAAATCTCTTGCGTAACCTAGCGATACGCTTCATCTCTTCCCTGTCTTTTCTCTCCCATTCAAGCTCTCCTTCAAGAGGAAAGAGAGGCCCACCGACCTTAAGCCGCGCACGGCGAGGTCCGCGAGAACACTTGTTCCCATTGTCGTCTGTTTCGTTCGCTTTCTCATATTAATCAGTCCGTAGCTCATGCTTCCACCCCCTCATATTTCGTTGCGAGAAAGAAATTTCAGCCCTCGAGAAGTTGGGTGGGCCTGGCAGAAACTAAGTGAAACTGATTAACTCTAGCCCCACCTCAGAGAATTATGCGGGCTTCTACCCATTAGGAAATCTCGTAACACCGAAAACCCAGCTGGCTCAAATCCGAGTCGTTCGGGGAATAGACGGTCAGAAATCGGGAAAAACAAGCATTTAATTTGGTGGGCCCGGAGGGATTCGAACCCTCGACCAGCAGGTTCCTCCGATCCGTCATATGAGCTTCGACATTCGAATTCTGTCGCTCTAGCCTAGCTGAGCTACGGGCCCTGTAGGATTTTAGTAGTCTGGGGGTGTTTTTCTGCTTTCGGGTCGGGTTGGCTTCTTAGAATTTCTTGGATCGGATAGGGCGGCTTCGACTAGGGTTGGTTATTGGGTTGCTTTGGCTGCGTTCACAGGATCGCCTTGATCGCCTAGACTAACCGACGCTTCGTTGGGAACTGCGAGTGTTAAGTGATGTACGTCACTTCCCAAAGTCAGGTACCTTACTTCGCATCCTCAAGGGTAAACGTTGGAAGAGAGAGGGCGAAGGCAGCGCTAATGAGTGGTTCTCCTCAGCAAGATTCGAGCAGCGGAAAAAAGGAGCGATTGAATCTATTCGGGCGTCTCGGTTTCAGTCTTCTTGGTGTTGACTTGCTTTGGGGTTGGCGCCTGATCTTTTCCTTTACTTCTCTTATAGTATGTGAAACCGGCGAAGGCTGCAAAGGCTATGGCTATGATGATGGCGCCCAAGGCGAGATCCTGGTAGGTTTGCGCCGTACTATTTGCGGAAGCCAGTTGCTGTCCGAGTAGGTTAATGGTTGCGCTCTGTTGTGTGATGGTTGTCTGTAGCTGTTGGTTCTGAGCTTGCGTTTGGTTGAGTTGTTGTTGGAGCATCTGATACTCAGATTGCAGAGTCACATATTCAGGTGTAGTGGCTTTGACGTAGGATAAGGGTGCTATCGCATCGTCGGTCGTTGTGCTGTAGGATGGGTAGTTAGAGTAGAATAATGGGTTTCCGTTGTACAAATAGCCGAAGTATGAAGGGTAATTGTAGTAATTGTTGGATTGGACGGTTTCAGAGAATATTGCAACCAGTGATGTTCTCGGCGCATTTTGCGGTATATTCACCGTGAAGCTCTTGCTGAAACTTCCAGTGCTGTAAGACCCGTAACCATTCGCGGCGTTGCTAACAAGGGTCTGAGTTGTAAGAGTATGGAGGCCTGATGTGTCACCGTAATAGACTGTTGCGGCTAAGGTCTGGAGATACGTGCCGGTTGTTTTGGGACTGGCTTGAACGTTCACCGTGATGTTTTGCCCAGGCATAACTTCCGAAGGATACGTTACTTGTAGAGTGAATGAACTCAGATTAACAGTGTACGAAGCTTGAGTTTGCTGAGCAAGCCCTTGGCTTAGTGACAGGGCTGACAGGAGGAGTACCGCTACCGTGACTAGGAACCTAATTGTAGCCTTCATACGGAGTCGATTTCGGTGTGTTCTGAGCGAATAATTAAACCTTTGAAGCGATCAGGGAACAACGTGACTTAGGTTAGGGCGTTCGATAGGCTCCGATCAGAAAATCTTAGCAAGCTCTTTCTTGAATAGACATGGAGGGAATCTCCGAGATCTACGGAGCGCCTGGTTGAATGTCCCCAATTGTACCCATGAAACGCCTTATATTGAGTCTCCGCGGGATACCAACGCTCCTGTGATGAATCAGTGTCGAATTCAACGCCAGCCACGGACATCGTCAAAGAGGCCCAGCGGATAATCGACGAAGCCGAGAAAAATCAGATAACCCTGCGACTGTTTGGTGGTCTAGCGGTTCGGTTTCATTGCCCAAGCGCAACGCACAGAACATTGGCTCGTAAGTACGCCGACATCGATTTCATGGGCCTGAAGAAGCAGGGGCGCGGCATGAAGAAGTTGTTCATAGGCCTGGGATACACTCCGCGCGATATCTTCAACGCATTGCATGGAGACACACGGCTCATCTTCAATGACATTGAAAATGGAAGACGGATCGACATTTTCTTG
>Ga0181527_1005835_pt1 | contig 10063 bp, 5 predicted proteins | sample PEATcosm2014_Bin_30_FD_119762 | JGI IMG/M metagenome (GOLD analysis project Ga0181527, IMG submission 119762) | Peatland microbial communities from MTU Mesocosm Facility, Houghton, MI, USA - PEATcosm2014_Bin06_60_metaG | ecosystem: Environmental > Terrestrial > Soil > Wetlands > Peat | place...
GACCGCCTCCCAGCCTCCGGGTATCGTTTTCAATCAGAGCAGGTTCACCACCCGCTCGGCCAGACCCTTCTCGCCCAGCACGACGTTCAGCTTGCCGCTGGTGGCAAGGTTTTCTGACTTGCCCCGACTGCGCTGTTTCCATACGGCGGTCGATGTGGACCGGTGCGGCAAGCAAGATGCCGTTGCGCGCTCCGGTGGGGGCGACCGACGCAAGTTCCAGCCGCGCTCCAGAGCCGATAACTCGCTCCGAAAAACGGGTGGTATTCTGACACAGCAACGACTGTCCAGCGGCTGCCACCTGTTTGTGGGGATCGACCATAGTTTTCTGGGCGCACCGTGCGGGGTGCGCAACTCGCCCTAACCTGCGGAGGTGTGCCCCTCCTCCGCAGGCAAGGGCTCATTCCACTCAGAGGCTGGTAACCACCGATGATGGGATAGGCTCGCTGCCGAGAGTGCCTTGGTCGCCTCCCATTTTCATCGCAATCCGGCGCGTTGATTGACGTGATGGCAATCTCGGACTGGGCTTGTCGGGAAAATCAACCGCGCCGTCGACCGATCGACGAAGCGTCAGAAAATGAACGTACTTTGACTCGATCTCTGGCATCATTACAATGGTGGGTGATATGCCCATTTGGGAGACCAGGCGTTTGCTCATACACAATTCTCGGATTCCGATGATGCTGACTTGTACGATCCCTACCCTGGTTGCCGCGATTGCTGGCCTCACAACGGCCGCTGAGCCTGCGCCGCATCACCTCACGCCCATTCCGATCCGGCAGGTCACCATCGAGGATAGCTTCTGGTCTCCCAAGCGAACAGTCTGGCAGGCGGTGACCATCCCAGACTGCTTCACGAAGTTCGAGAACGACCGCGGCGGCGCGATCAATAACTTCGACCGGGTGCGTGACGGCAAGAGCGGCGCGCATGCTGGACCGGAATGGTACGACGGTTTGGTCTACGAAATGATCCGCGGCACAGCCGATTTCCTCGCTGCCCGGCAAGACGCCGCAATGGAGAGGCGGCTGGACGGCTACATTGAGCGTATTGCTGCCGCCCAGGCCAGAGACCCCGACGGCTACTTGAACACCTGGACTCAGCTCATGGCGCCGAACAAGCGATGGGGACTGAACGGTGGCAACGACGTACAGCAGCACGACGTCTACAACTGCGGCGCGATGGCGGAGGCCGCGGTGCATTATTACGAGGCCACCGGAAAAACGAACTTGCTCCGGGTCGCGGTGAAGATGGCCAACCACGCCTGTCATGTAATGGGGCCGCCGCCCAAGGCCAACGTCATCCCTGGTCACGCAGGCCCCGAGGAGGCGTTTGCGGGCCTGTATCTGCTCTTTCGTGCCAGGCCGGAACTGAAGAAGGAAATGCCCGTCCCCATCGACGAGGGCCGCTACCTGAAACTGGCGGCGTTCTGGATCGAGAATCGCGGGAACCACCAGGGGCGGCTGGACTACGGCAGCTACGATCAGGACCACAAATCGGTCTTTCAGCAGGAGACGCTCGAAGGTCATGCGGTCCGTGCCACGCTAATGTGTACCGGCTTGGCGGCTCTCGCCGACATCAATGGTCGTGCGGAATATCATCAGTCGGCATGCCGCCTCTGGAACAACATGACCGGCCGACGCATGCACGTCAACGGCGGCGTGGGCGCCAGCCGCGCGGGTGAGGCGTTTGCCACCGACTACAGCCTTCCCAACAACGGCTACTTGGAAACCTGTGCTGCGATTGGATCGGGCTTCTTCAGCCACAACATGAACCTGCTTTGCGGCGATTCGCGGTACGTAGATGAACTGGAACGGTCGCTCTACAACGCGTCGCTGGCGGGCGTTTCCTTGGGCGGCGACACCTATTTCTACGAGAACCCGTTGGAGGGCGCTGAAAACCGGGTCCGCTGGCCCTGGCACGGGTGCCCTTGCTGCCCGCCAATGTTCCTGAAGATCATGGGCGCCATACCCGGCTACATCTACGCCCAGGACGACGGCGGTATCTACGTCAACCTGTTTGTCGGCAGCCGGGCCGAGGTGCGGCTGCCGTCTGGCGCGGTCGTGCTGCGGCAGACGACTCGCTATCCCTGGCAGGGCGACGTGAAGATCGTTGTCGATCCGGAGAATCCCGCCGAATTCGATCTGAACGTTCGCATACCCGGCTGGTGCCAAGGGGCCTCCTCGCCCGACGACCTCTACCAGATCATCGGCCGGCCGGTCCGCGGCGCGGCCCGGCTGGCCGTGAACGGGCAAACCATCGAGGCCCCGGAAATGGTCCGGGGCTATGCGCGGCTGCATCGTCGGTGGAAGCCAGGTGACGTCGTGCAATTGGCGATGGACATGCCCGTGCGACGAGTCAAGGCCCATCCCAAGGTGGAGGCTGACGTGGGACGCGTGGGCCTGATGCGCGGTCCGATCGTCTATTGTTTGGAAGGCGTCGATAACGCCGAGGGCGTGCGGAATCTGGTTGTTCCGCCGGAGAGTCAGTTTTCTGCCGAATACCGCGCCGACCTGCTCGGCGGGATCACCGTCGTCCGTGGTTCCGCCTTGGCCTTGTACCGCAACGCGTCCGGTGGATTGGAACAAGAAGCCGCCGAATTGCTCGCCGTGCCTTATTTCGCTAACTGCAATCGCCGGCCCTGCGAAATGGCGGTCTGGCTGGCGGAGACGGTCGAGCATGCCCAGCCCCGGCCGGCGACGGCAGCCCGTATCGTTGTGCAAGCCGACCGGACGCTGCACCCGGTCTCGCGCTATCTCACCGGCGCCTGCATCGAGGACGTGAACCACGAAATCTACGGCGGTATCTTCAGCCAGATGGTATTTGGCGAGAGTTTTCAGGAGCCGCCGATTACCCCGTTGGAGGGTTTCAAGGTCTTGGGCGGCATCTGGTGGATCCAGGGAGAGGAGCTGCATTTCTCGGGCACAGCGGGCGACAAACTCGTGAGCGAACTGCCGGCCTTCGCCGACGGCGAGGTGGGCGTCGAGGTGTTCGTGCCGGACCGCCGCTCGTCGAACGCCGGGCTGATCGTCCGCGTGGCCGATCCGAAGATGGGGATGGACGATTTCGACGGCTATGAAATCGCGCTTAACGCGTCGGCGCAGAACGTCCGCCTGGGACGGCACCGCCACAACTGGGAGTTGATCAAGGACATACCCTGTGCGGTGCCTATCGGCCAATGGGTGCCGCTGGCGGTCAAACTGGAAGGCCGCACCATCGAGGTCTTCGTCAAAGACAGGAGCGTCCTGCGGCATGACGACGGCGACGCAACGTTACCCGCAGGCAGGGTCGGCCTCCGTCAGTTCCAGCCCGAAGCGCGGTATCGAAACTTGTGGGTCAAGACGGGCGGCAAGATGCGGACACTGCCTTTCGCGTCCGACGCTACCCATCCCTGCGAAGTGAGCGGGCTATGGCAGCCCGTGCAAACCGGCAGCGCCGCGGGGGGGGGCACCCTGGAAATGGACCGGCCCTTCGTGGGCCGGCAAGCGCAGCGGCTGACTTACCTCGAGGGCCAGGGACAGATCGGCGTGGAGAACCAGGGACTGAATCGCTGGGGGATGCATTTTGCAGAAGGCAAGCCTTACGAGGGCGTGCTCTGGGCGCGAGCCGCCGCGCCGGTGGAACTGCTTGTGGCGCTGGAAAACAAGGACGGTTCTCAGACGCTGGCAGAAGAGCGGCTTGCAATCAAGCCCGGCGACTGGCGGCGACTGAGCTTCACCCTGACGCCGAAAGCGACCGTCATGGGCCGCCTGGCGATCACGCTGCGCAAGCCGGGCTCCGTCGTGCTGGGCTACGCCTTCTTGCAGCCTGCCGATTGGGGGCGTTTCCACGGGCTGCCGGTGCGGCGGGATGTTGCCGAGGGGTTGGTTGACCAGGGGATCACCGTGCTGCGCTACGGCGGCTCGATGGTCAACCATGCCGAATACCGCTGGAAGAAGATGATCGGCCCGCGCGACCGGCGGCCGCCCTACCGTGGCACTTGGTATCCGTACTCCACCAACGGCTGGGGTATCTCGGACTTTCTGAATTTTTGTGCGGCAGCGGGTTTCGTGGCGATTCCCGACGTGAATGTCAACGAGACGCCCCAGGACATGGCCGACTTCATCGAGTATGTGAACGGCCCGGTCAGCAGCGAGTGGGGGCGGCGGCGGGCCGTCGACGGCCATCCCGAGCCCTACAACCTGCGCTATATCGAGCTTGGCAACGAGGAACGCGTCGATGAGCATTACTTCCAGAAGTTCAAACCGCTGGCCGAGGCGATCTGGGCTTGCGACCCGCGGATCACGATCATCGTTGGCGATTTCGCCTACGGTCAGCCGATCCACGACCCCTTCGACTTCCGCGGCGCCGCCTCTGGTATCACCACCTTGGCGGCCCAGCAGCAGATCTTGCAATTGGTCCGACGGCACGACCGCGAAGTCTGGTTCGACATCCACGTCGGGACCGACGGACCGCGGCCGGATTTCGGCGGCACGGCGAGCTACATCGACGCCCTGGACAAGCTTGCCAACGGGGCCAAACATCGCGTCGTGATCTTCGAGTTCAACGCGGGCAACCATTGCCAACGAAGGGCGCTTGCCAACGCGATCGCCATCAACATGGTGGAGCGGGACGGCAGGATTCCGATTGCCACGTCAGCCAACTGCCTTCAGCCCGACGGCCAAAACGACAACGGTTGGAACCAGGGGCTTCTGTTTCTCGATCCGTCGCATGTCTGGCTCCAGCCGCCCGGGTATGTCACTCAGATGTTCTCACACAACTACCAACCGCGCGCGGTGCACTGCGAGGTGACCGGCGGCAAAGATGCGCTCGACGTGAGCGCGACGCGGAGCGACAACGGTCAGACATTGGTTTTGCGGGCGGTCAACCCGACGAACACCGCAGTGTCCGCGCAGATTCGCCTGGCCGGATTCGCCCCCACGAAGCCAGCGGCGCAACTGACGGAATTGTCGGGGCCCTTGGAGGCAAGAAATACCGCTGCGCAGCCCCGCGCCGTTATTCCACATCAGCGAGATTGGAAACACCACATGCTCGGCGGCCGGAGCCATTACGCGTTTCCGCCTTATTCAGTCACGGTAATCCGGTTCGAGTAGTCGCAAAGTGAGTCTGCACGAAGCAAAACCAACCAGAGCGGCTAGACTTTTCTCTGACTGCGAGATATCGCCTTTACCATCAAGCCGAACGTTTGAAGGACGTCGCATAAAATCACCCTTTTCTCGGAACCTCGGCCGGCCGCCTTGCCTGCGTCGGTCACCCCCACCTCCGCGTCGAAACGGCACGGCCGAACATAAGTCAGCAATCCTTCCATTGCTGGTGCAGAAGCTCTCCCAGCCGTTTCCGGCCACAACTCCACGCCACCGAGTCCCAAATTGCCATCTCGTCAATCAAAGCACCGAGAACTCGTGAAAATGGGACGCGAATGAGACACGCGCGGAGATGAAAGCTGCCCCGCCAGGAGGGTCGCTCGTCTCCGCTGCCGAAGGCACTCCTTGCGCGCGTCGCTGGCGCATCCCTGAAAGAGGTTCGGTTGACCGTCCCAACTACCCGTGGCGCGCGAGACAACCCATTACACGACCGTTGTGTGAAACGCTCAATAAGTCGATGAGGGTGGCAGCGCGGGCTGACAGGCCGTTTGCAAGCCGCCGGTCATCGGAGCGCTTCGCTCCGTCTCCAGAAGCAGGCTGGACCAGGGTTGTTGAAATTACGCCCGGTAACGGCCGGATGCGGTCGATGCCCTCGCGTTCGACGCCGGTAGCCCACTACCTTTTCCGGCGCCCTAGCCCTCCGCCCTTTGCCGTTCCTTCCACCAAGACGCCCAGTCATCTCTTGTCCACGTGTCCATTTCCATCGGCGTGGGACCGTTCGTTATCGCGGAGCCGTTGCCGTTTGGGTTCGTCGCCTTGCGCGTCGGCGACCGTCGCTTCAGCGGGTTCAGTCGGACACTGCGCGGTACGCCCATCTGTTTCACCTGTGACTGGAAGGGCTCGGGCAGCCTCCGCTCGTGCATCTCGCGGTACAACCAGTTCATGGCCTGTTGGATCTTCCCAAACCGCTTCTGGTGGGCCAAGGCCAGGCTGGTGCCAGGCTTATGCCCGTAACGCCACCACTGGCGGCCGTCTGCGCTCTTGAACTGGCGGGCTGCACACTCGGCAAGTAGGCGGTCCCAGGACCGGCCGGCGGACCTCATGCCAGCCAAGAAGACGACCTGCTCCAACATGGGCAAGTCCCACTCGACGGTCTTACGCTGGCTGCCGTTCTGCACGTGCCGCTTGCAAAACGGGGGACGCCCGCCTACGGGCAGGCCGTTCTCTTTGCGCCAGGCCGCTGCGTCCCGCGTCCGCTCGGAGATCAGGTCGGCCTCATACTGGGCGATCAGGATGAAGAGGCGGGCCATGAATTTCCCGTTGGCGCTGCTGAGATCGAGCGACTGCCCGCCCGAGGCCACCACGACAATGCGAACGCCGCGGTCGGCCAACTGTTCGACAGTCTGGCCGATGTCCCGCCAGCCGCGGCCCAAGCGATCAATGCGGCTGACGACGAGGATGTCATTCTTGCCGAGGTTCTGGAGAATCCAGTAGCCCTTCTCGCGTTGGGCAAACGTTTTCTTGACCCCGGATGTTCCCAACTCCTCGTCCAGAAAGATGGGTTCGCCGAGATCGTAGGACTTGCAGGCGGCTTCTATGAGCTTCCGCTGCACCTTCTGGCTATCGACCTGCTTCAACGTGCTCGCTCACGTGAGGGAATACGTTTCCATCGCTTACCTCCCATGCTGCATGATCGCCCGCGTACTGCGTTGCGCGTCGCAGCTCCCGATGATACTCAGCAGGCACGCGCCGCCCACCAGCAGGGCCGCAAACCAGGCCAAGGGCGCGGCGGACTCGCGCTCGCGCGGCAAGCGCGGCTGGCGGTAGCGGTGTCTGGATCGTGTCCGGTTTGCCCGGCGCGGCCCTTGTGCCGTATGCCTTTGCGCCGTAGGGGCATGTCCGGTTTGTGTCTGGTTCAGCGCCTCGCGCAGTCCCGCCGGGGCCTTGTCGCCGAGGACCTGGAGCAGCGCTTGGGCGGTCTCGCGGCTTTGCTTCGGGGTCATATCTGATCCTTTCAAACGTGTTGGTGCGGTTTGCTGCCCAGGGGCAGGGCCGTAACCTTGAAGTTCCGCCCGCTGGGGCCGACCAACGGCCCCTCGTGCGCTACCCAGCCCCAGAAGTCGCCGGACTCCACCAGGGCCAGAGCGTCGGTGTCCCCGTGGCGCAGGGCCTGGCGCAGCGCCGCCTTGGCGGCCTCCAGCATTGTGTCGGCCCGGACGTGTATCCAGCCAAGGGGATCGAGTACGGGCGGGTCCGTCCGTTCTTGCGTGAATTGGATACGGTAGGTTGCCATGGTTCCACCAAGGTGAAAGGGTTTGGACGGCGGGGCATCGAGTGGGCCCCATTATTGGCGCGAAAACGGCCCTCTTCGGCAAAAGACGAGTCGTAACTGGCGTTGCACCGCGGCCTTACGAAAACCAGATTTTGTTTTGGCCCGGCCCTGTACCGCAGAGAAGCTACGCAGCACGTGCGCCAGGAGCCTGCCGGACTTCTCCCAGGCTGGAGCGCCCCGGCGTTTCCCTCCCCAGAGGGCCACTTGACAGGAAGTCGGGCGGCAATTAGGGTAGTGCTTGCTTCCGGTTCTCTCTTTCGTGGGTAGCAACCCATAGCGGAGGCAGCGCGCCCGAGCCAACCTGTCAGCCCACCTCGAGCGAATGACTCGTAGCTGAGTCGCTCGCCGTGGTGTCTCTCTTGCTGACGGTATCTCGCCTGGGCGTCCCCGACAGTGGCAATGGTGGACTACTCCCTCCGTAGCCGCGACTGAGCCTGTGGAACGGAGAATGGTCATGCGCCTCTCCCATCGTCCCAACATCCTTGCCACAGTGGCGGCAGTTTGCGTCTTCAGCCATCCGTTGTCGTCTGCGGTTGCCGACGATTACTGGCAAGTTCAATCGGGCGACTGGGCGAATGCCGCAAACTGGTCCGGCGGCGTGCCCGCAGGGGGTAACATCAATGCGGACGTCTACAATGGCGGCACGGTGACGATTACGCAAAGCGGCGAAGGATGTGGCGCTCTGTTGCTGGGCGGCTCCGGTGGCGGTACCGTGCAAATGACTGGCGGCAGCGTGTACTCCTCGTATGGTAGCAACGGAGCCCAGTACATTGGCAATTCTGGGACAGGGACGTTCATCCAATCGGGCGGCACGGATCTCGCCTCCGGCGGCCTTTCCGCAAGCATTAACCTCGGCTGTACTCCCGGCAGCATTGGGACATACGACCTCAGCGGAAATGGCCAGGTCTCGATTTCCGGTGGTCGCACCGCATCGCTGTGCATTGGCGCTTCAGGCACGGGCAATTTCATGCAATCCGGCGGAATGACTTCGATCAACAGCGATTTCGGCGCCAGCCTCTATCTCGGCTCGGCTTCCGGCAGCAATGGGACGTACAATCTCAGCGGGACCGGCCAGCTCCTCACACTCTGCCAGAACGACAACGCGTTCGAGTACGTCGGTTACTCTGGGACGGGCAGCTTCAACCAGTCCGGCGGAACGCACTCCGTCACTTCCAACGATGCCTACGACGGCCACTACGGCTACCTCTATTTCGGCTACAACGCGGGCGTCAGTGGCACTTATAGCTTGACCGGCGGGCAATTATCCGCAGATTACATGTACCTGGGCTACTCGGGCATGGGGAGCTTCACGCAATCCGGTGGGACCACTCAGGTCAACCGCATATATTTCGCGAGTAATGGCGGCAGCAGCGGAACCTACAACCTCAATGGTGGATGGCTAAACATGGCGGGGCCCGTCAGCGGCTTTGGAAAGGCCGCGCTCAACGTCGGCGGTGGAACCCTGCAGGTGTGGCCGGGGCTCAATGCTTTCCCCGTGACGCTGACCGGCAACGGCGGCAATGCCACATTCGACACGGAGAATGTGTCGGCGTCCTCCACTGCCGGGCTGCTGTCCGGTCCTGGCGGCCTATTCAAGGCGGGCCCGGGTACACTGATCCTGGGCGCGGCCAACACTTACGGCGGCACTACATTCGTCAGCGGCGGCACGCTTGCCTTGGCCAATTCGGCCGCCTTGCAGCAGAGCACGCTGGACACCAGCGGTGGAGGGACGTTGAGCTTCGGCTCGCTGAGTGCCGCCACGGTGGGTGAAATGACCGGCACCGGCGGGCTGGTACTGGCCAACACCGCATCGCAGCCCGTCACGCTGACCGTGGGCAACAACGGCCTGAACGCGACCTACAGTGGTTTGCTTTCCGGCTCCGGCAGCGTGATCAAGGTCGGCACGGGTCGATGGACTCTCGGAGGAAACAATACCTACTCCGGCACGACTACGGTCAATGCCGGTGTGCTGGTGGCCGGGATCGCTGGCGCCCTATCGCCCAGCTCTGCCATGGCCGTCAGCGGCGGGACGTTGGATGCCTCCGGTTACGCCAACACGGTCAAGTCGCTCACGGTCACCAGCGGCGGCGCGCTGAGCCTCGGCGTTGGCAGCCTGTTGACCTGTACGGGCCCGGCCACGCTCGGAGGCACGCTGATCGTCAGCGGCCAAGGCAGCGGCGTACACGAACTGCTGGCTTACGGCTCGGAAACCGGAACGTTCTCCACAGTCATCGGCCTGCCGAGCGACTGTAGCTTGCGGTACGTGCGGACGGAACTGGACGTGGTGCCCGAACCCTCCACCCTGGCCCTGCTCGGCGCGGGTGCCGTCGGGCTGCTGGCGTACGCTGGGCTCAGGGCACGAAGAGCAAACCCTGCACGTGGCATCCGCGCGGGACGGAAGCAAACGCCGACGCCACGATCTGCGCCGGGGTGAACTCGGGTTCGTCCTCCTCGGGCGATTCGTCAGCCGGCTCCGGCGGCTCCGACCGGAACTGCTCCCAAACCCGCTCGGCATCGCGGAAGTCGAGGTTCTCGACCAGGCTCTTGGCAAGCTCCATCGCCAGCGAGCCGCTTTCCGCGGACATCGCCGCCAAACCCTCGGCCGAGAACTGCCCTTCCAGGGCGAGCGAGGCATCGAGCTTCCGGGCCATCA
>Ga0181527_1005840_pt1 | contig 10055 bp, 5 predicted proteins | sample PEATcosm2014_Bin_30_FD_119762 | JGI IMG/M metagenome (GOLD analysis project Ga0181527, IMG submission 119762) | Peatland microbial communities from MTU Mesocosm Facility, Houghton, MI, USA - PEATcosm2014_Bin06_60_metaG | ecosystem: Environmental > Terrestrial > Soil > Wetlands > Peat | place...
CGTGCTGGGGTCACGCGTGCTGGGCGGGTACGCATTGCGGGGGGGGATGCCCTGGTGGAAATATGTTGCCAATCGCTTCCTGACCTTCGCCGAGAACGTGTTGCTGGGGGCGAAGTTGTCGGAGTATCACACGGGCTATCGGGCGTTTTCCCGTGGTTTGCTGGAGCGATTGTCGTTGGAGGCGTTCTCCGATAACTTCGTGTTCGACAACCAGATGCTCGCCCAGATCCTCTGGCTGGGGGCTACGATCGCGGAGGTCAGTTGCCCGACGCGGTATGAGGCGGAGTCCTCGTCGATCAACCTCGGGCGGAGCATTGTTTATGGGTTTGGCTGCCTGGGGACGTCGCTGCGTTTTCGTTTGGCCAAGGCGCGGTTGTGCCGCCCGCACCTCTTCCCCCGCGAGAGGGAGAAAACCTGGAACGGCTGACGGCCCAAGAAATTCTTCGCCAACTGCTTGACAAGAAAGTTGAGGCAGGATAGGCTAAGTCTATCTCCCGTAGCGAACGAGGCGGTGGAGCCATACAAATGGCTGGCTGCACTCGGAGGTTTGCCCCGCGGTAGTGGGGTGTTTCGGCGGGAGCAGTTGGAGATTTGTCGGTATCCGAAGGCGGCTTCGTGAAGAGGCCTCTTCCGTTTCGCCCAGATTTTGAGGCAGCGTGCTCGTTACAACAACCGGGTTTGATCGAGGGCTTGGCGCTGAGATTGCGCCAAGAGGGGCGGCAAATATGGCGATCGAAACAGTGCCGCTCGCGATCGTTAGCCGGGCAAAGGAATTTGCTCCGGGGCTTTGTGCTGCGCTGGCGCAATTGGCCAAAGCCCGCGACTACGCGCAGGAACTCCAGTGTGATCCCTGGGAGTTTGCGGTCGAGCTCGAGCGGTTGTTGGCCCTGGGGATCAGCAGCAGCGACCTCCGCTGGCTGATCAAGAAAGGGTACGTCGAGCACGCCCGCGAGATCACTCACTCCGGCGATTCGGCCCGCAGGTTCCAGCCGGCCCGGAGCCTCGCCTTTTCCAGGGCGACGTGCTTTTCGGTGACGCAGTCCGGCCTGGCGCTGCTGAGGGCCAAGGGCGGCTTGAACGGCTATGCCGCGCCGTCGGGAGGCCCCCTGGTTTCGCCGGCAAGGTCTTCTTCCGTTCCGCAGTGGGATCGCGAGAGCCGCGTGCTCTACGTGGCCCAGCGGATCGTCAAGGAATTCCGGGTCCGCTCGCCCAACCAAGAATCGGTCTTGGCCGCGTTCGAGGAAGAAGGCTGGCCGAGATACATCGACGATCCCCTCTCTCCCTCCGAGCAATGCCCGAAACACCGTTTGCGGGATACGATCAAGGGCCTGAACGCGAATCAGAGGAATCGCTTGATTCGCTTTCGCGGCGACGGGACAGGGGAACGGGTCCGTTGGGACCCGATGGAGGTTGTGGCGTCCGAAAGCGCCTTTTCCACGAGGGTCCCGCGGGATTCTCCAAAGGCAGACCGGCTTTAGGCGTTAAGTGTTGTGAATTGCAGAAAGCGGTTTTACCGAGTTACACCAAGTTGTTAACCCAAAAAGGGAGGCAGCGTTTCCGGCCGTTGTAGGTTGTCGAGGGGGGGAGCCCATCGCCGTGCGGCTCCGTGTTTCCCCCAGCGGCCGTAGCTAGGAATATCATGCGCGCAGTCAGGTTCTCTTCCTGTGCTCGTGCCACGGGCCGATGTAGCTGCCGGCCGGTGCCTCCCACCTGCTCCCTCGCGGGATCGGCGACAGGCTTCTTCCGCACCACTTCTTCTTTTTCTTTTTCGTCTCTTTACCCTGCGCCTTTGGTAGTGCCGATTTCTCGGCGGGCCGGGGCCTTCAGAAAACGGTGATTTCCATGAGCTGCAACAAGTTGTTTGTGTCCTGGGTCGTCGCGTTGTCGGTTTTGGCAGGGGGCGCGGGCCGGCCGCTGGCCGCCGCGACTTACCCCACAATGAAGCTGCCGGCGAGCTTCAGCGGCTTGCGAATGGTCCAATACAGTGCCACGGCGACTGGCGCGAACCAGTGGATCACCGTCAGCCCCGCCCAGCAGCCGGGGGACTTTACCTTGGACGGCGGGAGTGCACTGGCGGTCGATCCCACAGGCGGCTCCGCGACTCCCGGCAGCCCGGTCCCGTTCAACTTCGATTGGGCCGCGGGCGTTCCGGTCGGCCCCGCCAGCGGGGCCATCACGTTGACCGACTGGAGCAACCCCAACGATTATAAGAATCACACCATGACCGTCACCGGCGCCGTCCTGGCAGACCGGATCTTGACGGTCGCCCCTCTGGGCGACACCGCCCCTGTCCGGGTGGTGCTCGGCGGCACGCTCACCACCACGCTCAGCAGCGGCAGCGTGCCTCAGGTGGATGGCGACAATTACGCTACGCGGGTCAACATGGTGCGAAAGGGCCAAGCGACCGACGGCGTTGTGACGGTCAGCTACCAGACGTCGTTGTTCGGGTTCGCCCATTGGGGCTTCACGCCGTCGCAGTTCAATGCGCCGGGGCAGACGGTCAAGCTGAACGTCGTGGTCCCCCTGAGCCTCGCGCCCGGCGCTTACAGCGACACCTTTGACATCTCGTCGTCCCTCTTGAGCGACGGCGAGGCGGCCTCCGTGGGGGCCACGGTCCAGCCGGCCTACTTGAGCTACAGTTTGGACGCGCTGCAGAACCGCACGCTCACCGTGGGCGCCCTGCCGTCCGCGCGGGTCCTGGTGAATACGCCCATCGCGACGACCATTTCGACGGGTCCCAACGACCCGGATGACAGCACCGCCACCGAAGTTGCCATCGTCCCCAACGGCGTCGCCAAGTCGGGCGACGTGACGGTCAAGTACAACGCGCCCACCGTCCCCGTCTTCAACGGTCCGGGCTTGAGCGACAACCTCATGGTGACCTTTTCGAGCACCGGCCTGCAGACGGGCAGCTTGAACCTGGCGCCCAAGCTCTTGGCCAACGGCGAGGCGCCCTCCGTGGGTGCGAAGGTCCAGCCGGCCGTCTTGAACTACAGTGGCGTGGCCGTGCTGGCCAGGCGGCAACTGTCCGTCGTGGGGGGGCCCGTCACCTTCAACAACGTGCTCAAGGGCGGCTACGTGGCGACGACCCTCCTCAGCACGAACTCGACGGGCACCGACTCGAACCATGCGACCTCGGTGGTCGTGGGCGGCGCCGCGGTGGGAGGGGTGATGGTCCAAGCCACCACCGTCTCCACCGGCGTTGCCACCGTGTACGGCCAGTTGACCCAGTACCAAACGGGCAAGTCTGCGGCCAGCGGCGCGGTGCCCGTGCAGACAGCGGAGGCCCTCAGCGTCGGCGACACCAAATCGTACTCGCCCCTGACGTTCAAGTATTCCGGCGGCGACGTCGGCATCGCGACCATCGGATCGTCCTCGGCGATTCCCCCGACGCAGACCAAGTTCGGCGCGGCGCTGAGCGGATTCGTCCCGAAGGGCTTCACCCTGGGCTCTTTCACGGCGTCGTCCAGCGGTCCGGCGTATGTGTCGCTGTCGTCGAAAGTCGCTCCGTCCGGCACGCTGGCGGGGGGCGGCACCAACCTCTATGGGCCGGTGGGCAGCGAAGCGGAGATCCTCGACAGCACCACCGTGGGCAGCAACACGACCGTCAGTATGGCGTGGCGGCAGCGGAACGCCTACGAGAGCGGAAACAGCAGCGTCGCCCCGGCGGGCGGCACTCTGCCGACCGGCACCAGATGGCTCACCAGCGATGTCGTGAAACTGGGCATCAGTCCGGCGTCCACCTCGGCGTCCCCCGTGATCTACGCCATGCAAATGAGCTTCGATAACGGGATCAATCAGCAACTCGACCACGGGGCCACCGCCCTGCAAGAATTCAACGACAACTCCTTGTACCTGGCACAACTCACAGCCACGGGGTGGCAGAATGCCGTGGCGGGCGACCTGTCCCTCGCCGGCGCCAACGCGCAGACTCACGTGAATGACTCGCTGGCCGACTTCCTGAACTCGCGCTTGCAGGGGCTGTCCGGCGGCCTGGCCGACCAAATGCTGCGAAGCCTGGTGGGAAGTTGGGGTGTAGATACGACGAACGATGAGGCGTGGGCCATCATCGACCACGCGGGAACCATGGCCGTGGTGCCCGAGCCGGCGACAGTGCTGCTCTTGCTCTCGGCAGGCGGAGTCATGCTGTCGTACCGCCGCTGGCGGCGGCGAAGTGGCTGTGCCAAAGGTTGAAGAATGGGCGGATCGGGCTCGCACCCTGGGCTGTCAGAGCCTTGCGGGCGTGCGAGGCTGCGCAGGTCGGGTGATAGGTTTTCTTAGCAACATACCCCATAGTGGGTATTCGCCGGGGGATTCTTACTACCTCCGTGCCCATGGATTTACCTCAGAAATGGGGTAATTCCACATATCTCCCACAACTCTTCTACCACGCCTCCATTTTCAAGGTGGTAGCATTCCGGCAAAATGAACGCATCTGGAAGCGAAAAATACTTGCTCCGGTAGTTCGGACTTTGCGGAATAGGGGTGTGTGAAGGGTGGGGTTGGCTTCCATTCATAAATTGGATTAGAACTGCGCGGTGCTCACCGGGCCAATCTCCGGGTGGGCGCGTGCGATGGCGGTGTGCTTAGGCCTTGATGGGACTACCTCTTCAGAAAGCGGTGACCGCGATGACTCGAAGAAGCATTTTCGCCTCCTTTGTTGTGGCATTGGCCGTGGTAATGGTCGCAAGTTGGGCGGTCGCTGGGCCTGTGCTGCCCCCGTACCCGACCCTGTCCTTCTCGTCTCTTAAGCCGGTTCCAACCGGCACAACCGTCAGCCTGGGCCGCATGGTGCTGGGCGACACGACGAAAGGCTCCAACGGCAGCGGCAAGCTTCTTGCGACGAAGGCTTCGACCGCCGACACCTACACGATCGCCGGCGGCACAGGGGCCGGCGCCCTGATCGTGTCACCCACTAGTGGCTCGATCCCGTTGGGAAAGGGCCTGAGTCAGGCACTCACTTTCGATTGGGATTGGACCCAGCTCAGCGCCTCGAATCTCGGTACGGTGACGGGCACGGTCACCGCGTCCGCCAGCCATTCCACCGCATTTGTTACCGTAACCGCCGACATCCTTGAGAACCGCCAGCTCACGGTCGACAGCACCAAACTCACCGGCAGCTTGACCAATCCCATCCGCATCATGCAGAAGACCGGGGTGCTCACGGCCACGCTTGAGGACCAGAGCGGCCTGAGCGACAGCCAAGGCACCCGGGTGGACGTCGTGCAAAAGGGCAAGGCCACCGACAAGAACGCGACGGTCAGTTATGGTGCGGCGGGAGCGTCAGACGTATTCAACGGCTCGCTGGTGAGCGAGCCCCTGAACGTCACGTTCGCCGGCAGCGGCCTCTCGTCCGGCACCCTGGACGTGGCCCCCAAGATGCTGAAAAATGGCGAAGGTAAGACCGTCGGGGCGGCGGACAAGACGGCGGTGCTCAGTTATACCGACGTCGCCGTGCTGCAGCAAACGCAGTTGAAGGTGGGGAAGCTGACCCCCACCACTATGAACAACGGGTTTGTGGTGAACTCGAAGGGGGTGGTCGTGCTGGACAACGTCCTGGCCGGCGGGTACGCGCCTGTCGTCGCGTTGACCAGCGGGAACAAGGTCACCGGTGACGATTACCTCACGAGGGTGGACGTGGGAGGCGCGGCGGTCGGGCCCCTAACGGTGGCCCCGACCCTGATTACCGGCGGTGCAGCCACCACGATATATGGCCAGGTGACGGCGGCGGACACCACGGGCACGATTACATCCAAGACTAAGCCGACATCGGTCCCCGTTGACCTGAAGGTGACGACGGCCGAGGCGTCGAGCGTCGGCGACACCAAGCCGTACAAGGACGTGACGTCTAAGCCTTCCTACGAGGTGGGTACCGTGGGCAACGCGGCGCTGGGCCCCAGCGGCACGCTCGGCCCGCAGCTCAGCGGATTTGTCCCGCAGGGCTTTACCCTCGGCTCGTTTGCGGCTGGATCTACCGGCAACGTGTCGCTGTCCTCCAAGGTGGTCTCGATTGGTAGCAGCAATAGCAATGGGCTCGGCAGCCAGGCCCAGATCCTCACCAGTACCCGGGTGGCCGCCGACACGCTGATCACCATGGCGTGGCGGCAGCGGACTGCCTACGAAAGCGGCCAGAGCAGCACTCCCGCCGCGACCGACGCGATCCTGCCGAGCGGTATCAAGTTCTTGACCAGCGACGTGGTGAGCACGAGCATCAACTCCCCGCTGGTTTATGCCATGCAGATGAGTTTCAGCCCGGCGGTCATCGCTGCAATGGATCACAACAACACGCCGCTCGGGGAGTTCAACGCCAACTCCTTGTACCTGGGGCAGATCGTGGGGGCCAGCAGCACGAGCCCCGGCGTCTGGCAGAACGCCGTGCTGAGCGACGCGTATGTCGGCAAAAACGCCCAGCAGGACATCAACGAGTCGCTCGCCACGTTCCTAAACTCGAAGCTGGCCGGGCTGACGGGCAGTGCCGCCGACGCGGAGTTGCAAAGCCTGCTGGGAAGTTGGGGCGTGGATACAACGAACAACCAGGCGTGGGCCATCATCGACCATGCGGGAACCATGGCCGTCGTGCCCGAGCCGGCGAGCTTAATGCTGTTGATTTCGGCCGGGCTAGGCTTGGTGCTTTACCGCCGCTGGCGGCGGTAAGTAAAGTGGCCGGACCAACGGCTGCCGCCGGAGAGGCGCCTCGGGCGCGCACCCCATGCCGCCAGGATGTCGCGGGGGGGGGATGGTGTGTGGGTCGGTTATGGCATTGCTTCTCAACGTACCCCACCGTGGGTACTTGCCCGAGGAGCGCTGCCACTTCCGGGCCTGCGGAATTATCTCATCAAAGGGTTAGTCTGTGCACCTCTCAGGGTTAACGCCCGCGTGGAGGCGCGCGGCTGGGGTGCGGTTGGGTTGCCGTGAGACGACATCTTGATTTTGAGAAAATGGTGACCGCGATGCCTCGAAAGAGTATTTTCGCCTGCCTGGTTGTGGCGTTGTGGGTGGCCATGATGGGGAATCGGGCGGTCGCCGCGCCCGCGTATCCGACCCTGTGGCTGCCGTCGAGTGCCAGCGATGTGCGCATGCTGGCCAACACCACGACGTGGGTCGGCAGCTCGTGGATCACGATGACTGCCCCGGGTACCGCGGCGGACAACTTCATGCTAACGAGCATCGCGGACGAGGATGCACTAACGATCAGTCCTGCAAGCGGCACGATTCAGAAGGGCAGTACAACGCCCGTCAAGTTCAACTTCCGCTGGTCCGACAATACGGACGTCGGCCTGCGGAGTGGGGGGATTACGCTCACGGACGCGGGCGGCAGCAGGGAAACCATGTCGGTGTCCGGCGCTGTGGTGAACGAGCGAGAGCTGACGGTGGGGAGCCTGGGGATAACAGGCATCGTTCCTTTTCGGGCGATGGCCGGGGCGACCCTGTCGGTGGCGATCAGCTCCGGCGGCACCGCGGCCGACTTGGATAGCGAGGCCACCCGCGTGAACACCGTGCCGAAGGGTAAGGTCACGGGCACCAACATCACGGTGACGTACGCCAATCCGGCGGGCGTCCTCCCCACCTTTAACGGCCAGAACCAGAGCGCCGCGCTGGACGTCGTGTTTGCCAAGCCGGGCGTCTCCAGCGGGGCTCTTAACCTGGCGCCGAAGCTCCTGGCCAACGGCGAGAGCAAGACCGTCGGCGGGGTCAAGGTCCAGCCGGTTATCCTGAGATACAACGTGGCCGCTTTGGCCAATCGGGTGCTCACGGTGGGCAGGCTCGGCACCGCCTCGAGCAGTGCCGCGTGGCAGCGTGTTATGATTAGCGGCGGAACGACCACTATCGGTACGGGGGCGAAGGGTCCGGACGACTACCACGCGACCCGGCTGCTTGCCGTGGCCGGTACAGCCAGCAACTCCGACCTGAGCGTCTATTACACCGGCACCCCCGCGTACCCCGAGTTCGATTCACCCTATCAGACGGACGCTCTGACCGTGCAATTCGCCCACACGGGAGTCATGGCGGGGACCCTGGACTTGTCTGGTGCGCTGTTGACCAACGGCGAAATCCCGTCGGTGGGCGCCACGGTCCAGGCCGCCACCTTCGGCTACAACGTGGACGTCTTGGCGAACCGGACCCTGGCGGTCGGCTCCCTCAGTCCCGCCCGCGTTATGGTCAACTCGATCATCAGCGCCCAGCCGAGCATCGGCGTGTTGGCCAGCGGTCCGGACGACGCGCATGCCACGCGGGTCACCGCCGTTCGCAACGGCACGGCCAGCAACGCGGACGTTACGGTCACGTATGTCTCGCCCACAGCTTCGACTTTCATCACGAGTTTTAACAATCCCGGCCAGACCGACCTCTTGAACGTGAAGTTCACGACTACCGGCCCCCATACCGGGAGCTTGGACCTGGCCGCCGGCGGGAGTAGCCTGCTGGCCAACGGCGAGGTGGCCTCGGTGGGTGCGAAGCTCCAGCCGGCCGTGCTGAGTTACACCAACGTCACCGCCGTCGAGCAGCGAAAACTGGTGGTCGGCACGCCCACCGTTACCTTCAACAACGTGCTCAAGGGCGGCTACGTGGGCGTCACCCTCAACAGCAGCAACGCCAATCCTGACGCTAATCACACCACCTCCGTGGTCGTTGCGCCGACCGGCGCGTATAACGGGCTGGTGATGGTCCAGGCCACCACGGTCTCGGCCAACGGCGTCCCGGTGTTCGGCCAGTTGGCGCAGTACACGACGGGTTCCAAGACGGTGAGCCAAACGGTGGCGGTGAACACGGCCGAGGCCGCCAGCGTCGGCGATACCAAAGCGTACCCCAATTTGACGTTCAAGTACGCCGCCGGCAACGTGGGCGTCGCGGCGCTGGGCGGCACCGCCGCACTCGGCCCGGCGTTGACCGGATTCGTGCCCAAGGGCTTCACCCTCGGCTCTTTCGCGGCTTCGCCTGCCGGCAATCCGACGTATGTGTCGATGTCCTCCCGCGTGAACCCGGTGGGCACGCTGGCGGGCGGCAGCACCAACATCTACGGGCCGGTCGGCAGCGAGGCCCAGATTCTCACCAGCACCAGGATGGCCGCCGACACGACGGTTTCGATGGCTTGGCGGCCACGGTCCGCCTACGAAAGCGGCCAGACCAGCACTCCCGCGCCGGGCGAATCGACTCTCCTGCCCGCCGGCATTAAGTGGTTGACCAGTGACGTAGTGCAAGTGGGGATGAGCCCGACCCCCTGCTCCGGCTCCCCGATCATTTATGCCATGCAGATGAGCTTCGATAACCGGATCAATCAGCAGCTCGACAAGGGCGCCACGGCACTGGATGAGTTCAACAAGGGCTCCTTGTATCTGGCGGAGCTCACCCCGGGCGGCCAGTGGCAGAACGCCGTGGCAGGCGACGCCAGTGTCGGCGCCAACGCCCAGACCCACGTGAACGACTCGCTGGCCGACTTCTTGAACCAGAAGCTGGCCAGCCTGACGTCGCCCGCCGCCATCGACGGGATGCTGCAAAGTCTCGTGGGGAGTTGGGGTGTAGACACAAACCAGGATCAGGCCTGGGCCATCATCGACCATGCGGGAACCATGGCCGTTGTGCCCGAGCCGGCGAGCTTGCTGCTGTTGATTTCGGCCGGGGCGGGCTTGCTGCTCTACCGCCGCCGACGGAACCTCGGCACAGGCAAGTAGCGACAACCATTGGGGCCCTCCTCTCCCCCCCGGCGCGCCGCCGGTGCCCGCCATTTCCCACGGGGGCCATTTCCCACGGGGTTTGCAATCCCGCGGATATCGGTTAGTCTTGAACTTCTGGCCGTGTCGTCCGACCCGCTCGAAGGTGCACCGGTGAGCCGCGCGATTTCCTGCCCCCACTGCGATCGCAAACTGTCCGTGCGTGATGAACTTGTCGGAAAACGGCTTGCGTGCCCGGAGTGCAAAGGCACATTCGAAGTCCCCGCCGAGGAGGTCGAGGGCCCGGCCGATGGCCCGGAAGCGGACTTCTTCGACAGCCTCTCGGGGGGCACCGCCCGAAAGGTGGCCGTTGCGGCAACGGCCGGATCTAGCGGCGGCAAGTCGCCC
>Ga0181527_1005844_pt1 | contig 10052 bp, 7 predicted proteins | sample PEATcosm2014_Bin_30_FD_119762 | JGI IMG/M metagenome (GOLD analysis project Ga0181527, IMG submission 119762) | Peatland microbial communities from MTU Mesocosm Facility, Houghton, MI, USA - PEATcosm2014_Bin06_60_metaG | ecosystem: Environmental > Terrestrial > Soil > Wetlands > Peat | place...
CGAGTCGTACTTCAGCAAATGAGCCAGGGTTTTCGGGTCAGTGATGTCATTGACCGCTACGATTTCAATTCCTGGATCGTCGAGCGCCGCACGCAATAAGTTCCGTCCAATGCGCCCAAAGCCATTGATTCCAACCTTCACCGGCATAAATAATCCTCCGTTGTCATAATTACTGGATTGATTCAAAAGAAGAATCTTACGCGGGTTTGCCCGGTGTTGTCAAAGCCAGCGCTTGCCAGGGTGCGCGACATAAAAGTAAGCCCGAGGATCGTGCTTGCAAATGGACGGTAAAATCAGCATCAGTATTCCGGATTTCCCGCCGTTTGATGATGTATCGATGTCGCAGTGAGGGGGGATCCTTGATCAGGCCAAGCCCGCGTGGCTACGCTTCTGCGCTTCTTTGTCTCTGGGGTTTATTGATTGGACCTCAATCTCCCCAAAGCCATTCCTGAGGGGGAGCAACAAAGCCTGTGGCGCCCAATGCTTCCCCTGATGGTCGTGACAACCCCGAGGGCCGACAAAAAAATCGCCGCGTCGAGATCGTGGTCAAGAAAGGCTAAAATCTGTCGCGAACCTCCGCAGGAAATTGCACCTATTCCTAAGTTTCGCCGCCCGATGCGTAATCTAGACCGTGCCCAGGTATCTGGCTTGGGCGGACTAGAGGCATCGGCACGCGTCTGGCACGTTGCCTTGTGATGTCCGCTGACTCTGCCAGCGGGTCAGATTTTTACGAAAATCTTCTGTCGGTAAAGGTGCCAAAGAATGAGCCAAAACACTGCATACGTACCGATGGATAGCACAAAGGGATACCATTTGCCTAGCTGGACTGCGAGCCCCCCTAAGAAGATGGCTGCAATGCCCTCGAAACTGTAAAGCTCACCCAAGGCGTAAGCGAGAATGGAATTGCTGCCTATAACAATGAAGAACTTGGTCCACCGGGTGAATTTCCAATAGTCGATAATAAGGTAAAACAATGCCATCAACATGAAACAGAGGCCCGTGGAGAACAGAACGTAAGAGCTCGTATAAATGTGTTTGATGATGGGCTGGAAGATATTGACTACCAATCCGGCCAAGCTTAGCACTACACCTATTACGAGGAGCACTCCGGCTTTTCGCAGGCCAGGAATAGCCGATTGCAAGATGTGGGAAGCGAATACGCCGGCCATGACCATTGCCCCAAAGCTCAGGCTACAGAGAATCCATGCCCAATAGGTGCCATCTTGATGACTGCCCAAAATGAGATAATCCAAAGATAATGCTATGTTGTGGTAAGGTTCGAGAACCGGTCTTCCTATTCCTGGAACTGGAACCCAAGCAAGCAGGCCGCCATAGACCGCCACAAGTCCGAGAGTAGCGAAGAGTTGACCCGAAACATTCATATAGAGAATCAGAACACTGGCGATCAGATAGCCAATGGCTATGGTCTGTAATGTGTTGCTGTAAAAAGCGATCTCCTTGAACTTGTAGGAGAGGAGATGACCTTGGATGACCATCCCCAACAACCATAAGATGGCAACCCGTTTCAGGATGTGTTTCCAGAGGATGGCTTTTGAAAAACTCGCTAAACGGCGCTGAAAAGAAAGGGGCATCGCCACGCCCACGACGAAAAGGAACAACGGATGGATAAGGTCATAGAAGTGAAATCCCGCCCATGGGACATGGTCCAACTGCGTGGCGATGGCAGAGGTAAGCGGCGATTGAACCGCATCATTCAGCCTTAAGAAGATAACCCCAACCCCGGTAATCCATAACATATCAAAACCCCGAAGGGCATCAACTGAAAGTACGCGCCCTTGATGGGGAGGGCGCCTTTCAGGCGACAAAGCATTCAAGCGTTCTGTAAGGCCAGAAACGAGGCCTTTACCTGACCTTAGAATGGTTTTAATGGACACAGTTGAACTCCCTTCAGCCAAGGGCCGATTACGTCATCCGACGGATGCGAGGCCCTCTAGGTGCTCTTCGGAACGGTGGAACACTACGCTCAAATTGACGCGGCACAGTAACAGCCTTCACATCTCTAGTTGCACCGAAAATGAAAAGGAGAAGAACCGTCAATCTCTCAAGGATCACGAAGGCTCACCACGCTGACGAAGCGTCGATGGTATGCGTTCCGAGGCCTGTCGGAATGTCGATGATCGCCAATCCATTCTCGAACTTCACAGACCGCGCTCTTCCGTCCACCATAATGTTCTTCACGCCTGAGACTCCCGGCATTTCGAAGTGCCACTGTGAGGGGTGATCTCGAAAATAGGCGCAGTAATGATCATCATAAGTCAGCGTGAGGCGCAGCGAATCGCCTCCCGTTGCGGCGACCTTCGCATGCATGTAGCCAATGTAGCCGTTCATGCTGATGTACCGCCAACCACTGAGCTGGTCGAAGATCTTCGGGAATTCTTCAGGGTGTTGCGAGATGCCCCGGTCGTGGCCGTCAGGAGGAATCCATATCACCAGCGGAGCGTCGGTCGTGCCGCCGAACTGGTTATAAATGGGGTGAGCCATGTCGATAGCTAAATCAGGACCCTGGTACTCGCCGAACCAACCGAAGCCCAGGCGGGCGGCGAGCACGCTGGTATTGTTGGCGAACGACTTGGAAACAGCGCCTCCTCCGGCCACCAGGGAAAGTGGCGTTACGCCAAACTCCTTCCTGAACCACTCGATGGCCCGTTCGAGGCGGAAGCGCTGGTCGGATTCGGAAATTTCTCTGCCGCGTTCAACGTCCCCGAACTCGCGGTACCAACCCACCTCAGCCTTTCCTTCATAAAGCGGCGCATCCCACCAGGGGCCGGGCGGCGAATCAAGGTCGGGTTGCATGTGAGTCCAACCATGGCTTTGGACTTCGAACACGCCGCGATGCAACCCTTCCTCGAGACCGCGGCGGGTTGAGACGTAGTCCTGCTTAGTCCCGAAGGCGTCCGTGAAGACCTGCTGGAACGCGGGCACTATGGCGCGCCGGTCACGATCCACGAAGCCGGAACAGACATTGACGGTCAGCAGGGCGTGGTGTTCGGCGAGAGGTTCAATGAGGAACTTTTCCATTTGCTGCTCGCTGAGCGTGGGGTAGTGCCAGTGCTCGAGCCAGGAGTTCGATGCGCAACCGAGGTCGTCTATTTCGAGGATGGCGTCCTTGGACCAATCGTTCTCGAGCTGATAACCGACGGCGAGAGCAAGCGCCCTTCGCAACACCGTGCGCAGGGCTTGGTAGTGCAAGAATTGCAAGTAGTCGCTGCCGATCCATATGGCGTGGTTGCCTGCTCCCAGGTCATGCACTGTGATTTGGGGGGAGTCGCCTTGCGTCGCGAGAACCTGTGCCCCTCGCGCCTCCACGATGACGCGCTTCTTGTAGAGCTCGAATTTCCACGGAATTTCCACGTCGAAGACACCCCGAGCAATGAGCGCATTCCGAGGGTCATCGTTGGTATCGAGCGGGTCGGGCAAACCACGCAGGAGATAATGATCGTGTGCCTCCACCACGATGGGCTGGCCCGCGTCGTGATAACCCTTGTAATGAAGGCCGAGGAGAGATTCGAGCACCGGCTGCTGGATGCGGTTCGACAGCGCCACCAGCCCGATGTTCCACTTTTGCGCGGCATCAGCAAGGAGCTCGTAATTCTGGTCCATGAAGGCGGTGGGGTCGGCGTCCCATAGGATGGCGCCGTACAGAGGCTTGCCGTCGTAACCGAGAAAGTCATCGGGATCGAGCCGTTGCTGGTCGATACGCAGGATGTCGAACGGGATCCCCCAATTTTTCACAAGGGTGACGATGTCGTGGAACTCGTTGCCCCCCCGCACGAGATAACTCATGGGGTCATCCCACTGAGCACCGATGATCAGCAGAATTCGGTTTGGCCGGTACTGGCGCGGGCTAGCGGTTCCGAGCGAGGACAAAGCGACAACAAGAAGTAACACTACGAAAGCCAAGCGTTTCGTTCTCACCATTAGATGCATGTATTGTCCTCCATGAGATTTTGAGGAAGCAGGGCGTCGATAAAAGCATGAGGGATTGCTCGCTCCGATGTTCGTTCTGACATTATCGTAATCCATAGTCAGACCGCAACGAGATTAACCAGCGGAAGGGACTTGCGTCTCGGCACAATCTAATGCGCATCAAAGGGAGGCGCATAGCGGCGAGATTTACTGGCTTGAATGAAGGTTGGTTCTGGCAATAGAATGTTTCCCGGCGGTGTCGTGCTTGCGACTGTCTGGAGAGGGAAAGCACTTCTCCCGGGAAGCTGATGGGCTGGCGCATGGCCGTCCAAGAGAATCGCGCCCTACGGTTCCCGATCACGGTTTGGGCCTTCGTCGCTGGCGCGACTAATATGCCCGCTGCTGACTTCCACTGCGCGGTCAAAACGCCTTGCGACACCTTGGGTCACGACTCCGTGACACGCAGTAGATCTCCCGAGGGAAGTTCGACCGTCTTCCGTGCACCACCGCCGCTGGCGGATGGCTACATGACGCTGCTGGCGGTCCTGTCATGGCAGTCCCACAACCCAAGCGGGGAGTGAAACATCGTGCTGTCCTACATTGATGCCATTACGATCTTCGCCAGTCTGGCGCTGGTTGTGTACGCAGTGACGCGGGCGGCGGGTAAGAGCAGCTCGGGCAGCGAATATTTTCTCGCGGGCCGCGACCTTCGCTGGCCATTCATCGGCATGTCGCTTTTTGCCTCCAACATCTCCGCAGAACATGTCCTGGGACTGGCAGGAGACGGTTATCGCATAGGAATGGTCGCCGGAGGGTATGAATGGGTGGGCGCGTGGGACCTCATCATCCTCGCCATGATTTTCGCGCCCCTTTATCTTCGTGAAAAGATCTTCACCATCCCGGAATTTCTTGAGCGCCGATTTGGCTGGAGCCTGTGCGCTTTCCTTTCCGCCAATCTGCTGGTGATGAATGTGCTCACGAAAAACGCCATTGACCTCTGGGCGGGATCCCTCTTGTTCGCGGTGCTGTTCGGATGGCCCCAAACCCTGGTGATGGTGATCATGTCAGCCTTCACGGCCCTTTACACGATGAAGGGTGGACTGCGCGCGGTGGTTTACGCGGACATGGTGCAAGGGACATGGCTCATCCTGAGCAGCGCCTTACTGACCATCCTCGGGCTGAGGGCGGTGGGTGGGTGGTCCGGCCTGCTCAGCCACGTGCCTCACACCGCGATTCAGATGGTTAAGCCTCTCAACAACGACTTCCCCATCACAGGTTTCCTCGTCGCCAATTTCCTGGCGGGTTTGTTCTACTGGTGTATGGACCAGACTAACGTGCAACGTGTCTTGGGCGCCCGCACTCCTCAGGACGGCCAGCGGGGGGCGATTTTTGCGGGCTTCCTGAAGCTCATGGTTCCCTTCATTCTGGTGCTCCCCGGCTTGATCGCTCGAGTTCTTTATCCGGCGTTGACTCGCTATGACGGGGCTTATCCTAAGCTGGTGCAGGGCCTCTTGCCCGTGGGTCTGCGCGGGTTGGTGCTGGCGGGCCTGATTGCCATCCTGATGTCCTCCATGAGCGCCTGCTACAACTCCAGCGCCACGCTTGTGGTGCGGGATTTTGTGCTTCGATTCCGGCCGGCCACCCCGGAACGCCAACAAGTGGTGATTGGCCGCTGGGTAACAGTGCTCATGGCGGCTCTGGGTGTCCTGGCTGCTCCTCTGGTCGGCCTTTCGGTGACCATCTGGTACTACCTTCAATTCATCTCAGCCTACCTTTCCGTGCCCATGTCGGCGGTGATTTTCACCGGCTTGATGTGGAAGAGGGGTAACACCAAGGGAGCTATCGGAGGGGTGGTGGCGGGATTTTCAGTGGGACTGGTCTTCTTCCTTGACCAAGTGCTGGGCTGGAAGTTACCCGTTCTATCCGACCCTCTATTGCACTCGTTCTTGCACCGCACACTGGTGGTGTGGTTCATTGCTGCCGCGGTGATGATTGCTGTCAGCTTGCTGACTCAGCCTGCGGCCCCCAACAAAGCGACACGTAACGTGTGGAGGGAATTCACTGCCCCTGGCAGGGGATTCGGCGATTACCGTAAGTGGGCCGGTGTGCTCTTTCTGTGCACGGTGGCCCTGTGGCTCTCGTTCCGGTAGTTTGACGATCGCCGATTTTTAACAAGGCTTGATGCAATGTTATACTCAGGAGCCGAAAGCGACGAGGAATCTCGTAGGGGCACTTGGCCTTGTGCTCTTACAAACCCTTAGGCGGGATTCTTTGTCGGCCCTGGTACGACCTCATCCAGGTTTTTCACAGCAAGGCTGAGGGTGCAGGGATGGTTGCGGGAGAACGCACATGAATCTGGATTCGAAGTGGGTGCCGATGAAGTGGCCGTGCGGGCCGTTGGAAATCGCACGCCGAAACAAGTCACAGAGTATCAATGCTGACCTCAAGGAGATGCTTGAGGCTTGGGGGCAACCCTCCGCCTTGGAACTGCTGAAGGGAACACCCATCAACTGCCTTATTGTGGACTGGGCTAACGGAAAGCCCGAGGATTCAGCTCAGCAGCAGGCCCTGAAGCCCCTCCTCGATGCAGGTCGCCAGCTTGGGATCAGCTTTGTGGGAAAGGTTGCGCTGAAGGAGGGTCCAGGGGCTGCCGTCGCCGCTGGACGCGCGGCCGGACTTTCGGCGGTGATGCTCGCAGATGCATCGGGCCAATCCTTTGACCTCCCGGCCATTTTACAATTGGAACGCGAAAAGGTCTCCGGGGAAACAGCTTCAACCATCTTCAGCACCAAGGAAAACGCTTGGCCTGGATTGAATCTCGATACCATGAACGGAGATACCGCCATGGCCGGCCCAACGGCTTCCCCGTGGGTGAATTCGAACGGGTGGTTTTCGCTGCTGGCTGGCAAGTTGGCGCCAGGAAAAACCCTGTGGCTGGACTTCGATCCTCCGGATTCTTCGAACCTTCTTCATCCTGCCAACTATGGCTTGGCCATCGCAGACAGCCGGGCGTATGGGAGCCGGTGGATCATCTCCTTGGACGATGGGCTTCGGGCCGGACTCACGAAAGGTAATTCGCAAGCCAAGGGTGTTTGGGGAAAGCTGTGCAAAGCGGTCGCTTTCTTCCAAAGTCACAGCGAATGGGAAGCATTTGAGCCGCAAGGCATTCTGGCGGTCGTTTCTGACTTTCGTGGGGACAATGCGTACTTGGGCGAGGAAGTGTTGAACCTTCTCAACCGCAAACAAGTTCAGTTCCAGATCATCGAGAGATCAAAGTCGCTGCAAGCGCGCAGCCAAGACCTGAAGGCCATACTTTGGCTCGACAAAGAAGCGCCCAGCGCAGAACAACATTCCCAGTTGCTCGACTTTGTCCGGCAAGGGGGATTGGTAATTGCGGCAGCCTACTGGGGCCCTCCGGAGGTGAAGCCAACCCCAAAGGACCCCTCGCTTCAGTATATGATGTATAATGTCGGCGAGGGGCAAATGGCAGTGTCAGAAGGAGAATTCCAGTCTCCCGATCAGGTGGCTGTGGATACGCATCTGCTGGTGAGCCGTCGGAACGATCTCGTGCGCCTTTACAACCCGGAATCGACGAATTGCCATTCGAGTATTGATCCCGGCCACAAAAAACGACTCGTTCAAGTGCTGAATTACTCCTTGAAACCAGCCGACTCCGTCACACTCTGGGTGAATGCTCAGATCGGGTCGGCACGGCTCTGGAGGCTTGAAACAAAGGATGCTCTCACTCTCCGGGGCGTCGCTGCGGCGCCGGGGTCAGATTTCGGACTCCCCCCACTCTCTATCTATTGCGCACTTGAATTTGAGGGTTCAAACTTATGATGAAAACAGCTTGTTCCCGAAGGAAGTTCATTGCCGCGATGGGTGCAACGGCCGGCGCCTGGCTGGCTCGTCCTGCGATGCCCCTGGCTCGTGCTGTTCCGGCAAGCCGAGTAGCGGTGGGGACGTGTCACGAGTATGGCCCGGAAGTGGTCGGCGTGCTGGGGAACATGTTCGATCAGCTAGGAGGACTGGAGGGCTTGGTCCGGGGAAAAACCGTTGCTATAAAACTCAACATGACCGGACTCGCCAACACCCGGCTGGGGTACTTGCCGCCGGGAATCACCTACTGGGTGCATCCTCAGGTCGTTGGGGCAACGGTTCACCTTCTCGCCAAGGCGGGAGCACGTCGCATCCGTCTGCTTGAGAGCCCGTGGGTAACGGCCGAGCCGCTGGAAGAATTCATGCTCCACGCCAACTGGGAACCGCGAGACTTCCTGAACGCGGCGGCCCGGGTGGAATTTGAGAACACGAACTACCTGGGAAACGGCAAGAAGTATTCCCGCTTCTGGGTTCCGGGTGGTGGCTTGATGTTCAAGGGCTACGATCTCAATCACTCCTACGAAGACTGCGACGTTTTCGTGTCGCTGGCCAAGCTGAAAGAGCACATGACCGCCGGCGTCACGCTTTCCATGAAGAACTGCTTCGGCATCACTCCCTGCACAATTTACGGGGATGGCGCTCCCGAGGATGAACCGGGCCTTGTTCCGCTGGGTGGCCGCGGACCTTTTCATGCGATGAATCGCTTGCCCCCCAAGAGTGCGCCCCCGGCGGTTAACGCCAATGTTTTTCTCTCCAATGCCCCGAAAAACCCGGGGGGGTATTGCGTGCCTCGAGTGGTGGCAGATCTGGTGGCGGCACGGCCCGTGCATCTGGCCATCATCGATGGAATCCATACCATGACGGGTGGCGAAGGCCCCTGGACCGGGAGTCGCTACGTCCAACCCGGCCTGCTGATCGCGGGGACGAACTGCGTGGCCACAGATGCGGTCGGCGTGGCGCTCATGGGATTCAACCCCATGGCGGATCGTGGCACTCCTCCGTTTGAAACTTGCGATAGCACGCTGCGACTGGCGGAACAACTGGGGGTGGGGACTCGAGACCTTAACCAGATCGAGGTAGTGGGCACCCCCATTGCTAAAGCACGTTTCAACTTCCGCAGCGTTTGATTTGCAGCAGCGCTCCTAATCGCCTGCCTGAGCATCGCGTCGGCGGGCGCCCCACCCATTCGGTCGCCAGTGGCTCAGTAGCGGCGATTTCTCCATCGCGCACAAGGCCCGCTAACCCTTTGCAGCTCGCCGGCTTGGTAATTGCGACGTTGTGCCCGTTCGGGCCTAATCCAGCGGCAGGGAAACCCTTCTTGTCGGCGGAGTGCCCGCCCGGGCAGGCTGTTCAATCGCTTCAGAGAACCACGTTCCCTCCTATTATCCCTGTAGGGAATCTGCCCGTTCTTCTGCTCCGGAAGGTCGGCCTCAGGATCACCGATGATGCGTCCTTTCGGGGACGTTTCCCGCATATATGGATACATGTACCTCTCTTTAGCAACCTGTTAACCCACATTTCCATTTTGAACTCCACTTACGAATCTTCGGATGTTCGTCAGCATCAATATTTATACGGGTTCGAACGCGATGAAGACGCTCCGGAGGTCAGTACCCAATGGGTGAGATACGAAATCAATCCTTTCAGCTCTCCTTCAACGCCTCTCTCGAGGTCGATTTCCAAGGTCCCCGCGTCACTTCCGACGGCGGCCTGATCCTGGTGCGGGAACTCGACGAGCGACTCGGATTCGGAGAATTGATCGAACAACATCTGACCGACTCGCGCCGTGGGAAGAATACGCAGTTTCCCTTCGCCGACCTGCTGCGGCAATCGGTCTATAGTCGCCTGGCTGGTTACGAAGACCTCAACGACGCCCAGAAGCTCTCCCAGGACCCGACCTTCCGGCTGATCGGTTCGGAGAAGCTCTGGGATCGAGGGGCGGCTCTGACCTCCCGACTGCAGACCTTCGAGACCGAGATGCTAGCCGAGGAGGAGAACTTCGCGGGACTGGGGTGACTCAACCGGGCATTGATCGGCAAAGCGGAAACGATGGATTCAGCTTGCCGGGCAGTACTGGATATGGATTCCTCGTGTCGGATTCATCTGGTCCTTGACCAGCCTGCAGCAGAGGCTGGTGAAGACGGGCGGTCGGCTGGTGAAACATGCCCGCTACTACTGGCTACTGCTGGCAGAGAGCCATCTGACGCGGCGGCTCTTCGGAGCCATGCTGGGCAGGATCGCGCGGC
>Ga0181527_1005845_pt1 | contig 10052 bp, 10 predicted proteins | sample PEATcosm2014_Bin_30_FD_119762 | JGI IMG/M metagenome (GOLD analysis project Ga0181527, IMG submission 119762) | Peatland microbial communities from MTU Mesocosm Facility, Houghton, MI, USA - PEATcosm2014_Bin06_60_metaG | ecosystem: Environmental > Terrestrial > Soil > Wetlands > Peat | place...
CGCTCGATGTCATTGCCTTTGAAGGTAGAGCCGTCGCCCCAGATGTGAACGTCGTCCTCCTGCATGGCGGCGACCAGTATGGTGCCGGTGACAGCGCGGCCGATCGGAGTGGTGTTGAAGTAGGGGACGCCGGCCGTCGTGATGTGGAATGCGCCGGCCTGGAGCGCGGCGATGCCTTCGCGAACGAGCGGGCCGCGGCAGTCGATGAGGCGGGCCTTTTCCGCGCCGTATTCGAGGGCCTTGCGCGGAATCTCGTCGTAATCGGTCTCGTCGGGCTGGCCCAGGTTGGCTGTGTAGGCGTAGGGGATGGCTCCCTTCAGCCTCATCCAGTGCAGGGCGGCGGAGGTGTCGAGCCCGCCGGAGAAGGCAATGCCAACTTTCTGGCCGGTGGGCAGCGATTCGAGAATGACGGACATGCTTGGGAACCTTTCGCAGGGATCAGGGATCAGGGGTCACGGACCGATGAGCTAATGTTTCTCCTTAATTCTCTGCAACAGCCCGTGGATCATCTTTCCAACTTCGTGTGAGTCTCGTTCGGATAGTTGAAGAAGAGCTGATTGCCGTCGGGATCATCGACCACTAGGAGCCGGTAACCCCACCAACTCTCCTTGACCGGAACGCCTTTGGCTTCGAACTCCGCGCGGAGCGCGTCCAACGCGGCGATCTGGGCCTCGCGCGTCTCGTTCACGGAAATGAACATTAGCCCCTTGCCAACCTTCTCCGGCCACGAGTCGGCCAAGATAAATGCGCAGCCCTGCCGGTCGACCTGTGCGACGTCCGCTCTGCCGTCCTCGTTGTGGCGCCAAGGGCTCGTGAAGCCAAGCTGGCTAACGTAAAAACGGAGCGAGGCTTCAACGTCCGTCACGTGCAGAACGGGGCGCGCGAACCAGTCTGTCATAAGCCAAATCTCCTCGAATGAAGACAACTTATTGTTTGCCGGTTTCGGTGTTTGTAACACACAACTTGGTTTTCCGTTAACGCTCCCATCCGTCGTGTTTCTCTTCGAAACTGTTCACTGTCCACCGTTCACTGAAAACTAGCCGTATTTGCTAACCCACCCAGCAGCAGCAGCAACAACGCTTTCTGGCAATGCATGCGGTTCTCGGCCTGATCGAAGACGATGGACTGCGGGCCGTCGAGCACCTCGTCGGTTACCTCAGCGTTGCGGCGCGCGGGCAGGCAGTGCATGAAGACCGCATGAGGCGCGGCCTTGCGCATCAGCGCCTCGTTCACCTGGAAGGGCCGGAAGATGGGCTCTCGCTTGGTGGACTCGTGCTCGAAGCCCATGCTGACGCACACGTCTGTGTAGACCGCGTCCGCGCCTTCGACGGCAGCCTGCGGGTCCTGAAGCAAACGAATCTCGCAGTTGTTGGCCTGCGCGATTTCACGCGCGCGCGTGACGATCTCGATATCCGGCGAGTAGCCGCGCGGCGTGGCGATGGTCACGTTGGTTCCCAGTTGCGCGCCGGTGAGCATGAGCGAGTGGCAGACGTTGTTGCCGTCGCCGACATAAGTGAAGTTGATGCCGGCGGCGGTGCCGAAGTGCTCTTCGATGGTCATGAAATCGGCCAGCGCCTGGCAGGGATGCTCGAAGTCGCTGAGCGCGTTGATCACCGGCACGCGCGAGTTGGCGGCCATCTCGGTGATGGTGTCGTGCGCATAGGTGCGCAGCACAATCACGTCGACCCAGCGCTCCACGTTGCGCGCGATATCGGCAATGGCCTCGCGCTCGCCGAGCGGCGAGTTGGTCTGATCGACGAAGATGGCGCTGCCGCCCATGGTGTTGATGCCGGTCTCGAAGCTGAGCCGCGTGCGCAGGCTGGCCTTCTCGAACATCAGCACCATCTGCCTGGCGTCGAGGGCATGGCGGTACTCGCGCGGATTGCGCTTGACCTCGTGACCCAGCTTGAGGATGGCGCGCACCTCGGCGCTCGACAGATCGCCGACGGAGCACAGGTCCTCGCCTGCGAGGCGCGCGGCGGCGGCAAGAATATCGGGATCTTTGTGAACGGGCACGGCAGCGGCCGGCCGTTCGATGGTTGCTCTGCTAGCCATGGTTGGTTCCTCCCGCGGCCACGGCGACGGCCTGATCCGCGCTCGCGCTCGCATATTCAGTGAAGACCGCGTCCAGCGCCGCAATGGTGGTATCCACATGGGCGCGCTCGAAGATGTAGGGCGGCAGGAAGCGCAGCACCGTATCGCTGGTGCAGTTGATGATGACGTGGCGCTTCAGCATTTCGGTGACGGCGTGCTTGGCCAGGTCGGCGGAGTTGAGTTCGGCGGCGATCATCAGACCCTTGCCGCGCACATCGATAATTGCGTCGTGGCGCAAGGCCAGCGAGCGCAACTGCTCCTGGAAGTACTCGCCGACCTCGACGACGTGTTCGAGAAGATGGTTCTCTTCGATGGCGTCGATGACGGCTACGGCGACGGCACAGGCCAGCGGCCCTCCGCCAAAGGTGGTTCCGTGCATTCCCGCATGGAAGGCGCGCGCCACCTCGTTGGTGCAGAGAGTGGCGCCCATAGGAATGCCGCCGGCAAGCGGCTTGGCCAGCATCGTGATGTCGGGCTGAATGCCGTAGTACTGGTAAGCGCACCACTTTCCGGTGCGGCCCATCCCGGCCTGAATCTCATCCACGATCACCAATGCACCGGTGGAATCGGACAGCGCGCGGGCCTCGGCGAAGAACTCCTGCGTGAGCGGGCGCACGCCGCCCTCGCCCTGGAAGGCTTCAAGGAGAATGGCGCAAACTTCATTGGAGAACTTGGCGCGCAGATCGTCCACGTCGTTGAATTTCACAAACTCGAATCCGGGAACGACCGGAGCGAAGGGCAAGCGGTATTTTTCCTTGTGCGTTGCCGAGATGGAGCCGAAGGTGCGGCCGTGAAAGCTCTGCTCCAGAACCAGAAACTTGGTGCCGATCTGCCTGCCTTCTTCGCGCAGAACTCCAGCGTGAGCGCGCGCCAGCTTGAGGGCGGCCTCGACGGCCTCGGTGCCGGAGTTGGAAAAGTATGCGCGGTCCATGCCGGTGCGCACGGTCAGCCGCTCGGCCAGCCCCACCTGCTGATCGTTGAAGTAGTAGTTGGAGGCGTTGATCAGCGTGCAGCTCTGTTTGGCGATGGCTTCTTCAATCACCTTGCTGCGGTAACCCAGCGCGTTGACGCCGATGCCGCTGAGCAGGTCCAGATAGCGATTGCCGTTCTCGTCGATCAGATGAACGTCCTCGCCCGCGACAAACAAAACGGGAAAGCGATCGTAAGTATGGATGAGGAGCCGCGCCTCGGCGGCTTGAATCTCTTCGAGCTTGGTCATTTCTTCTCCTTAGGCCACCATCACTTCGGTGCCGTATGCTACGCGGGAACTGCACAGGTCGGGCAACGATCCGGCAGCCTCCGCGGGTAAGATGCGAACACGCTTCACGCCGTTCAAAAGGGCCTCGCGGCAGGCGCTCAACTTGGGTAACATGCCACCGGAGATGACGGCGCTCTTGGCCATCTCGGCGATCTGATCGATGCTCAGCCATCGGAGCACCTCGCCCGTCGCGCCCTTGACGCCGGGCACGTCGGTGAGGAAGACCAGGGCGTCTGCGCGGCAGGCCATGGCGCAGGCCGCTGCCATCTCGTCGGCGTTGACGTTGTAGTACTGGCCGTCGAAACCGAGCGCCACGGAGCATAGAACGGGCACGCCGTTCAACTGCCAGATGGCCTCGATCCAGCGCGGATCGCTGGCGGCAATCTCACCCACGAAGCCGAGGTCGGGAGCGCCGAGGCCGAGTACGGCCCGCCTCTTGCGGGCGCGGAACATCAGTCCGTCGCCGCCGCTTAGGCCCACAGCCGGCTGACCGAGCGCGCCCAGAGCGGCAACCAAACCCTTGTTGACCTTGCCGGCAAGGACCATCAGCGCCACGTCGCGGGTCTCGGCATCGGTAACACGCAGGCCGTCGACGAATTCGCTTTGCTTGCCGAGCGCCTTCAACATGCGCGTCAGCTGCACGCCGCCGCCGTGGACCACGGCCACCTGATGGCCGTCGCGCACCAGCTCCGCGATAGCGCGCGTGCAGCCGGCGAGCAGCGACGGATTCTCAAGGCCCGCTCCACCCAATTTGACGACGTACTTCATTCCTGGCCCTCCGCATCGGGCTTCATTCGAGACCTTCCGCTTCGCTGTAGCCCAGCATCACGTTCATGTTCTGCACCGCCTGCGAAGACGCGCCCTTCAACAGGTTATCCAGGCAACTGACGACAACCGCGCGGCGCCCGTCGGCGGCCAGTTGGAAGCCGATATCGGCATAGTTGGTGCGCACCGAGTATTGAATCTGCGGCAGCATCTTATCGTAGAGCCGGACCATGGGGCTGCCGGCAAAATACTCATGATAAACGCGCGCGATGGCGGCCGCCGTCTGCGTCTCGCGGAAGCGGACGTAGATGGTGGACAGAATGCCGCGCGGAATCGGCAGCAGATGCGGCGTGAAGACGATCTGCCCTGCATCGATGCCGATCTGTTCGAGGAGTTCCCCCGTGTGGCGATGCGAAAAGACTCCGTAAGCCGAAAGATTGTCCGCCGCGTACATGAAGTGCGTCCGGGCGGTGGGCGCCTTGCCCGCGCCGCTCAGGCCGCTCTTTGCGTCGGCTACGATGCCGTGGTTAAGATCGACCAGCCCGGCAGCCACCAGCGGCTTCAGGGGCAGAATGATCGAGGTCGCATAGCAGCCGGGGTTGGCAACCAGGCGTGCGCCGGCAATCTGCGCGCGATGCAGCTCGGGCAGTCCATAGACGGCCTGCGCCTGGATGGCCGCAGCCTGCTCCGAACCTTCATCCTCGAAGGCATAAACCGCGCGGTTGGCCGCATTGGTGAGCCGCCATGCGCCGCTCAGGTCGATGACGCGCAGACCGCGCGCGAGGGCCTCGGGAACCCACTCCCGCGACTGCTCGTGCGGAGTGGTGAGGAACAAAACCTCGACGCCGCGATCGGCCAGCAACTCCCACGAAAAGGGTTCCTGCTTCAGCGCTGCGAACGAAAGCCCGCCCGCCAACTGCGGATGAATGTCGGCCAGTGGAACTCCGCCGCGCGCCGCGTCCCTGGCCTCCACGCGGCCGGCAAAGACCGGGGGCTTGCCCTTGAGCCGCGGATGGCGCAGCAAAAGCCTGGCCAGCTCAGCGCCCGCGTATCCCGTTACTCCCACAACTGCCGTTTGCACCGTATCGGTCATGACTCCAGCATCTTCCTTAGTCGAGCTTCCACTTCACTTGCCTGCCGCGGGTCGGGACAGACGATCAGCACCGTATCGTCGCCGGCAACGGTCCCCACCACCTCCGCCCATCCCTCGTGGTCCAGGGCCGCGGCAAAAGGCTGGGCGCCGCCCATCACCGTTCCCACCACCACCTGATTCATGGCCTGGCGCGCACGCAGGCCAAAGCTTTCAATCATCTCCGCCACCGAGGGCGGGCCGTCGTCTTCCAGGCCCGCGCCGTTGCCGTTGCCGTTGGGCAGAGAGTAGCCGCCGGGACCCTTCGAAATCCGCATCTCGTGAATATCGCGCGAGAGCGTGGCCTGCGTGACCTTGAAGCCGCGCCGTCGCAGCTTACGGCGCAACTCGTCCTGGTTGGTCACCGGAGAACTGGCCACCAGATTCCGTATCGCGTTATGCCGTTGAAACTTCATTGTCGCATTTCCGGTAGACTGAAAGCGCGACTTGCAGTTCCGCAGCCGCGCATGAATAAATATACATCAGATTGTATAAGTATGCAAGGCCGGTTCGCCGGAACTGTGGAAAATCGCGCCGGCTCTGCCGCATCCAACAACAAGCGGGAACCCTGGATCGCCTGGCTCTCGATGACCGAATGGCAATTTCCGGATATTCTTCGCCGAGCCGCTTGCCCACCGCCGCCGGCGCTCGTGCTTGACCTTTACTGCTGGCCAGCAGCCGCGCCCCTATAGCGAAACCAAAGTGACTGTACTCCGAAATCGCAGGGTCAAGTCGACGCGACCACCAGGGAGCGGCGACCCTGCACGAAACTCGCCAGGGCACACCTACTCTGGTTTCGCTCTAGTACCGCTGCTCGAACTCCGGCTCGACGGGGTTCTCGAACAGCGAGGCCTCGCGGGTGACGATGGTCAGCCCCGAGGGGGTGACGAAGTAGTGGCGCTTGTCCTCGACCGGGTCGAAGCCGATGACTGTGCCTTCGGGAATATGAACGTCGCGATCGATGATGGCGCGGCGGATGCGGCAGTGGCGGCCGATGTTCACATGGGAGAAGATGATGCTGGCGTCCACGTTGGAGTAGGAGTTGACGCGCACATCCTGCGACAGCACGGAGTTCGAGACGGAAGCGCCGGAGATGATGACGCCGGCAGTGATGACCGAGTTGACCGCCATGCCGGAGCGACCCGGCTCGCCGAAGACGAACTTGGCCGGCGGATACTGGCGCACGCGGGTGCGGATGGGCCAGCTCTTGTCATACAGGTTGAAGATCGGCGAGACGGAGCACAGGTCCATGTTGGCGTCGTAGTACGCGTCCAGCGTGCCCACATCGCGCCAGTAGAGCGCCTGCTGCTTGTTTTCATCCACAAAGCTGTAGGCCATCATCTTCTTCTTGCCCAGCAGGTTGGGCAGAATGTTGTGGCCGAAATCGTGCTTCGAGTTGGGATCCTCGGCGTCGGCGATGAGCGCCTTCAGCAGCACCTCCGTATTGAAGATGTAGACGCCCATCGAGGCATCCACGGCGTTGGGATTGGCGGGCGAACGGAATGTGGTCGAGGCCGGCTTTTCCTGGAAGCCCAGAACATCTCCGTTCTTGCCCACCTCGACCACCCCAAGTTGCTTCGCCTCTTCCGGAGCGATCGGCAGGGTAGCCAGCGTGATCTCGGCCTTGGTCTCCTTGTGCTGCTGCAACATGCGGCTATAGTCCATCTTGTAGATATGGTCGGCGGAGAGGATGATCATGTACTTCGGCTGTTCGCTGCCGATCGAATAGATGTTCTGATAAACGGCATCGGCGGTGCCCATATACCAGTTGGAGCCGGTGCGCTGCATGGGCGGCATCAGCTCGAAGAACTCGCCCAGCTCCTGGGCCACAATTCCCGTCCACCCTTCGCGGATGTGCCGGTTGAGCGACAATGCCTTGTACTGGGTCATGATGAAAACCCTGCGCAGGCCGGAGTTGATGCAGTTGGAGAGGGTGATGTCGATGATGCGGTAGTGCCCGCCAAAGGGCACGGCGGGTTTGGCGCGATCGCGCGTAAGTGGAAAAAGCCGCTCTCCGGCTCCGCCCGCAAGCAATACTCCAAGTGTGTCTCTCATATCCGCTCCACCCTGCCTTGGTTGCACATTCCGTTCGGAGGGCTCCGCTCCAGGGGCGCCGCTACCCAGCACAGCATAATTCTCCGCCGGCACGTTTCCATGAGCCTTCCCCGAACGGTGGAGAATACCACACGCAGATGAACCTGGGAGCCCGTCAACTGAATCGACTCAATTGTATCGAGGATGGTCAATCCAGGATGGTTAATCCAAACAAAAGTGCCGGCCCCCTGCAGCGCTTTAGCCTGCCGAGGCGGAAGCGCCGCTTGGCAGGCGGAAGCGGGCCGCGCTCCAAAGCAACCGCGGAACGCTTTACCGCTTGGTCTTGAACTTGTACTCGACGCCGACCGAAATGGCGAAGTTGACATCGAATTGTGCGGTCTTGGGCCCATAGTTGATGCTGTAGTGGGTCAAAACCGCGTCGGGAGTGACGCGAAAGACCCAGCGCGGCGAGCGGTTGAGGTCGAAATGGCCGCCGGCGATCGCCGCCGGAGCGATCTGGTTGTTATAAAAATCGAACAACGATGGAGATTCGCCGAGCAAATCCTTCTCGAAATCGCCATAGACGCCGCCTACCAGGACGTGGGCGAGTATGGCGCCGTGCTTGTTGTGCGGCCCCAGCCATTCCGGACCGGCGGCGAAGATGTACTGAGCTACAAACGGCCCCTTGATAGGCGGGGCGTTGGGCGCGGCGCCGCTGGAGCCCAGATAACCGCGGCCGGTTCCCTGCAACGCCCAATGCTTGCTGAACCAATAGGAGGCGGAGAGATCGAGACCGCCGAGATTGGACCCCTGAAGCAGGTTCGGACCGGCCTTCATGTGGTCGTAGGCCATGCCCAGGGAGACGTCGAAGCGGTTGTCGTAGCGCACATTGGCCAGCGGGTCGCTGGCAATGTAAGTGCCGTTGCCGGTGGTCGGCGTGGCGGTGACCTGGGCCTGGGCGCGGGTTCCGGCACACAGAACAAGGGCGGCTACAGCTAGGAGAGAGGCGAAAGAACTGACTTGGAGACGCATCACCTTTCAGCTTACAGGACCACGCCGATGGGGGACAATACGGGGCGGGCCGCTTTCCCCGAGGTCAAGGCTCGCAGCGCTCAGTCTGGCGAGTCCACACCAGGTAGCGCGCCGTCTTCAGAGTTTCCATCGCCGAATCGGCGATGGCGTAGCCAGAGGATTCCGGCGAGAGCGGCGGCGCGGCGTGCGCGCGCCACTCCAGCGGCAGGCGGCTGAAGATCAGCCCCGCGCGGGGCAGGTGAAAGGCCGCGGAGACCACCTCCGCCGAGCGCCAGCCGTGGGCCTTCATGATGCGCGCGGAGTAGCAGGCATTCTGGATGGTATCCGTGGCCTCCGGCTCCACAAAGATGGCGGACTCCGGAATGCCCTGAGCGTGCGCGGCGCGGGCCATGACGCTCGCCTCCACAAACCGGTTGTGCGCCGCCGCCCCGGAGAGAATCAGCCGCGGGGCAACGCCGCGCTGGTACTCGCGCACGGCCTCGGTGACGCGGGCCAACAGAGCCGGAGTCGGGTTGCCGTCGGCGTCGGCTGGAGAGCCGAGGACGATGATGGCGTCAAAGCGGGTGAGCGACGTGTTCGACGCGGGCGCAACCTGGCGCGCCAGGGATGCCCAGGCCAGCAATGCCAGAATGGCCGCGGTGGCGGATATGGCCAGGCGGCCTCGCCAGCCCAACCGCTTGCGCCGGGCCGGAGTACGCCGGCGGCCGAGTCTGCGGGGCTGCGTGCGGGCCAAGAGAATCGCCTCCATCCTTCACTGTAACGCGGAGGATGGAGGCGCGGCCGGGCGGCGCGCTTGCCGCTCAAACAGATCAGCCCAGGTCCGCCGGGGAATTCCAGGACAAGAAAACAAAATCTTTCAGTGATTTCCGCTGGCGAGGCGCGACTTCGTGGGCGAGCAATTGCCCGTCGGCCAGAGCCGCCGGCTCGCCTTGGTAGCCGAGGGCGATGACGGAGCCGAGCGCGAACTCTTCCGGGATTTCAAGAGCTTGGCGGGCGGCGGCCTGGTCGTAGCCGGCCATCTGGTGGGCGGCAAGGCCGAGGGTGGAGGCTTGAAGCGTCAGGTAGGACGCCGCTGCTCCCAGATCATGGAGAGCAACCCGGTTGGGAGCGCCGTTGTGACTGAATTTGGTCTTGGCTGCGCCCAGGATCAGCACCGGCGCGGAGCCGGCCCAGGCTTTGTTAGCGGCCATGAGCGAGTCAAATATCTTCTTATATGTGATGGAGTTGCGCGTGCCGACGAGGAAGCGCCAAGGCTGCTCATTGTAGGAGGAGGCGGCCCAGCGGGCGGCTTCAAAGACCTTGGCCAGGTCGGCGGGCGCTACGTCGCGATCTGAAAAGGAGCGCGGACTCCAGCGGTTGAGGATCGCGGGCAAGACGCCCTCTACGGGCGGAGCCTGTTTCAAACGGTTGACTTCACTGGCGGAGAGCGTCATGGGCGGAACTCCTTTTGGGATGGCAAGCCGCATCCCTTTGATTCCGGGAGGGGTGGAAAGATTCTTCGGCCAGGGATCGCAGAGCGGAGACGAAGGGAACATTTGCCGTGAAACGGATTCGCCCGCTCGCGCCGCCTGGCCTGTTCGACAGGATCGCGGCAAACCCTACGGATGGCGTGGCCAATCTGCCAATACCTAATCCTGGGCAGTACTCGGGAACGGGCTATACTGCTGCAATGCGCAGCCGGCCAGCTTCCGCAAACCGCGACCGAATCCAGCAGAACGCCGCACTGCCTGGGTTCGATGC
>Ga0181527_1005846_pt1 | contig 10050 bp, 9 predicted proteins | sample PEATcosm2014_Bin_30_FD_119762 | JGI IMG/M metagenome (GOLD analysis project Ga0181527, IMG submission 119762) | Peatland microbial communities from MTU Mesocosm Facility, Houghton, MI, USA - PEATcosm2014_Bin06_60_metaG | ecosystem: Environmental > Terrestrial > Soil > Wetlands > Peat | place...
CCTCATGGCTTTTTCTCCTGTCTTTTTAGGGCAGCGACGGCTGAAGTATCGCCTCCGCTTTCCGGCCCGATTCTCAGGCAAGGATCTCTCCTCGCTCTTGAGGACAAATACTCCCTCTTCGCACTCGTTCAGAATCCCGACGCCAAGTATCCGGATTAGCCCGGCAGCTAGACAAGGTTTTCCTATCTGGACAAGCGTATGATTGAGGGCAGGGGAGGCGCGGGACAAGCGAAATCAGCGGGCTGTACAATATGTTGGACAATTTCTGCAGAATCTGCAATGCTTTGTTTGGCACTGCTCCCAGAGCATTCTGAGCGGATTGCAATCCAGGACGAGGTATCACTGCTCTCGTGCTGGTCACCTCCTCCCGAGATTTGCCGATGTGGGTAGGAAGGCCATGGCGGCCGCAAAGACTGGAAAAGTCCCAGCAGTTGACCGCGCCTTCGCGACGCTAGAACTCCTGGCCGAGTCGAAGGGCGGTCTATCAATGTCGGCGGTAGCTCACCGGCTCCAGGCGCCGAAGAGTTCAATCCACCTAATTATGAGGACTTTGGAAGACCAGGGCTACTTGTGGAAGGATCAGACGTCTCGAAAATACTTCATAGGTCTCAGACTTATTGATCTGGCTGGGGCGGGGTCAAGAGGGTTCGAATTACGCGAACGGTCAAAGCACCTTCTGTTGAACCTTACACGTAAGCTGGGTCTGACCGTTGACATGGGAGTTCTGGAGGGCAGCCAGGCGGTCCTTATCGAAGTAGTTCAGTCGCCTGGGGTGGCCAAGCTGGACACTTGGGTTGGGCACCGGATGGATTTGAATTGCACCGCGCTGGGCAAAGCCCTATTGGCTTTTGTCTCCGAGGAAGAATTCGAGCGCATCTTCCAGGGCAAGCGCCTGGTTCGTCACAACCAAAACACGATTTGTTCGATTCGAAAGCTCCGAGATGAGCTGAGCAAGGTCAGAGCGGCTGGTTATGCTGTGAACCACGAAGAGGAAGAAATCGGCATATGCAGCGTAGGGGCACCCGTCTTTGATCACAGTGGCCAAGTCGTTGCCGCCATCAGTGTAGATGGCACCACCGCAGAGCTCGCCGAGGACTCCATCGATAAGGTAGCTGAATCCGTCAGAGGTACCGCCGAAAGAATTTCTCGGTCGCTGGGGTATGGCATCCGGCTTTAACGTTTCGAATCGCCGCATTTGAGCGCCGCGGCGGTTCCGCGCCGCGGGGCGCCATGGTCCCCTCGGCTGGCTGCACGTTAGCGACGGATCGGCAGTGGAAGAGTTTCCTTGACAAATGTAGTCGACTTGTATATACTACATAACTGGTCACGCCATGCTATTGCGCCCTTCCCCCCTCCTTTCCCCCGGCCTCGCTGCCCTGGTTTGTCAGAAGCGTGGAGCTCTTCCCCCAGGCAGAAGGCGAGGTGGTCCGGCCATCCCGACAACGGCAGGGCGGTCAAGAGCTCTCGAAAAACAATCTCTTCTTGAACGAGCGAAGCCAGTATGTCTATGAAAACAAAAGGCCGCTGGCGCGCAAGGCGTGAAAACGAAGCACGAATTGGACACCGAAATGACGTGTTTTTGGCAGATTCTGCTCATGATTTGACTGCAAAGGGGGAGATTTTCAAAGGAGTTTGGCAAAACCTGCCCTGATCCCTCGGTAACGGGGTGAACGAGGCGCGGCCGCATGGCTATGCCCCCGTACGGTCACCCTCGCTGTACCCAGGCGGCGTAGGGGTGGGGCCAGTCCTGGGCGCGGACCCCTGGGCTGCTGAAAGGGGACGGATTGCCGTACCCTTTCATCACCTGCGGTTATCAAGGGATTAGGCCATTTTCACCTTCGCTTGAGTTGATGGAGAGCCGCGCGTATACTCCTAATCCAAGAGGAAGGTGAGATCGGGAAGTCCGCTCGCAGGGCTTTTCTCCTGAGCCAGGAAAAGGGGACAACGAATGAACACGCGAGCCTTTCTGTCCAATTGTACAGGCGCAATGGCGGGGATTGGCGGGGCGTCCCTGCATAGTGTGCCGGCAAGCAATTCTGCACGGAAAGCAAGCCCAGAGAGGGGTCACCCGCACCTTGCGAAACTTAGCCTCTCGACCGATTTTGGAGACCGCACTTATGGGGGCAGGGTCATTGAATTCGCCCGATCACACAACGTCTCCAGCCTCGAAGTTGTAATGAACGAATGGAATACTCGCTGCCCGGGAGGCCGGTACCTGGTCGCTGAACGCCTGAAGGATTGGCTCCAGTTCCTGAGCAATGCCTGAAGGGTGACTCCTTGCCTGAGGATCTGATGAATGGCCGTGGGATATTTGTATACCTTGATGGCATTAGGGAGCTTTGGGGTGCTGGGAATCCTCAACAAGGTTGCCGAGGTCAAGAAGTGCCGGCCTAGCGCCGTGAGCGCCTCGCTGTGTATGTGGGCTGCCGTCCTGGTCTGTGCATACCTTATCTTTTTCAAGCATTCCGGTGTCAGCGCACCCAGTAATGTGATCGTGGTCGCCACCCTCTTTGGAATAATCGGAGCCATCGCCTCGATATCCTTCCTCGCCGGTCTGAAATACGGCAAAATTTCTACAAGTTGGCTCATCATTAACTTGTCCTCCGCCGTTCCGGCCATAGCGTCAATCCTGGTCTACGGTGAGAGCGTGACTTTGCGCAAAGGTGCCGGCTTGGGTGTGGCTGCGGGAGCGCTCTTCTTACTCTACAAGGACAAAGAAATCGAAGAGTTGGAAGCAGCTAATCCCGCCATTGAAGGATCGGGAAACAGTCCGCTGAGAGGAAGAGCAAATAAGCTACTATGGCTGCAATTGATGTTTGTGGCGTTTATGACTAACGGACTGGGTTCATTCGGACTGAAGATCCTGGCGGAGAAGCATTTGTCCGGACAGTACCAATACCAATACTTGGTATTCTGGTATGTCGCTTCATCGGTCATCGCGGGATTCGTCTTTCTAACTGGGCATTCCAAACCTCGGAAGAGCGAGGTTCTGATGGGCGCCGGCATGGGTCTCTGCAGCGTGCTTGGGCAACTAGGCATGGTGCTGGCTATGAGCTCGCAGGTTCCTGGCTACTTGGTGTTTCCACTTGCGATCGGGGGGAATCTGTTTATCGTGGTTGCAGGCGGACTCATTCTATTCAAAGAGCGAGTGAGGAGCTACGGTTACTTGGGGCTTGGCCTGGGAGTTACGGCGCTGGTGATCTTGGCCATTCCCTGACCAGCAAAGGTTAGGACGCAAGGATTCAGCTATGATTACGGAGGTTTGAAGTGCCCGAGATCATTTATGACCATTCCCGCATCGATTTCAGCAAGCCCGGCAAGCAGCATTACCAGGTGGCCTTCCACGAGGATTCGAGTTGGGGCTATTCTCTGGTTCCACTGACGGTGATCAATGGCTTGAGGAAATCTCCGCCGCAAGCCCGAACCAAGGGCGTGATGGTGTCTGGCGGGACTCACGGCAACGAGTATGAGGGACAAGTCGCGGTTAAGCGTCTTTGCCAGGACCTGGACCCTTCGGAGATTTCGGGCTGCGTGATTCTGATCGCTCAGCTTAGTCAAAGCGCTTGTGTCGCCAATAGACGGAGTTCACCTTTGGATGGGGTCAACATGAACAGGGCTTTTCCGGGAAACCCGCGTGGGACGATTACCTATCGAATTGCAAACTTTGTGAAAACCCGCATTTTCCCCCAGGTAAGCGTAGTCATTGACATCCACGCCGGGGGCAACGAAGGCGCCTTCGCTCTCTGCACCTCTTTCCATCCTATTCCTGACCCCGCGCAGCGCGCCGAGATCGCTCGGGTCGCGCAACTTTTTGATACCCCTTTCATCTTCATCTATTCCAGTGACATGGCCTCCGGCCTTCTCCCCGATGAGGCGGAAGCTGAGGGGAAGGTGACTATCGGCGGCGAATTCGGCTTTGCCGAATCAGTCAGCCCGCGAGGAGTGCGGCATGCCTACGAAGGGATTAAAAACGTCCTGCGTCACTATGCTATGTTGCCGGGGGAGATAGTGAAGATCGATCGTTCCCGGTCGTCTCCTCCGCGCTTCGTCAGGTCGGCAGACTTGAATGATTACATTCCTTGTCCGAAGGATGGTATTTGGGAGCCCACTACTGCCCTGGGAGACGACCTCCAAGAGGGCGAACTGGTCGGGCGTCTGCATGACTTCTCGGATCATACTCAGCCTGCTTTGGAAATGCGAGCTCATCGCGCCGGAGTCCTGATCATGCTGCATTTCCCGGCAGTCTCGAAGAAGGGAACAACCCTCTTTGTGGTGTCCGAAGAAGTTACGCCTGACTGATAACCGATAAGGAGCTGAGCATGGATATTCGAAAAGCGCCGCCGCTTCCCGCAGCGATTATTCCGTTTCCAGTAGTGGCCAACATTGACCACGCGGAAGGGCCGATCTTCGATGCGCAAGGTAATCTTTATTTTGTGAACTACGTTCGCAACGGGACCGTGGGGCGCATGACGCCCGATGGAACCGTAAGCGTTTGGTGTGAGACAGGGGGACAGGCCAACGGGTTGAAGGTCGACTCCGAAGGGTACATCATCGCCGCTGACGTGGGCGCAAGACGAATTCTCAGGATTGACTCTTCGGGGAAATCCATCGAGGTCTTGACGGACCAGTGCGAGGGCAAGCCCTATTTGGGCCCGAATGACATATGCCTCGACATGGCGGGCAATATCTATTTTTCCGATCCGTGCGATGCCGATCCGGACGCGCCCATCGGCTCGGTGTTCCGAATCGACAGGCGCCGGAACGTTCGCCGCCTGGTAGCGGGATTGAGGTATCCCAACGGGCTCGCGGTTACGCCCGACCAGAAGCAACTGCTCGTCGCTGAAACCATGACGAACCGTATCCTGGCCTTCGGTTTTCAGCCTGACGGCTCTTTGAGTTCTGCAAGAACCTTGTTTCAATTTGCAACGTCCAGTGTCGATGGCATCATGTTCGATGAATACGATCGCCTTTGGGTGGCGCGCTGGCTGAATGGCACTGTGGGCGTGATTACGCTCGAGGGAGAGTTGGTGGAGGAGATTCCGGCAGGCGGAAGCAAGGTGACTAACTTGTGCTTTTGGGAAAAGAGCGCCTACGTCACGGTAGATGCGGCGCACAGCATTTTTCGCCTCGATGCCGGCGTGGGTGGCAAACCCTACACAGCGTGAGTGCGGAGCAACCCCCTCCCCGATGGAGAAGTGGCCGAGGGTGATGGCTAACTGAATCACGGCGACCGCTGTCATTCTGAGCGAAGCGAGGAATCTCTGTGTTTCGCAACCACTTGTGCAGAAAACAAAATACTGGGATCCTTCGTCGCCTGCGGCTCCTCAGGATGACACTCCGGAAGGTTTTCAGCATTCTCCCAGATGATGAAGAGTTCAGGGCTGATATTCCTTTCCAATCAGATACAGGGTCATGCCCTTCCGGCACGCGGCTGCGAAGTGAATCATCATGACCACGCCGGAACGTTGTGCACGCACCTCGAACGATTCCGAAGCGTGATCCGCAAAGTCATGCAGACGTCCGAGCAGGCCTCCCTCCTCGACCTCGGCACCCGGTTCCACGGTTGGCTCCCAAACGCCGTCGCGGGGCGCGGGAACAAAGTCCTCGAGGGTTGTGGCCTGCAACAAGCGGGCGGGACCTGAACGCTGCGGATCGATCTTCACAATCTCACCCGGCAAAATTCCGTAGTGCCTCAGGATATTCTTGATTCCCTCGTAAGCGTGCAGCGTACCTTTGGGGTGCGCCGCTTCGCCATAGCCGAACTCTCCGCACGCTACAATTTTGCCCTCCCGCTCCGCTTCGATCGGTAGAAGTCCTGAGCCCTCGGTGCCTCCGGCAATGTTAATGAAACGGGAATCAAACAACTGGGCGACCTCTAGCATTTCATCGAACTGCTTCCTATCCTCCGTCACATACACCGCCGGCAGCGGCATGGTGAAGTAACCCTCCAGGCCACCAGAATGAATATCGATCACTACCCTGACCAGGGGGAAAATACCGGTCTCGACAAAGTGGGCGATGCGGTAAGAAACCGTGCCGCGCGGGTTTCCCGGGAACGCACGGTTCATGTTCACTCCATCGTGCGGCGACGGCCTCGTATTGGCAGTGCAAGCGCTCTCGCTGAGCTGGGGCACAAGGATTACGCGGCCGCACATTTCCTCCGGATCGAGGTCATGACAGAGCCGCTTCACGGCTACCTGACCTTCCCATTCGTTGCCGTGGGTTCCACCGAAGGCGGCGACGCCCGCCGGAACTGCGCCCGAACTCGACTCCCGCAGGCCGTTGATTACCGTAAGCGGAACGAGTGAATAGCCCCAGCTCGAATCGAGATGGAAGGCGATTTGGTAATGGTGTTTTCCTGGCTTGTTGAAATCGATTTTCGTGTGATTGTACACGACAGTTGCCATGGAATCTACATACCTCCGCTGGAGATTAGGGCTCGACCCCACTTGCGCTTGTAGTGAGCTGCGAAGCTTGGTCGCGACAGGCACAGCTATTCAGATAGCTCAACCCAGTAAACCTCGTAGGGACGCAGGGTTATGCTCACCGGCTGGTCCGAGATCTTTCCGTTGCTGATCTGCTCCAGGGTATTAACGGGGGTCTCGGGGTTGAGCCGCACTATCCGCACTCCGCCTTTCTTCGCCGAAGGAAACTTCAGGTTCACCTCATACGGATTCCCCGCACCTTCTAACGGGAAATTCCACAGCACCACGTTGACCCACACTCCACCGCGAGCCGCCAGGGCGTTGAGGTCGCCAATGGTGCCGGTGACAGGCAGTTGGTCTCCCTTGATGAGGCTGAGGAGCTTGAACGCGTAGTAAGCCGGCCGCACCCGATCCTGGTTGTCCCACAGGCCGTCATACTGCGGCATTTCGTTCCACCAGCGTGCCATGGAAGCCGTACCATGCTCAGACATCCAGTCGGAAAATTGCGCGGGGTCCACGAAATAGTCGCGAGCATGGTAATAAGCGGACCGACTGAGTCCTTGCTTGTAAAAGCCCAAAGTGGTTTCGAGCACGAAAGCGGGCTGGAAATAGGGATCCATAACCGGATTCCAGAGTGACATGTTCCACTCGTCGATGATCGTCTCCACCTGGCTCAATTGCGGATGCTTGGCGAGCTTGGCTTTCATGTAATCAATCGTTTTCCAGAATTCCCGTGGGTCGCTGTTATAAAGATACCAGGAAAGGAAATCCATCCGCACTTGGCCCTTGTCCGCAGCATCCATCAGGGCATCGGCGATGGGGCTGGTGTAGCGGGCGAGGGCAGGCCCACCGACCTTGGCATGGGGGTCCGCGCGGCGAATCGCACCAACTGTATGCCCGTAGTAGGTGACGTAGTTCTCAGGCGTGAATTTGTAAGGCGATCCTCCCGGTTCACCGATGTCGCCTTCGTTCGCGACCTCCCAATATTGAATCCCGAACTTACGATCTTGATTGCAGTGCTTCACTAACTGGTAGACCAGTTCCTCCCATTCCGAGTAGTCGGTGGGATCGACCACCTCATCGTTGATCTGCGGGTAGAGTACACGGGGCTTGAAGCATAAATCCATGATGGGCTTCGCGCCCGTGGCTAAAATGGTTTCAATCGCTTTGTCGAGCGTGTCCCAGTGATACTGGTGGTGTGCCGGGTAGAGGTCAAAGTATTCCTGCACGAAAAGCCGGATGGTCTGCGGGTGAAGCTGCCGGATTTGATCGACTCGCTCGTTGAACATTGGCTGGTCGCTCAATCCGCCCTGCCCGAGCGCGTAACGGGTAAGATCGATGGGGCCTGAAGTCCGGGATGTGTCCACTACAACATCGACAGTGGCCGCCTGGGCCAGGGCCACTCGAGGGATGCTCGCAACTCCCGCCATGATGAAGAAAAGAAGGGCTAAATTGCGATAACGCTTCATTCTGTTCATAATCCACACTCCCTTGCGCCACAAGAATATTTGGTTTACCCGCGCGCCCGGCGCCTCCGTGCCAGCCCCGAACGGAGCACATGGGGCGAGGGTTGTGAACCCGGTAGCCTGAATTGCAGCGGCGGGTGCTGAGCGCCGACCGGCCGTCGGAAACCGCCGCGATAACTGCCAACGATTGTCAGCCCACTACTCGGACAACTCGATCCAGTAAATGTCATAAGGGCGCAGTGTCAGACGAAGCGGTTTCCGCTGCAGGTCCGCGATGTCCCTGTTGCTAACCTGCTCAAGGTTATTGAACGCTGCTTCCGGGTTGAGACGCACGACACGCACGCCACCCTTCTCTTCCGCCGGGAATTGCACGTTTACGTCGTAAGGCTTGCCCGCACGTGCCAACGGGAAGTTCCACAATACAATGTTGACCCACGGCCCGCCGCGCGCTGCCATCGCGTTCACATCAGCGTTTGTGCCGGTCACGGGCAGTTGATCTCCCTTGATCAGGCTGAGAAGTTTGAAGGCGTAGTAAGCCGGCCGCACCCGATCCTGGTTATCCCAGAGGCCGTCGTATTGCGGCATTTCGTTCCACCAGTGTGCCATAAACGCGTTGCCTCGCGGAGACAGGAGGCAGGAGAACAGCGCCTGATCAACGAAGTAGTCCCGAATATGGTAGTAGGCGGCTCCGCTCAGCCCTGCCTGGTAGAAGGCGAACGTCGTTTCCAGTGTGAAAGCGGGTTGGAAGTAAGGGTTCAGGATGGGACTGAAAAGTGACATGTTCCATTGATCGATAAACGTCGGCAGTTTGCTCAATGAAGCGTATTTGGCGAGCTTTGCATGCATCGAATCGGTGATGCGCCGGAATTCCTGAGGATCGTTGCTGTAGAGATGGAAGGAGAGGAATTCCAAAGGCACTTTACCCGCTGCGGCAGCAGCGATCAGTTCGTCATTCTGGGAACTCGCAGGATTGGCGGTGGATGGTCCGCCGACTTTGGCCCCTGGATCGGCGCGATGAATGGCGTTAGCCGTATGTTGGTAGTACCTAAGGTAGCTCTCGGGCGTCAGGAACTTGAACGGAACCCCGCCTGGCTCGCCGATATCCGCTTCGTTTGTCAATATCCAGTATTCAATTCCATATTTTCGCTCTTGATTGCAATGTTTCACCACCTGATAGACCAACTCTTCCCACTCTGCGTATTCGGTTGGGTCTGTAATGTCATCTTTGACCTGTGGGTATAGCACCCGCGGCTTGATGCATAGACTCACGACCGGACGGGCGCCGGTGGCGCGGATGGCTTCCATCGTTTTGTCGAGCGTATCCCAGTGGTATTTGTGATGAGCAGGATAAAGGTTGAGATACTCTTGTAGAAACACGTGGATGGTTTGAGGGTGAAGCTGGCGGATCTGCTCCACGCGATTGTCAATCATGGGCTGATCGCTCAAGCCGCCCTGCCCCAGCGCATACCGAGTCAGATCGATTGACCCTAAAGTTTGAGATGTGTTTACGACAATATTGACGCTGTCTGCGTCAGCCAGCGGAGTACGAGGGCTGCCCATAAGCGCTGGTGCGAGAAACGACATGAGGATCAATCTACTATACTGTATCAGTTTCTTCATAAGTCACGCTCCGCGTTTGTTTTCGTGTGCTCAGCAGGGTGCTTCTTGAGGCCGCAGGATGTGGTGTGCGGGCAAGGGCTCAATTACTGGCGGTGTACGGATTTGCAAATGCACACAGGAAGTCCGGCAACGAACGAGTCGCGGCCTCACGCGCACCGTAGGCCATTTTTGTCAATTACCGGCCGGTGGTCAAGTGGGTTCAGCGAGCCGGTTCGATAGGTTGAACGAATTGTGGGTTGATTGGATGTGGGGTTCAGGAAACCGTCCAACGCAGCTAACCCTGATATTAGAAGGTTGGCAGGATTGCCAGAGGTGATAACGGTTTAGCGAAAGCATAGGAAACACGCTCCGATTCTTTGAAGACGATTGCCGGGCGCATGCTTCAGTCAGGGTTCTTGCCAAATTGTTCAATAGGTTGGACAATACGCCCAGAACCTCTTGACTCTTCATATTTTTGCGGGTAGAAACGATGCAGTTGACTCAATCCGGAATCGCTCGAGAAAGGTTGGAGTCTGGGTTGCGCCCGATCGAAGCCCCGC
>Ga0181527_1005852_pt1 | contig 10044 bp, 10 predicted proteins | sample PEATcosm2014_Bin_30_FD_119762 | JGI IMG/M metagenome (GOLD analysis project Ga0181527, IMG submission 119762) | Peatland microbial communities from MTU Mesocosm Facility, Houghton, MI, USA - PEATcosm2014_Bin06_60_metaG | ecosystem: Environmental > Terrestrial > Soil > Wetlands > Peat | place...
ATAGGCTCGCCTGTCCCCGAAAATCATCAGAGGGATAGACCCCGATGCCTTGAAAATCCAAAGCCTCCCCACCGAAAATGCTTGACTTGCAACAGAGAATCTACGGGACTCCGGAATGAATCTGTGGAATCCACTTTCCCCACGTTACCACCCCAAGAAACAAAGATCATTTCTTGGGGACCCCGGTGCAGCGCGGGGCTAACAAACACTGCGCCTCCGGCGCGTTTAGGCTATCAAATACAACGCTTCCAGCGCGCGTATCAGGACATTACTAATGCTGCCATCAATAACTCCGCTACAAAGCCCCAAAACTAACTAACTCCCTTCGCAGCGCCTCAGCGCCCTCAAACCTGATGGCCTTCATTCCGGCATTCAGCGCCCCAGCCACATTCTCCGCGCGGTCGTCGATAAACAGCACCCGCTGCGCGGGCTTGCCCAGAATATCCAGCGCCCGCCGGTAAATCGCCGGCTCCGGCTTGCGCAACCCCAGATAGCACGAACTCAGTGCCACCTGGAAAAGTTGGCGCAGCCCGAAATGCTCAAATCTGTACTCGTTCGTCTCACGCGCCTCGTTGTTCAATGCGCCGCGCAGACACTTATCTGATGACGCAAGCTCGTGAAGGATTCCCAAAGCTCCATCCGGCTGCGGATTCGATTGGGTGAGCATGAGAGCGAAAAACTCGTCGCGCGAAAAGCCCCGCGGCTCGTAAAAGACGGTCGCGTCCAGATAGGCGCGGAGAGATATTGCTCCCCGCTCCCACGCATCGTAATGAGCGAGATGCCGGGATTCGAAGGCGGCAAGATCAAGTTGAAAGTGTGAGAGGACCGTGGCGCGCTCACGCTGGTCCCAGCCGTTGGTCAGCAGGACCCCGCCCACATCGAAGAGGATCACGTCGAAGGGGAAAATCGGCGCCTCCCAATCCGCGCTTTCGCGCTGAATCTAAGTCATAAAGGTAATTATGCCGGGCTCCCGCGTGCATCTCACCGCTGGTACTTCGCCTCTATGGCCAGCACCTTCTTATATCGACGCATAAACCGCTCTTCGCTGGCGATAAACTTTGCCGCGATAAACCGATCCACAACCTCAAAGGCCAGCGCCGGGCCGATGATGCGCGCACCCAGCACGCATACGTTCATGTCGTCGTGCTCTACGCCCTGGTGCGCCGAATAAGTGTCGTGGCACATCCCGGCGCGAATCCCCGGAATCTTGTTGGCCGCCACGCACACCCCCACGCCCGATCCGCAGATGAGAATCCCGCGCGGCGCCTCGCCTTGCTTCAATGCCAGGCCCACCTTCTCGGCAAAGTCGGGATAATCGTCGGGCAAGTCGGCGTTATGAGCTCCCAGGTCAACCACCTCGTGGCCGGCCTTCTCAAGATATGCGCGAACTTCCTCCTTCAGAAGAAAGCCCGCATGGTCGGATGCAATGACGAGTTTCACGATGGTTCCTTTCCTGCGGTGTTAGCGGAGTTAGCGGTGTTAGCCGCGCTCCGCGCGTGTTAACGGAGTTAGCAATAACTATATTTGCGGAAAGTTGCTAGCTCCGCCAACTCCGCTAACCACGCTAACTCAGCTTCACCAGCTTCTTCGCTCGCGCTGCCACATTCTCCGCGCTGAAGCCTAGCTCTGCCATGACCTTCTTCAACGGCGCCGAGGCCCCAAAGCGGTCCAGTCCAATCACGTCGCCGTCCGCGCCAACATACTTCCACCAGCCCAGTGTCGAGCCGGCCTCAACGGCCAGCCTGGGCACGCCCGCCGGCAGCACGCTGGACTTATACTCGGCCGATTGCTCCTCGAAGATCTTCCAGCTCGGGAAGCTCACCACCCGCACCGCGATGCCATCAGCGGCAAGCAGCTTTGCCGCCTCCAGGCAGAGCCAAACCTCCGAGCCCGCGCTGATCAAAACAGTTTGCGGCTTCTCCGCCTCCTGCAGCACATACGCGCCCTTGCTCACCCCGGCGTACGCGTTGTGCGTGGCCGCATCGATCACCGGCACATCCTGCCGCGTCAGCGCAAAGAAGCACGGCCCCTTGCGTTCCAAAGCCAGCCGCCACGCCGCCGCCGTCTCGTTGGCGTCCGCGGGACGAAAATCCGTCAGCCCCGGAACCGCGCGGAAACCCATCAGTTGTTCGATGGGCTGATGCGTCGGCCCATCCTCGCCCAGGGCAATCGTGTCGTGGGTGAAGATGAAGAGCGCATGCACCTGCATCAGCGCCGCCAGCCGTATCGCCGGCTTGGCATAATCGGAAAAAACAAAGAAGGTCGATCCAAAGGGAATCAGCCCGCCGTGCGCCGCAATCCCGTTCACCGCCGCGCACATTCCGAACTCGCGCACCCCGAAAAAGACATTGCGTCCCGCCGGGTCCTCGTGGAAGTTCGCCCCCGGCTTGAAGATTGTCTTGGTCGACGAGGTCAGATCCGCCGCCCCGCCAAAGAGCTCCGGCACTTGCTCGGCAATCGCGTTCAGAATCACGCCGCCGGCGTTGCGCGTGGCCACTGGCTTCTCCACCGGAAAGCCGGGAATCGCCTTCTCCCATCCGGCCTTTAGCACTCCCTTCTGAGTGCGCTCAAACTCCGCCGCCAGCTCCTGATTGGCCGCCCGATAGCCCTCAAAGAGCTTCTTCCACGCGGCCTCAAAACCCGCTCCGCGCTCCACGGCCGTGCGCCAATTCTTGAGCGCCGCATCGGGCACCACGAAGCTCTGATCTTCTGGAAAATTGAAGAATTTCTTGGTCGCCGCCACGGCCTCCGCGCCCAACGGCTCGCCATGCGATTTGTTCGAGCCTGCCTTGGGGCTGCCGTAACCGATCACCGTCCGCACGGCGATGATCGACGGCCTGCCGTCCGCCTTGGCCGCCGCAATGGCCGCCTCCAGCGCCGCCAGATCGTTGCCGTCCGCCACCCGTTGCACGTGCCAGTGGTAGGCCTCAAAGCGCTCCAGCGCATCTTCGGTATAGCTCAAGCTCGTCGGTCCGTCCAGCGAGATGAGGTTGTCGTCGTAAAGAAAGATCAACTTGCCCAGCCCCAGCGTTCCCGCCAGCGAGGCAGCCTCGTGCGAGACGCCTTCCATCAGGTCGCCATCGCCCAAGAGAGCATAGGTGTGGTGATCCACCACCTCAAAGCCGGGCCGGTTGTACACCGCAGCCAGGTGCTTCTCCGCCATAGCCATACCCACGGCCATCGCGATCCCCTGGCCCAGCGGCCCGGTGGTCACTTCAACCCCGTCCGTGTCGCCGCGCTCCGGGTGGCCCGGCGTCCGCGAGCCCCACTGCCGGAAGCTCTTCAGATCCTCCAGCGTCACGTCGTAGCCGGACAGAAACAGCGTCCCGTAGAGCAGCGCAGATGCATGCCCGTTCGACAGCACGAAGCGATCCCGGTCCGCCCATTTCGAGTTCGCCGGGTTGTGCTTCATCAGCTTGCGAAAAAGCAGGTAAGCTATGGGAGCGCAGCCCAGCGGCGCTCCGGGGTGGCCGCTATTGGCTTTTTGCACGGCGTCCACGGCCAGCAGCCGCAGCGTGTTGATGCTTAGCTGGTCCAGGGCGGAGTCAGAGAGTGGAGAAGTCATATCAATATTGTAACCAAGCTGGCAGCGCATCGCTTGTCCCGTAGTACTGATAAACTCCAACTTTTCCGCACCCTCCCGCCGCCCTGCTGCATCCATTCAGTACGACCTTTTGAAGGAGATTACCGATGGCATACGAACTTGCCCCGCTTCCCTATGACTACGCAGCTCTCGAGCCGTTCATCGACGCCGAGACGATGCATCTGCACCATGACAAGCATCACCAGGCCTACGTCAACAACACCAATGCCCTGCTGGCCAACCACCCCGATCTGGCCGCGAAACCCATCGACGACCTGATCCGCGGCCTGGCGCAGGTTCCCGAGGAGATTCGCACCGGTGTCCGCAACAACGGCGGCGGCCACGCCAACCACGCGGCCTTCTGGCGCCTAATGGGCCCGACCGGCTCCGACGGCATCGGCGGCGCGCCCACCGGCCCCATCGCCGCGCAAATCACCGCCGATTTTGGCGACTTCGAGGCCTTCAAAAAGACCTTCAATGAGACTACTGCCAAGCAGTTCGGCTCTGGATGGGGCTGGCTGGTCTTTCAGGCTGGCAAGCTCAAGGTCGTCACCACCCCCAACCAGGATTCGCCCCTCTCGCAGGGCCTTTATCCCATCCTCTTCAACGACATTTGGGAGCACGCCTACTACCTCAAATATCAGAACCGCCGCCCCGACTACCTCGCCGCCTGGTGGAACGTGGTCAACTGGCACGAAGCCAACAAGCGCTTCGCCGTTGCCAAAGGGTGAAAAACAGAGATCAGGGGTCAGAGATCAGAGATTAGAATCTCCCACGCCGGAGCGCAAATCTGAGTGCCTCTGTTCACTGTTCTCAGACCCCTGTTCCTGTCCCCCCGCAACCATTTTTTCCTTTTCGTGTCTTAATCTATAGATTAGTTAGATGGAGAGATTCATGCGCAATCTGACCCTCTTTTCGCTCACGGCGTTTCTTGCCACACTGATCGCATCAGCCCCAGCCGCCCGCTCCCAGTCGGCCAGCTTCATCATCTCGCAGCACGGCATCTCCGTGGGGAAGGCCAGTTTTAATTTCACCGCTCGCCCCTCCGGCTACGACTCCACCGCGCTGGTCATCCTCAATATGAAGGGCCTCGATTACTCCCTCTCTAAAACCGAGAGCCTCACTTCAGCCAACCAGCTGCGCCACGTCCAGTTGAGCGCCGCCGTCAACGGCACGGCCGTCAACATCACTGCTGATCCTGGCCTGGCGTCAGCCCAGGCCGCCATACGGCTCACCACCTCGGCCAACGGCCACGCCACCACCACCAGCCTGCCCGCGCACGACGCGGTCGTCTTCCTCCCCGATTTTGACCCCGGCGCAATGGAAACCCTGCTGGTTCTTGCCGTGGCCCGCAACAACCGCGACCTCTGGGCCATCATCCCTAAAAAGGAAGGCGCCATCGTTCCCGTTCAGTTGGCCACCTACGCCGACGAGAAGGGAACACTGGACGGCAATCCGGTCGTCGTCCACCACCTGGTCGCCACCATCGCCGGCAAAAATACTGACCTCTTCTCCGGCCCTGAAAATCAGCTTCTCCAGGCCGAGTTCCCGGAGATTGGCTTCGCCCTGGTCCGCAAGGGCTTCGTCCTCACTCCGCCCGCCAAGCCCGGCGCGCCGCCAACCCCGCCGCCCGGTCAGACCACTGCTTCGCCGGACAATCAAGCTCCCGTGCCTCCTCCCGATCTGATTCCTCCACCGCCGCCGCCCGAATAAAATTCCGGGCCGCCTGCCGGAGAGAATCCACAGTAGCATCGCGGACTCACTATACCGCCCTCCCCACTGCCACCGCCGAGGCCCACGCCCACTGGAAGTTGAACCCTCCCAGTTGCCCGGTCACGTCCACCACCTCGCCTATAAAGAACAGTCCCGGCGCCGCCCGCGCCTCCATCGTCCGCGCCTGCAATCCGGCCGTATCCACGCCTCCGGCCGTCACCTCGGCCTTTTCAAATCCCTCGGTCCCAGTTGGATGAAACTCCCACCTGCGCAGCCGCCGCTCACACTTCTCCAGCTCCGCATTCGACCACCCCTGCGGAGCGCCGATCTCGGCCAGATAATCCGCCAGCCGCCTAGGCAGCGCCTCGCGCAAAGCCTTGCGCAACGCTTCCAAATCCCGCCGCGCGCCCGGTTCTCGCAGTGGGTCTAAAAGTCCCGCCTGGACGGCCAGTCCCACCAGCAGCGCCTCGCCTGGCTGCCAATATAACGACGCCTGCAGCACTGCCGGACCGCTCAGCCCACGATGCGTCACTAGCATTTTTTCTTTGAATCCGGCCTTGCCAATCGACGCCTCGACCTCCACCGCCACGCCCGCCAGCTTCGTCCACCCAGCCTCATCCCCGCCCAGCACCAGCGGAACCAGCGCCGGTCTCGGCTCCACAATTCTCAGTCCGAAGTGCGCGGCCAGCTCATATCCCAGCCCCGTCGCCCCCAGCTTCGGTATCGACAGCCCTCCCGTCGCCACCACCAGCGACTCAGACTTGAACTCGCCCGCGGACGATGTAACTCGAAATCCACCGGAAGTCTCGCGCTCAGCAGCAATCCCGCGCGCATTCAGCACCATCTCCACGCCGCCGCGCGCACACTCCGCCAGCAGCATCTCCACAATCGCCCGCGCCGAGCCATCGCAGAACAGTTGTCCCTGCGTCTTTTCATGCCATGGGATTCCGTATCGCTCGACCAGCTCGACAAAATGCCGCGGCTGATAAAGCGCCAGCGCCGACTTGGCAAAATGCGGATTGTTGGAAAGAAAATTTTCCGGACCGCAATGTAGATTGGTAAAATTGCATCGCCCGCCGCCGGAGATCAGAATCTTCCGCCCCGGCTGCCCATTGTGTTCGAGCACGGCAACCCGCCGCCCGCGCCCGCCGGCCACCGCCGCGCACATCAGCCCCGCCGCGCCCGCGCCCAGCACAATCACATCGAATGGACGCGGCGCAGCGGTCACAGGCTTCCGCACACTCTTACTCCGCCGGATCGTCCGCTGTAAACGGCGAGCAGCAGGGCTTTTCCGTGGCGTGGAAGTTCATCAATTCCAGGCGAATCCCGTCCGGGTCGTAGAGGTTGAACTGGCCCTTGCCGTCCCTGCCGATCTGGGTATGCGCGTCGTGCACGCCACCCAGCCGGTTGCCGGCTTCCAGAGTCTTGTGGGCCGCTTCCACGGAGTTGACGCCAATGGAGAGATGGTCGAGCACCCCCAGGTCATGCAGCGACATAGTGGCCGGAATGCCTGAGCTTGCGGTGTCGTGGACGATCATATATTCCATCCAGTCGTGGCTGTCGGGAACCTGCTGGCTTACCCAGTCGATTCTGTTCTCTACCATGCCGCCAAACCAATAAGGACGGAAGCCCAGCAGGTCGCGATAGAAGGTGTCCTCGACGGCCTTACTATGCACCAGGATTCCGATGTGAATGATGTGCCGGCCGATGACGTTGGGGGCGGCAATCTCCTTGGGCGTGACGGGAGGCTCGACAAACTCCACCTTGTTGCCCTCCGGATCGAGCACGGTAAACCATTTGCTGCCGTCGGCGCCTTTCTCCACCGTGGGCGGTGTCTTCCACGCCTTGGCGGAGAGATATTTGCGCAGCCCTTCGGCGTCGCTGGTGTTATAAGCGGTGTGGTCCAGCCGATTGATGCCCTGCCCGGAGGGCAGCGGCAGCACCTCCACAAACTGCGTGGCGTTGAAGGCATAGCGCACGCCCCGCGGGTCTTCAGGATCAGGCAACTTGGCCGCGCCGATAATCTCGCGATAGTAGTGATCGGTGGCCGCAGGGTCCGAGGTGTAGACGGCCAGGTGCGAGATGCCTGTAATCTTCGGCCGGGTGATCGGCGGGTCAGGCATTTGCGCGACGGCGGCGATGGTGAAGGCGGCGAGAAAAGCGGCGGCAAGGACTTTAAAATTCATTCTGCACCTCGAAATTTGTGGCCCAACTAATTTTGGCCGGACTACGATAGTTTGATTTTACGCTGCGCGCAAGGCATACTTGCCATAACACACTCACTGAGCGATAGTCTTGGAGGAAATCGAGACGGGCAACTTACGGGAGATCGATGATGACGAAGAAAATTAGCAAATTTTCCGAGGCGCTTCTGGAGATGGCCGGCGACCAATTCCGAAGCGGTCTGATGGATAAGGCCGAATACGAAAAGATCACCTTCCGCCTGCTCGGCCCGCAGCCGCTTCCCACGGCCAAACCGATCAAAGGCAAAGAGATTCGCAAAATGAGAGAGAGCGCAAACCTCAGCCAGGCCGCCTTCGCCCGCTACCTCAATCTCACCACCGGCTACATCTCGCAGTTGGAGCGCGGCGCCAAGCAGCCCAAAGGCCCGGCGCTGGCTCTGCTCAATGTGATTCGACGCAAAGGGTTCGAGGTAATCCTGTAGCTTCTATCTCACGAAATCGAAGAGCGAGATCATGGGTATTTTGCAAAAATGCCGTCTCCATATAAAACGAAGCATTCTATATGCGGTTTCTCTTTTTATAATTATCGGCTTACTCACTTGGTTCTTTTGCCCAATGAATGGCGCTAGGATGATCTGTTTCTTTATTGTTTTGGCCTATTTTACCTATTTATTGAAACCGAAGCATGTAAAAACGCGACGAATAATCGTACTCTACTTCCTTATAATTTGTGAGATCATTGGAATTGCGACTTGGCACGATTTAACTGTCATTACTTATGCAACAGCACGCTGTTGCGACGGTTCATACAGCTATTCCGAACATTCGCAAGGAACATGTTCTTGGCACAAAGGAGTATGCAGGTGGCATCCCGAGTTATCTCCTTGGTGGAAAACAATTCACGGCAACTAGCCTTATCAACATTGACAATTGTCAACTTATCATAGCTAAACACATTTCTAGCTTACCGAGATCCTCCAATCTCTCACCCTGATGCTGCATAAACAAATCCGCAACCTGTTGCGCCAAGTCTTCATCTTGAAACAATACAGTGGCTTGCAGCGGTTTTCGATTGCATTCACAAATCACTGCAACGCTGGTTCCTACAGCGTATGCTCGCTTCAATACTCCAGCACTTGAATCAATACAAAACTCATCACCATAGATTCGCACACTACCCCCTGCCGCGGGTGGCCATACGACTGCGAGCTGTGAAATCGAACTCATAATCAACGCTCCACGAGAAAGTTTTCTCAATAGAATAATGAGCAATTTTGATAGCACTTTTCAATAATAAAATCGTTCCCCCGCCGCAACCCGTTGATTATTCAAGTGATATGTTTACATTACCTCAAACGCAAAAACGCCATGCCGTAGTGGCATGGCTTTTCGCTTGAAATAATTGCCGGCAATCACCTGAACTCCCATGCAGTTACCCGTGCAACACCATCGGCCCGGCGAGGCTTAACTTCCATTTTCGGGATGGGAACGGGTGATCCCTCGCAGTATGTCACCGGCAAACTTGATGGGCGAAACCGGCATCCGGGTTCTGGTGCGGGTGATGGGCCTGCTGCTGGTGGCCCTGGCCATGCAGTATTTCGTCAATGGATTCATGGACTTAGGCCTGATTGCGAGGCAGTGATGGCCGGTTTCCCACAGAAAAACCGGGCTTTCCACAGGGCGGCGGGTTTGCAATTGCGCCGATGGATTGATAAGCTTATTGAGTTGCAGCAAAGCGGCAACGATACGGTTAGTGTGTCGCTTGCAATCGAGGGTGGCATGTGCTACTCTTGAAGAGTTGCAAATTGAGAAGGATAGCCTCCCGGTGGCCTTTAGGCCTGCCCCGTAGAGGGAAGTGGGAAGCACGTTGTGATGCTGGTTCGTTGGGTCAGGTGAGGCAGAAGCCCCTGATACCCCCCTGTAGGGAATCCCACAGAGGACAAGACTGAACAAGCTATTGCAAAACCCAGGAGGAAACTCCTGTGAGCCCAAGTGGCTCGGGCGCGTTTTGCGCCGGATGTTGTTTGATATTTTGCGCAGCGCGGGCTAGAGAACGGAACGGTTCCGGGCGGGCTGATTGAATTCGCGAACAAGGGCGTCAACATTGGTTGGCGGGGCCTTGAGCGAGGGATCAGGCTTGACTGTGGGGCTGAATTTTGATATGTTTGAAAGGTTCGCGCCAAAACGCCGAAAGACGCAATCGAACGCGGAATAGGCCTGCGCAACAAGTTCGAGGACAAGCCGGCTGAAAGGCCGGACCTCGATCCAAAAAGGCGCCGCTCAGGCGGAGTGCCTCAAGGATCTTTGACAATTAGGTTGAACATGCCAGTTATGAGAAGAGATCAGGTTTGGCTTGATCATTCTCACAAAGTAGGCATCGCGCTTTTTCGAGGGCGCGATGCAGCCGAAGCTCGCCGACCTCCGTCGGTCGAGTGGAAGCAACAGGTTTCAAACGAGAGTTTGATCCTGGCTCAGAATCAACGCTGGCGGCGTGCCTAACACATGCAAGTCGAACGAGAAAGTGGTAGCAATACCATGAGTAAAGTGGCGCACGGGTGAGTAACA
>Ga0181527_1005854_pt1 | contig 10042 bp, 10 predicted proteins | sample PEATcosm2014_Bin_30_FD_119762 | JGI IMG/M metagenome (GOLD analysis project Ga0181527, IMG submission 119762) | Peatland microbial communities from MTU Mesocosm Facility, Houghton, MI, USA - PEATcosm2014_Bin06_60_metaG | ecosystem: Environmental > Terrestrial > Soil > Wetlands > Peat | place...
AATGCTCGTCACCGAGGGACCGAACTCGGCCGCGAACTCCCCCGGGGTCAGGTAGTGGTGATAGAGAGGCGAGTGCGGCATCGAGACCGCCTTGGCGAACGCAGCGAGCGCCCCCCGGTCTCGAGGTTGCAGCGCGACACCGAGCGAGATGACCCGAGTCGCCGCCAGCGACCCGACCGGATGCGCCCCGGACGGTCGGATCGGCACACCGCCGACCGCGACGAGAGCTTCGACAGAGGCCTCCCCACGACGCGCCACGGATGACGCGCTGGAAGCCGGAGCGACGAGCACACCCACCGTCGCGACCACGACGAAGCAGCCGAACGCCCGGATCGACGAACGCGTCAACGGGTGGATGCGCGCGTCAAGGCGCCGTACCGGTGGATGCGTGCTGCCGCGGGACGCCTCCTCCGATCTCGACAACGGTTCTCCTCGCATCCCTCCTGGATGCCGCGGTATGCCTGCGGATGCCGACGATACCCGCTCGAACCCCGGGCGAGGCCCAGCTACCGGATGCGCGGGTCCATGTTGACTACCCTTGGTCCCGACCTCGTGATCGACGCGCTGGCGCTAGCGGGACACTTCGGGAGAGGTGCGAGAGCGGCCGAATCGGACTCACTGCTAATGAGTTGACCTGGGAAACTGGGTCCGAGGGTTCAAATCCCTCCCTCTCCGCAATTCGTCAACGACGGACCGGCCGCAAGCCCGGCGCGGCCCGTCATTCCTTTGTCCCCGTCACCCAGCACTGCATCGGGCTCAAGCGGGGATGGTCCCGCCAGGGGCGGACTACGGCCGTGACCCGTCGCGCCCGAAGGCGCTCGACGACGACGCTGGCCGCGACCCGTGATCCTCGCCACGACCGGTTCAACGTCCGCCGGCCACGGGCGACGTGCACGAGATGCCCCGCGTAGCTCAGCACGACGTCACGAAGAGCAGACGAACGGATCTGCACGGCGAGCTTCCCGCCGCTTCTCAGGACCCGGGCGCATTCGTCGAAGTAGCGCAATTGCGCGTCCCGGGTCGGGACGTGCTGGAACGTGATGTAGGAGAACACCGCGTCGACCGCACCATCTCCGACGCAACCCAACGACCCGTCCCCATCCACGAGTAGGCAAGTGACGTTGGATTGAGACGAGAGATTCTCCTGACAGCGACGGAGCATCTCGTCACTCACGTCGACAGCGATGACATGCCCGAACAGCTCGGCCAACCGCCGCGTCATGCGTCCGACGCCGCACCCGATCTCGAGGACGGTCGCGGTCGGTCCAGGCTCGACGCCGCAGAACTCGAGGAAGGCATCAGTCTCAACCGCGCCTTGGACGAAGAACTCCTCGGACTCCCGCTCGTGGCCGGTCGCCACGTACCACGCGGCGTGGTGTCTGGCCGCGTCGTCCCAGAATTCGCGCGACTCGCTCACTCCCGTGAGCCGATGGCACGAAGCCCGGATGGACACGGCGAGGCGTGGAGCGAGATCAGCCTCGCCGCCATTACGTCTCCCTCGGTTCGTCGGAACCGTCCTCCGGCGGCGCGCTCGAACTCCCCGACGACTCGTCGTCCCGCGTACCCGCGTACTGTCCCGGAGGTGGTGGCTTTGGCGAGACGGCCGGCCAACCTTGCGGTCTTTCCGGCTGAGGCATTCCGGACGGCTGTTCACGAGGAGCCTCGACCGGCCGCCAGAAACCCTCCGGCGGAGCTGGGGGCGGAGCCACCGGCCGCTGCCACGGCGGCGGGCCGGGGTTCTGACCAGGACCCCACCAGCTACCGGGTCTCGCCGCGTCGACGACTCCGCCGTCCGGGTCGGAATCGGATTCCGAGGCGACGTTCGCTGGCGAGAACCCTTCCTTGCGGAGTCGGAGATCGAGATACGTGACCGAGACGAACGAGACGATGATCGGGGCAAGGGCGAGCTCGACGAACGCCGAAGCGAGCTGCTCGGCGACGGCCTCGTTCGTCGAAGAGACGTGGACGACCACAGAAACGATGACGGTCGCGACGATTGTCCAGAGCACGATGAACAGCTCCACCAGCACAAATCCGCCGAACACGGACCACCATCGCCCCCTGACGAGATACGACGCACGAGTCAGCGCCTCTCGCCCGGCGCGCCGTTCGAGAACGACCACCGGCATCACGACGAGCCACGAGAACCAGAGATAGACGCCCGGGACGATGAAACAGATCAGTCCGAGACCCGACAGCACCGCGACGGTGATGCCGGCCGCGACGACAGGTCCGGTCCGGGAGAAAGCGACACGGACCGACCGGCGCCAGTCTGCCGTCCGGCCCGCGGCAAGATTCGTCGCCGCGTGCACGCCGGCCGCCTGGGCGAGGAGGCCCCCGAAGACGAACACGGCGAGACCGATCAGTTCGGCGGTGCGCGCGCCCCCCGTCGGATTCAGGCCCGTCGCGCTCTTTTCCCGCCAGTACCCGAGAGCCGCGCCACCGACGACGAACGTCGGGACGAGGACGACAGCGGTCGCACAGACGAGAATGCGGTAGTTCGCCAGGGCGAGACTGATCGCGCTCGCCGCGAGTTCTCGCGCGTCTTTTGGCCGCGGAACCCTGTCGGCGTCGGCGGGACCGACCACGATCCAGGACCGTACCAGGTCCAGGGTCTGGGTCCTCCCTACGCGGCACGAGAGTGCGGGTAACATCCAGCATTCACGAGGTGCCGCGCGCCACAAGGGTGCATTCGCGGTGTCCTGCGCTCGTAGCTCAATTGGATAGAGCATCTGACTACGGATCAGAAGGTTGGGGGTTCGAGTCCCTCCGAGCGCGCAGAGTAAGCCCAGCTCTCTACTGGGTCGTTCGCTGACTCATCGAACCTATTCTGGATTGGATGTCGGAACATGAACAGGACCCATCGACGCTTGGGAACGGGAGATCGCAGCGCTTCCTGCATCTCCAGACCGGGAAGCACGCCTGGGCAAGCTTTGAACTGTTGTTTGCGGCCGGCACTACAGCCGCAGGTCATGAGCGCCTCAGTCTCACCGCTCCACGATTTGCAGGACTGGCGTCGCGACAAAAACCCGGGCGTAATCGCGACCGGTGACTTCCTCGAGAATGCCCAACGACACCAAGCGCTTGATGGCGTGGTTCGCTGCTGGAAATGTCACGTTGCATCGGTTCGCGGCCCAAGTCACGTTAATCACCGGTTGCCCCACCAGGCCTTCTGCAATGTGCATAGCAGCTCCTCCGCGGACACCGTTGTTCCAGAGCACATCATGAACTTCTCGCTGATACTCGATGAGGGCGTTCACACGTTCCACCGCGCTCGCGGACTGATCCCGAACAGCAGTGGCAAAAAACCGCACCCACGGATCCCAGTTGCCTGTCTGGCTTAGAGCAAAAAGTTGGTCCTGGTAGTCAACACGCCGAGCCTCAAGCCACGGGGAGACTTCCAACAGGGCCTCTCGGAGAGCACCCTCGGTCATCAGCTGCAGGAGGATCGCCAATCTTCCGATGCGTCCGTTGCCGTCGTGAAACGGGTGGAGGGCCTCGAACTGGTAGTGAGCCATTGCTGCGCGGACGACAGCCGGGAGGTCGGACGCTTGTCTCAGCCATTCCTCCCAGGCGTCGAGCCCCGCCTTGAGTCGGTCATCTGCCGGAGCTGGGATGAATCGGGCTTCGTCGATGCGACAGCCGTCCGGCCCGATGATGACCTGGCGGGTGCGGACTGTGCCTGCGTCGACTCCATCGGACTTCGTGTTATGAACCAACAGTTGATGCGCGTCGCAGAGCAGGGCGACAGAGAGGGAACGGCCCATCGAGATTTCATTGATCGCGAATTCGGCTGCGGCCACATAGTTTCTGACTTCCCGGACCTCTGGCGTGTGCACACGGTCCTCAGTGACATCTGCTTCCAAGACATCACTAAACGCAGCGTGGGTGCCTTCGAGCGCTGAAGTACTGACTGCCTCACGTCGGAGCAACGGGCGCCGGAGGAGACCAGGGTTGGGAATCAGCGCCCCAGCCTCGTCTAGCCGCGCAAGCTCTTGCACAGCTGTTACAACTGTTTTCCAGGTCGCCTGCCCAAGTTTGACGTCGGCAGGCAAGGGATCCGGGATGAAGGCCTGTCCGGAGAAATCTTCGCCGTGACGTGGGTCGAAGCCGGTGATCGGAACAAGTTGGCCAACGGGGCTCGTCGCCAACGCAGTCATTGTCATGATATAAATAATAGCGCAACAAACTTTGAAACTACGCGGAGCTCTTCAAGTGGACTTTAAGTCGGGAGCGCACTTACTAACTTTCTGAGCCGACACTTCAAATTACAGCCCTGTCGTCCGCAGTACCCGTAGCGTAGGGAACTAGCAGGTCAACAGTCCAGGAGACGACCCGAACTGGACTACGGATCAGAAGGTTGGGGGTTCGAGTCCCTCCGAACGCGTTGAAATCTCTGGTCAAGCGGTTGCACGCTCCGGGTTGGCCCGAGGCTGGCGGCCGGAAGCAGTAGCAACACAACGTGCAGCGAGGCGGACCCTTCGCCGAAAGACCTGATCTCCGATGTCGACGGCGAGTGGAGTCAGCTTGACGGACAATGGGCATCTGATTCGGCGACGGATACTTGTGAGCCATCGCGCCTGACTGTTGCTGCTGGTTTGCTACTCAACCGAGGTCAACCTATGGGCGGTCAACCGACGGAGTAACCCGCAGCACGTGGTCTCTTCGGCGGTCGGAATCCAAGGCTCGCGTATCCCTTGGCGCGCTCGTCGTACATCCGGGCGAGAACTGGGACCTGCGTGTCGACGTAGTCGTGCACGACAACTCTGGTCTTGCCGGTCGTCGGACGCATGATCCGACCGACGTACTGGACGATGCTGCCCCTGAACTTGATGGGGAAGGCAAGAAAGACGGTGTCCAGGGCAGGACAGTCGAAACCTTCACCGAGGAGGCTCGCCGTCGCGACTAGCACAACGCTGGCGAGCGCCGGCTGAGCGAGTTGATCGATGATCACCTTTCTGGCTTTCTTGGCCATCCCGCCGCGCAGGACGAGAGGAGCCAGGCCTCGCCCCATCAGCTCCTCCACGATCGACTCCAAGTGCTCGGTCCAGCGAGTGAGCACGAGACTGTTCCGTCCCTGGGCGACCGCGGCCGCGATGTCGTCGCAAATCGAGCTCGTCCTCGCGGCATCGCCGACCAGCCTCCGGAACGTCTCCTGAATGTGCTCGCCAGGTTCTGACGTGTGCATGGTCTCATGCAGGACCAGCTCCCTCTGGAGCAGCTGAGCGTCCGATGGTTCCGGCATTCGGTATCTGGTCGGCCCGCAATACATCGCCATCATTGCCTGAAGGCCGTCGCGCCGATACGGCGTGGCAGTAAGTCCGAGCCATCGCTTGGCCGGGATCTGGCGAACAACACGCTCGAACGTTATCGCTGGGACGTGATGGCACTCGTCGACGATCACGAATCCGTAGCGCTCGGTCACCTCCTCCAGGTCGTCTCTCCCAGCGAGGCTTTGGGCCATGGCCAGATCCACGATTCCGCTCGCTCGCCGGTTGGTCGCGAGATAGCCGAGTTGTTTCTTTCCGAGACCGACATGCGTTGCCAACCGTTCGCGCCACTGCTCGACCAGAGGTTGCCGGTCGACAATGACAAGCGTCGGCACTCGGTGGCGCGCGATAAGTGCGCACGCGACCACCGTCTTCCCGCTCCCCGGCGGCCCGACCAGCACACCGAGGTCCTCGACTGCGAGAGCGTCTGCGGCGGCCTGCTGCTCAACCCGAACATTCGCCCTTAGCTCGTAATCGACGACGTCTGTCGCCGGGTGTGTATCAGTGACATCAAGCCAGCTCCCGGCTTCGCCCACGATCGCGGCGGCTTGCTGGCGAAGCCCCCGGGGTAGCAAGAGCTGATCGATTGTTTCGCGGTAACAGCGGATAAATCGCGACGTCTGTCCGGTCCACCGGCGGCTTCGCTCCTTTTCGTAGAACTCGGGATTGTGCAATGACGCGGCATGTTTCAGGGCAGCGAGCATGTCCGGTGGCAACCCGATGCGGTCCACGCTCAGCATGGCTCCGGCCGATGCTCGTATCACCGCGGGCGTCGCAGGAGATGTGGAACTCCGACTCGAGCGACAGTATGTCGGCGTCCCTGGGCCCACCGCTACCTCGCCGAGACTTTCGGCCATCGCCATAGTGGCGGCCCGGCTGAGAGGATCAACCGAAGCCAAGAACTCCCACTGGTCCCCGTAGGCCTCCAGCGTGGATGGATCGAGGAAGACGGTCGTCCCCCTCTTTCGGCACTCGCCCTGCAGTGGGAGCGCTATCAGGTTCCCAAAGCCCTGTCGCGGCAGGAAGTCCTGCGCCGGGAACAGGCGGTCGTAGGACACAAGGTCGAGCTCGACGCGAGCCGTCATGGCTTCACGCACTAGATAGGCCCCGATTCGCCGCGCCGATCCGGCGGGTACGCGGTCACCGAAGAAGACCCATACGTGTCCGCCGTCACCCGATCGCGAACGCTCAAGGACTGCCGGTATTCCGGCTGCTCTTGCCGCATCCAGGTAAGCGAGCGCGTCGAGGATCCATCCGGATCCGTCGAAGTCGCACGCCAGAAGGAAACACGTGTCGTCCGGCAACAGCGGATACACGCCGACGCTGCTCCTGCCAGTCAGATGTTCGACGAGCACTTCGTCGGTGAAAGGCAGCAACTCGCGATCCGGCCGGCGGCTGTTCACCCACCCGCCTTTGACCGCCGGGCCCCAGCCTGACTTGCCAGTCCGCGTGTTCTCCCATCGCAGCGCATGCACGTCATCCCGCCCTCGGAACAACGACCTGAACAGCCCCACCTTGTGCTGAGGCGAAGAGGCTTGGGTGACGCGGTGTGCCGAGATCGGCCCTCCGTCGCCGAACAGGGTGGGCTCCCAGGTGGGAGTCGGAGCGGCACGACTCTCGTGGTCGAGGCCGATGAGGCTGCGTAGCCGCCGATTCTCGGCCTCGAGCTCCGCCACCCGTCGTGCAAGCTCGTTGGCGCCGGCTTGCTCGTCTGTCATGACCTCATCTTGGCTGGTCTCCCTGAAAGCGACGTGCTCCGGCCGACCAGCAATCGTCGTTGGTCTGGCACCTCGCCGCAGATCTGATCTTCTTGGCGGAGCGGGGCGCTCGTCTTCGAGGTCTTCGTTCTCGCTCACTATTGAGCTGTTCTACGGTCGTAATAGCAAGTGATGATGCATCATCGCTCATATCTGAGCTACTATGCAGATATGCCATCCACGACGACGTTTGGACGGCTGAGTGCCATCGCCGAGGAGCAGTGGGGACTGGTCACGCGCCGACAAGCCGAACGGGCGGGCGTTTCGCCGGCGACCATGACCCGCCTCGCCAGCAACGGGGTGTTGGACCGGGTGGCGCACGGTGTTTACCGACTGGCGGGCGCACCACCAGCGGACCATACCGAGCTTCGCGCTGCCTGGTTACAACTGGCACCGGAGATACCGGCATGGGAGAGAACGCCCGGGCAAGGGGTGACGTCGCACCGATCAGCGGCGGCACTCTACGGCATCGGCCACCTGCCTGCCGACCGCCACGAATTCACTCTGCCAGTGCGGCGGCAGTCGCGCCGAACCGACGTTCGCCTCCACGTCGGTCGGCTGACGGAAGCCGAGTGGATCACGCTCCGCGGGATGCCGGTCACCCGACCTTCCCGGATCGCGGCCGACTTTGTCGTCGACCGCGAGGACCCCGAGGCCATCGCCCAGGTGGTGGCCGATGCCATCCGAGCCGGGCATGACTACCCGCGCACCATCGCCAGTTCCCTTGCGCCCCACGCCGGGCTGCTCGGCTTCCGACGTGGAGACGGACTGGCGACACTGCGGTGGCTGCTGGATCTTGTCGGAGATCCCGATACCCCCCGATGGCTGACTGAAGCCAGCGGCACCGAGATAGGCGGACAGCGACCGTGACCGAAGGCCGCGGCTACGCCGATCCCTCCGCCTTCCGTCGAGCCCTCACAGATCGCCTCAAGGCACTCGCAGCCGAGGGCAGATGGTCGCTCGAGCAACTCCAACGCCAGATCGCCTACGACCGGCTGCTGGAGCGGCTGTATCTCGTCGACGACGGCTGGGTGGTCAAGGGAGCGACCGCCCTGCTCGCTCGCGATCTCGGCATGCGGGCGACCATCGACGTCGATGTCTACCGTGCTGCGGCCTCTGAAACCGCAGAGGCAGACCTGCGGCAGGCGACGGGGCGCGACATCGGTGATTGGTTCCGATTCGAGATCGGGCCGGCACGGATCATCGGCGAAGAGCAGACTGGGGTGCGCCTCCCCGTTGCGGCTTATGTCGGTGTCACGGCATGGGCCGAGTTCCACGTTGACCTCGTCGGGGCCGATTTGCGCATGACTGGCGCGCCGGAGGCGGTGCCTCCCATGGCGCGGCTCGTCATCCCCGACGTGGAGCAACACGGCTACTTGGCGTACCCGCTCTGCGACCACGTCGCGGACAAGGTTGTTGCCACGTTCCAACAGTACGGTCCTCGACTGCAGCCGTCGACTCGCTACAAGGACCTCATCGACCTCGTCGCCATCGTCGTAGGTGCCGAGCTGGATGCGAAGTCAACCCGGCACGCGCTGGTCTCGGAAGCCGCTCGAAGGAACGTCGATCTGCCTTCCCGGTTCGACGTCCCGGATCGAGATCTGTGGGAACGCGGCTATGCAGCGGAGGCTCGACGCTCGATGCTGCCCGTAGCGGCAACGATCGACGACGCGCTCGCCATCGTCCAGCCGTGTCTTGATCCACTTCTCAGCGCCACCGCCGCCGGCACCTGGCGCCACGACGCAAGGCGGTGGGTCACATGAATCCGGCCGGGGCGTCATCAGGTCAGCAGCAGCAGCAGCACGGTGCCGCGGATGAAGACGAACGAGAAGACGTTGACGACGAAGAAGACCAAGACCACCAAGGCGATGTCGGCGACGAGGCTGACGACGAGGACCTTGACGACGACCCCGATCACGATGGCGAAGGCCTCCGCGTCGGCGGCGTGCTCCGCGGTACGGCGAACCAGAAGGCATTCAGATTCCCGACGTAGCCGCCGCTGTCGCTACTGAGTTGCTACTGGACGCTGGCACACAGAGTGGATTCGGCGCGACGGACAAAACCTGACACCTACCGTGAGCTGTCCTGATGGACGCGGACTGGCGGGCTGGACAACCAGGATGCAACTACGGATCAGAAGGTTGGGGGTTCGAGTCCCTCCGAGCGCGCTGAGCCATCCCCTCGTAGGTCCGCATCGCCACCAGGGTTCGGCCCTTCCCGGGCAGAGGCCCGAGGATCGATCATCAACTCCTCGAGACCGAAAGACCGGGACAATGGGTGCACCCGACTACGAAGGTCGCCGCGCCTCCGTTGCTGGCACGGCCGAACCTGGACCAACCACGCTCATGGCTCACGGTCCCACCAGGGCGGGGCATGTCAGCCTGCCGTGCTGAATGCCCACGCCGAGCCTCTCCCCGGGGCGAGCCGCCAGGGTGTCAGGGTTCAATCCGGTCGCAAGTGCTCGTCGAAAAACGACACGATCCGTCGCCTCGCGTCCTCGGCGGACGACGCGTGGTACCCGTAACGCGTGATCCTGCCCATGACGGAGAACAGAGCGGGAAGCCGGTCGTGCGCGCCCTCGTGGTCGTTGAGGAACCCGTGGCCCGCGTCCGGGTACTCCTTCACGTCGTAGGCCACCCCGGCCGCCGCGAGCGCCCGTTCCAGGCGAGTGGCGGCGTGTCGGAGAGAGCGATCCCTGGCGCCGTAACTGGCGACGATCGGACACGCTCCGGCGAGAATTCCCGTGTCGTAGAGGCTCTTCGGCGCCGACCCGTAGTTGACGCTCGAAGCTGCGAACCCCCTGTCCAGAGCCAAGGCGAGGGCGAGGCCGCCACCCATGCAGAACCCGACGACGCCGACCGTCCCTGTGCAGTCCTCGCGGCCCGCCGTCCAGCTGCGAACCTCCTCGACGTCGTCGGAGGCCCAACCTTCACGACTGGTCATCGCGCGCCGCACCCCGCGCACGCCCGCCATCCTCGTCCTGCCGTGAAAGAGGTCAGGAGCGACGGCGAGGAA
>Ga0181527_1005857_pt1 | contig 10041 bp, 15 predicted proteins | sample PEATcosm2014_Bin_30_FD_119762 | JGI IMG/M metagenome (GOLD analysis project Ga0181527, IMG submission 119762) | Peatland microbial communities from MTU Mesocosm Facility, Houghton, MI, USA - PEATcosm2014_Bin06_60_metaG | ecosystem: Environmental > Terrestrial > Soil > Wetlands > Peat | place...
AAGAATCGTCCACCGGGTCGCGCAACTTGCGCTCGCGATCGTTCTGATCCTCACGGCCAAGCTGATCGATTGGCGGGACCGGTGGGCGTTCGCATGAGGCGCCTATCGGCGCAGCCTCTAAGTTCTTGATTGTTCCAGTACCACGCCGTCTGATCGACTCTTGCCACAGGCACCCATTCGCTGCGAATGGCGTGAAGCCCTTTGACAACATGATCAATCGCGTCCAGCACGTACTGACTGGCCGTAGAGGGGATTCCCAGAGACCCAAGAGCCTGAACGCGCTCTCGCACTAGGCCGCTCACTATGGCATCTGCGGCCCCTGACTGGCTCCGAATTCTCTCCCACTCGGTCCATCGGGCATGAACGGCGGGATAGTGAACCCTGATGGCATCTCGATAGTTGGACTCACGACCGAGGGTGGGAGCCAGGAAGAGCAATCCACCTCCCACAAGCGTTTTTTCGATAGTCGAGAGGAAACCCACCATCTCTTCTACATGTTTCGGAGGGAGAGCCCTCGGAGCAATTTTCGCCGCGAGCAGAGCGTCTCGCTCCGTCCGCACCGTGTCGGCCTTGTCGGCATCCTCCTTCCATGTCACATACGCCCCGTGACAGAGCACGATCAAGAGGGCAGCGAGCGCAGCAATGACAAAGGGGAACGTGGGAAAGTGATACTGGTATGGATGTCTCGGGGTGCCGTGGCGTGTCAATGGGATGAGTACGAAACCGACGCCAAACAGCACGCCGACGATGGCCAGTAGAAGGGAGGCGCGGTCGAGAGCTGTCTTCCCCCATCGGAGGCCATTCACAACAGAACGCCTCCAGAACTGCCCCCACTCTCGCATTTCAGAAGCCTCCCAGGATCACGATTCTGAGGCTTCGTCCTCCGGGGTCTCCTCGACCTCCGCGGCCTCTTCGTCCTCCTCGGCTCCGAGGAGCCGTTTGAGGACTTCTTCGCCTTCGAGGGGGTGGAGCGAGAAGCGTTCGTCGGGATCGACTGGCATGGCACCCCCAGGCTAGGTCGTGGGGCAGGGCTATGGACGGGGAATCTTGTCTCCGTGGAATGGCAGGCTGCGCCTGTTTTACGGACGCACGGAGCGTCCACGGATTCCGACCGAGCGCCTCAGGCGAGCGGCACGTTCTCGAGGGTCTCGTAATGGGCACCGCCGGTACCCAACGTGGAGGAGACAAGGACGACCTCGTCCACCCTCCACGCCGCCCGGATCGGGGTACCGGCCAGGTTCGCGGGCCCTTTGCCCTGGCCACGCACTCGAGCCAGGGTCAAATGCCCGGTAAACGGGCCGGTCTCCAAGGGTCCGCCCCACTTGGCGGTGGCGCTGGCCACCTGGGCGGCCAGCGCCTCGGTACCGGCCACAGGCACCTGGAGGATCCGGCGACCCGTGAACCAGGCGACGGCCGGACCCAGCACTGCTTCGACCGCGCCCACCCCGGCGCCGTGCAGCGCCGCGGGCACCTGGCGTAAGGCCTGCGCGACGGGCTCGGCGCTCTCCACCTCGCCCAGGAAGCGCAGCGTCACGTGCCATTGGTCGGGTGTAGTCCAGCGCAGCTTCGGCAGGTTCGGCCGCGGAAGGGCCTCGACGAGGGCCAGGACCTCTTCAGGAGGGGACACGGCCACGAACAAGCGAACCATCACACCCAGTGTGGCCGATCAACGCCCAACGAGGTAGGTAGAAGCTAGGAAGAGACGATCGAGCAGACCAAGAAGAGCCGTGCCAAGCGAGCACGCGAGCAATGGAGGTGGGAACGATGAACTCTCGGACGATCGAGCCGGTCCTTGGCGACATCACCTCCGAACACGTTGATGCCATTGTGAACGCCGCCAACCGCCAGCTCCAAGGCGGTGGCGGAGTGGACGGGGCCATTCACCGAGCCGCAGGAGCTGCCGAGCTGCACGCCGCCTGCGCTCGACTCGGCGGTTGCGAACCGGGCGATGCAAAGGCGACGCCCGGTTTCCACCTGCCTGCCCGATGGGTCATCCACACCGTCGGCCCCGTGTGGGCCGGAGGTGCGCGGGGCGAGTCGGAGATCCTCGCCTCCTGCTATCGACGCAGCATCGAAGTGGCAGACCAGCTCGGGGCCAAGTCGATGGCATTTCCTGCGATCTCGACAGGCGTCTACGGGTATCCACCCGAGCTCGCCGCCGAGGTTGCGGTGTCCACGATCGCCTCGATGCCTAGCACCGCCGTCGAGCTGGTCCGCCTCGTAGCCTTCGACCACAGGACGCTCGACCTATACGTGAACTTGCTCGAAGCCTAGAGGGCTCCTCCGCTACCGGGACTGCCCGCGGGTCGCGACTGCCATAGTCGTCAGCGCGCCTGGAAAACCTCGCTCTCACCGGCAATGAGCTTGCGTCGCAGCAGGTCGAGCGCGGAGATTGTGGCGTACTGCCTAACGCGCTCGCGATCTCCGGGCAGGTGAACTTCGATCGATTCGCTTTCGCGCCCCGGTAGCGCCAACGCGACCATCACGGTGCCCGGTGAGCGTCCTTCGGAGGGGTCTGGACCGGCCACGCCAGTGAGGGCGAGGCCGATGTCGGCGGCAAGTACCCGTCGCGCCCCTTCGGCCATCGCCCTGGCAGCGCTTTCGGTCACCACCGGACCATCGGGCACACCGAGGATGGAGAACTTCACATCAGGGGAGTAGGCGACGATCGATCCGCGCAGCCAGGTGCTCGCTCCTGGCACGTTCACCAGACGCGACGCGACCAACCCACCAGTGAGCGACTCGGCCAGCCCGAGGGTCAGACCACGCGCCGCGAGTCCCGCGCCCACCACAGACTCCATCGTCTCGACGTCCACACCGAACACGGCCTCGCCTACCACTTCGCGCACGTGCGCTTCCTCCTCGGCGAGCATTGTGGCCGCCGTGACCGCGTCGGAAGCCTTCACCGTGATCCGGACCTTTATGCCCTCGATCCCGCTCGCCAGGAAGGCGATAGTGGGACTATCTGTTCCTGCGTCGAGAGCTTCGATGCGTGGCGCGAGCAGCTCTGCAAGAGCGGACTCGCTGATGCCCCAGGTTCGCAGTACGCGGCTGGCGATGGTGCCCCCTGCGCTTTGGTCGCCGAGCCTCCGGCGCAAGTCGGGGAGAACTGCTCGGGTGAACATCTCGGACATCTCGTAGGGAACGCCCGGCAACGCGTAGACGACCTTTCCGTCCACCGTACAGATGAGCCCCGGCGCCGTGCCCGCCGGAGGGATCGTGGTGGCTCCTTGGGGTACATCGGCCTGGCGGGCGTTGTTCTGCGACATCGGACGGCCCCGCGACTCGAAGATACGACGGATGTCCTCCACGATTGCGCGGTCGCGGACGAGCGGGACGTTCATCACCTCGGCGATCGCATCGCGTGTTATGTCGTCGGGGGTGGGCCCAAGGCCCCCGCAAACAATGACCCCGTCACTTCGCGCGAGAGCCGCGCACAGTGCGAGCACGATGCGAGCCTGGTTGTCCCCCACGGCCTGGTGAAAGTGCGAGTCGATGCCAGCTGCAGCGAGCTGCTCCCCCAACCACGCCGAGTTCGTGTCGGCAATCTGACCCAGGAGCAGTTCTGTGCCAACAGCCAGGACCTCGATCTTCATTGCCGCCCGCGCCGAACCACCAGGCTCTCACCGGGCGATGCTGGCAGCTCACCGACGGGGGCCTCACCGACGGGGGCCTCACCGACGGGGGCCTCACCGGCCGGGGCCTCACCGACGGGGGTCTCACCGACGGGGGTCTCACCGGCCGGGGCCTCACCGACGGGCGTCGGCTTGCCCACGCCCGGAATGGCAGTGCCAGACGCAGCGACGACAGGAGGCATCGAGCGCGCTGCTCTGATGCCGTCAGCGAGGTACTGCGCGCCCGTCACGAGCGTGAACGCCACTGCCACCCACATTGCAACGTCGATCACGACCTCATGTGGTGCGACTGGGGGAGTCAGTGCGAGGAGAATGGCGACTCCCTGGACCCATGCCTTGAGCTTGGCCGATGGACGGGCAGGGATCGACAACCCACGTCGTCCGCTGAGCGACCGGTAGACGCTCATCGCCACCTCTCGAGCTGCGATCAAGCCCACCGGCCACCACGCAACCTCGCCCCTGGCAGCGAGGGCGCACAAGACGCTCAGCACCGCAACCTTGTCCGCCAGCGGATCCAGGAACGCTCCCGAGCGGGTGGCACCCTGGCGCCGACCTATCCAACCGTCCATGACGTCGGTCGCACCGACTGCGAGGGCGACCACGAACGGTGCCCAGCCGGTTCCCCCCACAGCCACCAGCACCACCAGCGCGGGGGTGGCCAAGAGGCGCGCCCCCGTAATCGCGTTGGCTGGCGTTGCCAGTGCTGAGGGACCGAACCTCGACGGCCTCACGCCTTTGCGAAGTTGAGCCTGCGGACGATCGCGTGCCGGCTGGCGTTCAGGGTTCTGCGGCGTCTCGTGTGCGTGGGGGTGTACAGACTCCTGGAATGGCTCGCGTACCGGCTCGCGCCCAGGTTCGGTCATCCGGCCCTCCCTGCCGCGCACTCGGGAACCTCCTCGGCCCACAAGTCGGGCCCTGCCACCCCCGTGATCAACACTTCTTCGATACTCCCGACCGGCAGATTCCTCGGGACATGGACGACGCCGTCGATCTCCGGCGCCTCCCGGTGCGAACGCCCTGTTCCGGGCTCGTCGACGAGTATGCTCACGCGTTCGTAGACGAGATTCGCGCGCTTGGCCGCGGTGATGGCATCTTGAGTCTCCGAGCATTCGTGCAGGCGCTCCAACGCCAGCGCTGTCGGGACCTTCTCGGGGAGTTGGGTCGCGTAGGTGCCGACCTCCTCCGAGAACGTGAAGAAACCGGCCCAGTCCAGCTGCACCTCTTCCAAGAACTCGAGCAGCCGGTCGTGGTCTTCTTCGGTCTCCCCCGGGTATCCCAAGATGAACGAAGACCGCAGCGCTGCATCCGGCGCGACCTGGCGGATGGCGGCCACCTGATCGAGAAACCTTTCGGCTTCCCCCCAACGCCGCATGCGCCTGAGCAGCGGCCTCGACACGTGCTGCAACGACAGGTCGAAGTATGCGACCCCCGTCGAGACGATCGCTTCCACCAGCGCTTCGTCAACACAGGACGGATACAGGTACAAAAGGCGCAATCGCTCGACTCGCTCGCGCAGCTCACGAAGCAGCCCGACGATCGGCCTGGGAGCATTGCGGGCGCGCCGAACAGCCTCTGGCATGCCGCGATCGAGCCCCCACGACGACACGTCCTGAGCGACGAGGACGACCTCCCGAACGTCGTCCCCGAGAGACTCGACCTCTTCTATGACGGACTCGGCAGAACGTGACCGCTGGCGGCCACGGAACTGGGGAATGGCGCAGAACCCGCAGCGCCTGTCACATCCTTCTGCCACCTTCACGTACGCCCACGGGGTCCTGACGGGTGGTCTGGGCAGGTTCAAGAGATCGAAGCTCGCTCCTGCGGTACCGGCGGCGGTCCTAGCCAGGATCCCCCGAGGTTCAGTGACCGCTTCGTGACGGGTCGTGCCTCGCGTACGTCGGAGCGCCCGCCGCCCGAATGCGACCGGCACCCCGAACCCGACCACCAGGTCCGCCTCCGGCATGGACCGGGCGAGCTCGGCCCCGTCGCGCTCTGCTAGGCAACCCGTGACCACCAGCCGGGCGCCTTCGCGCCGCGCCTCGGCGAGCTCGAGAATCACGTCGATCGACTCCTGGCGGGCGGCTTCGATGAAGGCACAGGTGTTCACCACCACCAGGTCAGCCTCCGCGAGCGAGGCTGCCGGCCGGTACCCGTCGGCAAGAAGGGTGCCGGCGAGCTTCTCGGAGTCGACCCGGTTCTTCGGGCACCCCAGCGTTTCCAACCAGTAGCGCTCGGCCATCAGGACAATCTAAAGCCTGTCGAACAATCTCATCGATTGTTCCAGGATTGTCAGCGGAGAGGGAGGGATTTGAACCCTCGGACCCAGTTTCCCAGGTCAACTCATTAGCAGTGAGTCCGATTCGGCCGCTCTCGCACCTCTCCCGGTGACTTCAGCCTATATCGCGCCTACCGGGCCCAAGCCGACAGCGAGCAGTGGGGGAGAGTCGGCGCAGGTCAAAGCTACGTCCCTCGCGCCCATCGCGAGTTTGTCTTGGAAACGTCACCCAGCAATCGGCTCCTGCACGGCGGACACAGCCACCACTTGGCAGGATCGCCCGAACCAATGGATGGATGTCGAGCGAAGCTCTGACGACAGCGTCCACACTTCGTTACTGGATCGGCGTCTTCGTTCGCTTCCGTGTGCACGTCAAGTAACTCTGGCTCGACGACGACAAGAGGCCGATCAATGGGAAGAGCAGGCATGGCGCTCCTTCAGCTAATGCTCAGAAGACGGCGTCAAGCCTGTACGGGGCGACAACCAGATCCGGTCGTCCTGCCCAAACAAGGCGTCACTCCCAAGAAGGGATACCTGAGCTTATACCAACGCCCCCGTATAGCGGAGCAGCGTTCATAGGTCATGTGCCGTCGCCAGAGAGTGGAAAGAGATTCACGCAGCCAGCAGCGCAGGAGCAAGCTGGCGGTACTCATCAAGGGGAAACGACCCTTGTGAGGCAGAGATCACCTGGATGCAAACATGGTCAGCCCCCGCCTCGTAGTGCTCGCGCACCTTGGCGACGGCAGTGTCGAGGTCTCCCCAGCACGCGACCGCATCGACTAGGCGGTCACTTCCTCGCCCTGCTAGGTCATCGTCTCCAAAGCCGAGTGAGCGCAGGTTGTTGGTGTAGTTCGGAAGAGCGAGATAAGTCCCCATGAATGTCCGAGCCAGTTCGCGTGCCTTGGTGGGATCCCTCTCCAGCACCACCGTCACCTCTGGGGCCAGAAGCGCACCGGACCCGAGAATCTCTCGTGCCCGTGCCGTGTGCTCGGCGGGCACGAAGTACGGATGTGCACCGGCGGATCGCTCGCCTGTCAGCTCGAGCATGCGAGGCCCAAGGGCAGCAAGCACCCGGCGGTCTTTGGTCACCGCGGGACTGGCCGCGTCAAGGGCGTCGAGGTAGCTGACCATGTGGCCATAGGGGTGGGTGTAGTTCTTGACCAGGCGCGCATGGCCCACTCCGAGGCCCAGGAGGAAGCGCTCGGGGTAGCGATCGTCGAGGTCGGCCACGGCCTTTGAAAGCTCTTCGGGGGAGGTCAACCAGATGCTGACGATGCCGCTAGCCACCGTTACGTGGGTAGTCGCGGCGAGCAGGCGTCCGAAAGAGCTGGACAAACCCGGCTGGAAGCCACCCGAGGACCACAACGCCGAGTAGCCGAGGGCCTCCATTTCCGCTGCGGCGTCCACGGAGGTGTCCTCCGCCTGCCAGGGTCCGCTCCACCAGATACCCAACTTGCCGAGTTCCATGTACCCAAGTTAGTGGCCAACTTGATGGCCGTTCTGGCTGACAGCGTTGCGCACCGGCGACAAGCCGGATGGCCCAGGCGCTGCCGGTGTGTGCGCGGTGACTACGACACCCGTTCTGGGACTGAGCTACTGAGCGGCCGTGATGAGGACTGTCAGCGGGCGGGGCTTGGGCAAGGGCACCGTTTCGGACCACTCAACCTGCGTCGTGTACTTGCCTGGCGGGAGTGATGGTGGACCAGACGTGGAGCAGTTCGGTAACGGAATAATCGACTGTCCACCTGGGGAGATACAGCCCGAGTACGTCGTGACCATTGGAATGGAGAAACGACTCGTGCCGCGCCGGACCATGAAGGGCCCACTCATGCAGTCAGACGTAAAGCCGAAGTCTTGGCGCGCGCTGGAACCCACGAGGTCGACCAGAAACGCCGGTCGACACACCCGCGTCAGGTTGATCGCGCTACCTGGGTTGTTGACCACGAGGGTCGCCTTCAAGGACTGACCGGCCACTACACGCGTCTTGCTGAGTTCGAGGTGGTCCGTGATTCGGCCCGTGCCAGACCCACCGCAACTGGCAAATGCGATGAGCAAGACTCCCACGGCAGTCGCAGCACACACCTTGCCCGCCACCTGCCCAGTCAATCACGAGATGGCCCGGCAGGTGCCGTCAGTCCTACAGCGCAGACCAAGGTGCACCACTGTCCGGTGAGTTCAGCCCGAGCGGCCGTCGCCCCCTCTCACTCACGAAGCCGGTAAGACTGTAGGCCGCAATGGGCAATGTCGTAGTCGGACTCTCGATGTCACTGGATGGCTTTGTTGCCGGCCCAAACGACGGTCCCGACAACCCCCTCGGCGACGGTGGAGACAGGCTCTTCGACTGGTGCTCCGCCGGCCCCGAGCGTGTCGGTCCAGACGACCGCTTCAAGCCACCCGCGCGCAGCCGCCCCGTCGTGGAGGAAATGTTCGAGTGCGGGGCGATCATCACGGGAAGGCGTACTTTCGACATCGCCAACGGCTGGGGTGGCCACCATCCCGTTGGCGCCCCCTTCTTCCTTCTCACCCACGAGGCGCCCGATCAACACGTCGGCCCGGGCACCGGCGGCACCGTCGTCACCGATGGCATCGAGAGCGCTCTCGAACAGGCCCGTCGCGTCGCTGGCGAGCGGGATATTTCCGTCGGTGCCGCCAACGTGGCTCAGCAATACCTCAAGGCCGGCCTTCTCGACGAGATTCACCTGAACCTCGTCCCCATTGTTCTTGGCGGTGGCATCCGTCTCTTCGACAACCTCGAAGATCGCCAGTTCGACCTCGAATGCACCCGCGTGGTCGAATCCGACGGTGTTATCCACCTTCGCTACCGCGTCGTGCATCAGGGAGGGATCTGAGGCGGCGCCAGCCACGACCGAGCTGCAATACACCCGAGATTGTCAGGAGGGGTGTGGGGCCGTACCGTCTTCCCGACGACCGGGAGGGACCAATGATCAAACCAGTAATCGACAAGTGGCACACCTTCTTGCGGGGTCAGTTACCGGGTGGGCTCGACGAGCTGCTCGACGATGACGTCGTCTTCTACTCACCGGTTGTATTCACGCCTCAGGAGGGCAAGGCGATCACCACCCTCTACCTACAAGCGGCAGTCGCGACCCTTCCGGGCGACCAAGCGGCATCGACCTCAGCAAGCGGCGAAACTCCGACCGGAAGCTTCCATTACACGAAAGAGGTGCTGGGCGAAAACACAGCTGTACTTGAGTTCGAGACCACGATGCAGGGCAAGCACGTCAACGGTGTCGACATCATCCGCTGTAATGAGGAGGGACGCATCGTCGAGTTCCGTGTGATGATTCGGCCCCTTCAGGCGGTGAACCTCGTGCATCAGCAGATGGCGGCAATGCTCGAACGGATGAAACCAGCCGGCTGACAACTGCGGATTACTCACGCTTGACCTGCGCGCTGATGCCGGACCCAGGGAGAGACTGGAAGATGCTCCCGGCTGGCCGTCCCATCCGACGCTCCTATGTTTGTCAAGTGGGGTAACGGACCCAGAAGGGGCGCCCGAGTAGGAATGGTTCGGCGATTACCCTACGAAGGCATGGGGTGCTTGATCGCGGTCCTGCTGTTGGCGGCGCTCGTCTTCTTCGGCGTTGGTTTCGTGGCCCATGTCTTGTGGATCTTCGCTGCGATCTTCTTCGCTTTTTGGCTGGCGGGCTATGGCTTTGCGAAAGGCAGGCGACGGGCCGAACGACACAGGTACCGGTGAGAAGCGGGCGCTCGGCCCGCAGGTCCCGCTGGTCCAACCTGAGTGGATTCTTGCTCTGCTATTCGGCTACTCGGTCGAAGCCATCGAACGCTTCGAGACCCGCCTCCCTGCTCTGGGGAGAGGGTCCCACGTACCGGTAGTTGACGGGTCGATCACAGTGGCCACACGTGGGGAACTCAGCCCCGACGTGGCGCACGTGAACAATCCATTGTGATCCGCAGTGCGACGCGTACCTGCCGATCTGCGTGCATCTGTCGCCGGTCTTCAGTATTTTGGCTCCTCTCCGCTCTGTGGAGTTTCGCACTCCTGAGCGGCTATCCCTCCGCTGATCGTGCGCTCGATCGGCCTGGTCGGCCTCGCCGGCCGGCGTCGGCTTCGACTGCCTCCAGGGTCAGGTCGTGCAGTTCGGC
>Ga0181527_1005860_pt1 | contig 10039 bp, 5 predicted proteins | sample PEATcosm2014_Bin_30_FD_119762 | JGI IMG/M metagenome (GOLD analysis project Ga0181527, IMG submission 119762) | Peatland microbial communities from MTU Mesocosm Facility, Houghton, MI, USA - PEATcosm2014_Bin06_60_metaG | ecosystem: Environmental > Terrestrial > Soil > Wetlands > Peat | place...
GAGGTCCCCGGGGTCAACCGCGTGGTCTATGACGTCAGCTCGAAACCGCCCGCCACGATCGAGTGGGAGTGAAGGAGAGACTTGGGATTGGGGATTGGAGATCACCGAAAAGCCCCGCGACTGCGTCGCGGGGTTGCGCGGGTGCCAACAAAGGCTCTAGTCCCAGCGGCGGACCAGGCTCGCGCCCGGTGCCCGTCCGCCCGCTAAACGAATCCCAAATCTCCAGATCCCTGAATCCCCAAATCACTTGGGTATCGCACGCATGTTCGTGGTCTTCGGCAAGCGCATCGACCGGATTGCATTGGCCGCCTGCCTGCTGGCGGCGGTGATCGCGGCAACGTATCTCCGCCTGCCGCAGTTGGCGGCCCGAGCGATGCACGCCGACGAGGCCAACCAGGCCCGCAAGGCCGCTACCCTCTACGAAACCGGCGTCTACGAGTACGACGTCGGCGACCACCACGGCCCGAGCCTCTACTGGCTGACCCTGCCGTCCTTGTGGCTCCGCGGGGTGAAGGATTTCGCCCATAGCGACGCGGTGGCCTACCGGCTCGTGCCGGTCGTCTTCGGGTTGGCGATGGTGCTCTTGGTTATTCTCTTGGCCGACGGGCTGGGCGCCCCTGCCACCGGGACGGCCGCCCTGCTGACGGCCCTTTCGCCGACGCTGGTCTTCTACTCGCGATACTACATCCAGGAGACGCTGCTGGTGGCCATGACGCTGGCGGCGATCGGTTGCTCCTGGCGGTACGTCCGCTCGGGGCGGATCGGCTGGGCCATCGCGGCCGGGGCCGCCTGCGGCCTGATGTATGCCACGAAAGAAACTTGGGTCCTGTCCGCCGCGGCCATGGCGGCCGCCCTTGCCTTGACGCTGACCTGGGGCCGGCTCCGCGACGGGGCCATGCCCGGCCTGCGCAGCCGGCTCCGCGTGGGCCCGCTCCTGGCCGCCCTGGCCGCCGCGTGCCTGGTGGCCGGGGCCTTCTACTCCGGCTTCGGCCGCGACTGGCACGGCCCCTGGGACTCGATCAAGGCCTACGCCAACTACTGGCGCCGCGGCACCCAGAGCGGCCTGCACGTAGAGCCGTGGTCCTACTACTTCAAGCTGCTGCTGGCCTGGCGGCCGCTGCGACACCTTTACGCCCCGGAAGCCGCGATCCTCGTGCTGGCCGCGCTGGGGGGCGTTTTCTCGCTTTCCCTGCGGGGCGGCGTGAGCCAGGCGCGGGAGACAGACGTGGCGCCGGTCCCTGGCTCCGCCGCCGCTCCGCCGGCCTTGCCCTCGCTCGGACTGCTGCGCTTTCTGGTCTTCTACAGCGTCATTCTTGCGGCCCTCTACGCGGCCATCCCTTACAAGACGCCCTGGTGTGCGCTGGGCTTCCTGGACGGCCTGCTGCTGGTGGCCGCCGCCGCCCCCTGGATGCTTAACGTATCCGGCACACTCCGTGTGCCGCTGCGAATCGGCACACGGAGTGTGCCGGATACGTTGGGCAGCGGCACACGGAGTGTGCCGGGTACGATCTTTGCCTCCCTCATGCTCCTGGCCGCATTATCCCATCTGGCGTGGCAGTCTTACCTGCTCAACTATCGCATCCCCATCGACCAGCGGCATCCTTACGGCCATTCCTACACGTCGCCCGACGTATTGAAGCTCGCCGAGCGGCTGGAGGCGTTGGCCCGCGTATCGCCCGCCGGGCACGACATGATCCTGCACGTCGTGGTCCCGGAGGGCTATTGGCCGCTGCCGTGGTACCTGCGGCGATTCAACGCGGACCACGTCGGCTACTGGCTGGACGCGGCCGAGTGGCGGAAAGATGCCGCCGCCGCGGGCTCCCCGCCGCCGGCAGTAATCCTGCTCTCGCCCGACGTGCAGGAAGACATCGACGCCGGGCTCCGCGGCCCGTACAACAAGCAGATGCTCTTCGGCCTGCGGCCGCCGGGGGTGTTCTTGTTGGTCTACGTTCGCGAAGACCTCTGGCAGGCCTTTTTGGCCGCCGCCCCGTGATTGGCGGGTGCCATGCCCACGCTTGCGTGGGCATGTCGGAAAAGGCGGGTGCCATGCCCACGCTTACGTGGGCATGTCGGAAAACCTCGGAAAACGCCCACATGCCCACGTAAGCGCGGGCATGGCACCCACGATTCGCTACCCTTCCGCAACAGAAACGAATTAGGGCCCCCGGCTGCTGACCAATCCCCAATCCCCAATCCCCAATCCCTAATCCCTTGCCGCAGGGCGGAGGGCCAAGTAGACCTTCCGCACCGCGCGGATGATGTCCTTCAGGTCCTCGTCGCGGAAGGTGGGATCGAGCATCACGCCGGCATGGCGGGCGAGGATGTCGAGCGTCCGCGGGCAGCACTCGCGGCCGTAGCGGATGGCCTTGCCCTCGGGAGTTTGGAAGGAAGGCCAAGCGGGGTGGACCGTGGCCTTCTTCTCGATCCGCGGGTCGACGGGGAGAATGACCGACCCGCCGGGGGGCGCGGCCGAGATCCCTTCGGCCCCCAGGGCGGCGATGAACCGGTCGCGGCGCGGGCGGCTACCCAGGTCCAGAAAGACCCCCACGCCCAACTCGCCGTCGGGGTCCGGCACTTTTCGCAGCTTCAGCCCGGGCAGGTCGGCGATGCCCTCCCGCACTGTCCGGGCGGCCCGGCGGAGGGCCGCGCAAATGGTATCGAGCTTCTTGAGCTGCCCGCACAGGACCGCCCCGGTGAACTCGCTCATGCGGAGGTTGCCGGCGGCGAAGGCGGCCAGCAGGCCGCCGCCCAGGGCCTCCGTGTAGGGCGAGCGGAGCATGCCGCAGTCGTGGAAGCGGAAACCCTGCTCGAAGAGCCGCGCATCGTTGGTGACCATCGCCCCGCCCTCGCCCGCGGTGATGGTCTTGCTCTGCTGGAAGCTGTAGATGCCGATGTCGCCCAGCGTGCCGACCGGGCGGCCCCAGTAGCGGCCGCCCACGCACTGCGCACAGTCTTCCAGCACGCGGAGCTTGTGGGCCCCGGCGACGTGCAGGATCCCATCCATATCGCAGGGGCAGCCCTGCAAGTGGACCGGCATGAGGACTTTGGTCCGCGGCGTGATCTTCCCGGCGACGTCCCACGGATCGATGGTGAACGATTCGTCGATCTCGGCGAACACCGGCAGGGCGCCGGACAGGACGACGGCGTCGTAGCAGGCGTACCAGGTCCAGGCGGGCAGGATCACTTCGTCGCCCGGCCCGACGCCCAGGGCGGCCATGGCGGTCACTAGCGCCGTAGTTCCCGAGGTCACGCCCAGGGCATACTTTACGCCCAGCCAGGCCGCGTAGGATTTCTCGAACGCGAGGACCTTTGATCCTCGCCCGGCCGACCAGCGGAACGGATTCCGCATGTTCAAGACATCAAGCAGCTCCTGCTTCTCGACGTCGTCATAGAATTGCGGCCCGAAGTTCCGCACGTGGAGAAAGGTCTTCCGCACGGGCGGGCCGCCGTCCAAGGCGAGTTTTTCGCTTGCGGCGGGGCTCCCCGGCGTCGCTGCCGCCCCCAGCAGAATCGAGGCGGCGCCGGCGGCGCCCACGGACCCCAGGAACTCGCGACGGCTGCTCATAATCTGCGATTTCAGATTTCAGATTTCAGACCGGTCGTCAGATTAGCAGACTGCAAATCTGAAATCACAAGTCTGAAATCACAAATCCCTCCGCCTGCCCTCCGCCTTCCGTCCTCCCCTATCCCTTCCAGGGCCGGTTGCGGGTGGCGAAGTTGTGCAGGCTCTCGATGGCCAGCTTCACGTCCGTCTCGACCTGGAAATCGAACATCCCGGCGATGATGAAATCGGCCCCGTGGCGATAGGCGTAGGAGAAGGCCATCCGCGGGTGGATCGCCCCGGCCGCCATCACCTTGAACGCCACCCAGGGCCGCTCGACGGTCTCCATGAAGGCCGCCGTCTCCTCGGGATTGTTGCACCACATGTTGTCGTGGTTCGTGTCGTGGTCGGCAGAGTCGTTCTTCATCCAGTCGTATTCCTGCCGCCGTTGGCCGGGCGTGGCCGACCAGTAGCGGTCCATGTGGAAGGTCTTGACGTAGAAATCGGGGTTGACCTTGTGCTGCTCGCAGGCGCGGGGCATGTTCAGCGAGTGGCCGCCGACGCCAGCGGGCACGCCCTGCGCCTTGATCAGGTCGACCATCTGCGCGATCGCCTCGATCTTGCCGCCGCTCATCATGTGCTTGTCCGTCGTCCCGCCGTGCGAATACAGCAGCGTGGCCCCCAGGTCGACCTGCCGCTTGACCGTGTCGGCCATCTGGGCCTTGTCCTCGACGAGCCCGATGCAGATCATGGTTTGAATCTTCGTTTGGCGGTGCCGGTTGTACTTGGTCACCGGCTCCCAGCAGGCGGGGTCCAGTTGGATCGTGTTGATGCCGCACGCCTGGGCAATCTCCAGGGTCTCGAAGACCTTGGCCTCCGTGTTGTAGGAGGTGAACAGCTTGGAGGCGTACATCAAGTCGCGGCTATGGGCCCAACCGCCGATCAGGTTGCCGCCGATCAAGAACCGGCTGAGGGACACCTTGCCGATCTTGCCGCACGGCAAGCTGCCGGGCGGGATGTCGGTCTTGGGCTTTTCGGCCTTGCCCGCAGCCGTCTGGGCCGCCCCATCCTGCACGGCGGCCCGCAGGATGTTCTCCTCGATGCTGCCGTAGGCCGCGCCGATGCCGGCCGCTCCCAGCACGCCCCTGGCCAGGAAACACCGGCGGTCAGTTCTGTCTGCCATGGTAGGTTGCCTTTTCACATGAAATTGCGAGGAATTTACACCGCCCGTCCGGGTTGCGGACACCGGATGCAGTCTTTGTTGTACCGCGCGCAACGGGAAAGTCAACTTGCCGCACACGCCACACTCGACATGCGGCGGCGTGCTGGTAAGATGTTCCTACCCACCCCCAGGAGCCCTGCCGTGACTGCTTTCGTGAGATTGCTGTTCTCGGTCGTTGCCTTGGCATTCTGCGTCCAGCTCGCCCGGGCACTCGAGCCGGCGGACCTCCCGCTGGATGCCAGCCGGGACGCCGTCATGGCCGCGCCCGCCGAAGTCGCCGAGATGGCGGCCTGGGCCGCGCGGACCTTCACCGGCAAAGCAGTGGCGGAGTCGCCGCGCGAGGCGGCCGGCAAAGCCCCGTCGCTGTTGACGGCGGCGGGCGTGCCCTTCTCCTTCATCTATGGCGGCAAGCCCGCGGCCGAGCTGCTGAAGGATTGGCCGCGGACCGCGGAAACGCGGGAATTGCCCGACCGCATTTGCCACTGCGTGGCCTGGACCGATCCGCACTCGGGGCTGCGGGTGGCCGCCGAGGCCGTGGCCTACAAGCGCTATGCGGCGGTCGATTGGCTGCTGCATTTCGAGAATACGGGCAAGCAGGACACGCCGATCCTGGAGGACATCCAGGCGGTGGATGTGCCGCTGGCGACGGCGGCAGCGGGGCGCCCGGGCGTGCTGCACCACCTGGCGGGCGACGATTGCAGCCCGCGCTCCTTCCTGCCGCTGGACAGCCCGCTGCCGGCCGGCGGCAAGATCCGGTTGGCCCCCGTCGGCGGCCGCTCCTCCAACGGCACGTTCCCGTTCTTCAATTTCGAGTACGCCGGGCGCGGGCTGTTTGTGGCCGTGGGTTGGACGGGGCAATGGGCGGCCGCGCTGGAGCGTGCCGCGGCCGGGCCGACCCGGCTCCGCGCCGGCATGGAGCGGACCCACCTGCTCCTGCACCCCGGCGAAATCATCCGCAGCCCGCGGATCCTGTTGATGGCCTGGCAGGGCGATCGCACGGCCGCGCACAACCGCTTCCGCCGGCTGGTGCTGTTCCATTACACGCCGAAGGAGGGGCCGCGGCCGCTGGCCGTGCCCGTCTTCTGGCAGTGCTACGACCGTTACCACGGCCACGCCACCTGGCCCACCGAGGCCGGGCAGATCCACGCCGCGGACATGGCCCACCGCACGGGTTGCGATTTCCTCTGGCTCGACGCCGCCTGGTTCCCCGGCGACTTCCCCAACGGCGTGGGCAACTGGTTCTGCAAGCCGCAGGCCTTCCCGCGCGGGCTCAAGCCGGTCAGCGACGCCTGCCACAAGGCGGGCATGAAGTTCGTCGTCTGGTTCGAGCCGGAGCGGGTCGCGGCGGGCAGCCAAATCGCCCGCGAACACCCGGAGTTCGTCTTCGGCGGCGGTGGCGGCGGGCTGTTCCGCCTGGACGACCCGGCCGCGCGCCGCTGGCTGACCGATCTCCTGCTCCGCCGCATCGAGGAATACGGCATGGACTGGTACCGCAACGACTTCAATATCGATCCGCTGCCATTTTGGCGGGGCAACGATGCCCCCGACCGCCAAGGCATGACCGAGATCCGCTACGTCCAGGGGCACTACGCCGTGTGGGACGAGCTCCGCGCCCGCCGGCCCGGTCTGTTCATCGACAACTGCGCCAGCGGCGGGCGGCGGATCGACCTGGAAACCATCGCACGCTCGATCACGCTCTGGCGGAGCGATACCGGGTGCGAGGCCGGCCACGGCGACTGGCACCAGGCCCAGGCCCTGGGCATGAACTACTATCTGCCCCTGCACCAGACCTGCGCCTGGACCCCCGACGCCTACGAGATCCGCAGCGCCTCGGGCGCCGGCGGGATCGTGCAATTCGATTTCCTGGGCAGCGACTTCTCGCCCCAGGCCGCGCGGCACGCCGTCGCCGAGCTCCGCGAGAACCAGAAGTATTTCTACGGCGACTTCTACCCGCTCACCCCCGCCTCGACCGAGCCCGAAGGGTTCCTCGCCTACCAGGTGCACCGGCCCGATCTGGCCGCGGGGCTCGTGCTGGCCTTCCGCCGGGCCGCCTGCAAAACGGCGGAAATCACGGTCATGCCCGGCGGGCTCAGCCCCGACGCCCAGTACGAAATCGACTTCGTCGACGAGGCCCGCCAGACGACCACCAAGCAACTGCCCGGACGGCTGCTGGCCGCGGGCCTTTCGCTGGCAATCCCGCAGCCGCGGTCCAGCCTGCTGGTCCGCTACCGCCAAGTGGGCCCGGCCACGGGCAAGTGACGGCCGCGCTCAGGCCGCCCGCGGCAACGGTCCGCTGGGGCCTGCATCGCCACGGGGCGGGGCAGCGGGGGCTTTCGCCCAGGCGAGAATGCCCGCCCTGCGACGGCCAATGGGCGTCCAGAGCAGGAGCGTCAGCAGGAGACCGACCGGCCCCAACAGGGCGCCGAGCGTCATGGCATCGCCGCCCCGACCACCCAGGTATCCCAATCCGCCGGCCAGCCCGGCACTCAGCAGCCAAACGATCGCGACCACAACATAGATGTCCATCTCAGAAGCCCCTCACTCAATCCGTGCCCCAGACAAGGCGGCGGGCCAAACCCGGTAAGCCGATTGCATCGTCGAAGCGTCGCCGCCACCGTCTCTTTTCCGCAACTTCACCCGACAACCAGAGCTAGCCGAATCACGCTTCTTTCTCGATCATAACCGATTGCTGCAAGTCACGCTACAACCTTTGCGGGGCACGCCTGTCCATAGCACCGAGGGGCCTCTGCGGGGGCCAGGTGTCAGGTGTCAGGGGCCAGTTGTCAGTTGTCAGTTGTCAGTTGTCAGTTGTCAGTTGTCCCCGTCACTCGCCGCACGGGCCCCTGCCCAAAGGCACCTTCGGCCGCGCCTCGATCCCCTATTTATACAGTGCGACCTGAACGACGGCGGACAGGCACGGCCCGACGCCCCAGGCGATTGAAAATCGACCCTGGCGGCGGGTGCACGCCAGCCCTCGCGCTCACTCCCCGACCCCCGCCCCTGGACCCCGTCACCTGACCCCTGACACTTGTCACCTGACACCTCGACGCCGCCCCCACCTAAGGTGGTCCGACGAGCATGGCATCCGGCCCAACGGGGTGGAATCCGTGGCTCCACACCCGCAAACACCCCTCCGTTGTGGGGTTGGCCGCGCCCGTTTCGCCAAAATTCCGCTCCAAGTCCTTGACAGAAATTGAGGAATAAACAAAATGGAACCTTGTAGGCGGTAGCATCGCTAGCCGGAAGGGTCGGAGCATTCGCCATTACCGTTTTCTTCGAGCCTTCCAGTTGAAAAAAACCATGAGCCGCGGGCGTCTGCGCGCGGCGAGCGGCTGAAATGTGTGTTCCGTGGGAAAAAAACTCCATCTCCCCCGGTGGGAGAGCGGGAGTCGGTTACGCCTCGATTGAGATCTCTATTGCTGACAGAAACCAGGAGGTGGGACGTGGTTAGTCGCATTGCTCGCACTTCGATCGTGTTCTCGGCCGTGCTCATCGGTTTTGCCGCGCTCATGGGCCCGGCACACGCCCAGACCCTGTTCACTTGGACGAACGACGGCACGGTCCCGTCGAACCCGTTCCTCTGGGACACCGGGACGCTGAACTGGAACACAAACGGCGCCACGTGGGTCAACGACTACAGTCCCACCGGCAGCGTAGCCGTGTTCACGTCCGCCCCCAGCACGGTCGGCGCCATCACCGTCTCCGCCGGCATCCAGGCCAACGGGCTTATCTTTCAGCCCGGGGCAGCCAACACGTTCACTTCCGGCGACATCACGCTCGGCACCGGCGGCATCCAGGCCGCCGAGAACGTGACGATCGGCAGCCAAATCTACATGGGCATCGACCAGAATTGGAACGTCGCTCAGAACAAGACCCTGACCATCGGCGGCAACATCAGCGACAACACCAACGGCTACGGCCTGACCAAGAGCGGCTTGGGCACGGTCGTGCTGATGGGGGCGAACGTCTACGGCGGTCCGACGAATGTCTTGGCCGGAACGCTGAAGATCGGCGGCACCGGCACCCCCGGCCTGAACGAAGGCCTGGTCGCCCAGGGCACGATCACCTACAACGGCGACGGCAGCGTCAGCGGCGTCAACGGCGGCAACGGCAACGACTCGAACGATCCCGTCCCCACGGGGCCGACCGTGCCGGTCGCCCGCTGGGGCGCCCTGACTAGCGCCTGGGACAACAACCATCAGATCGGCGGGGTGTGGGTCCAAAATGCCGACGTGAACGTTTGGAACGGCCGGTTTGGGCCGCTTTGGGGCAACAACACCACCTGGGGCTATACGGGCTATATCGTCAACACCAGCAACCACGCCATCACCTACGAATTCGGCAAGAATTTCGACGACTACGGCTACCTCGCGATCGACGGCACCGTGCTCATCAACGACGGGAACTGGAATAATAACTCCACCAGCAGCATGACCCTGACCTCGGGCATCCACACGATCGATGTGCGGTTCGGCCAGGGGGGCGGCGGCGTCGGGCCAAATAGCGGTGCCTACAATAACTTTGGCATCGCCTACAACACCGTCGGCAATACCGGAAACAACGGCACGTGGAACCAGATGGGCGCCAGCGATGCCAACACCTTGTTCTATACCGCCAACGCGCCTGTCGTCACGGGTTCGCCGCTCCCGGCCAATTCCCCCATCACCGTCGCCTCCGGCGCCACGCTGGACTTTTGGGGCGCCGCGCAGACGGTCAACACCACGCTGGCCTCCAGCGGCTCGGTGTTTGCCGGCAACTCGCTGACCATCAACGGCGGGGCCACGGCCACCTTCACCTCCCCCGGCAGCCTGTCCGCCTACTCGCTGACGGTCAACGGCACGGCCAGTTTCGGCCCGGGCACCACCGCGGCGCTCACTTCGCTGACGGTCTCCAACGCCAATGGCCTGGTCACGCTCGATCCGGCCAGCAGCGGCAGCATCACCAACCTCAGCTACAACTCCAACCAGGCGCTCACCATCCCGGCGTCGTATTCGGCCGGCAGCGGTTCCGCCACGGTGGCCGCCGGCACGGTGACCTTCAACAATCCCAACGACATGGGCACGCTGACCGTGTCCGGCGGCAACGTGGCCCTGAACGCCAACCAAAACGTCAACACGGTGAATGTCTCGGGCTCGGCCCTCCTGACCTACCCCGCCGGGAGCACGAACACCTTCAGCACGCTGAATTACAGCAGCAGCAACCCGATCGACTTCCTCCCCACGCAGAACGTCGGCGGCACCGCCGCCACGGTCGCTAACACGACGGTGACCTTCGAC
>Ga0181527_1005867_pt1 | contig 10034 bp, 9 predicted proteins | sample PEATcosm2014_Bin_30_FD_119762 | JGI IMG/M metagenome (GOLD analysis project Ga0181527, IMG submission 119762) | Peatland microbial communities from MTU Mesocosm Facility, Houghton, MI, USA - PEATcosm2014_Bin06_60_metaG | ecosystem: Environmental > Terrestrial > Soil > Wetlands > Peat | place...
GGGCGGATCGAAGGGATGATTTTCCTGGCTAGCTGCATCTGCGACTTGAATCTTGAGGCGGTGGAGTGGACCAGGAATTGGATCCGAGAAGTGGGCGACGCAAAAGTCTGAGAACTCTCAAATTTACTTTCCCAAGAATCCCCTGTAGAATCTGGACTTTATGGCACTACTCCGGGAAGGCCGGGTGGCGATGGGGGCCGTTGCGCACGACGGCTCGAGGTTTCCGGCACACCGCGATTAACCCTGCTTTCACACCACGGTTGGACACTTGTAGGGGCTGTGGGAAATATTTCAAGGAGGTCACTTATGGCGTTGCATATTGTCGAGAAAGATCTCAGCGGGGTTACGGTGCTGATGTTAGTGGGGCGCCTGGCACTAGGCGAAGAGAGCAATCAACTCCGCGCCAAGATCAAAGAAGCCCTAGCCCAGGGAAGGAAGCGCCTGGTGCTGGATCTTGGGAATGTCAACTACATTGATAGCGCCGGCCTGGGCACGCTTGTCGCCGGCTACACTTCCTCACAGAGCCAGGGAGCCGGAATGAAGCTGGCGAACCTCACGAAACGGTTTCGTGAGCAATTAAGTATCACTAAACTTGTTACAGTGTTCGAGGTGTTCGGCAGCGTCGAAGAGGCGATAAGATCCTTCGATGCCTGATGAGCAGTCCTCCGTCGTCCGTTGCAGCGAGATATGCGCGGATGGCATCGTCTTCGACAACTGACAACGGACCACTGACCACCTGGTTCTGCGGACTGCCCTTTACAGACCGGCCGGGTTATCCAGCCAGTAGATGGCGAGTCCCGAGAGCAGCTTGGGGTAAAAGTCGGTGGACTTCTGCGGAAGCGTCAGTCCGGCCAGAGCGTTGTCACGCACAGCCTCCACGGGAGTAGGGTTCAGCAAGAGGCAGAGTTGCGCTTTGCCCTTAGCCACTTCCCCAGCCGCAGCGGGAAATTCCCGATGATAGGTCAGGTTTTTTTCCTCGCGCACCGCCTGGCGGTCGATGCCAAGGATCTGTTCGAGGACCAGCCGGTGCAGCAGGGTGACGTCGAGCCGGCGGAGGGTTGGGGGGAGGTCGTTCAGAGCGCGATCCAGGTCAAAGTCGCTGCGCAGGCGGAGAAGCGCCAAATTCCCTGGTCCGGCGTACGCGCCGAACGCCGGCCCTTCACGCCCCGCCTGCGCCAGGCTTGCAAGGAAGCGGTTCGCCCAGTCGTGGTCGTCGTCCTGAGCCGGGAAATCTTCCGCGTCGAAGATCGACCCGGCCTGAGCCAAGAACTCGGCCCAATCGAAAGCCGGCAGGCCGTGAACGAGGCGGTGAGTAGGCAGGATGGTGAGGCCGTCGGCCTCCATTCGGACGAAGGTCATCATCACGTATTCCGCCCGGTTATCGGAGATTCCCCGGACTCGGCAGTAATCCCGATAGGCGAGCGCCGTCTCGTAGCGGTGGTGGCCGTCGGCGATGACCAGCTTCTTGTCCGCCATCGCCGCCACCACTCGCTCGACTGCGCGCCGCTCAGTGATGCGCCAGACGGAATGCAGCGTCTTATACTCGTCGGTAGCTTGCTCCCACGGTTGCTCTCGCGCCTGCTCCGCCCACAGGGATTCAACTAGTCCGGTGGGGTCGCTGTAGAGCACAAAAATCTGCCCGAAATGGGCGCGGGTGATCTTTAGCAGCTCCAACCGGTCGGTTTTGGGCGCCGAGAGAGTCTCCTCATGCGGGTGGACGATCCTCTGTGAGTAATCCTCCAGCCGGCAAAGGGCGATAAAGCCGCGACGTACTTTCTTGTTTCCTGGTCGGCCCGGAACCTCATACTCCTGGTCGTATGGGTAGATCGCGGGTTCGGCCGCCGAAACCAGGACGCGATCTTCGATCCATTGGCGGTAATGCCGCGCAGCGCGGATGTAAACGTTGTCCTGGGAATTGTCATCAGCGTGCTGCTGGCCCCTTATCACGCGTACGAGGTTGAAGGGGCTGCAACGGTAGTAGCGCGATTGCATTTCCGGAGAGATTTTGTCGTAGGGCTGCGTCACGACATTGCAAAGCTCCTGAACCCGTGATGGATTGTAGTGAAGCGCGCGGAAGGGATGAATTTCAGCCATGAGCTGTCTCCGTGTTCTGTAAGATTGTGAAGTTATCACACTGGCGTTGAGCCGTCGAGAAATCTGTGCTCTGGCACATCGCTGAAGAGAATTATCCCAGTCGCATCCTGTGCTGACTCAGCAGGGTGTCAACGCAGGGATGACGCTTGGAGCATTTGGGACTAAACTAACGGGTTGCGCGCTTCTTGTCTTTACCGTGAGGGGTGCAACTCCAGGGCAGGCACTGGTTCTGACTCTAGGGGTGGAACCCAACAGAGAGGCCGAGACCATGGCGGAACTTCGACTCGACTCGGTCGCTCACCGATGGGTGGTGACTGGAAGAAGGCGGGTGATGGCGGATTTCAACGATGCGGAAGCCATTTGCCCCTTTTGTCCAGGAAATGAACACTTCACGCCCCGGCCGATTCAGGAGCTGAGAGACGCCGATGGCGCATGGAGCGCCAGAGTGTTTCATGATCGCGCTCCCATCTTTCTCGTCGAAGGGAAGGAGGACCGGCGGGCCGTGGGCATGTTCGACCGCATGAACACTGTTGGCGCGCATGAGATCGTGGTTGAGACTCCGCGACACGGAGTGACGCTGGCCCAACTTCCGCCCGATCAGATCTCAAAATGCATCGCCCTTTATCGGGATCGCATCCTGGACCTCAAACGAGACATCCGACTTCGCTACGTTTCTGTTTTCAAGGACCAGGGGCTTGCCGCCCGGAATGAACATGGTCATAGCCACTCTCAAGTGTTGGCCTCGCCGGTTCTGCCGCAATCCCTGGAAATTGAATTCCGTTGGAGCAAATTGCATTTCCTGAGGAGAGAACGGTGCCTTTTTTGTGACTGCATCCAACAGGAGATTCAGGAAGGGAAACGGCTCGTAGACCAGAATGCGGATTTTATCGCGGTCTGTCCCTTCGCTTCACGATCGCCGTACGAATTGTGGGTGTTGCCGATACAGCATTCCTCTTCCTTTGAAAAGGATTTGGCGGAGCCGGCCCGCGTGAAGTCACTTGCTTCCCTTTTGAAGCCCTGCCTTCAGAGGATCGAAAGGGTTTCTGTGATCTTGCATCTGGTAATCCTTACCGAGCCCAACCTGGAAGCGCACAAGCCGACCAAGGATTGGTGGAGCACGGTGCCAAACGACTACCACTGGCACATCGAACTCCACCCGGATGTGGAGGGCGAACGCCGATATTTGGGCAGTGAGGGATTCTATTTCAATCCGATTCCAGCCGAGGAAGCGGCGCTCGTGCTGCGGGCACTGGAGCCGGAGTCAGAGGCGGCTCCGCCAGCCTTGTGAACGGACGGAATGTTGATGACAACGTTTAGACGCACCCTGTCAGGAATCCAACTGGTCGTCTTCGACTTGGACGGCACGCTCGCAGACACCAAGAAGGACTTGGCCATGAGCGTTAATGCCATGCGGGAGTTTATGGGGTTGGGACCTCTATCTCTCGAAGCCGTCACGTCCTATGTGGGGCGCGGCGTGACCGTTTTGATCAAGCAGGCGCTGGGAGACGAAGCCCCCGACGGCGAGGTGGAGAAGGCGCTTGCATTCTTCCTGGATTATTATGCCCACCACTTGCTCGATAATACGATTGCGTACCCAGGGGTGCGTGAAGCTCTGGAGGACCTCGGGAATCGAAAGCTGGCCATCCTGACGAACAAGCCCACCCCCTTCAGCCGCGAAATAATTGCCGGGCTGGGACTCGGCCCGTACTTTTTTGAGATCTATGGCGGCGACAGCTTTCCTCTGAAGAAACCTCATCCGATGGGAATTAAGACCTTGATGAGCCGCGTAGCGATCCCCGCAGAAAAGACGCTCATGGTCGGAGATTCCGACACGGATGTGCTCACAGGCCGCAATGCGGGCGTCTGGACATGTGGCGTAACTTATGGGTTCGGACCGCAGGCGTTGAAAGAGGCCGGTCCAGACTTGCTCTTGGAGAACCTACGTGACCTGCCTCCGATCCTGGATGGTCGGGCTGGGGACTAGGGACTGGGGGCTGGGGAAGTACAGCAGGCAGTAAGCAGTAGGCGGTAAGGAGTAAGCAGCATGCGGTCGGCGCAAGGGAGAGGGATCCAACATCCAAAATCTGAAATCCAAAATCGTCCCAGCCCCTAGCCCCTACAGGAGGGCAGTTATTCCAACTCTTACGGGTCGCTTGGCATCCAAAAAACGGCAGACTGCGGAATGCAAAAACACAGGGTAAAAGGCATCACGAATGGAGCTGACAGCGGATGTTCGCTGTGGCGCGTGCCGCAGAGCCTTCTGCTCACGGCCTGCTGCCTTTTCCTTGCCGCCCTCTGCGGAGCGCAGCAGCAGCGGTCGCCAAGTTCGCCGGGAAACGTCCCACCGGCGCAGGCTCCAGAGAATGAGGCCAGTGAGCAAGGGCAAATGCCACTCCCCAACGACTGGGCCGCGGAACTTTTGGACGGCATTTTGAGCGCTCCGAACGCTGAGGCAGCGGACTCGCTCTTTCGCGCCGCCTTCGCAGCAGGGCGGGGCATCATCCCACAACTGGCCGAGGCCCTCAAGGATGACCGTACCGCCGAGTATGCGGCACAATCACTGGCATTTATAGGGGGCGATGATGCGTTGCAAATCCTCTGGAAACTTCAGGAGGACAAGCGCGATCTCAACTTGCGGCGCTTCTACTATGGCGCCCTGGCTGAGTACGGCGCCGACCAAGCCACTCAAACACTTCTTGAAGTCATCAATAAGTCGGATGCAGAGCCCGACCGGACGGTGACCGAGGCGGCGATTTTAGCCCTTACGGTTCGGACTGATTCTAAGTTCGCGGACTTGATTCGCCAGGCGGAGAAAAAGGTGAACGATGTGGTCATCCGCGACGACCTGGAAAACGCCCTCGACGTGATTCAAATTCGTTCCAAGTACTTGGCCACTCCGGAAGGCAAGAAAGCTGGTGGCTCGATCGATGCCGCCGTCCGCACTTATTTCATCCCGGCGCTTCAGCCCCCTCCTCCATCGCCGTTGGATGCCGAGCCTCATCGCGCAGCTCCCAAGCCGGAAGTCAAATTGGAGATCCAGAATCTCACCTTCTCGCCAGACCGGCTACGCGCGCTGGCTGCTGTAACCTTGGAAGACCCCTCTGCCGTCGCTAACTACGACTTGGTTCTGCAGAAACGCCTGGGGAATTGGGGAGTGGTGAGCGTCTGGCTGGGCGCTGAAACCGAGAAGCCACCGGCAACTCCGCCCAGCAAGCCGTCGGCCGAGGAGTGAACCTCCTCTGCCCTGCGGATTGCGGCAGTCATGACTTGGCCGTGGACATCAGAGAGGCTTTCCAAACGTAAATCTCAATCCCGTGGTAAGAATTCCATCCATGGTCTTCACTCCCGTGGGCGGATTGCTGAGGTATAGGTTCGCAAAGCTTATTTGCCAGCTGAGGACCTTGGTAAGCTGCGTGTTGATCCCCAAATTGAAGACGTAACGGAACTCTCCCCGGTTTGTCAGGTTGGGAAAGAGCTGCAAGCTTTCGCTCAGCGTCGTAATTTTGAGAAACTTGTGGGAGAAAGCCTCGCCGAGGAGAGCTTCACCCGAGGTGCGGTCCGTCCCACCGGTAAAGAACTCTTTGTCCAGCGCCCCGCCGGCAGAGAGGTCGAGTGTAGTGTTCTTACTTTTGATAGCATGGTAGCCAAGTCCGCCCCCGGGCACGACCCGCAGATTCAATTCCTGGAATTGATCGTGCAAAAGATCAAGCTGCCCAAAACCAAACCATTTGTTGCTGACGTTTAGATCGTAGCGAGTTCCGCCCCCAACAAGATTGGCGGTTGTGACGGATTTGCCCCTAACGCTGTTGTCGGAGTACAGTGAGAGGAAGTTGACACTTATCTTGTCTTTCTCCGTCGTTCGCACCGCCTTACCCGATAGATTAAAAGTGAAGGTTTCCGTATTTCCCCGCGCAATAGCCACGCCCGTGTCGACAACAGTTCCCCAGAAATCTGTGAGCTTCGGATGTCGCAACTTTTCGATTTGGGCCTCGTACGAACTCTGCTCCTCTTTGGAACGCACACTCTGAACGTCGTCTTTAGTTACACTGACTACCCCGGAATTTGCAGTCTGAACGTGAAACTTTCCGTCGATAGTTTTGACATTGCCCACCAGCACTTGGCCGTCTTTCCCCGTGATGTAAAGAGGCTGGTTGGAGGTTATTTCCTGAATCGCATCCCATTGAATCTTTACTCCGCCCGCGAACTCAGATTTCAGGGTAAGAGTCTTACCGTCCGAATTGACGATGCTGCCTGTCAGTCTGTCGCCATTCTTCAAAATGATTTGGTCAGCGAGAAGCTGCGGGCAGAGGAGCACCAAGACGACCACAACAAACAACATTGGCTTTTGCATCGTATTCCTCCCGGAAATCAGCGATATAGGTTTCTGTCAAAACCGAAGTTCATCTTGTGCCAGCTTACCATTGTCAGTTTTAGGAGTCATCCAACTGTTAAATATAGGCACGGCTTGCCCCTGCTAGTCGATCAGCTTCGCAGCATTTGCCTCCAGGCCTCCTTTCTCGCATAATCAAAGAACCTATGCGACACCTGATAGTGGGGACAGCAGGTCACATTGACCACGGCAAGTCAGCGTTAGTGCTGGCGTTGACCGGCATTGACCCCGACCGCCTGGAGGATGAGAAGAGGCGCGGAATAACGATTGACCTTGGCTTCGCCCACCTGGACCTCGGTGAAGGAATACGCGTTGGCTTCATCGACGTGCCGGGCCACGAGCGTTTCGTGAGAAACATGCTGGCGGGAGTGGGAGGGATCGATCTGGTCATACTTGTTGTGGCCGCCGACGAGTCCATAAAGCCCCAAACTCGCGAGCACTTTGACATTTGCAAACTGCTGGGGATTCGCAAGGGTCTGGTGGCCATCACCAAAGCCGACCTGGTAGACGCGGACATCATTGACCTGATCCGGCTGGAGATGCAGGAGTTTGTGCGTGGTTCTTTCCTTGAGGGGTCTCTGTTGCTCCCTGTGAGCGCCAAGACCGGCGAGGGTCTCGAAGCTCTGAAGGACGAACTGCGACGGCTCGCCTTGGCGGTCACTCCCAAACCTGAAGAGCTTCCCTTTCGGCTCCCCATCGACCGCGCTTTTGTGATGAAGGGGTTTGGCACAGTGGTAACCGGAACGCTTATCGCGGGAAGAATCGAGAAGGACTCGGAAGTGGAAATCTATCCCCTGGGCTGGCGGGTGCGCGTGCGCGGCATTGAGGTTCATAACGCTCCTGCCCGAACCGCCTTGGCAGGACAGCGGACGGCAGTGAACTTGCCCGGCCTTGAGGCCAAGGAAATTTCCCGCGGCATGGTCCTGGCGCCACCCGGACTCTTCGCGGCAACCGCGCGTTTGGATTGCAAGCTGAACCTGCTGCCCACCACCCGGCCTTTGAAAAACCGCGCCAGGGTCCATTTCCACTGCAATACATCCGAAACGATTGCCGAAGTGGTTTTATTAGAGAGGAAGGAGTTGGGGCCTGGAAGCAGTGCGTTCGCTCAACTCCGGCTTTCCCAACCCGGCGTGTTCATGCCGGGAGATCGCTTTATCATCCGCCAGTTCTCGCCCGTTACTACTATCGGAGGCGGATCAGTCCTTGATAACCAGCCTGCTCGGCACCGCTCTCAAGATTCGACTGTCGTGCCGTTTCTCGACATTTTGGAGAAGGGCGATTCGCAAGTCAGGCTTGAATGGCTCGTGCGACAAGCCGGCGAAGCCCCTCTCTCCGAACTGGCGGCGCGCACCGGCTGGCTTCCTGCCGAGGTTCTGCGCCTCGGCAGGGCGCTTGCCACCGCCAATCGGCTTTTGCTGCTGGGGCAGTCGCCGGAGCTGTTCGTGCACCTGGAGCATTTTCAGGAATTGGCGAGGAGAGTGATCGAACAGATCGAGAAATTCCATGCCGAGAACCCGCTGGTTGCGGGGCTGCCGAAGGAAGACTTGCGCTCCAGAATTGGCGCCCGAAGCTCGCCGCACACCGGGTTGCCTTCGAACCTGCTCTTCAACTCGCTCCTTCAAGCGCTGGCCGCGCAGGGGAGAATTGATGTGCAGGGCGAAACGGTACGGCTCGCCGGACGCAGCATTCAACTGACTCCTGAAGAACAGGCGGCCAAGGATCAGATCAGCGCGGCGTTTGAGAAGACGGGGCTGGCGGTCCCCAGCGCGCCCGAGGTCTTGGCCAAGCTGCGCATTGATCGCCCGCGGGCCGAAAGGCTGCTTCAAATCTTGCTGCGGGAAAACGTGCTTTTCAAAGTGACCGGGGATCTGATCTTTCACCGTTCGGCGTTGCAGCAATTGAAGGAGCTGCTAGCGCGGCGCAAAGCTCAAAGTAATCGCATCAACGTCGCGCTCTTTAAGGAAATCACGGGACTGAGCAGGAAGTACGCAATTCCTTTGCTCGAGTACCTTGACAGGGAACGAGTGACGAGGCGGGAAGGCGACGAGCGGATCATCCTTTAGCAGAATCCTGAAGGAAGCCGCGATTCTGACAACTACCTACTGACTTCTGCTTTTTTCAAGAGCGGCTTAAGGATTTCGTAAACCAGCGCCACGGGCAAGCCCACAACGTTCGCGTAGCAACCCGAGATGCGGGTGACGAATTTGGATGCGAGCCCTTGAACCGCATATGCGCCCGCCTTGTCCAAAGGCTCACCGCTCTCCACGTAGCTGCGAATTTCTTCCTCATCCAGCTCCCGGAAGGTAACCAGAGTTGTCTCGTGCTTCAAGGCTTCAATCTCGTCTGGGGCCCGTACCAGGCAAATGCCGGTGTGCACCTGGTGGGTTCGACCGGATAGAAGGCGGAGCATGCGCGCGGCGTCAGACGGGTCTGAGGGCTTTCCCAGCGTCTCCCCGTCGATGACCACCACCGTATCCGCGCCTAAGACCAAGCTGCCTGGAGGAGAGGATGCGGCGACGTGCATGGCCTTCTCACGCGCCACGCGGCGCGCAAATTCCTCGGGCCGTTCACCCCGCTGGATCTCTTCAACGATATGGCTGGGTTGGACATCGAAGTCGAAGCCGGCGTGGCGCAACAATTCCCGGCGGCGCGGCGAAGCTGAAGCAAGGAGGAAACGCATGCCCAGGGATTATAGGAGACCTGCGAGCAGGGTCACAAGTGATTCCCTCAATTGGCCCCGATGTGTTAGACTGCCAAATCTGCCCGCCTCAGAAGTCCGGATTGTGGGAGCCCAGCGATGGAAGAAATCGGGAAAATTCTACCCAAGGTTCTCAAGCCTCAGTTGTCCCGTCTGGAGCCCCCCGTGGTCGAAGTCCTGGCCCCTCTCTGGGCTCGCGTGGCAGGAAAGGCACTGGCCAAGCAATGCCGGCCAGTGGCGTTCACCGGGGGAATTTTGACGCTGGCCACGGAGGATGCCGACTGGGCCGAACCCCTGCAACAGATGGCAGAAGAAATCCGGGCGCATGTCAACAACTTTTTGGGCAAGCCCGTGGTAGAACATCTCAGGATCTTACGCGTCCGCAAACTCGGTCACGGCGGCAGGTCACAACGGCAGCCAGAAGATTTTGCTGTTTCGGAACCCAACCGGAGGGATTGGCCGGGAAAGGATCCAGCTATGGCATCTGACAGGGCAGAGGTGACCGGGCGGTCCCGCGCCGGATACTTCGGACGCAAGCGTGGAAAGGTGCGCTGATGGCACTCGAAGAAAAGGACGTGCGATACGTCGCCGAACTCGCCCATCTCGAATTAACTCCCGAAGAGGTGAAGAAATTTCTTCCGCAGCTCGATTCCATCCTCCAGCACATGCAGAAGCTGAATGAACTGGATACCTCGCAAGTGGAACCGATGGCTCAGGTGACCTATCCCGCTGCGGTGAACCCTTCCTTGCGGGCAGACCAACCGCACAAGACGTTCGACCAGGACGAGGCCCTCGCCAACGCGCCCGATCAGAGCGCAGGCTGTTTCCGTGTTCCTCGCGTCATCGAAAAGA
>Ga0181527_1005872_pt1 | contig 10028 bp, 8 predicted proteins | sample PEATcosm2014_Bin_30_FD_119762 | JGI IMG/M metagenome (GOLD analysis project Ga0181527, IMG submission 119762) | Peatland microbial communities from MTU Mesocosm Facility, Houghton, MI, USA - PEATcosm2014_Bin06_60_metaG | ecosystem: Environmental > Terrestrial > Soil > Wetlands > Peat | place...
CATCATTCATCATTTCAGACTTCCTCCCTCCTTCATTGACGTTCGCATAAAGAAAGGAATGCTCTCGCCAAGACGCAAAGAGCGCAAAGAACAAGAAAGCCCTGATTATGTTGTTCTCGGCGCTCTTTGCGTCTTTGCGAGAGACCTTTCCTTTTCCTGCGCGAAGATCATTAGAGGCCGTAACGCGCGATGATCGAGCGCCATTTGCCTTGCGCCTTGAGAATCTTCTCGGCCACCTCGCGCGCCGCCCCGCGGCCGCCGCCCCGCTCGGTCACCCAGTGCGCCGCCCGAATCACCTCCGGCCGCGCGCCGGCCACCGCCACGGCGAAGCCGACCTTCCGCATCACAGGAATATCCGGCAGGTCGTCGCCGACGTAGCACATCCGCTCCGGCGGCACCTTCGCCCGCCGCGCCAGCTTCGCAAGCCCGGCGAGCTTGCGCTTGTAACCTTGCAGCACGTAGCGCGTGCCCACCTCGCGCGCCCGGCGGTTCACGGCCGCCGACCGACGGCCCGAGAGGACCGCCGTGACGATCCCGGCGCGCTCGAGGTACTTGATCCCCGTCCCGTCCAGCGCGTTGAACGCCTTCAGCTCGCGCCCGTCCGGCATCAGGTAGATCGTCCCGTCGGTCAGCACCCCGTCCGCGTCGAAGGCCACGAGCTTCACGCGGCGGATTCGATCCTCCAGCTTCTTCTGATTATTCGGAATCGTCTTTTCTTTCTTCATCATCCGTTATTCGGCAATCGGCAACCGGCATTGAGTTCACGCTTCCGTGTCCAGCGGCGTCAATCCCACTTCCAGAAGGTCCTGAACGTCCAGGATCCCGCAGAGCTTGCCGTGGGAATCCACGACAGGCAGTTCGTCAATCTTGTGCTTCTTCAGGATGCGGGTGGCCTCGAGCGCGAGGCTGCCGAGAGCGATGGATTTCGGGTTCCGCGTCATCACCGCCGAGATTGGCGCGGCGAGAAACGCGGTGTCCCCGGTCACGCGGCGGCGGAGGTCGCCGTCGGTGAAAATGCCGATCATCCGCCCGGACTCGTCGGTGACGCAGGCCGCGCCGGCGCGGCCGGGCACGCGGTTGACCTGTTCGAGCGCCTCGCTCACCGTCACGCTCGCGAGCACCACCGCGCACTGATCCAGCCCGCGCATCACCTCCTCGACCTTCATCAGCCTGCGCCCGAGCTCGCCGCCGGGATGGTACAGCGCGAACCGCTCCTTGTCGAAGTTCCGCCGGTTCGCCACCGCCAGCGCCAGCGCGTCCCCCAGAGCCAGCATCGCCGTCGTGCTCGCCGACGGCGCCAGGCCCAGCGGGCAGGCCTCCTCGATCGGGCCGATGTCGAGCACCACGTCCGCCTGCCGCCCCAGCGTGCTCTTCGGATTGCCAGTCACGGCGATCACCTTCGCCCCCATCCGCTTCACCGCCTTGAGCACCTGCACCACTTCCGTCTCGCCGCTGTTCGAGAGCGCCAGCACCACGTCGCCCGCGACGATCCGCCCCAGGTCCCCGTGGATCGCGTCCACCGGATGGAGCGAATACGAAGGCGTGCCCGTGCTGGCGAGCGTGGCGGAGATTTTCTGTCCGATCAGCCCGGCCTTGCCGATGCCGGTGACGACCACGCGCCCGCTGCACGCGAGCAGCAGCTCCACCGCGTTGCGGAACTCGCCGCCCAGCCGCTTCGCCAGCCCTTGCAGCGCGCGCACCTCCGACCCGATGACCGCGCGGGCGAAGGTCAGATCGTCGGATGGCTTTTCAGTCATATTCTCTCGCCACTGGAAATGGTTACACGATCAATCACGCTCGTCCTCGTCCTCGTTCTCGAACTGCTCTTCTGAACGGCCGAGGACGAGGACGACGACGAGGACGAATACGATGCACTCACACTACTCTCCCAATCACCCAATTTCCCGCGGCCGTTCATTGGACATTGGGGGATTGGGAAACCGGGTTTCTTTCAATTTGCGCGTCCACTTCCCGCGCCAGCGCCATATAGTCCTTGCACCCGCGCGAGTTCCGGTCATAGCCGCTGATCGGCTTGCCGTGGCTGGGCGACTCCGCCAGCTTCACATTCTTGTGGATCACGGAACTGAACATCTTGCCGGGGAAGTACTCCTCGATATTGGCGCAGACCTCCTGCGCCAGCTTCGTCCTCCCGTCGTACATGCAGGCGATGATACCGGTGACCTGCAAATCCGGATTCAGCCGCCGGCGGACCACGCGGATCGTATCCATCAGCTTCGTCATCCCCTGCAGCGCGAAGAACTCCGTCTGGAGCGGGATGAACACCTCGCGGACCGTCGTCAGCGCGTTCAGCGTCAGCAGCCCGAGCGACGGCGGGCAATCCACCAGCACGTAATCGTAGCCGGCCATCACCGCCCCGAGCGCCTCCTTCAGGATCGTCTCGCGCCCGACCACGCCGACCAGCTCGATCTCCGCGCCGGCCAGGTCAATGTTGCTCGGGATCAGGTCGAGGCCGGCTACCTGCGTATGCCTGACGATTTCCTCCGCGCGCGCCTCGCCGATCAGCACGTCGTAAGCCGATTTGGCATCCGTATATACGTCGAACCCGAAATGAACGCTCAGGTTCGCCTGCGGGTCAATATCCACCAGCAGGACCTTCCGTTCCAGCAGCGCCAGGCAGGCGCCCAGGTTCGCAGCCGAGGTCGTCTTCCCCACCCCGCCCTTTTGATTCGTCAGAGCGATAGACCTCATCGTCCGGCCCTTGGCAAGCGCTAACGTCCTTTCACCACGCCCCGCTCCGAACCGCGCAGCGGGACGGAGGAGGCACGCCCCGCTCCGAACCGCAGAGCGGGACGGAGGAGGACACGGAGACAAAAGTCAGGATCGGACAACGCTCTTGATCGTCCTCGTGCTCGTCGTCGTTCTCGTCCTCGAACGGCCTATTCTAGCCCCGCCGCACAACGAGGTCAACAATGAACCGCGAAAGCTTGTCCTCGGAATCTGTAACCGGGGACGCGGCAGCTTGCCCGCCGCGGTGGGCACGAAGGATGGAAGATTATCGCCAAAGATGCAGCAGGCAGAGAATGACGGCGGAAGAACCGAAGTAAAAGACTAGCGCCACAACCAGGTTGCGTATCACATGCACTTTCTCTTTGTCCAGGTAATCTCTAACCGATGCGTATTGTCGTTGCGCCGCAAGAAGATTGGTTAGCTCCCGCCATCGTATAATATCGCTCACGAGCGCGATCGGCGAAGCCAGCCCCATTCGCTGGACGAACCAACCTGGGACATGCGCAACGCCCACATCTCCGAATCCATTACTGCCAGTGCCAGCATAGCGAGTTACTGTACAAAACGCGCCCGCGATTAAGGCGCCGAGCCAAAGTCCAACGAGGGCGGCGATCAGAATGAGTCGTCTGCTATTGTAGGCCAATGCCGCAAACACCATGATACATATCAGGACTACACTTACGGCTACTGCTGCGATCACAGACGTTGAAATGTGCCTGGCAAGAGCCGCGTGCGTATCCATAATCTGACTAAGCCAAACCGGTCCACTCAATTCGTCGGCTGACGGTTTCACATCTTCCACCGGCGCATCTCCCGGAGCGACCCCGCGTCTGGGGAAATCCATTTTTCCCGGAATGACACTTTTGTCCGCCGCAAAAGGACCTTCGGGCTTCCAACCTGGGATTGTACGCTCCGATCATCCGCTGTCAAGTAGTTGCTCGAATTTCCTGAACTGGGTACTGGACACAGAAAACCGATGCGACGAACGATCATTGCGAAAACGCGGCGCGAATCGCGACCTGAGCCAGCGGAAAAGCGAAAAATCTTCTCGTGGAGAGATAAGTCGTAACGGATGGCTCCGACATGAGCTACGACACAAGCGCCCATGTCTGGGCCGTGAAAAGAGCAGGATGTGGCTTGACATATCAGAAAAATTATGGTATGCTGTGCGCCAGCGAAGGTGTGCGGCGACGACATGAGAACATTACCTGCACGACGCATGGCCGACAGCATCTCAATTTTCGTCCTTCATCCTTCGGATGCGGGAAAGGTACGCGCTTTGCGAAACCAGCCCGGGCGCCAGCGCATGAGAAGCCCCAGATGCCGGCGGAGAGGAAGATCACACACAGAAGGCGATTTGAAAAAACGAACCCAATTTGTCATAAACTCAACCTTGCGAAGGCTGGTACGAACCTTCGCAAGGTTCAGCGTGCTCGCATGTCATAGGTCCGTGACGCATTCAGGCGTAATGCGCGCGAGGCGATTTGAAAAAACGAACCCAATTTGTCGCAAGGACTTGTTCTAAAATGCTTTATGTTTTTGTCCGTCATTCCCGCGAAGGCGGGAATCCAAATGTGTGGGCTGCGATCCTGGATTCCCGCCTTCGCATCGTGCGCCGTACGCGGCGCACTCTGGGGAATGACAATGCCTTGGGGAGCTGAATGACAAGTTCCGCGACGCCGGCGGATCATCGCACCCGACATCAGGGTATTTGAAAAACGAACCCAATATGATACAACGCATTGGTACGTAACCAGTTATGACGCTAACGCTCATTCTGTACAGTGTTCATCCTCCGTCCCGTCTCCGGGAACGGAGCGGGGCGTGTCTATCCGTGGTTTCAAACAGGCTGACGGCATCCGCGCCATGGTTGCGATATCGAAGAGCGAGCGGCTGCTCAACCTGGTGTCGTTCCTGCTCAAATCGCGCCAGCCGGTGAGCTTCGCGAAGATCCGCGAGTCGGTCGTCGGCTATCGCGACGAGCGCAAGAACCGCGCCTCGCTCGAACGACGCTTCGAGCGCGACAAGGCGGCGCTGCGCGAACTCGGCGTGCCGCTGAAGTTCGAGGCGGAGGACGAGGCGGGCCAGGCCGGCTACGTCCTCCCGCGCGAGGCGTATTTCCTCCCGCGCGTGCAGCTTTCGCCCTCCGAGACGGCCATCCTGGCGCTGGCGGGCCGCTTTCTGCTGACCGGCGCGGCCGGGCCGGTCTCCGACGCCCTGCGCTCGGCGCTGCGGAAACTACAATTCGATTCGCCGATCCTCGGCCAGATCCGCGAAACGGCCGAGGAGCATTTCCTCTTCCATCGCCTCGCCGCGCCGGCCGGCGTTCAGGACCAGGCGAACCTGCGGCAACTCACGACGGCGGTGCTCAATCGCCGCGCCGTGCAGTTCTCATACTACGCCATCGGCAACGACCGGCTCGAGCGCCGGACAGTCGAGCCGTACGGCATCGGCTTTTCCAACGGCCACTGGTACCTCGTCGCGAACGACCGCGCGCGCGAGGACATCCGCGTGTTCCGCACCGACCGCATCCGCGGCGCCGTCACGCGCGTGCGCCTCGACAGCCTCCAGCCCGAATACGAACTGCCCTCCGGCTTCCGCGTGCAGGACCACGTCGGCGTGCCGCCCTGGCTTTTCGGCAAGGCGACCCGCACCGCCGTCCGAATCCGCTTTGACGCGGACGTCGCCTTCATGGTCCGCCTGCGCCCGACGCCCGGAGATTGCTGGGAAGAGCGACCGGACGGCGCTGCCACCCTGACCCGGCAGGCGACGCACCTCGATTCGCTCCTGCACTGGGTCCTCGGGTTCGCGCATCACGCCGAGGTGCTCGACCCGCCCGAGTTCCGCACCCGCGTCGCCGAGGCGCTTCGAGCCATGGCGGAGACACATGCGAAAGGAGGCCGGAAGCAGGAATGATGCCTGATGAAATACAAGAGGGGCGCGCACGCGCTCCCGTTCATCACTCATCACTCACGCTTCCGACTTGATATGAGCGATCAGCTCACGCGCATCCTCGTCATGATCCCGTACATCCAGCGGCACCCGGGAATCGCGGTCCGGGAACTGGCGCAGTACCTGGACACGACGCCGGAGACGATCCTCGCCGACCTCGACGCGGTGCTCCTCTGCGGCGTGCCGCCGTACCTGCCGAACGATTACATCGGCGTGGTGCTCGAAGGCGACCGCATCTACCTCTCGTTCGCGGAGCATTTCAAGCGGCCGGTGAACCTGACGTTCGAGGAGGCGTTGAGCCTGAACCTGGCGCTGCGCGCGCTGCCGCTGACCCACCGCGGCCTGGAGGCGGCGGAGCAGCTTCAGCGGAAGATGGTCGCGCTGCTGCCGACCGGGGCGCGGTCGCTCTGGCGAACGGCGCGGCGGCAGGTGGAGGTCGGTCCGCCGCAGCGCGAGGTCCAGGCGCGCGTGGCGCTGCTCGAGCAGGCGATCGAGGAGCGGCGCGAGGTGCGCATGGAGTACTACACCGCCAGCCGCGACGAGATGACCGAGCGCGACGTGCGCCCGTACGGCCTGATCGAGCACGGCGGGGAATGGTACCTGGTCGGGCATTGCCTGCTGAGAGACCGCGAGCTTCCGTTCCGCGTGGACCGGATCCGGCGGGCGAGCCTGCTGGAGCGCACGTTCGAAGCGCCGCCCTCGTTCGACATCGAGAAGTACCGGCGTCCGCAGATGTATTTCCCCACCTCGCGCGACCTGCGGGTGAAGCTGCGCATCGCGCCGGAGCTGGCGCGCTGGGTCCGCGAGGAGCATCCGGCCGGCAAAATCCGCCCGCTGCCCGACGGCGGCCTGATCCTGCACCTCTCCGTCAGCCAGCCGCAATGGATCATCGCCTGGGTCATGTCGCACGCCGGCAAAGTCGAGCTGCTCGCCCCCGAGGCGCTCCGCCGCCAGGTCGCCGCCGCGTGCCAGAAGGCGGGGGCGCCCTACGGCGAGAGCCGAACATCGCTCAGCCGTTGAGCCACTTGCCGAGTAGCTTCATCCCGTCATCGGCAGAGGCAAGTTCCGAGAGAAAACGAATGAACTCCGGGTTGAGGTCCAAGTGCGGAGTCTTGTGCAACGCTGACGCTTTCGTCGGGAGTCCGTATCTATCCAGCGAAAGGCGACAGTCATGCGCGCGATCAATGAGCCATTGTTCCAGCCACGGGCCAATACGGACCACGGATTTCCCGGCAACGCCGCTATGCCGCATGAGGGTCAGCTTGAAGCCGTTTTCGCACGCGCAATACTTCACCATCTCTTTCGGATAGCCGCTATGCTGTTTGCCCGTGTCATCGTCTATGATTCCGAGCGCAGCGACTTCGCACTCTGCAAGCTTGCGCAGGACATGCACCTTACCGGCCACGTGCACAATTCGCTGATTCCGAATAACCAGAGACCGCACCAGAGCTTCGTCGTTATTGCACTCAACGAATACGGTCACCGTGCATCCTTGACGAGATGACTAATGCCGAAGAAAGGATCGCCTTCCAAGAGCGAGGCCATATCATCTTCGGTCAGCGCCTTCACCCTGGTTTCATAATCACGATAGTAAGTCGCGAAAACCGCCACATCGTCTGCCGACGTTTTTTCCCAGATCGCCGTCAGCAGATAAGGATTGTGCGTCGCAATGAAGTACTGATTCTTGTTCTCATCCAGCGCAATCCGCTCGGCGAGGTGCTTGACGTAGTAAGGGAACGCGTGCGCCTCCGGCTCCTCGAAAACCAGTGTCGCGTTCTTGTTCGATTCAATCGCCGCCATGTAGAAGACCATGCGCTGGAGCGTGTCGGACGAATTTGCATACGGAAAACCTACGGCCACCCCTTCGGCATGCTTCTGGATTTCTATTGTTTGCTCTTGCGGCCTTACCAGCAGAACAAACCCGAAAGGCTGGAAGTATTCGCTTGCCAGTTTGCCGATTTCTTTCGATGAGCGAAGAAGAGCAAGGAGATTTTCTCCCTTCGGTGGCAACAAATAGGCCGTTTCGTCTGAGGGATACTTGGCCAGCTTCTGGAAACGATAGAAACGAATGAACTCAAACTGTGGCGCATGCAAGACAGGGAGAGGATTTCCTTGCAAGCCCGGCACATAGTTCGCCATTGGTGGCCAACCTGGAACTAGCCTTCCACTCCACAAGATGTATTGTTCGTCTCTACTGCCGAAACTAAACTCGTCGCGATGGCAGCGTCCGTATAGCTCCGACTGCGTTCCGTCAGCAGTCAACCTGAGCGCCCAGTTGCCCTGCGCGGTCATATTGTCATAAAACAGGTCGCGCATTTGCACCAAACGAACGTAATCATATAACGAGCCGCCGCGGGCGCACCAGGAAAGGAAACCGAGCGCCTCGAGGATATTCGACTTTCCGGTGTTCGGCTCGCCGATGAACAGATTGATCCGCTTGCAATCAAGATGTACCTCTCGGACGGACTTGAACCCCTTGATGTCCAGCGTGCCGATCATGACTCTCCTCGTCCTACTGTGTTCCCGCGCCTGCGCGCCTGCCGGCAGCCTGCGCAACCGAATCGCATATCGCCGTCATTATGCGCTGCAGGCAGAAAATGTCAAGGGCTGCTGCGGAATCGAACCCTTCGCCCCTGAAGCGCTCCGCCGCCCAGGTCGCCGCGCCGTGGCGCAAGGCAGCGGAGCGATATCGCTGATCCATTCCGCCATCACGCAGTGACCGGGACGCGATGGGCCGCGCGGCTCAGGGCGCCTTCTGGTCGCCCGGTTTCTCCAGCTTCGCCTTGATGCGCTTGACCTCGGCGATCTCCCGTTCCACCTGTACGTAGATCGGGTCGTCCGTGAGGATGCGGTCGCGGACCGACTGGAGTTCCCGGAGCACCTCGTTGACCTGCTCGAGGGTGTCGCGCGGCAGCGCGATGGCGCCGTTGAAATCCACAAGGGCGCTCTTGGACATCCGGGCGAGGCCGGCCGTGGCTTCCTTGTTGGCGGGGTCGAGCTTGAGGGCCTCTTGATAACCGTCTCGCGCGGCCTGGTACTTGTGGTTCCGGGAGGCGAGGGCCGCCTCGTCAACGACCTTGTGGGCGAACGCCGTCTTCGCCGCGCCGATGTTGTCCTTATTGCGTTGCGCCTCCTGGGCGTAGGCGTTGTTCTTCGCGGGCTCCAGGCGCAGGATTTCCTCCCACGCGGCCTGGGCCTCGGCGAAGCGTCCGCCCTGGAGCGCCTCGTCGGCTCGGGCTTTGGCCTTGATGACGGCGCGCATGCGAACGGTGGTCTGCCACTCGCCCAGGCCCGCTTTTGTGAGCATCTCCACGGCCTGCTCTCCCAAGCCGCGGTCGTACGCGTTCTGCGCGTTCTTGCGCACCTCGCTCGTCTGAATCTGCATCAGGAGCGCCTCGGCCTGTTTCGCGTACGGGCCTGCCTTGCCGATCTGCTCGAGCAACTGACCGGCCTCGCTGAATTTGCTATCCTGGATGAGCCGCTGCACTTCCTCGATATTCTTGCGCTGGGCGTCGTTCTGTTCATACTCCGCGACTTTCGGCTGGAGCGATTCGGCCAGCTCCGGCCTCGCCTTGATCAGGGCGTTGAGCTCTTGCACCGCGTCGGTCCAGCGCATCTGGCCCGCGTCGGCGGCGACGACCTTCATGATCTCGTCGGTCGCCTGCTGGGTCAGCTTCTCGGCCTCTTTGGCGTATCGGCCGGCCTTGTCCATGCTGGCGGTATTATCCAGGGCTTTGAGATACTCTCCCCGCTTGATGGCGTCGCGGGCGTCGCCCAGGTAACGCAGGTCTATCACCTGGCTCTGGAACCAGTCGCCCCGCAGCCGCGCCAGGGCGACTGCGGCCTCGGTGCTTTCGGAGGATTTGCGGACTTCCTCCCATTTCGCCTCCGCCGCCTCATGGCCTTTCTCAAGATTCTTAACCGCGTCGGAGTCGGCCTCGAACGCCTCCTGGAGCATTTTGGCCAGCCTGGGATCGCCTTCTGTCGGCCTCTGCTGCAGGGCTCGCAGTTGTTCTACGGCGGCGGCCGGATCGGTCTGAAACAGTTCCACGGCGCGGTCAATCAACGCGCGGTACTGGGAGCGCGCGAGCGGCGGAATCTGCTTCGGCTTGAAGAGAGCCGCCGCCGCGACGAGGAGGACGGTCAAGCCGACGAGCGCGGCAAGGAGAACCCGAACGCGGCGCTTGCGGTCGCCCATGAGGGTGCTGAACCTGCCCGGTTCGGGCGCGCGCACGGCCGTGGCCGGCGCGGCAAGGGTCTCGTCGCGGCGAATGATCCTCGCGGGCAATTGGGCGCCCGGCGGAGCGGCGGCTTCCGCCGCCGGCGCC
>Ga0181527_1005878_pt1 | contig 10022 bp, 7 predicted proteins | sample PEATcosm2014_Bin_30_FD_119762 | JGI IMG/M metagenome (GOLD analysis project Ga0181527, IMG submission 119762) | Peatland microbial communities from MTU Mesocosm Facility, Houghton, MI, USA - PEATcosm2014_Bin06_60_metaG | ecosystem: Environmental > Terrestrial > Soil > Wetlands > Peat | place...
AGCTCCCCTGGATGCTCGCCGGCAGCCCCAGGTGCCGCGTGGCCTCCTCGACCGCCGTCACCGCCTCCCCCAGCGCTACCCCCGGCGTCAGATTGAACGAGAGCGTCACCGCCGGGAACTGGCCCTGGTGGCTCACGGCGAGGGGTGCCGTCGATTCGGTGAGGCTCGCCACCGCATTCAATGGCACCTGCCCGCCGCCGGCGCTGCGGAGATAGACCGCCTGCAACCCACTCGGGTGTTGCTGGTAGGCAGGCTTGACCTCGAGGACGACGCGATACTGGTTGAGCTGCGTGAAGATCGTGGAGACCTGCCGCTGCCCGAACGCATCATAGAGGGTGTCATCGATGAGCTGCGGGGTGATGCCCAGCCGGGAGGCCGTGCTGCGGTCGATCTGGAGCGAGGCCTGCAGTCCCCTGTCCTGCTGATCGCTGCTTACGTCGCGTAGCGTCGGCAGCGCGCGCAGCTCTTCGACCAGCCGGGGGGCCAGGCGATTCAGCTCGTCCGCATTCGGATCTTCGAGAGTGTACTGGTACTGGGTGCGGCTGACGCGGTCCTCGACGGTCAGGTCCTGCACAGGTTGGAGGAACAGCGTGATCCCCTCGACCTTCGCCAGGGTGGGCTGCAAGCGGCGGATGACCTCACTCACGCTCACCTTCCGCTCTGCCAGGGGCCTCAGATTGATGAGGATCCGCCCGCTGTTGAGGGTGGCGTTGGTCCCGTCCACACCGATGAACGAGGAGAGGCTTTCCACCGCAGGATCCTGCAGAATTACGCTGGCCAGCGCCTGCTGCGCCCTGGCCATCCCCGCGAAGGATACCGTCTGCGGCGCCTCGGAGATGCCCAAGAGGACCCCGGTATCCTGCACGGGGAAGAAGCCCTTCGGCACGATGATGTATAGGAAAACCGTGAGAGCCAGGGTGCCCACCGCCACCACGAGCGTCAGCCCCTGCCGATCCAAGACCCAGCGCAACGTGCTCCCGTAGGCCGCGATGACCCGATCGAACCACCGTTGCGACACCCGATAGAGCCGTCCCTGCTGCTCCTCGGGCGTATGCCGGAGCAGCTTTGCGCACATCATCGGCGTCAGGGTGAGCGAGACGACGGCCGAGATCAAGATCGTGACGCCGAGGGTGATCGCGAACTCACGGAACAGCCGGCCGACCACATCGCCCATGAACAGCAGGGGAATGAGCACCGCAATGAGCGAAACGGTCAGAGAGAGGATGGTGAAGCCGATCTGCTCGGCGCCTTTGAGAGCGGCCTGAAGCGGAGGCTCCCCTTGCTCGATGTATCGGGCGATGTTCTCGATCATGACGATCGCGTCGTCGACCACGAACCCGGTGGAGATCGTCAGCGCCATCATGGACAGGTTGTTCAGGCTGAAGCCCATGAGGTACATGACCCCGAAGGTGCCCACGAGGGACAACGGGACGGCGACGGCGGGGATCGTCGTGGCGGCGGCATTGCGAAGAAAGAGGAAGATCACCAGGACAACCAGCGTCACCGCCAGCATGAGTTCGAACTGTACGTCATGGACCGAGGCGCGGATGGTCGTGGTCCGGTCGGTCAGCACGGAGACGGTTACCGAGGAGGGCAACGCGCTCTCGAGTTGCGGCAGCAGCCGCTTGATGCGGTCGACCACCTCGATGACGTTGGCGCCCGGCTGCCGCTGGATGTTGACGATGACCGCCGGGGTCTCGTTCATCCACGCCGCTTGCCTCACATTCTCCGCATCGTCAAACACATCAGCAACGTCGGACAGCCGGACCGGCGCGCCGTTGCGATAGGTGACAATCAACGGCCGGTACTCGCCGCTCGCCAGGAGCTGATCATTCGCGCCGATGACGTAGGCCTGCTGCGGCCCGTCGAAGCTGCCCTTGGCTTGATTGACATTGGCGGCCGATATCACGGTTCGAAGATCTTCGAGGGTCAAGCCGTATGCCGCCAGCGCCGTCGGGTTGGCTTGGATCCGCACCGCCGGCCGTTGCCCGCCGCTGATACTGACAAGGCCCACGCCCGCGAGCTGGGAGATCTTTTGCGCAAACCGGGTATCCGCGAGGTCTTCAACCTGAGGCAACGGCAACGTCTTTGACGTCAACGCCAGTGTCAGGATCGGCGCATCGGCCGGGTTCACCTTGTTGTAGACGGGGGGATTCGGGAGATCCGCGGGTAGATAGGTGAAGGCGGCATTGATGGCCGCCTGTACCTCCTGCTCGCCGACGTCCAGGCTGAGGTCCAGACTGAACTGGAGCGTAATCACCGAGCTGCCGCTGGAGCTGGTCGACATCATCTGTTTCAGTCCGGGCATTTGCCCGAACTGGCGTTCCAACGGAGCCGTGACCGATGATGCCATGACCTCGGGACTGGCACCGGGGTAGAAGGTGAGGACTTGGATGGTCGGGTAATCCACCTGCGGTAAGGCGGCGACGGGTAGCTGGCGGTAGGCCACGGCACCGGCCAGCAGAATGGCGGCCATCAGGAGTGTGGTAGCGACCGGCCGCAGGATGAAGGGTCGGGAGAGATTCATCAGTTGCTCTTTCGTGGGCTATTATCGCCCCCCGCCTGCAACTCCACTCTCGCACCTTCTCGAAGTCTCTCCACCCCGTTCGTGACGACGAGGTCTCCCGGGACCAGCCCTGCGTTGATCGATGTCTCATCTCCCTGGCTGACGCCGATCGTAACGGGACGCATGGCGACAGTCTGATCTGCCTTCACCACGTAGACGAAGGCGCTCTGGGGGCTCCGCTGAATGGCGGCGGTCGGCACCACCGTCGCCCCGCGCTTGACGTCCAGAAGGAGGTGCGCATTGACGAACTGGTTGGGGAACAGCCCATTGTCCTCGTTCGGGAACACAGCCTTGAGCCGGACCGTGCCGGTGCTCGGGTCGATCTGATTGTCGACCGTCAACAACGATCCAACGGCCAGTTTCTGCCGTCCCTCGCGATCATAGGCCTCGACGGGCAAACGCGCCCCGGCCTTGAGCTTGGCAAGTACCTGCGGGAGACTGTCCTCGGGGATGGCAAACACCACGGCAATGGGTTGGAGCTGGGTGATCACCACCAGCCCATTGGCATCGGTCGCGTGCACGATGTTGCCGGGATCCACCAGGCGCAACCCAAGGCGCCCGCTGATCGGTACGGTGATGTGGCAGTAGATGAGTTGCAGCTTGGCGCTGTCGATCTGCCCCTGGTCAACCTTGATGGCTCCTTCATACTGGCGAACCAGAGACTCCTGGGTGTCCAACTGCTGCTTGGCAATCGAGTCCTGCGCGACCAGCACCCGGTAGCGCTGCAGGTCGAGTTGGGCGTTCTTCAGCAACGCCTGGTCTCGAGCCATCTGTCCCTCGGCCTGGGTCAACTGCACTTGGAACGGCCGGGGGTCGATTTCGGCCAGCACATCTCCCTCTCTGACGATCTGCCCTTCTCGGAAGGGGACCTCCATTAGTTGTCCGTCCACGCGGCTTTTCACGGTGATGGTGTTGAGCGGTGTGACCGAGCCGAGCCCGGCGAGATACACTCCGATGTCGGCCCTTTTGGCTGCCACCGCCACCACTGGCAGCGCGCGCGCGGCGGGTGCCTCTTGCCTGGCGGCGCGCGGTTGCGCCCGGCCCCACTTGCTCAAGAGGGCGTAGGCCCCGATGGCGAGGAGACAGAGCACCAGCAAGCCGATCCACCAGCGCCTGCGCACCGGAGCGGAACGAGGCCGCTCCGGCACGTCGTTCTTCGGGGCCTTCTGCGTGGATGTCATGGTCATGGCCTCACGAAAAACACATCAGCCGCATGATCCGCCTACATCCCAATCGCTGCGACCCGCCCATGGTTCATTATGCGACCCTGGCCGGCAAAGGGGACGTCTGGCACGTGATGCCTCACCCGCCTCACCAGGCGTGCTCGATCGCCGCAGAGTGCGGCCATGCACACGAACTCCAGGACGTTCTGGCCGATGCTGTGGTCGGGAGCACTCGTAGGCTCGACGCTATGGTTGCAGTCTTCTGCTCTGAGAGGCAACCCTCGGACCGAGCATCCCCAATCCGGCCAATACTTGCCGTCTCCCTGCATCCGGGGCCCTCTTCCCCTATACGGAAAGCGAGAGGAGGAAGTTTCATGAAGACTTACAGCAGGGGGTTACCTTTGCTCCGAAGAAATACCATGCATCCTTCACGGAACCCCCAATGACCCCTGCGAAGGGTTGCACTGTGGGCGCCCCTGAGATTTCCGAGGCAGGGAGCGGAGCCATGCAACTCCCGCGGGCACCACCCTTTGGCGGACGCCTCCTTCGAACACCTCCGGGGTTCCCCAAATAATCGAAGCGCTCGTGACGTGCCACATGAAAGGCCCCCCGCATTTTTCTCAAACAGTTATTATAATCCACCCGCTTCATCGTATCCATACTTTTGTGGGGCACCGGACTCTCCCACGTTCCTGGTGGAACGCTGGGCGGATTCCCGCTGCCCGACTCCCCCCGAGCGCGCGATCCTCACTGCGTGCTGCGTTGAGGGGTACAGTCGGCTCCGCCGTCACAGCGCGCCCGGGTGACCTCCCTCTTGCAGCGGGGCTTACCAGGGGGTATTCGAAGGCATGCTTCGCCAACACCGGTCGAGACTCCAAGCGGCTCGTCGAGGTCGGCACGTCGCCCGGGAGTCCCATTGGTCCGCGGCTTGTTCCCACCATGTTGCCTCCAGAAAATTGCTCAAGACCATCCGTTCCTCGGGCACCCCCCGGGCGCATGTGACCTCCCAGGTGAAACAAAAGGAACAAGAGAAGCGTAATATAACAGATGTATGGAATGATGCGGCCGCGCGGTCGCAATTGATGCAATCTTCGGGCAAAGGAGGACCGCATGCGAACGAATGGACGGACTGGATACTCCGGGTGGCTCATAGCGGGAGCACTGCTCCTCGGGCTGGCTTCGAGCGGGGCCGGAACGGCGCTAGCCCGGCAGCCGGCGGCCCCCCCGGGGCCCCCGCCCCAAAAGGAGCGCCTCCTCACGCCCGAGGACCATGCCGCCATGGCGCAGATCTTCTGGCATCGGGTACAGGAACGCCTGAGTTTGACTGATCAGGAGCGGACGGACATCCAAGCCCTGCTCCAAACGCAGCGCATGGCAGCGCAGGCGGATATCCAGAACCTGATCGCCGCCCGCCGGCAGCTCCGGGGGCTGTTGGAGCAGCAGACGACCGACCCGGCGGCCATCCAGGCGGTGGCGACACAGGTGAAGGCGCTTCAGGCCAAGCTGTTCGACGATCGCCTGCAGACTCAGCTCACCCTCCGCACCAAGTTCACTCTGGAACAATGGCAGGGGTGGCTTTCCCTCCGGAGGGGCATGGGGCGCCGCTGGATGCAGAGAGGCCGTGCGTCCGGGCCGGGCGCACTCTAGAGGTCCCAGCGTCCTGCGCCGCTGTCTAGGGCAGGGGAACCGTCCGCGCCCCGATCCCGAGCGCCTCCCCGGATCGTCCGCCGGGCAGGGTCGGGGTACCCCTTCTGCTACTCCCAAGATCTCTGACGAGGGCCTCTCAGGCAGCGGAGGATGCCGGCCCTCGGGTACCGTGGTGCCCCAGGTGCTCCAAGCGTTGCACGCATTGGCGTGCCGCTGTATCCTTATCGCAGCGGGGACAGGGCGGGGCCAGACGGAGTCTATGCAGACCCCGGGGCGCACGTCGCCACCCACATACGTGAAACCAAATCACCAGGAGAAAGCCCATGCGCACCCAACGACAGTACGCCGGCTTCCCGACGGGCTTCGGCCACCTCGCCCTTTTCCTTGTCCTTGTTTCCCTGGTCGCTTGTGCCGCCGTTTCCAGCGCCCAGAGCCAAGCACGATCGGACGGAGGGTCGTGCGCCGACCCCATCCCCGAGATCTACGACCGAGTCTCCCCGGCTGTGGTTTCGATTTCCTCCATGGCGATCAACCCATACCAGATCACCGACCGCGTGAGCCGAGCGGTCGGATCGGGCGTGATCATGGACGCGACCGGCCTCATCCTGACCAACTCCCACGTCGTCTTCAGCCGCCAGGCGATCATGGTCACGCTCGACGACGGGACAACGGTCCCGGGGAAAGTGGTCGGGAGCGATCCCATCTTCGACGTCGCCGTCCTCCGAATCTCTCCCCCGTCCACAGGAACGCTACCGGTCGCGGTGCCGGGGAGTTCGGCGCAGCTTCGGGTCGGCGAGGAAGTTTTGGCGATCGGCAACCCCCTCGGGCTCGACCAGACGCTGACGCGGGGAGTCGTCTCGGCCATCAACCGGATCTTGCCTGACACTCCATCCTCGTTCATGGAGCCGCTGATCCAGACAGACGCGCCGATCAACCCCGGCAACTCGGGCGGTCCCCTCCTGAACCGCTGCGGCGAGGTCATTGGCATTACCACGGCCATCCTCCCCGATGCGCAGAATATCGGCTTTGCCATCCCCATCGACTTGGTGAAGACTGTCCTCCCCTCGCTGCTTGACAAGGGACGGACCATCCGCCCCTGGCTTGGTGTCCAAGGACATCTCGTCGCCCCTGCGCTGAAAGAGTTCCTGCGCATGCCCCTGACGGATGGGCTCCTCGTGGAGGTCGTGGAACCTGGGAGCCCGGCAGAGCATGCGAGGGTTCGCGGTGGCCGCCTCGATGTCGTCATCGGCGGAGATGCGCTCCTCCTCGGCGGCGACATCATCACCCGAGTCAACGGACAGCTGGTGGACACCCCGGAGCGGCTCATGAGGGCGATGCGGCGCTTGAAGGTCGGGGACACCGTCCACCTGACGCTCTTTCGCGAGGGTGAGACCCAGGACGTGGAGTTCGTCCTCCCCGAGCGGCCGTTCCTTCCCCAAGACCTCCTCACCCAGCGCTCCGTTGCCCCTCTGGGTGCCGTCCGACGCGGCGATAGAACGGGCTACCGCCAGTAGGCGGCTCGGAAGTTCATGGGTGAACCCTTCGGCCGTCCGGAACGAGGCCGGAAAGTGGAGAGATGGCATCCACTGTATTCCACGGGCAACTCGCCGTCCGTGCGTAGAAACTTTTCCTCGGCCACAGAACCCAACATGGGGATGATTGAGCGGACTCGTTTCGGGCGAATGTCGGAGTCTGAGGAAAGATGCATCGAGAAGTTGGTCCTTCTGGGAAATAGTCGGTGCCATCCCGGGTATCTGGCGCTCCGACCCGGGAGCCTGTGGAAGTAAGCCATGGCCGCGATATTAATCGTGGAAGATGATGAATTGGTGGCCGGGCAGATGGCGCGAACCCTGCGAAAGGCCGGACACGTCCCGATCCTCGCGCCCGATGCGCGGTCGGCCCTCGATGAGGCCGTAGACCGCCCTGACGTTATCCTGCTCGACCTAGGGCTGCCGGATCCGCTGACACTTGGGTTATGGGGGCCACGGACTACCTGAAGGCTCCACTCCGCAATGTCATCGGGAACTATCGAAGTTTGAGTAGGTAATGCACAATGGCCATGCGCGAATCGGCTGATCCCTGGCTCCTTCGACAAGGGTCACTGTTACATACGTCTCGCAAGAGTCAATAAATACTTTGCTCACATGGCTTCCATTCTAGAGTAGACCAGCGGGCCGCATCGCGGTCGACGTGCGCCCGACGGTCTCACTCACCTCGGCTGCGGCGGCGCGGGCGGTGCCGGAGGCGCAGGCGACGCCGGGGCCGCGGTCGGCGGTGGTGGGAGTGCCGGTGCGGGTGGTGTGGCTACCGGCGGTGGTGGGAGTGCCGGTGTGGGTGGTGTGGCTACCGGCGGTGATGGAGGCGCCGGTGCGGGTGGTGCTGGGGCTGCGATGGGCGACGGCGGCGCTGGGGGTGGCGGCGGGCTCATGGCCGGGACCCAGACCCAGTAGTATGGGACTGTGATGCCGTTGCCGTACAGTTGGTAGTATCCGGTCGGGTACTGGACGATCGTCACGGTCGGCCCTGGGAGAAGGACCATGCGATTGTCGACCCACCACCAGACGTGGTAGGGGGACCACACCCCGGGGCGCACCTCGAAGCGCCAGCCGAGGCGCGGTACGAACCGCCAGCGGCGTTCCTCCCGACGCTCGAATCGCTCTTCGCGGCGTTCCTGGGCCCATGCGGCGGTGGTGTCGCTGCTCACGCCAGCCAGCACACCAAGCGCCAGCGCGACGGCTCCGATCCACCGGCCCGCTCTCGCTCCACAGATCTCCATCAAGCCCTCCTTGCGGTCATTGGGTGATAAGAATGTGCTCGGTGATCCCGAGGGGACTCCCGGCCACGACGGGACCACGGCCACCCCTCATCCAGCAAAGGGCGTCCTGGCTGTCCGAAGCTTCAATCACCGGGTCCACCGGCCAGGCGTGAGCATGGACCGAACGGCAAATTGGGTCGCTAGCCGCTGGTCGCGGAGCGTCCCTCGAATATTCTTCACTTGTGTCGCTCCCGCCCGGATTGCCGCCCGGTCTGAGCCCGGCTGTTCCACGAGTCAACGCAACTGACATCGGCCCGCAACGAGCGCCTAGAGGTCCGCCCGGATCACAGTCCGTCGCTCCTGCAGGAGCGTCGAGATCTCCGCGGCTTGCTCGTCCCTTGCCCAAGCTTTTCCTGCATCGTCAGGGCGGAGCGCAGCTTGCTTCCGCGGAGGGCTCGCAGGGCGATCCGCACATAGGCGAGCACGTACTGGCAGCTCTCCCCTCCACACCGCCCACGAGCCCCGATTGCCCGGCCACCGGCCAAACCCCGTGGTCCGCAAGAACAAACCACAGTGTCCCCCTGGGCGGCCGGCCGGTCGCCTGCGCGGTGGCTGGCAGCCCAGGGGGTCTCTCCTCACGGCGTGCGCCCCTCCAGGGGGCCGGTTACATCCCCATCCCGAACTCGCGGCCCCAGCGTCGCTGGTGCTTCCCGAACTCGCGGCCCCCGTGTCGGTGGTGCTTCCCGAACTCGCGGCCCCCGTGTCGGTGGTGCTTGCGCAGCGCCGTCCACTGCTTCCACACATCCGGTCCAAGCGCGTTGAGGATGTGCAACTGCCCCTGCAAGCGATCATTGGAGAGCTTGTCACGGGCCGCCTGCAGCGCGGCGCCGGCGCTCGCGATCTCCCCGGCGTTCGCATGGCTCCAGGCCACTCGCATCTGGAGGTGGGCAGTCTGCATGGCCTGGAAATCGTTGCGCATCGTGGTCCGATTCGCCTCAAGAAGGTTCTGGAGGGTGGTCACCTGATCGGCGGTCAGGCCGAGTTTCTGCTGGATCTCGTTCCAGTAGCGCTGTTTAAGTGTGGGCGTGGGTGGCTGCTGGGCCCCGGCCCCCGTAGGCGCGCCCAGCACAATCCCGAGAATGAGCAGCGCGCCCGCTGCCCACCATCCGAAATGCCGTAGTCCGTTCTTTGTCACCATGTCCTGTTCCTTTCTTTGTCGAGGGTAAACTCCCCGGCGACCCCATGCCGCTCGGTCGGTTCCTTTCTATACTACGCAACCCCTGCCGGTTTCGTTTCAGGCGAAGAATGGCGTCTTCACACATGTTGAGGCGAGAGACTCCGAGGCTGGTGCCGATTGATGCCGACGGCATGCGAAGCGATTTTCTTGCGGAATCACTATGATCGTATCTAAGGCACTGCGACGACTGAAACGGGACCGTTGCGGGTGTATATTCCGCCCGGCAGGATGGCAGAGAAGGTGGGCGTCCCTCTTTGTGCCCCGAGCCCGCGCCGAGTGTGACAGAGCTGTCCGATTGGCACCAGGGATTCTCCCGCCCGGGTGGTCCGTAACGACTCGATCCGAGATCGGTCAATCGTGCGTCTCAGTGAAATTGCAGGGGGTGAGACAGGATGAGGCGGACTCGTGCGAACCACGCTCAATCTTTTCGATGGGACGGAGGACCGAGCTTCGGGGCCACCCTGAAACATTTCGGGTCCCAGGGCGGTAACTTGTCTTGAAAGTGGCCTTGCGTCTGTAGCAGGAAGTGGCTCTAGCAGGCTGCGGAAAAACTTGATTCAAAGGTCACAACTGATGTTCGGAACACACTAGGGACGTCGGATGGAGTACCTAAGGGGTACCAAACTGCTGGCCACACCCCCGGTTGCAGGCTCC
>Ga0181527_1005879_pt1 | contig 10019 bp, 8 predicted proteins | sample PEATcosm2014_Bin_30_FD_119762 | JGI IMG/M metagenome (GOLD analysis project Ga0181527, IMG submission 119762) | Peatland microbial communities from MTU Mesocosm Facility, Houghton, MI, USA - PEATcosm2014_Bin06_60_metaG | ecosystem: Environmental > Terrestrial > Soil > Wetlands > Peat | place...
AACTGAGCAAAATAGAACAGTGCGCGCTGGTACGACATGTGTACTATTCCCGCTGTGTACCATCGTCTACGGTAGGCATATTGCATTGAGCCGCACCAGAACATAAGGGGGAACAAATGAAGAGATCGCTGGTTACGGTTGTAATTTTGCTAGCCATATTTATTAGCGGTTGCAACACAAGCCCAGCTCCGCAGCAAGGGCCCCCTGGACAGCAGGGTGCGCAGGGGCAACAGGGCCAGCAGGGCGACCAGGGGCGGTCCGGCCAACAGGGCTATCGGGGTGACCAGGGGCGGCCCGGCGAGCAGGGCGACCAGGGGCGGTCCGGCCAACAGGACCATCGGGGTGACCAAGGGCAGTCCGGCCAGCGGGGCCCGGGCGCACCATGTCCGGCGGGACAGCATCGCTATACCGATCCAGCTTCTGGAGAAGTGAGGTGCGTCAGAGACTAAGCAGTAGGTCGCTGTTCATCGTGAGAGCGAGGTCGATCGAACTGCGGCGGTTGGTTACGAGTGAGCGGCAGCGCTTGCCGAAGTTTCTTTGGGTTTGCCGGCCAGCATCTTGTGAATCTTGCGCGCGAGATCGGCAACTGTGAAGGGCTTCTGGATGAACGACACACCCGGTGTCAACATGTCCGGGAGAAACTCGCCGCTATATCCGCTCATGAAGAGTACCTTCGTCCGGGGGCGAAGTGAGCGAACCTGTTTTGCGAGAGCTGGGCCGCTTATTCCGGGCATAATCACATCCGTCAACAGCAGGTCAATCACACCTTTCCGTTCGTTGACTATTTGCGAGGCTTCCCGGCCATCCCGCGCAGATAACACGGTGCACCCAGACGCGCTCAATGCTTCGCAAATCAAACCACGAAGTGGTTTCGCATCTTCGACGACGAGCACGGTTTCTCCCGAAAAAGCAGTTTCCGCACTGTTGGTCCGCGACTCGTGGTCTGCTTCCGTTTGCTCGGCAGCAGGAAGATAGATCTTGAAAGACGAGCCGTGCCCCAACGTGCTTTGGACTTCGATATGGCCATTGCTCTGCTTTACTATTCCGTAGACCGTCGCCAGGCCCAACCCGGTGCCCTCGCCCACTGCTTTCGTAGTGAAGAATGGTTCGAAGATGCGCGCCTGGGTTTGTTGGTCCATGCCTGTTCCTGTGTCGGTCACCTCCAGCAATATGAAGCGGCCGCGTGGTTCGCCTGCTCCAGCCTGAGGGGAGTCTTTCTCCAGATGCGCGTTGCTCGTCTGGATGCGCAACTTTCCGCCGTTTGGCATGGCGTCGCGCGCGTTGACCACCAGATTCAGGACTATTTGCTCGATCTGCCCAGGATCTGCTTTTACGCGATCCAGGCAGCGATCCAGCACAACCGTAAATTCGATGTTCTCCTTGATCAGGCGCTGGAGCATCTTTTCTATATTGCCGACGGTCTGGTTAATGTCCAGGATCACCGGTTGAACGACTTGCTGGCGGCTAAACATTAAGAGCTGGCGCGTGAGGGAAGCCGCGCTGTTCGCAGCTTGTTTGATCTGCTCAACCTTCCGCTGATCGGGCTCAGATGAAGCCAGACTTTCCAACAGCAGATCGCTGTAGCCGGTAATCACTGCGAGCAAGTTATTGAAATCGTGGGCCACTCCGCCGGCGAGGCGACCGATGGCTTCCATTTTCTGGGATTGCTGCAAAAGCTCTTGGGATCGAACGAGGGGGGCTTGGGCGACTGCTTCGGCCTGGGAACGATGGATCACGACCGCCAAGACCCACCCCAAGGCCACGAACACGATCTGGTCTAGCCGAAGATCAGCGTGGAACTCGTACTTGGACAGCGCGAGGAGAGCCAAGGTGACTACCACGGTTACGATGACGCGCACCATTTGCTTTCCGCGAACGTTCTTAGATCGCAGCCAGGCAAAGGTACGATTCGTGCTGTTTGGACCTTCGATCATCCGTGTGCAGTTCTAAGACCTTTCACCGGCTGCTCCAAAAGCTTGCGAGGCGAACTGAGGCGCTTGATTGATATTGTCCAAGGGTTCGGCGGGAAGGCAAAGAGTACCGACGATGCGCAAATGAGAGTACTAACGTAACGGAGACCTGCTCAGTTGACGTTAACAGAAAGGCGATCCGGGTGATTTGAACGCATTGAAAAAAGGTTACCAAAGTCACTAGGTGGATCGAGTTCGCGGGGGCACTTTTCTACCATTGCATAAACACAAGTATCTTCATAGACTTTAATAGAGAAATGAATAATGTTACGGAATGATGAAAATTACGTGAAAGTTTGTTGAGAGAAACAGACGAGCATGGAGGATCAAAACAGAACGGCACGAAAACAATCGCCGGTGTTTGTGATTGGCTGTCACCGTTCCGGCACGGCTCTTCTCTACGATAGCTTGCTTTCCGCCGGTGGATTTCCGCTTTATCACGCTTCCCCGTTTTTGCATTCAACTCTGCTCGCGATGTCCGGAGACCCGTCGGTGCCCAGGAATCGCGAGAGGATGGTACAAATCTGGCTGCGGAGCAAGCCCTTCCGTCGAACTGGTTTCGGTCCCGAAGAACTGCGGTCCAAAATTGTGCAAGAATGCAAAAGCGGCGGCGACTTTTTGCGAATTACTCTCGGAGAGCTGGCGCGCCGGGCCAATGTCCAACGCTGGGCTTCTTACGATATTGACAACATCATGTATATGGAAACCGTCAAGCAAGAGGTCCCTGATGCTTTGTTTGTGCACGTCGTTCGTGACGGCCGCGATGCCGCGCTCTCGATGAAGTTACAACATGGAGCTGACGGTCTCGGGCAGACTCAAGAACGCGCCCTCTACGCCTGGGCGCTGCTTTGGCAATGGACGGTGCAGATGGGAAGACGTTGCGGAAAGCTGTTTCCCAACGATTACCTTGAAGTGCGCTACGAAGACCTGGTTCGCGATCCCGAGAAAACCTTGCGCGCGGTTGGAGAATTTCTGGATCACGATCTTGACTATGGCCGCATTCAAAAGAACAGTGTCGGACGCGTGGCTTCTCCGAACACGGTGTGGAAAGAAGAGTCCAGCCCGGAGACCTTCAGTCCGATCGACCGATGGAAAAATAAGCTTTCCCCACCGGAGGTGGATGCTCTGGAGGCCTTGATCGGAGACTGTCTGGAGGAATTTGGCTACTCCCTGACCACGGATCGCCGCAGCCGGGCTCCGCTGGGGCCGAGGCTCAGCCTCATGCGCATCCTCTACCCGCGCTATTTCGCCGCCAAGCTATTCCTGAAGTCCAAGACCTTCCTAGGGCGGCTACTGGTCAACGGGGGAAGATTGGAACTCACTGATCCGGTCTGAGAATTCTGTGATTTGGTTTGTGACCCGAGCGTGCGGGTCGATGTTGCCTCGAAACGCAAGCGATGGTGGCAAGACTTATTTGACCAATTCGGGCGCGAGCGGAGGCACTCGCCGCAGTCTTGGTAAGGGAAGATTATGCAAGTTACGGGGATGAGAGAACGATCCGAGATCGCGGGCGGTCGGACCATGGGACGGAGTATTGCGCCTCCTACTAAGACTAAGGTCACCTGCACCGTCGGCCCAGCTTCGCTGAAACCCAAGGTCATCCGGCGTCTTCAGGAACTCGGCGTGAACCTGTTTCGCATCAACCTTTCTCACACGCCAATTGAGCGGGTCGGTCCCACCATCGCTTTTCTGCAGCAACACTCGATTGTGCCGATTTGCCTGGACAGCGAAGGGGCGCAGGTGAGGACTGGATCGTTCAAAGTCGCACCCACTAGTCTAAAAAAAGACAGCCTCATCCAACTTCACCGCCATTCCGTTTATGGCGATGCTAAGAATTTCAATCTCACGCCTCCGGACACGATTGATTTGTTGGAACCGGGCGACCTGATCACCATCGATTTCCATGCGGTTGTGGCTGAAGTCATGGAGATTGACAGCGAGAGGGCCGTTCTGCGCGTTCGCAAGGCGGGCCGCGTCGGCAGCAACAAGGCGTGCAACGTGCATCGCGAGATCGATCTGCCCGCCATCACACTCAAGGACCGCAAGGCTATCGAGATTGGGCGTGAAATGGGCGTCGATCATTATGCGCTCTCCTTCGCCAACCGGCCGGAGGACGTGCAGCAGATACGGGAACTGATCGGTCCGGATGCAACCCTGATTTCAAAAATTGAATCGCGCAGCGGTATTGTCCACCTGGAGGAGATCGCCCGGCTCTCCAACGCGATCCTGATCGATCGTGGCGATCTGTCACGGCAAGTGCCGCTGCAACAGATCCCCGCGTGCCAGAAGGACATCATCAGGCGTGTAAAAGCCATCGGCCGTCCCGTCTACGTTGCTACCAACTTGCTGGAATCGATGGTGCGCTCCCCAGTGCCGACGCTGGCGGAGATCAACGACATTTACAACACGCTGGACGACGGCGCCGATAGCCTCGTTCTGGCATCAGAGACCGCCGTGGGCAAGTTTCCCGTCCAATGCGTCGAGATGGTGGTCAGCGTTATTACCGAGTTCGAGCGGGGCGGATAGAAGGCGGCTAGAAGATTCCGACGCGACGACCTGACACGCGCCGTTCTGGAGTACGTTTATTCTGCCCCTCTCTTGGCGACAGAAGCGGAAAAACGACCCGCCGAGCTTAAGACGAAGACCGGGGCGAAAACCTAAACGCGTTGGACTTGCCAGGGCGGGTGGCCGTCCAAGCCCCGCTCGGGCCGGGCCCTTGAATTTTTTCGCCGAATACCATCCATGATCGAATTTTCATTGACTTAAAATCCAATGCGCGCGACAATGATTATTCGATTGGGGCAGTTTCGAGGTTCGTCCACTAAGACGGCCCTCGAAGCTGCCCCAAAACCATTTTTGGAGGCTTCAAACGAGATAAGTCCTTATTCCGGAATATTTTGGATATAAGTCCTTAAAACTCAAAGATTTGGCGGGATTTTTCTCCTAAACCTATGATTCTAAAGGAACGAGAAATAAAAAAAATCAGGGAAACAGGTATAGTAACTAAAGAGTAAACATGCAGTCGCATTTTGAGATTACTGACCGCCCGCCTGCTCAACCGTCGTCACGTCGAACGTTTCGCTCAGGTCCGCGTGTCCGGCGAGCGTGTCGCGCGCTTTACCCTCGACCAGGATGTTGACTCGCTGAATCCCCGGAACGTTGACGGCCAGCGTTTCCACCAGCGAATTCACGGTGAGCTGCTCGCTGAGAATGCCGGAGCGGTGCTGGTCGGCGAACGCAGCGTTCAGATCGATGACGGCCGCGCCCGGAGCGACCAGGTAGATGCTGCGGATGTCCGCCGCCGGAGCCAGAGGATGGGCCGCGCCCGGTTGCTGGTAGATGCGGAGCAGCGCGCGCAACAATTCCTCGGCTCGCTGCTGGCGTCCTCCGGGAAGAGGAATCTGCGCCGAGCGCGGGCGGAGCATGCCGGCGGCGTCATCCGCCACATACAGAGTCACCGTTTCCGTCGGACCGGAGGCCGGAGGAGTGACGGGCAACGCATCGGCCGCCGGAGACTCCAGTTCCCCCGCCTGTCGCCGCATGTGGCGCAGATAGATTCCCATCGCCACCACCAGCACCAGCAGCGCGGCCACACCGATCAGAAGATGCCTAGGGATCATCGTTGCACCCTCATGGTTGAACCCCCAGGCGGTCGCGGACGGAAACGACCGCATCGGCAATCGCCGACGCGGCCCGCTGTTGATAATTCGCGGAGATCAAATCGGCGATACCGTCCGCTCCGGGCGCCAGTTCCACCGCGACCGCGGGCATGAACACATTGTTCAGCGGCCGCAGCGAAGCGGAAGATGCTCGAACCGGGAATGCTCTTTTCTGCATCTCGGCAACGATTGCCGCCGACACGATGCGGCTGACGGGCAAAGCCGGCGCCTGTGCGGCATTCCACGCATGAAAGATTCCTTTGCTCGTTCCCTCGACCGGAAGCAGCGCGGTGTAGACGCGCGCGCCGCTGCCTTGCGAAGCCGCGTGCAGGCTGATGTAGATTCCGGCGCGCGCGCCGTTGGCCGCGGCGGCGCGCTGATCCAGAGTCAAACTGCTATCGCCGTCGCGCAGCAACGCAACCGCGAACCCCCGAATCTCCAGTTCATGCCGCAGCAGCCGCGCAAATCCCAGCGTGACATTTTTCTCGGCCAGCATATCCGTCAAGGCCGCGCCGCGTTCGTCGCCACCGTGCGCGGGATCGACCACGGCCAGAATGCGATGGACGTTGACATTGACATTGACATTGCTCGAGGCCATGTTCGCCGCCGGTGGGGCCTGCGCCGGATTCTGCGGTCCAGTTCCAACGCCACTCGGCGTCGCCGAAACCATGATCGTCGAAATCATGATCGTCTTTCGGTCGTTGCTGAAACTTGCCATCAGCGACTGATTCGCAGCCACGTCTAATTCGGCGTCACCGTTGTTCTCGGAGTAACTGGCATGCGTGATGACCTTGTTGTCAAAAGAAATAGACTGGCTTCCCGGGGACACGACCGGGTCCCGCTTAAAGACCATGCGCAGCCTGCCCGGCTCCGTGGAGATCGCCGGGTTCACCGGAGCGCTAAAATTCAGCGCCAGCCGGGGCGGGTTGCTCGCGTCCAATTGGAAACTGATTTGGATGCCGACATCGCCGACGAATAACCGGCGCGCGCTTTCGCGAAAATTAACCGGCGTTCCGAGAAAGCGCGGCAGCAACGCGCTCAGCGAGCTTAGCGGAACCAATCCGCGCGAGTCTTCAATAAGGAAGGGAGCCGTGAAATCAAAATCGCGCCCATGAATCCGGCCCCGCGTCTTTCCCGCAACAAACTCAGCATCGATCGCGTTATAGCGAAGCCTCCAGCGCCGCCCTTGTGATTCGCTGCTTACGCGGCCAAGCGGTTCCAGAAGTTCGAGGAGGCCGACATACTCTTGGCCGTCACGGTCCAGAACCGGGAGGGTGTAGATCGCGACCGGAGAGTAGACGGAGATGTGTTTTTCATCGGCGGAGGGCGCCGCGGATAGAAGCGTCAAGGTGGCCAACAGAATGGCGAGAGCCTTCTTTGTCAAAGTCGTCGGCGTCGTGATGGAGGGCACTTCTGCTAAACCCTACCCCGTCCAGTGCCGCTTGCGCCAGGGCCCTTGCTAGTGGAAGGACGGGCATCTCGCGAGCCTGCCCTGAGCGAAGTCGAAGGGTTCAGCCGGGCGGGGGCGCCCGGATCTCCATTCCACCTTATGCTACTCCAGCGCATAAATCGTGAGCCCACTCAGCAACTTGGGGTAGAAATCGGTGGACTTCTGGGGCAACACTTCGCCGGCAAAGGCGATATCACGAACCTGCTCCATGCGCACCGGATTCATCAGGAACGCTACTTGCGCCTTTCCACTTTGCACCTGCATCAGCGCTTCAGCGGCCTCTCGACAATACGAAACGTCTTCCTGATTGCGGATGGCTTCCTCCGAGATCTTCAGAACGCCTTCCAGCAGGCACTTGTGCAATTGCACGACGTCCAGCGCTTGCTGGCGCAGAGAAAGGTTTCCGAACAAGCGAGTGCCAATAGCCTTCGGGGAGTGCAGCAGAAAGGCGCGCCCGGCCGTGACCGCCAGCAGCGCCGTTCCTGCGTGCCCTGCCTGCCGCAGAATGGCGGTGGCGCGCGCCGCATCGATTCCGGCATCGACCTCTTCCACATTGAAGAATTTCCGGGCCTCCGCTTGAAACTGTGCGGCCGAAAAAGATGGCAGGCCGAACACGAGCCGGTGCGTCGGCAGAATCACCAGGCCCGGGCGATCTTTATCGGAATCAGAATGATCCATGTCAGAATGATCCATGTCGACGAAGGTCATCATGACCGAGTCGTAAGGAGCGGGAAGGCCCGACCCCGTCTCGGCGTCGGCTCGCCGCTGGTTGCGATAAGTCAAGGCAGTCTCATAGCGGTGATGGCCGTCGGCGATGATCAGCTTCCGATCCCGGAACTGTTCCTGCACGGAGGCAATGACCGAGGGGTCGGAGATCTTCCAGACGCGGTGCACCACGTCATACTCGTCGGTGACCTCGATGTCGGGGTCTTTGTTTTTGGCTGCCGCCGCGTTTTTGGCTGCCGCCGCATCGAGCAGGGCATCCACTTTGCCCGCCCCGCTATACAGCATGAAGATTTGACCGAAGTGGGCGCGAGTTGCGCGCAGCAGGTCCAGTCGGTCAGCCTTCGGCTTGGCCAGCGTCTGCTCATGCCGGAACACGACGCCCGCGGAATATTCCTCGATCCGGCCGAGTCCGATGAAGCCCCGCCGCTCGGCGCGCGCCTGACTTCCCGGAACGCTAAATGTCTGGGAATAGCGGTAGATCGAAGGCTCTGGATCCCGCCGCAAAACGCCTGTCTGGCGCCAGTTCTGGAAGTACGCCGCCGCCCGGGTATAGACGTTATCGGCGTCGTCGTCCCCCGGCAGGCGTTTCCCGAGAATAATCCGCACCAGGTTATAAGGACTGGCCTGATAGTAGCTTTCCTGCATAGCGGGGGTAATTTTGTCGTAGGGCTGGGTCATTACCTGCTGGATCGGCACGCGCTCAGGGTCGTAGCGCCAAGCTCGAAATGGGGAAATAATTGCCATAGGGGGGACGCAGAATTGTAGCAGGGACGATCTGGACCCGGCCCAAAGTCCGGCCCCAAGAGCAAAAAGAGAAAAAAGATGCGCAGAGTCGGAAGCCAGCTTGGGAATTCTGCACTCAAGAGTCGCCGTCGTTGACGAAAAGATGACAACACTTTTTCGAGACTGTGCTAGTATCCGGCTTAGAGAGCTTGTTGTGGCCGGCGCCCTGGGATGCGCGGGTCGCCTCCCGTCCAAGGCGCGGATTTAGTGGGGCCTATGTTGTACGGCAAACACTTCTCGGCTCGAATCTCCTTCGCTGTTCTTCTGGTGGTTGCTGTGTGTGGCGCCCTCCCGCTTCTCGCCCAGACTTCAACTGAGGACGTCCACATCCAGCCCCGCGTCGTGCCACCGGCTCCGAAAGCGCCCGACATTGATCCAGCATTCAAAACCCACACCAAGCCCATGAAGGTACAGGTGGACATGGTCCTGGTGCCGGTCACCATCACTGATCCCTTAAACCGGCTCGTAACCGGTCTCGACCGCGAGAACTTCAACCTTTTCGAAGGCAAAGACCAGCAGGAGATCAAGACTTTCTCCAGCGAAGACGCTCCGGTTTCGATCGGAGTGATCTTTGACATGAGCGGCAGCATGAGCAGCAAGATCGAGCGCGCCCGCGAGGCGGTTGTCGAGTTTTTCAAGACCGCCAACCCGCAAGACGAGTTCTTCATGATCGCCTTCGCCGATAAGCCGGAGGAGATTGCCGATTTCACCAGTTCGGTGGATGAGATACAGGGGCGGCTCCTCTACACCGTTCCCAGGGGCCGCACGGCGCTGCTTGACGCCATTTACCTCGGCGTCACCAAAATGCGCCAGGCCAAGTATCCGAAGAAGGCTTTGCTGATCATCTCCGACGGCGGTGACAACCATAGCCGCTATACGGAAGGCGAGATCCGTTCCATGGTCAAAGAGGCCGACATTCTCATCTATGCCATCGGTATCTACGATCATTACTTCCCGACCGAAGAAGAGCGGCTCGGGCCTGCCCTGCTCAGCGATGTCACCGAACTGACGGGTGGCCGGGCTTTTACCATTGATAACCCGAACGACCTGGCGGATGTTTCCACAAAAATCGGCATCGAGTTGCGCAACCAATATGTCATCGGATACCGTCCAAAGAACCCAGTGCGCGATGGCAAATGGCGTAAAATAAAAGTGAAGCTTTTGCCGCCAAAAGGATTGCCGCCGCTCCGGGTCTACGCCAAGACGGGTTACTATGCGCCGACGGAATAACGTTCGTCCACTGCTTCTCTTCCTCCTGACAACCTTATTCATGGCTAACTCTCTGGCGCAAGGGGGAGCCCCGAGCCAGTCGCCTGCGGCCCCGGATTCAAGTTCCCAATCACCTGCGCCTGTGCCAGCTTCCGCGGGGCAGGCCGTCGCTCCGAATGCAGCTCCGAACGTCTCTCCGAATTCTGCCCAGAATCCGGATTC
>Ga0181527_1005883_pt1 | contig 10014 bp, 6 predicted proteins | sample PEATcosm2014_Bin_30_FD_119762 | JGI IMG/M metagenome (GOLD analysis project Ga0181527, IMG submission 119762) | Peatland microbial communities from MTU Mesocosm Facility, Houghton, MI, USA - PEATcosm2014_Bin06_60_metaG | ecosystem: Environmental > Terrestrial > Soil > Wetlands > Peat | place...
AGGCGCCCCCGGTGCCGCTCCGCCTGGCCCTGGACCTGCCGGCGGGCAAGGTGCTCGACCTGCCGCAGGGGGCCGAGGTGCCGCTGAAGCTGAAGGTGATCCGCGACGAAGGGGCCAAGGGGGGCGTCGTCCTCGTTGTCGCGGGGTTGCCCCAGGGCCTGACGGCCAGGGCCCCGTTCGTTCCCGCGGAGCAGTCCGAGACGACGATCACGCTCGTGGCCGCCCCGCGGCTGCCGGTCGGCACGCGGCAGAACCTCGTCATCCGCGGGACGCTGCGGTCCGGCAAGACCAGCGCCACCCGCGTCCTGCCCGCCATCCCGATCCAGGTCGTCGCCGCGAAACCGCAAGGCTGAAGTCCACCCGCCCGGCGCCGCTCTGCGGTCCGTGCCGGTGGCATCCAACTCAGCGTGTAGGTGGTGTCCGCGGGGCCTTGCGGCGGCAGGCAGCGTACAGCACCAGGGATACGAGGCCGCAAACGAGCAGGAGCGCGCATCCCGGGTCGACGACGAGCGGAACCCACCATAGGCGCTGGATGGGGGCGAATGGCGCTACGAGGCAACCGATCGCACCGGACACACCGCCGACGAGGGGAAGGAGGGCGTATCCTCTCGCGTTCTTGTCCCTGCGAAGGCGACGGCTTGCCCGCACGATCCCGCCAAAGTGGCAGACCGTGACAAATGCTGAGAACGCAATTAGCACGGCTGCGACCGCGCAGCGAACGTGTTCACCCTCGCGAATCCACTCGTCGGCCCCGAAGATCTCCCCCAGGGTAAAGGCCACAACCATGGCAGGCACGATAGCCAGGGCCGCCCGGCTGAGACGCTTCGAGGGCGGTGCTTGCGGGAACGACCACATAGACCACATGTTGAGTCTCCCTCCGGATTGAACTCCCGCCAACGGCCCGGCCAACGCCAAGGCGTTCTGCCTGGGCCGCCGCCGTCCATTATACCAGTTGCTTTGGGACTCCGGCCGCCGGGCTTCCGCCGATTTCGGCCGCGATTTGCCATCCCGCCTGTAGAGGGGTATAATGAAGGTGAGGGCTGAATACGTGCAGGGCTTGGGGAGTGGCAGTCATGGACGCAACCAACCTGGAAAAGCGCCGGGCCACGGCGGCCGATGAGTTCGACCGCCATGAGCACCGCGCCGATGGTCAGCCGCTGGTGGCCAGCCTGGGCAGCGGACTGACCGTGCTCCGCGACGCGCTCTACAGCCGCATCCACGAGGACGTGATCCACCGCGTGGGTCTGGACTCGTCGCTCTCGCCGCTCTCGGAAGAGAAGACCGAGCGGGTGACGAAGCTGGAGATCGAGATCTATCAGATCGCCGTCTCCTCGCTGGCGGCCGCTGGCCGTGGTTATGTCAGTGCGGACGACGGCTGGTATGGCGACTGGCTCGGCCGGCTGCGGCTGGGCTCGGTCAATGCCGAAGGCCGCGTGGCCAAGCGGCTGGCCCATTACCGCGGGCAGACGCCCGAGCAGTGGCGGCTGACCTTCAGCAACATCCTGGCCGCCGCCCTGCCCGAGTCGCGCCGCGCCCCGCTGGTGCTGTTCCGCCTGCTGCCCTCCTGCGTCGAGATCGCCACGGCCCTGGCATTTGGGAAGCAGCAGGACGCCGGCGATTGGCGGAAGCAGCAGATCGAACACCTCCCGGCAATCCGCGATTGCGGCCAGTGCCGGGGCCGGCTGCTGGACAACGGGGTGCAGTGCCGAGCGTGCGGCAATCCCCTGTGGAAGTTCGATTGGCTGACGGCCGAGTGAGGGATTCAGGGATTTGCCGATGAACACGCTGGCAACCCTCTATCGCCCCTCGCTGGCCCTGCTGACCGATCTCTACCAGCTCACCATGGCCTACGGCTACTGGAAGATGGGCTGGCTGGAGCGGGAGGCGGTTTTTTGCCTGAGCTTCCGGCGGAGCCCGTTCCGCGGCGGTTTCACCGTGGCGGCTGGGTTGGCCACGGCCATCGAGTATCTGGAGAACCTCCGCTTCACGCCGGAGGACACGGCCTACCTGGCCGGGCTCTGCGGCAACGACGGCCGGCCGCTGCTGGCGGCGGAGTTCCTCGATTTCCTCGGCCGCCTGACGCTCCACTGCGACATCGACGCCGTGCCCGAGGGAACCATCGTCTTCCCCCACGAGCCGCTCGTGCGGGTCCGCGGCCCGCTCTTGGAGGCGCAGTTGCTGGAGACGCCGCTCTTGAACATTCTGAACTTCCAGACGCTGGTGGCCACGAAGGCCGCACGGGTGGTGCTCGCCGCGCGGGGCGATCCGGTGCTGGAGTTCGGACTCCGCCGTGCGCAGGGGATCGACGGGGCGCTGTCGGCCAGCCGCGCGGCCTACCTCGGCGGCTGCGCGGCCACCTCCAACGTCCTGGCCGGCCGGCTCTACGGCATCCCCGTCCGCGGCACGCACGCCCATAGCTGGGTCATGTGTTTCGGCGACGAGCTGGAGGCGTTCCGGGCGTATGCCGGGGCCCTGCCCAACAACTGCGTGCTGTTGGTGGATACCTACGATACCCTGGAGGGCGTGCGGCGGGCCGCGGCCGTCGGCAGGGAACTCCGCGCCCGCGGGCACGAGTTGGCCGGCATCCGGCTGGACTCCGGCGACCTGGCCGGCCTCAGCGCCGACGCCCGGCGGATCCTCGACGAAGCCGGCTTCCCCGACGCCGTGATCCTCGCCTCCAACGACCTGGACGAATATCTCCTGGAAAGCCTGAAGCGGAAGGGGGCGAAGATCAACGCCTGGGGTGTCGGCACCCGGCTCATCACCGGATTCGACGATGCCGCTCTGGGCGGCGTCTACAAGCTCTCGGCCGTGCGAACGGCCGGCCAGCCCTGGCAGGATCGCGTGAAAGTCTCCGACAAGACCGTCAAGGTCTCGACGCCCGGCATCCTTCAGGTCCGCCGCTATCACGGCCGCAACGGTCCGCGGCGGGCCATCGGCGACGCGATCTTCGACGAAGAACACCCCGCGGGGGGTGGCTGCACCATCGTCGACCCGGCCGCCGAGACCCGGCGGAAGGCAATCCCCGCCGATGCACCCGGCGAAGACCTGCTCGTGCCGGTGTTCCGCGGCGGCCGACGGGTCTACGAGTCGCCGTCTCTGGAGGAGAGCCGCCGGCGGCTGCGGGCCCAGTTGGACCTGTTTCCCCGCGGCATCCAGCGACTGGCCAGGCCGTACCGCTACTTCGTCGGCCTGGAGGCCGGCTTGCACGAGCGCCGGGCGCAGCTCCTGCAGAAGGCCGAAGCGAGCGCTGCGGAAGGCGACAAGACCGTAGAAACCAAGACCTGAAAACTGACAACCCGATGAAAGCCCTGATCCTGACCGACCTCCAGAACGACTTCTGCCCCGGCGGGGCACTGCCCGTGCCGGAGGGCGACCGGGTCGTCCCGCTGGCCAACGCCCTCGAGGACCGCTTCGAGCTCGTCGTGGCCACCCAGGATTGGCATCCGGCCGATCACGGCAGCTTCGCGGCGAGCCATCCGGGCAAGCGGCCCGGCGACGTGATCGAGCTGGCAGGGCTACCGCAGGTGCTCTGGCCCGTCCATTGCGTCGCGGGCACTCCCGGCGCCGAGCTGCACCCGGTGCTGGCGCGCAGCCGCATCGCCCGCATCTTCCGCAAAGCCACCGACCCCGCCGTGGACAGCTACAGCGGCTTCTTCGACAACGGCCGCCGTCGGGCAACCGGCCTGGACACATACCTGCGCGAGCAGGGCGTCGGCGAGGTCTACATTTGCGGGCTGGCCACGGATTACTGCGTGAAGTTCACCGCGCTGGACGCAGTCGCGCTGGGGCTGACGACTTGGCTCGTCGAGGACGCCTGCCGCGGCGTGAACCTCTGCCCGGGCGACGTGGCCGGGGCCATCGACGCCATGCGGGCCGCCGGCGTCCGCCTCGTCCACAGCGAACAACTAGGCAGCGGGCGGTAAGCCGTGGGCGGCGGGCGGCGCGGGTGCCATGCCCACGCTGGCGTGGGCATGTGAGGCTTCGTCCAAAACATGCTTGCTGTCTCGCTGCGCTCGCTTAGCAAGCATGGCACCCTGCATAACCTACGGGACTAATCTATCTTGGGAACGCGGGCGGCTTGACAGGCCGTGCGGGCGGGGGAAGAATTACCCCGTGAGGTTGGACCCGCCGGGAATTCCATGACGCTGCTCTACGACGACCCCTGCTTCCTGAACCACGCGACGGGGCCACATCCGGAGCAGGCCGAGCGGCTGCGGGCCATCGCGGAGCACCTCCGCGCGACGGGCCTGGACGCCCGCTGCACCCGCCCGGCGTTCGAGCCGTGCAGCCGCCGCCGGCTCGCCCGAGTCCATTCGCCCGCCTACATCGACGAGATTTGGGCGATGGCCAAGTCGGGCGGCGGCCACCCCGATTCCGACACCGTCGTCAGCCCTGCCTCCTACGACACCGCGCTGATGGCCGCGGGGTCAATGGCCGATGCGGTGCAGCGCGTGCTGCGGGGCGAAGACCTCACCGCCTTGTGCCTGGTGCGTCCGCCCGGCCACCACGCCATGATCAACCATGCCATGGGCTTCTGCCTGTTCAATAACGTAGCCGTGGGCGCGAAAGTGGCCGTCGAGGAGTTCCATCTCGACCGCGTGCTGATCGTCGACTTCGACATCCACCATTGCAACGGCACGCAGGCCAGTTTTTGGGAAGAGCCGCGGGTGGGGCTGCTCTCGATCCACCGCTGGCCGTTCTACCCCGGGACCGGCAGCGCGGACGAGGAAGGCGGCGGGCCCGGCCGGGGCACCAAGCTCAATCTGCCCATCGAGTTCGGCACGCCGCGGGAAGACTACCTGGCCATCTTCGCCGCCAACTTGCAACAGATGGCCGATCGCTTGAAGCCGCAACTGGTGCTGGCCAGCGCGGGCTTCGACGCCCATCGCCAGGACCCGGTCGGCAACCTGGGCCTGGAGACCGAGGACTTCGTGGCGATCACCGATCTGGTGCTGGAAGTGGCCCGCGTACACGCCGGCGGCCGCTTCGTGAGCGTTCTGGAAGGCGGCTACAATCCGCCCGTGCTGGCCGAGTGCGTCGCCGGCCATCTCGGCCGCATGCTCGCCTGAGCGGAATCGGTGATTTCCCCTGGAGAACTGGGTAAAGTTTGCCGATTATTCCTCCTGCGCAAAGATTGCGGCCCGATTTGGCGCTGCGCTTCTACAGCGTTGCGACCGCATGGACAGGCAGGGCGATCATCGCAAACTGTTGTGACAAAGGAACTTCAAGCATACGATCTCTGCGGAGCCAAGCGGCGGGCGTTCGGGATTGCCTGGTTAGTGCTCGCACTGCTGGCATGGGTCGCTCGATCCGCGGCCATGGCTGCGGATGCCCCTTTGGCCACAGCCGCGAATGCCCCGGGGGCGGCCCAGACCGGCATGGCCGTTAAGGTCTATTCCTGCCCGGTGGGGACGGCCCAGGGTGTGGCCGATCGCTTGTTGAACGAGTTTGGGGTCATTGCGGGTGTACGCATCGCGGCGGACCAGCGGACATCGCAAGTGGTCGTCCAGGCCCCGCCGGAAGTTCAGGCGCAGGTCAGCCAGCGACTGGCCGCGGTAGCGGCCGAGAGCGCCGCGGCCGCCCCGTTGCCGGCGGCCCGTGTAAACCCGCAAGCGGTGCTGGCCGGCCAGGTGCGGTCCCGCTCCGTGGCCTTGCACCGCCTCAGTGCGGAACAGCTCGAAGCGGCATTATGGAGCATGCTCGGCAACCGCTTGTCGGCAACCCCCGGCGGCGACAAGGAAATCCGGCGGTATCGTCTGGCTTTGGCCTCCGGCGGCGCGGTGATGCTGACCCTGGACAGTCCGGCCCGGCGGGTGGTCATCGACGGACCTGCCTCGGCGGTGGACGCCTGTGAGCGTCTCGTGCAACTCTTGGACACTCCCGCGCGAGACGGCCAGCGGAGCACGCAGGTGGTGCCGTTGTGGACCCCTCGGCCGGAAAGCGTCCAACGGGCGGCGCAGGCGGTCGTCACGGCCATGGGCCCTGCGGCCGCGCATGCGCCGATGACGCTGGCGCTGTTTCAGCCGCGCGCGGACGCAGCCGCGGCGGCCCCGGCTCCGCCGGCCCCGCCCACAGCGGCGGCACCCGGGTCGGCGGCTCCGTCGCCCGCGCCCGGGCCGCCCGCCGCCGCCCGTGCAGACGGCGCAAAAGCGCTCGGCGGCCTGGTCAACCCGGTGCAGATCGAATCGCTCGAAGGCCTCGACATCCTGGTGATCCGCGGCGGCCACAACGACGTGGACCAGGTGGTCGACATGATCCGGCAGATCGAACAGTTCAGTGCCGAGACGGAGCCGGCGGTCGAGGTCTACTGGCTGCAGCACGTGGAGTGCGTGTCGCTGGCCACGGTGCTCCGCCAGTTTTACGACGAGGTCTTTTTGGCGCGGCAGGGCCGCGTGAGCATCACGCCGCTGGTGAAGCCCAACGCCGTGCTCTTGGCGGGCCGCAAGGAGAACGTCGAGCGGGCCATGGACTTGATCCAGCGTTTGGACCAACCGGTGTCGCCGGAGACGCAGTTCCGCGTGTTCCCGCTGAAGCACGCGGCGGCAGCCACCGCGCAGACCACGCTGTCGCAGGTGTTTGCCGACCGCGGGCAGCTCGGCCCGGTGGTCCGCGTCACGCCGGACGTCCGCTCCAACGCCCTGATCGTGCAGGCCTCGCCGCGGGACCTGGAGGAGGTGGCCGCGGTGCTGCGGCGGATCGACGTGGCGCGCAGCGCCGCGGTGAACGAGGTGCGGATCATTCCGCTGGAGCACACGCTGGCCCAGGACGTGGCGTCGGTGCTGCAATCGGCGATCGGGGCGGCGGCCGGGCCGCGGGCCGCAGCGGCCGCCGCGGCGCCGGGAGGAGTGGGCGCGCAGCCGCAAGCCCCCGCAGCGTCCGCCGCCGGCGGCGACCAACGCTCCGTCATGCTCCGCTTCCTGACGATCGACGTCAAGGGACGGCGGCTGTTGCAGTCGGGCATCCTGAACGACGTGCGGATCACGCCCGACGTCCGCTCGAACGCCCTGGTCATCTCCGCCCCGGCTGAAAGTCTCGAACTGTTCGAGGCCCTCATCCGCCAGCTCGACCGCCTGCCCTCGGCCGAGGCCCAGATCAAGGTGTTCATGATCGTCAACGGCGACGCGGCCACGCTGGTGAGCATGCTGCAGTCGCTGTTCTTCGCCCAGGCCCAAGCCCAGGCGACGCAAGGCTCCATGGGCGGCCAGGGCCAGGCCATGTCCGCCAACGCGCCCGTGGCCGGCGTGGGCGAGAACCTCACCGTGCCGCTCCGCTTCGCCTACGACACGCGGACCAACAGCATCATCGCTGCGGGCTCGCTCAGCGACCTGCGCGTGGTCGAGGCGATCCTCACCCGCCTGGACGACAGCGACGCCGGGCACCGCAAGAACCACGTCTTCCGCCTGAAAAACTCGCCGGCCAACGACATCGGCCAGGCCATCAGCACCTTCCTCCGCAGCCAGGTCCAGACGCAGACCGTGCCGGGGCTGGTGAGCCCCTTCGAGCAGATCGAGCACGAGGTGATCGTCGTGCCGGAGCCGGTCAGCAACAGCCTGATCCTCAGCGCCACGCCGCGGTATTTCGAGGAGATCAAGAAGCTGATCGAGGAGCTCGACGCGCGGCCCCCCATGGTCATGATCCAGGTGCTCATCGCGCAAATCTCGCTCGGCTGCACCAACGAGTTCGGCATGGAGCTGGGACTGCAGGACGGCCTGTTGTTCGACCGCAGCATCCTCAACAACATCCAGTACCTCACGACCACCAATACCCTGCCCAACGGCACGCAAACCACCACCCAGTCGGTCATTTCGGCCACCAACCAACCCGGTTTCCAGTTCACCACCCAGCCGCCGGGCAACAGCGGGGCGTCCAATTCCCTGGCCAACGCCGCCAAGGTCGGCGGCTCGGGCACCACCAACCTCGGCGTCGGCACCACGAACCCCACGCTGGGCTACGGCGGCATCGTGCTCTCCGCCTCCAGCGAGAGCGTCAGCTTCCTGCTGCGGGCGCTGGCCGAGGAGCACCGCGTCGACATCCTGCAGCGCCCGCAGATCATGACCCTGGACAACCAGCCGGCCTTCGTCATGGTCGGGCAGCGCGTGCCGACGATCAGCAACACCACGATCTCCCAGGTCGGCCAGACCAACTCGGTGCAATATCAGAACGTGGGCCTGATGCTGGGCGTCACCCCGCGCATCAGCCCCGACGGGCTGGTGGTCATGCAGATCGACGCCACCAAGTCGGACCTGGGCGACATCAACACCGGCGTCCCGGTGGCCATCTCCGGGGGCCAGGTCATCCGCCAGCCGATCATCAACAACACCCAGGCCCAGACCACCGTCAGCGCCATGAGCGGCCAGACGGTCATCCTCGGCGGCCTGATCTCCACGACCAAGAACGAGGAGCACCACAAGGTGCCGGGCCTGGGCGACCTGCCGCTGGTGGGCGCCTGCTTCCGCTTCGACAGCACGTCCAAGGAGCGCGACGAGCTGCTGATCATCATGACGCCGCACATCGTGCGGACCGAGTCGGACATGGACTTGATCAAGCAGACCGAAGCGGGGCGGATGAGCTGGTGCCTGTCGGACGTGACCGCCCTGTACGGCGAAGCGGGACTGCGGAACCGCCGCGACGCCTGGGCGGACGGCGAGGTCCCCACGATCTACCCGGACGGCAAGCCGGCGCCGGCGGTGCCGCCACCGTCCCTGCCGGGCCAGGTCAGGCCCGCTGACCCGGAGCTGCTGCCCACGCCGCAGGCGACGCCGGACCCGCCCGCTCCCGCCGCCGCGGCCCCGCGCAACGACAGCACCGGCTTGCTGGGGCAACCGGGGAGCCTGCCGCCCGGCGCACCGCGCGGCATCCTCGGCCCGATCAGCGGCCAGCAGGCATGGTATCCGGCAACTCCTCCGCCGACCGGCGTACAGCCGGCGGCCTACAGCCAGCCGGCTGCCGCCTGGCCCGCCGGCGCCCAGGGTCCTCCGCCTGCCGGCCCCGCGCCGCAGGCCTATCCACCCGCACCGCAGTCGTCCCCGGAACCGTGGTATCGCAATTGACGCACCCGTCGCCCGCCCAGGCTTAGCGCAATGATCCAATGACAGGCACAAGAGTACCCGCTGTCGGCCTGCTGCTGGCCCTTGGCCTGGGATGGCCGGGCCTCGCGCCGGCCGCGCCCTGGCCATTCCACAGGGAGGACCAGCCGAAGAAGCCGGACCGGATCGTGGCCGTGTGGAGCGAGACCGTGCTCTACCCGCCCGGCCAGCCGGCGGTCCGCGGCTTCGGCGGACGGCTGATGTTCTACGAAGCCAAGAAAGACGGTTCCATCAAGGTCGACGGCACGCTGGTGGTGTACGCCTTCGACGAAGAGGCCTCCGTTGCGAAGCACGCCAAGCCCGACCGGAAATACGTCATCACCGCCGCCCAACTCCACTCCCACTACAGCAAGTCGCCGCTGGGGCATTCCTACAGCGTCTGGATTCCGTGGGATGCGGTGGGCGGAAACCGCAAGGAGATCAGCCTGATCGTGCGTTTCGAGCCGAAAGAGGGCACCGCGGTGGTAGGGGAGTCGTCGCCGGCGCTGCTATCCGGCACCCCGCTGCCGCAGGCCGGGTCCGGCGCCCCGCCTGGTGCGCCACCACCGGCCGTGGGCGCCATGGCGGCGCCTCCGCCGCTGCCCAACGCACCGCCCGCCGCCCCACTGGGCGTGCAACTGGCCGTTCATCAGGACCCCTTGCCGACCGCCGCTGCACCGGGAGGGTACCCGGGAGGCGATCCGGGAGAGTACCCCGCCCAAAGCGATGCGCCACGGCACATGAACACGACGACCATCCCCGTCCCCAGCGGCCTGATGATGGCGCCGGCTAGTGCTGGGCCGGCGTGGCAGGGCTCGCCGGGGGCGTGGCAGGGCTCGCCGGGGGCATGGCAGACCGCGCCGCCGGCTGTCCCGGGCCCGTATGGCTCCCCGGCGATTTCCCAAGGCCCGCCTTCCCAACGCCCGCCGACGGCCGACCCTGCTGG
>Ga0181527_1005885_pt1 | contig 10011 bp, 9 predicted proteins | sample PEATcosm2014_Bin_30_FD_119762 | JGI IMG/M metagenome (GOLD analysis project Ga0181527, IMG submission 119762) | Peatland microbial communities from MTU Mesocosm Facility, Houghton, MI, USA - PEATcosm2014_Bin06_60_metaG | ecosystem: Environmental > Terrestrial > Soil > Wetlands > Peat | place...
GCTGTCGTTAGGCGCTTAAAGATGATAGCTCAGGATTCTGCGGCCTTGTTTATGTTAGATAACGAGTTGGCAGCAAGGGTTTATGTTCCGCTCCCAGAAGCAAATGTCTAAAAATTACTGCAGCCTTGCTTCTTACTTGAATTCATATCGAATTGCAAAAAACCCCTTATACGTCCCTCCTTTACGCGCAACAAAGCCAGGCCACCGATCGAGCTAACCAGGCCATATATTACTCAGTCGTTTCGCCGCATCGCTTTGTTTGGTTGCACGCAGGCCGCTTTTGTGCGCTTACAGCGCGATATACGAGCATCATGTGAGCGAGTCGCTGCGCTTGGCATACATCCTCTGTTACGCAGTCACGTCCTCTTTTTCGCAAATATTGCCGCACTGCAATAGCAAGTCAAGTCCGTATCCGGCGCATGTTTGCAGCAAGTTTGAAACAATTATTATAGCAATGGCGCATGTCGTACGTAATCGAGGTGCAACGATGAAAATACTCGGAATAAACGGCAGTCCGCGTGGGAAGAACAGCCGGACGCTTAAGCTAGTAGACGCTGTCCTCGATGGTGCGAGGCAGCGCGGAGCAGAAACGGAACTAGTTGATATCGGCACACTGGATATACAGTATTGTCTAGGGTGCCAGGTTTGTTACGCCGAAGGCGAGTGCGTTCAGGAGGACGATCTCTCTGAGTTGTGGGAAAAAATGATGCGTGCCGACGGGATCGTCCTCGGCTCACCGGTGTACATCAATGGCGTCACCGCTCAACTCAAGACGGTGATCGACCGTCTGGCTGACGCAGTCCATTGCCAGATGCTCGTGGGGAAGTATGGTTGCGCTGTGACCACAGCTGGAAGTTCGGGCATCAGCGAAGTGCTTGGCTATATGAATTACATCCTGAACGCGTTGGGTGCAGTGTCGGTCGGCGAGGCCGGTGTTGCCGTTGGAAGGGATCCTGCAGCCCTTGACGCGGCGATTACTGACGCGCGTAATCTCGGCCAAACGCTTGCGGACGCAATACAGACAAAGCGCTATTATGATGATCAGGAAAGCGCCATTGCCGAGAGAGGTGCGTTTTTCAGGCAATTAGTGAAAGCGAACAAGGAGGTTTGGAGGCATCAGTACGACTTTTGGATGGAGAAGGGCTGGATGTGACTGCCTCTTCCTGCTTTGGCTACGCTGAGCGAATGTAGAAATAGTGCAGTTAAACGGGTGTATGGCCACGCTTGAGCAACAGCTATGCGACCAGGAAAGCGAATTAGGTTATGTGCGGACAGAGTATAAGCAAGCCCACGCGAAGCAGTTTTATGACAAACCGTGGTGCAAAAAATGAAGGATTTACGCCCCGACCTGATTTTGCGGCAGCCTACAAGGCTCAATTTACTTACGTTACCGAAGTATGGTGGGCCAGAGGTCCGTGCAAGCGTTTGCTTTCATAGACCACTACGATTTCTCTGTCTCTCCGTCTTGGCTGTTTACGATGAAGCGCAAGGCTGGAAGCGAGAAACTGGAAATTGTTTGTTTCCGGCTTGACTGGATTAGGTGACCATATGAATATTTTGACTGATATCATCTCAACCCTGGATCTAAGCGCTGAAGTACGGGATATACGTCAGGGGATATTCCATACAGGAGTCCTTACACGCAGGTGCGGCCTTGCGGCTACCCTTCCGAAAGATGCCCTTAAACAGACCCCTCCCCTGATAAAGGAGCCTGGCCGTCTTTTGGAAAAAAGCGCCTCAGAACTTGTGCAGATGTCTTTTTCCGACAGCATCCTTGAAGCCGCAATAGGTTTGGCATCGATCAATTCGCTTATTGAGGTCGATAAGGAACAATGTGTTGAGCTTAATGGAGGAGACCTTTTGGTCGAAAAGAGCAAAGACAAGAAGGTTGTTATCGTAGGCCACTTCCCATTCATTGATGAGCTTAGGGGCATCTCAAGCGAACTAACAGTTATTGAAAAAAATCCCCGTGAAGGAGATCTTGCGGAAGAAAATGCCGATGTTTTTCTGCCTGAGGCCGATGTCGTGGGCGTCACAGGGAGTGCTTTGACCAACCACACAATGGATCACCTGCTTTCTATCTGCAACCCTAACGCCTATGTAGTTGTATTAGGCGACACAACGCCCTTATCGCCTGTACTGTTTGAATATGGCGTGGATGCTATCTCAGGGACTGTGGTTGTTGACGGTGAGCAAGCCCTTCGCTGTGTCAGCCAGGGCGCCAACTTCAGACAGATACGGGGCATAAGGCTGCTCACCATATTGAAATGATTTGTGTTGAGCGATCCGGTTTGCTTGAAGCAGGCATGCGCCACGTAAGGCCATTTTAAAGATGACACAGAGCAAAACGCAATTAGAAATCAGCGAGAACAGGACACCATTAACGAGCCCTTAAACGCTCTGACGCACCTCCGTCGAGTCGCATTAAACCGGCGTCCACGAGCTTCCCTTTGAACTTCAGACCTTCGCTCTACTGTTAGCCAATAATAACCGCGTAGGCCTCGGCCGCGCTGAGACGAGGTCGCCGTCTTTAGAGGGGACTAGGGGACTTCAAGATCTACGAGGGGGGGATCAACGTAAAGCCAAACGATGTGCAAGCTTCTCAATAGATCCAGTTGTTGTCGATCATAAACCCTAACAGGGAATTATATTTATGGAATTCTTAAAGAAAGTGGTTATCCTCAGCAACGACATGTCGACAATGAAAGAAACATGAATCGTGAAACGAGATCGTGCCCCTTCTGTAAAACGCAAGCATCTGTTAACGCAAGGTTCTGTAAAAAATGCGGCAAGCCTCTGAAACTAAGCAGAGAAGCGGGTTCCATGGCCAAACCCGTATTCTATAAGGAAAACGCCAAACAGAACACCTCGATGTCCGCCCCATCCGTCTCCCACTTCGACAATCCCTCCGCAAGCGCTGCCACCGTCTCCCCCGACCGCGTCTGCGCCGAGTTCCTACACGCATGGAACGGCTACAAGCAATATGCCTGGGGCCACGACGAACTCAAGCCGCTGTCCAAGACCTACTCCGACTGGTTCCCGACCCCTTTACTCATGACCCCGGTCGACGCCTTCGATACCATGATCCTAATGGGTCTGACCGCCGAGGCGGCAGAGGCCAAGGATTTGATCCTATCCCGGCTCGACTTCGACCTCGACATGGAGGTCCAGCACTTCGAGGTGGTCATCCGTATCCTCGGCGGCTTGATCTCCGCCCAGCAACTCGACGGCGACCCCGGCTTCCTTGAGCTCGCGATCGACCTCGCCGACCGCATGCTCCCCGTCTTCGACTCAAACACCGGGATGCCCTACCGGTTCGTCAACCTTAAAACTCACAAGACCCGCTCCCGCTTCACCAACCCCGCCGAGATCGGCACCTATGTCCTCGAGTACGGGACCCTCTCGCGCCTCACTGGCGACCCCAAGTATTTTGACGCTGCCAAACGGGCGACAGTCGCGCTTTATCATCGCCGCTCGCGGATCGGCCTGGTCGGGACGATGATCGACGTTGAGACCGGCGGGTGGCTGTCCAAAGACAGCCACGTCGGGTGCGGGATCGACAGCTACTACGAGTATCTTTTAAAGGGCGCGATCCTGTTCGACGACCCCGAGCTTTGGGCGATGTGGCAGAACACGATCGCGGCGGTCAACGCCCACGTGGCCGACGAGGCCAGCGGCGGGCTCTGGTACGGCCGCGTCAACATGAGCACCGGCGAGCAACGGGCCACGGTCTTCGGCGCGCTTGACGCCTTCTTCCCCGCCGTCCTCGCTCTGGGAGAAGACCTCGACCGCGCCGCACGCCTCGAAGACTCGTGCTATAAGATGTGGACACTCTACGGCATCGCCCCCGAACTGCTCGACTACAAAAACATGAAGGTCGTCGTCGACTCCTACCACCTCCGGCCTGAGTTCGTCGAGTCGGTCTACTACCTTTACCACTACACCGGCGACGAGAAGTATCGGCGGATGGGCACGACCTTTTTCAACAGCCTGGTCGAGCGGTGCAAGACCGACGCCGGCTTTGCCGCCCTCGCCGATGTCCGCGCGGGCGTCAAAACTGATGCAATGGAGAGTTACTTTCTGGCCGAGGCCATGAAATACTTCTACCTGCTATTCGCACCACCCCAGGCCTTCGACTTCGCGAAGGTCATCTTCAACACCGAGGCACACCCGATTTGGAAGAAGAGTAGCAAGTAGCGCGCCAGCAAGAGGAAGAAAAAGGGGAGGGTCCGATGGCCCCTGACGGTACTCGATCAAACTGCTGGACCGTGACGATTGGCGCGCTTTATTTGGCTCAAAATTTAAAGTACAGTATTGTCTACATCAGACAACGGAAGCTTTTTAGATTGCTAACGTTTTAGTGAACATATTTGAGCGTTTCACAACGTGTGCGGCGCAAAGGGGAAAAGTTATGGATAAGCGTATAGGCATTGTACTCGGTGGGGGAGGGACGCTCGGCGACTTCCAGGTAGGCGCCCTAAAATTTCTCTACGACAAGGGCATCTTACCTCACATTAGTTGCGTCTGCGGAACGTCGATTGGCGCAATTAACGCGGTTATAGTCTCGACGGGCGTGGGCTGTGACGAGCTCCTCGAACGGTATTGGTCGGAGAATGTGATTGGCCGCGACGATCTGATCCCTCAGCACAAATGGTCTGAACACATCGCTCCGATGCTTAACGCATTTCTTCTGGCTGAGAAGCGTCCGAAGCTTCCTATGGAACGTCGGATCCGTTCGATCGGGCGCTTGCGAGCGATAGCGGCCATCATCCAAGAATCGCGGGAGGGCCCGCTTCGGGATATCAAGAGCGTAGTTGACGACCTCGAAGACATCTTCGGAACCACCGTAGCAGAGAGCGCTCTCTACAAGATGGACAAGCTCAAGCAACGGATGGAAGAAAAGATCGATAATATAGAAGCAGCACTGGATCCAAACATCGTGTTCTGTCTTTACGCGACAAACGTAGAGACAGGGAAAAAAACGTGCTTTACAAACAATACGCAGTTGGTGGGCGCTCGCGGCGACACGTTTTACGTGCAGTGCCACTCGCCGAATCTGCTAATCGAAGCGGCCCTTGGCTCGGCAGCGGTGCCGGTTATATTCCCGCCTGTCGAGGTAACATTCCCCCACGATGAGCTATGTGGAAAATACTTCATCGACGGTGGTGCCCGCGAGATTGTTCCCGTCAAGGGGGCGATAGCCTGCAAAGCTGATACTGTTTATGCCATCCTCTGCCTTCCACGTTTTGCGCAGAAACGGAAGTACGCATTTTTGGACCTGAAAGACGCAAAAGGCGAGATCGTGAGTGGGGATTGGTGCACGAGCAATCTGCTCGATGTCCAGCCAGAGGACTGGGTCGTGAACACCAGGGACTGGAATCCAATGAGCGATGAGTGCGATGTGATCGACATCGCAAATCGGACGGGCGCGATCGTACTGGACGAGCTGACCGAGGGGGATCTCATCGCAACTGACGAAGCGGGCAATATCGCAAAAGACGAAGAAGGCAAACCAATCGAACCGACGGTCATTGACCCTCTAATCCCGGTCCACGGATGGACGCAGCTCAACATAGGCTTGCTCAAGATCAATGCAGATCAGGGCTACATGCGGGCATTCGACGTGCTTTCGGCGGGACCGATCGAACAGCAATGTGAGGAGCTCACCGCTGAGATAACGGTTAGACGAATAAAGATCTGGGCTTTGGAACACAAGCTCATCGAAGACGTGTCGGAAATAAGAAACAAGTCGCAGGCTGTGAACCCTCTTTGGGGTGGACCGTGCATGTCGCGCGTCTTGTGTCATCGCTGCGAAGATGTGGTTAACACTAACGTTCTCCGGGAGATCCGGCAGATGAAGAAAGAGCTGAAGGAGTGCATCGACCGACGTCGGGGCATCGTCAAGCGGAGCTCGCTTGCTGAAGAAGACAAGAAACGCTGTCTTCCTGATGATTACGTCTGCATGTACATGTGCTGGGAACCGCACGACTGGCGCGTTGAGGGGCAACGCGCAAGACCACTGATACCTACCCCGTGGCATAAGCTCGACCTCGGAGAGTTGGGGTCAGACGTAATCGAGGAGGATTGGTCGCTCGGGCATCCACCGGTTAAATGCAAATATCGCTCGTTGTTGAACGTTGGGGGAAAATCACATCAGGTCAGGGTCGTTTGAGTTGTGCCCTCCGTGTGAATATGGAGGCCTTAGCGCTTCCACCGTTTTTTTTTAGATCATCGGAAGTGTTTCTTGATACGTTTGCGGGTGACACGAAGATAAGAAATGCAAGTGCTCTATCGTGGCCGCTGACAGATACGCGTTTGAAGTCCTGCCAGCGTTGAGAACGTGTGGGGTAGCCGTATCGTTGGGGAGCTGTAATCAGTTTTTGCGTGGCCGAGTGAGATTTTGCGGCGATGAATCTTGAACAGCTCGCGGTTTGAGATCGCAACGTAAGGACGAAGATCTGGGTAATAATCAGTGGCTGAAATACCACGTGCATAGCGGCGCTGCACATTTCGTCGTTATGAGTAGCCTTTGACGACTGAGAACAAATGACACGCAACGGGCGCAATCGTGCTAGAAACGCTTACCGCATGATTGTCAGTCTCACGTTGGGTTTGCGCGTCCCAGCTGGCACCGTTTCAAAAATTGGCTGCTCAGCACCTCGGAGAAGAAGAACCGGCTAAGAAAAAAGACGCACCGGCTAAGCGGCTGCTACAGAGGCGCTGGAACACAGAAAGGCGATCACGCGGAAGTCTGATCGTTCGATTGTAGCCATTTTTTTGCCGTTTTAACATCGCAGCATCGTTTTACGGTCACGTGTGACCGAAGTTTTTATATACTTTTGTAACGACTTTCGTTAAAGAGCGTTTTATATCAAAAACGTTTTTCCGAGGCAACCCGTGCGCGCATACAAGATCGTCCTGGTTCCCGTAGCAATTCTTCTTATTACCGTGCTATTTGCAGGTGTCGTCACCGTAAGCGCAGCGTCCACTTCACAGATCGTCCAGACCAGCACGCCAACTATTTATTACGTTCCCCAAGCAGGATCAACGTGGGTCAACCAAGGGACGGCAGGCGCCAGCTATAACGCTTACGTTAGCACCGCGAACTTGTTTAAGACCCAATCAAACGGCTATCCGTACTGGGGCCCCATCACGAAAAATGATTTTGTCAGCATCCCGGCGGGCAGCGCAACCAACAACCAGAACGTCGTGTCGTGGGAGATAGGTTTTCATTTTGCCGGAATAGTCTCTAGCCAGCGCTATCAGAAAATTTGGGATAAAGCGTGTGGCGGTTTCTTCATTGAAATTGACACCGGATATGGCGCTAATAATTGTTACCTTACTATCTATCGCGCTACGACCGGCGGCAGCGGCGCGCGGTGGTACGAGCCAATGGATACCGCAATCCGCGCCGGCCACAACTACTACATCCAAATTTCGTGGGACACTAGTGCGGGCCCGGGAAAAGAACCATATCCAACGGTCTGGATCGGTGAGGACGGAAACGCGCCGGTGCGTCAAACGCACTGGGACGAGACCGGCGGCGCTCTTGCCGGAACTGGATCGTGGTATAATGATGCGGTTGGGTCTGCGAACCTCGGAAATACGGCTTCAGACGGGAGCAACCACGCGTCAGCGGAAACAGCTTGGCTCAACGGCGGCATCTTTGTTTATCGGCAATACAATTCAATCGTCAATTTTAGCAGCGGTGGGAGCTGGAACGCCGATAGACTGCGCTGGGCCTAAGCAGTTATAGCAGAGACTCAAGAGGGCTGGTCGAGGGTTCTTCTCGAAAAGGCGAACGAGTACCATAAGTGCCCCTAGTATACCTTCACCCAGAGGGGTTAACACCATTATCTGATTGTGCCTTGGCGTTGCACAGGCTCGGAAGAAGCCTCCAACAAAAGAAGTGCATTAAGCGGTGATAACGAAGCCGGTTAAAAATGATAGTTAAAAACTATCGAGAGGCACGCCAGCGCCGGTGAACATATCGAACAACAGGTGTGAAAGCAGGAAGAGACTCGCTATCGGTGTGGGTGACCCTCATACTTATTGGCGAGCCGCTCTGGTAAAGAGAAGGTTTACTTGGGCTGAAAGCGAGCTTAAACTGCGCGGGGTGTTGATATCAGCCGGATAATATCACAATATGAGGCCTCCACAATTGCCCCATTTACAGACAGCGCGCGACTCACTCACGACTCTCTTGTATTCACGGCGCCTCTGAATAGCCGTAAGGCAACGAAAACAGATAACATACGTTCTCAGCAGCTGGAAAACGCGTGATGACTTTTTATATGCCCGAATAGAGCTATAATGGGGGTTCTCTATGGATGCAAAAGATGAGAAAAAGGAAGAGTACTACAAGGGCAAGGAAGTAAAGGGCAAGCTCGAAAAAAAGAAGGAAGAGTACTACAAGGGCAAGGAAGTCAAAGGCGAAAAATAGCTGTCTGCATAGGCGAAGAACGTGACTAGCTACGCCAAAGCAGGCTGGTACTCGGTGAGTGTCGAATACAAGCCCATCCCGTCAGAGCTGCGTCTACGTCGCGGTGAGTGGTACCTCCAGGCTACATTCATACACGAGTCTCGCGATCTATCGGGCGGAATACAGACCGAAAAAACACCGCTCGGCAGCATTGATGTCGACCACATTGATTCGGTTGAACTGCGGCAGGCATTTTACGCGGCAACCGACGACGCCCTTGACGCGCTGCAGTTACCGCACGAAACGCGCTCGCAAAAAGATTATGACTAAAACGCTAAAAATTCATAGTGAGGAGGTGACGTGGGATGTCGATGGGATCACGGTCTATGGAACCGTCACGCGTCCTGCCGACGCCGGCCTGCATCCCGCCATCGCCTTCGTCGCTGGCAGTGGACCAACTGACCGAGACTGGTGCTCACCGCTGCTGCCAGGTACCAACTGCAGTGCTCTGTTCCTTGCTAACGCCCTCACTGAAAAGGGATTCGTTACGCTGCGATACGATAAACGCGGCGCAGGGCCGCACGTGCGTGAAAACCTGCCGCGGCTTGTTGGTAAGATAAGCATGCAGGGGCACGTCGACGAGCTGACCGGCGCGGTAACCACGCTCTTATCGCTAACCGACGTGGACGCCTCGCGATTGTTTGTATTGACGAGCAGCGAGGGAGCCATCCACGCCCTGAACTATCAAACGGGGATGCCTCATCGCCGATTTAAAGGTCTCGTGCTGACCGGCGCTCCGGGCCGCCCGATCGGCCTCGTTGCACGAGATCAACTGCTCGCACAAGTCTCGTCTCTCGCCAACGGAGATGAGATAATGAAACGCTACGATGCGTGCATCGCGGCGTTCGTTGCTGAAAAACCGATGGTGCCTGATGCGTCCTTGCCTGAGGTTGTGAAAAGCCTTTTGGCCAGCTTAACCGTTCCGGCGAACTTACCATTCGCTCGCGAGCTGTGGCTCGAAAATCCGGCGCACCTCGCATCGCAGATATCGGAGCCTATGCTTGTTGTTATCGGTAAGAAGGACATCCAAGTTGACTGGCGCGTTGACGGAAGTGCGCTGCAAACCGCCACTGTTAAGAACGGAGACGTCACCTTCACGTTCCCGGAAAACGCCGATCACGTGCTCAAACACGAACCTCGACCGCGAGAGGGGCTCGTCGCAGCTCAAGTCGCAGCGCATTACAATGCCGAGGGCCGCATTCTAGATTCGGACGCCCTTTCCGTCATCACAAACTGGTTAGTTGAACGGTCAGGCAAAGCACCGTGAGCTCACCACGCTAATGATGCGAACTGCCCTCCGCCTCGCTGAGGCGATGATATTGCTTACTCAAGTTAAGCTGATTTTGAACGCGCAGCGTTAAGGATTTGCCGATGACAACTGTTTACAAACTGCACTCTCTTTACCATACCAGGGCCTTATGTGAAACAAGACATGGGAATTCCCGTGAAAATCCTTATCATCATGTTTTTGCTGATATTCGCGCTAAGTGGGTGTAAGGACAGAGGCAAAAAACAAGAGGGAACAATCC
>Ga0181527_1005887_pt1 | contig 10010 bp, 7 predicted proteins | sample PEATcosm2014_Bin_30_FD_119762 | JGI IMG/M metagenome (GOLD analysis project Ga0181527, IMG submission 119762) | Peatland microbial communities from MTU Mesocosm Facility, Houghton, MI, USA - PEATcosm2014_Bin06_60_metaG | ecosystem: Environmental > Terrestrial > Soil > Wetlands > Peat | place...
CACCTTGCAGCCGGCCATGGTGCCGCGCCAGCCGACAGGCTCGATTTGCAAGACCAGGTTGTGAAAGCTGATCGTGTTGTCCCTGTCGACGGTGCGCTCGAACAGGAGCGAGAAGATCAGGTCACGGTTCGAACATCCGCCTTATCGACCCCCATTCCGAACGCCGTGGTTGGCACCATGACGTCCAGCTTGCCCGCCTTGAATTCCTCCTGCACGCGCCGCCGCCGCTCGGCATCCAGCCGGCATGGTAGCTGGCTACGACAAACACCCCTGCCCATTCTTCCGCCAGGCTGTCCGCCTGCTTGCGCGTCGGGGTGTACACGATGGCTGGCCGGTGTTTGTCTTCGATTAGGATCTCCCGAGCGAGCGGAGGCCGTTGTGAAGGCAAAGCTTCTGCAATCTCGATCCCAATGTTTTCGCGGCGGAAACCATGGATGAAGTGCGCGGGTTCGATCAAACCTAGCTGAATTGCAATGTCATTCTGGACCAGCGGCGTCGCCGTGGCCGTCAGCGCAAGCACCGGCGCAGGACGAAGACCAGGTAAGTGCTGGCCAAGCATCCGGTAGTCAGGTCGAAAATCGTGGCCCCATTGCGAAATACAGTGCGCCTCATCGATCGCGATCAGCGAGAGCTTTCGCTTGGCGAGCATTTCGGGAAAGCCTGCCACGCGAAGCCGTTCTGGAGCAATGAAGAGGAACTGCAACTTGCCACTTAAGTAGTCGGAACAGACACGGCGCGATGTCTCACGATCGCGACCAGAATGGATACTCTCAACAGCAAAGCCTCGCTCCTTCAGCTTCAGCACCTGATCGTCCATCAATGCGATGAGCGGACTGACCACTAGAGTCGTCCCGCCTCGTGTCAATCCTGGCAGCTGGTAACAAAGCGATTTTCCCGAGCCGGTCGGCATGACAAGCAGCGCGTCCTTCCCCGCCGTCACTGCCTGACAGACGGCTTCCTGATTGGCCCGGAAGTCGGAGAAACCGAACGCGTTTTGCAAAAGCTCGGTGAGACTTGTGCCGCTGGGGATATTCTTTGGGCTCGGGAGATCTGGAGAATCGGAGATCCTAGGAGAGGCTAAGACCGCCGACGCTTGTTGAACCGGCGAAGTCTGACGAACCCTGCTGACTACGGAACTCACGTACTGACTGATGCCATCCGGGAATGGTTTCAGCCTGGATTCACCGTGTTGGATCTTTTTGAGCAATGCCTCCCACTGGCCGGTCATCGCAGGACTCTTCACTTCGGGATGAACCACTTCAATGAGGTGGATCCCCTTTTCCGTCGCCTCCAGAGTCTTCCCCGTGCGAACGATATAGCCGCGCTTCAATAGCACTTCGATCATAGCCGCCCGTGTGGCAGGCGTACCGAGGCCCGTCTCTTTCATCGCTTCGGACAGTTCTCTCTCGTCCAGGCTTTGGCCTGCCGTCTGCATCGCGGTCAAGAGTGTGCCCTCCGTGAATCGCTTCGGGGGCCTGGTCTTTTTTCCCCTTGCCTCTATATCCACGATGTCCTGAAGCTGTCCCTTGGCAAGATTTACCGGCAGGATCTGCTCCGGAGTCTTCTCCTCATCACTGCCTTTCGTCTCTCGCGATCGCCCTTCCGCCCCGATGTCCAGGGCCTTCCAACCCATCTGTTCCACGACGGTTCCCATGGTTCGATAGCGGTCCACGAATCTCCCATGCGTGATCGCGGTAATCACGGTCGTCACGGCCTGAAGGTAATCGTCATGCCACATCATGAGGAAGCGGCGGCAAATCAGACCGTAAATCTTGCGTTCATCTTCCGCAAGGTGGGCCTTCTCGGGAGAAACAGCGTTGGGAATGATGGCATTATGGTGGCTTACCTTACTGTCGTCTACATAGCGCCTTCCCAGAGGGCGCTCCCCTGTTCCAGCGGCCAGTTGCTGCTTATAGCTTGCGGAAACCGCGGCCACAATGCCTGAAGCTGTAGTGGCAACATCGGCAGAAAGATGACGACTATCCGTCCTTGAATAGCTGATCAGTTTGTGCCGCTCATAGAGAGCCTGGGCAATGTCAAGGGTCTCTTGTGCGCTAAAGCTGAACAGACGATTGGCATGCCGCCGCAGCTCGGTAAGGTCGTAAAGCAGGGGTGGTTGCATCCGCTGCGTCTCGGAAGAGAGTGACTCGATGACCGCTTCGCCTGCATGAGCCGGAAGGATGATGCTGTTGGCTTCCTGGCCATCGGCAGGCAATCGAGAGCTGTTCGCCCGAGCGTCTCTGTCCTTGCTCGACTCTGTTTGCGAACGGAACCATGTCCCTTGATAGCTTTCCTTGTTCGGATTTTCCCGTCCCTGAAACGTCGCAACAACCTCGATGTGGTCTTCGGGGACAAAGCTCCGGAGAGTGAGTTCGCGATCGACAACCATGGCCAGCGTCGGCGTCTGCACCCGTCCGACCGAAAGCTCCTCACTATAGACAATCGAATAGGCACGCGACAGATTCATGCCAACAAGCCAATCGGCTCGGCTTCGGCCACTGGCGGCGTCAGCCAATCGATCATACTCACTGCCTGGACGAAGCTTGTCGAACCCCTTGCGGATGGCATCCGGAGTCAGTGAGGAAATCCAAAGCCGGCTGACCGGCTTCTTGCTCCCAGCCGCCTCGTAGATGTAGCGGAAGATCAGTTCTCCTTCCCGCCCGGGATCCGTCGCACAGACAATCCGCGACACCCGTGCGGACGTCAGGATTCTTCGCACCACTTCGAACTGATCTTTGGTTCGCTCGTAGACAACCAGCGGCCACTGCCCGGGCAAGATCGGCAATAGATCGAAGCTCCATTGCCGCCATTGAGGATTGATCTCGCGAGGCTGTGCCAGGGAAACCAGATGTCCAATCGCCCAGGTGACCACGTAGCCGTTTCCCTGGAGATAGCCTTCGCCCTGCTTGTCGGCTCCGAGGACACGGGCAATGTCTCGCGCGACAGAAGGCTTTTCAGCCAGGACCGCAATGGTACTGGAGCCGCTCGCTTTCATCTGTAACCTCAGTCTACCAGCGGTCCTTCTGTATCCTGCACCGAATCCATGATCGTCCGTACACGTCCGTACCTGAGTGGCAGGACTCTTCCTATCCTGCTGAATTACAGTTCCTTGCGGCGCTTCCTTGTAGCCAGGTGCGGTATTCCTGGAATAGCCTCAGAATACGGATCCTAAAGCACGCCGGTGGCCCTGGTGACTCACCTAACAAACCTGGCCCAATACCCGGGCTGTACAGCGGCTCCGGTTCGTGTTGACCGCCGGGTCATGCCAGATGCAGGCCTATTTTCCGGCGCCGGACGGGGCAGGGTACACGATGACACGCGATCTTGCGGCCCGCGGCTTAAGACTCCAACAAGTCGGCGCCCTGGTTGCGCACATTGCCGACCTTGGGAATGGCGGCGTGCATCTCCAGCGTGCTTGCAGGGAAGGGAAGGAGCAGGTGAACGGGCGCACTTTCCACGTAGCCACGCTCCAACCACTCATCGTAGTCCCCCGGGCTGAGAATGGCGGGCATCCGATCGTGGATCAAGCGCATGACCGGGTTGGCCTCGACGGTGTTGATCGAGAAGCACTGCAACCAGCTTCCGGTTGGACTCTTCCAGACGTCCCATAGCCCGGCCAGGGCGTAAAGCGGCTGGTCGCGCAGGATGAAGCGGAACGGCGCTTTGTCGGTCTTGCGCCACTCATAGAAGCCGGACAAAGGCACGAGGCAGCGGCGCTTGTGAAGAGGTGCGCGCCAGAGGTTGCTCTTTTCGAGGTTTTCCGGGCCCCTACACCAGACGTCATAAATCGTACGCCAACGATCAGCCAGCCTCGTGTTTCCAAACACTTGCGCGGGAGCCATTGAGTTCAAAGAACGCAAGCCGAACGTGAACTCACAAACCTTTTGGAATCAGCAAAGTTTGTCCACTAACGTACTATTTCGTCGATTTAGTGTAGTGACCCCCATATTGATGGGCGGCCTGGACGGTCCCGTATAACACCCCCGGTAAGGATTCGTGTCGGATTGTCACACCTGCTGCAAGTTGCTGTAGCATAATCTGTTATATTGACACATCTTACCGATCGGCCTCGATTCCGCTTCGATCTGACCGCTGGCGGTAACCGTTATAGAGCCTCGAAGCCCGCCAGGATAAGGTTTGAGTACCACGGATGTCCCCGATCTGAAAGCATCGAGAGGGCTGCCACGGCAAATGTGTGACAATCCGACACGAATCCTTACCGGGGGTGATATCGACCGCCTCCCTAACGACCAGCTCTTTTATGCGGCGACAACGACGTCCAAAATAGCGGCAAAGCCGGCCTCTCAGCGATGAGAGTCCGCATAAAAATATTCGCCGCATTAAACTTCGCTAATGCAGTGCAGCGCATTATCGATTGCTGGTTACAAGAGTCGATGTGCGCTCGTATCTCTGGCTGAAAGTCTCGAAGAGCGGTTCGAGAACTCACCAAGTCCAACGCGGCTGGCTTCAACGGGCGCCAGGTGGCGCAGTTTCCAGCCTGAACTTTGCCGTCAGACTCGCTTCCGATGAGTCGCCAACCCAGGCAGTGTAAGCGCCTGGCTCGACTACCCACTTCCCTTCTGCATTCCAGATGGCAAGCTCGCTTTGTGGCACCTCGAAGGTGACGGTCCTCGTCTCGCCGGGCTGCAGGTGGACGCGGGAAAAGCCCTTGAGGGAACGTTCCGGTGTTTCCACGCTGCTGACGTCTTCCCGGAGATAGAGCTGAGCCACGTCATCGCCGGCAACGCTGCCCGTGTTGGTCACATTCGTGGTAACTTCGACGTTCCCTTTTCCTAACCCCGGCGCGCTGGCGTGCAATTCATCGAAACGGAAGGTGGTATAACTCTGCCCGAATCCGAAGGGAAAGACCGGCTGATCGTTTCCGTCCACGTACCTGTGATTCTTCGACGGATCGTAGTTATAGTAGTCCGGCAGTGTGCCTAAGTTCCGGGGGAAACTGACAGTCAGATGCCCTGACGGGTTGTTGTCTCCGAACAAGGTTGCGGCCATGGCTTTGCCGCCAAACTCGCCCGGATACCATGCCTCCAGGATGGCGCCCGCGTGTTCCTTGGCCCATCCGATGGTCAGCGGGCGGCCGTTCTGGAGCACAAGAACTGTTGGCTTGCCGGTGGCAACGATGGCCTCAAGCAGGGCCTCTTGGTTATCTGGAAGATCGAGACTGGAACGGTCGGAGCCTTCGCCGGAAATGCCGGGCCGCTCACCGAGGGCGAGAATCACGACTTCAGAGTCTTTGGCCTGCGCCACTGCTTCGGAAATATCTTTCCCGTTGGCATAACTCAACTCGGCATGAGGCAGTAACTGCTGGATTCCCGAAAGAAGATCGTTGTGAGCCGCGGGGTCCGGCTCGGGCGCGTAGTCGCCGTAGCGCGCAACCTTCGCATTGGGTCCAATGACCGCAATCTGCCTCAGATCCTTCGAAAGCGGCAGCAGATGGTTTTCATTCTTCAGCAGCGTCATCGATTGCAGCGCGGATTCGAGCGACAGGTCAAGGTGTCCCTTTGCGCGGTGAGCCTTGGCGTTGAGCGTTGGATCGACCAGAGGGCGATCGAACAGACCCAACTGAAATTTGACGCGAAGCACGTCGGAAACGGCCCGCTCCAGAGCATCGGGAGAAAGTGAACCATCTTTGATGCCGTCGATGATCGCGTTCTGGAACGTCTCGTGGTCGAAGTCATAAAACTGCATATCGACACCGGAATTGATCGCCAGCACCACGGCATCCTTGGGGCTGGCTGCAACACGGTGCGCGCCACAGAGCCGCTGGATCGCGCCCAGGTCAGACAGAACGAAACCCTTGAATCCCCATTCCTGGCGAAGGATGGTCTTGAGAAGAAAGGGGTCGGCGGTTATGGGAATTCCATCGATCTCATGGTAAGCAGCCATCGTCCCCATCGCGTGACCCAGGCGAAACGACGGTTCGAACGACTTCAGCATGACTGTGCGAAGCTCCCTCTCGCCGTAGTGCGCCGGGGAAGTGTTGGTTCCCGACTCAGGCGATCCATGCCCGGCAAAATGCTTCGGTTCGGCAATGACGGTGTGATCGGTGGCCAGTGAATCTCCCTGGTAACCCTCCACGTATGCCAGTCCCATCTGGCCCGTCAGATAGGGGTCCTCGCCAAAGTCTTCCTCAATTCTGCCCCAGCGCGGTTCGCGCGCCAGGTCCAGCACCGGTGCAAAAAGCATGTCCACGCCGGTTGCTCGAGCCTCCGCGGCAATGGCTGCTCCCGTCTGCGTGGCTAACTTCCGGTTCCACGTGGCCGCCAGGTTGATCTGCGCCGGAAAGATCGTGCCTGTCGAGAATCCGTGCAAGCCTTCTTCCGCGAAAAGTGCGGGAATGCCCAGGCGGTTGTTCTTGATCACCCATTCCTGGACCTCGTTTGTCAGCGAAGGCGCCCCGTAGAGGTCGTGGATGCTGCCTACACCCAATCGTCCCCATATCTTCTCAGCTTCTTCAGGGCGAAACCCGCGCGCCTTGATCTCGTCGGCAGCCTTCTGAGCGTCGTCTCCGACCAGCGGAGAAACCCCACGGTACATATCCAGTTGGCGAGCCTTTTCCTCGACGGTCATCCTGCTCAACAAATCGCGAACCCGGTCTTCAACAGGCATTCCAGCCTGCTTGTAAATGGCATCGGAGGGAACTTGCCACAATGGCTGTTGTGCCTGGGCCGAACCTGCCCAACCGGCAGAGACGATTGCGATTCCGCAATACAGAAGAGACCCAAAGTGTTTCATCGTTGATTTCATTGAGCTGTCCTTTTTTTCGCTTTCACGAACTCACTTGCCTAGTTGCTTCACAAAAAGTCTGCCATCATGTGGTTGGCCTCCACCGCCTCCGGCAGCAGCGGGTTATACCAGAAGGCGTGCGTTAGCGCGTCGAAAACCACCAGCCGCGCATCCACGCCCGCGTTCATGTAAGCCCGGTGCAGATTCAACGTGCCGCTCAGCAGCAAATCGCGTCCACTGGTGATGAAAAGCGGAGGCGACAGCCCGTGCAGGTCGGAGTAGATGGGCGAGAGCACCGGATCTTTGGGATCGGTGGCGGCAACATAGTAAGGGTCATGTGGGCCGGTCCCCTGAGGGTTGTCGCTATACCGTTGTCAACGCCGGTTGAATATTCCCCGTTAACTAGTAGAATATCAGCTGTTTTATAGAATAACTAGTAGAACAGGGACTGCATCAAACCTGGGGGCGGTCACCTTACGGGTAGTGGTGGAGGTGCTCGCGGTCGAATTGTCGTAAGTCACTCGCAGAAGAGCATTTCTCGACTCTATCCTCGAGGAGAACCACTCCCTGAGAGTACTACCTATGGTGTGCCGCCCCCAGGTTTGATACAGTCCCTATTCGATAAAACAGCTGATATTCTACTAGTTAGCGGTATCGCGACACTGCTGGAGTGGACGTGTGCCACATGAGCGTTAACTTCTTCGCGGTTGCCATCATGCTGGACAGAATACACCCTGACTCCATCCTGTGCACAGGACCATATAGGACCGTAAAACCAGTCAACTCAATAATTATAGGGGTTGCAAATGCTGGTCGAGAGAGGGGGATTCGATACCATCACCCGCTGAGCCATTCGTTTCGCCTTAATGTTGAAATGTTGATTCACCGAAAAATGTTCCGACGCTACCGGCGAGTGTCGGGCGATCCTTACCGCCCATGACCTGAGATTGCCCTTTGCGCAATCCAATCATGGTGAGCACACACCTCGCACACAAACTCTCGATGATCTCGTTCCGACCCCAACAAATACAAGGGTATAAACGTGCCGAACACTGATAAGGCGAATCAGTGTCCTGTCTCATGGTACCGGGCAGCCCGTGCCCGGGAAAATTCACTTCCCGGGCGCTGGCTGGCGAGGATGCGATCGTTTCCGGGAGTCCACTGTGGAGATTGGCGGATTCCTGGCTTGCGCCATCCGAGAGTGCAGTTCAAAGGAATTCTGCCGATAGCAGGAATAGACGAGTTCGCTCAAGCGAGCTCTTGGCAACCGGCTTTGAATCAAATGGAAACTGTACAGCGGCACGTTGATGCCGGACGGGGCGCCTCTCCGGATTTTGGACATCCATCACTGACCGTCACGATCTGAAGGTCGAACGTCGATCGGGGAGCCAAAAGATGAACGCACAGCAAAGGCTGTTTGCGTAAGGAGAAAAGTGAAAGCCGATAAGGAGTAAACACTCAGCCAAATACCCGATGCAAGTGGGGCTCACTCCATGGAGAAGCTTCTTGACTGGGCGAAAGAACTGCGCAGGCGATACTGTGAACGCGTGCTTCCACAGGCGTATATCAACAAACTTCCAGGCCTTCACTTCCAGCCTGGAGCGGTAAAGGAGGTAGTTAGTATGGACGGTGCAAGAATGGGCAGCGCGAAGTTTGATCCATGCCAGCAGGAGATTCACCTGGAATGCCCTCCAGGTGAGCCGCGCCCGGGTGATCTGATCGAGGAACTCATCCGAGATACCGGACTGCCGCTTCGCGATGACGTCAGCCGTTTCTTTGGTCATTGGGTGTGGGACTACAGCGATATCGCGAGAACAGTTTGGGAAAGGGCAGTTCCGTTAATCAAGCAGCGCATGACTGACTTGTATCAATCGGGCGTCATTCGTGCAGGTATGTGTGGTGGGTCTACATCAAAAGGTCATTGGGACTTTAATGTGTAAGACCCTTGGTTCGACTTCAGAGATACGACTCTACGAGGCTGCTCGGAGGTGCAACAGTCACGGAAGGAGCTCGAGAAGGCACTGGCGCCCCTTGTGTCACCGATCAGGAAGTCTCAGTGGCGAGCCGTGACCCTGACATCTGAGAAAAAGCGGTTACCAGATGTCAGAGGCCCAGCAAATCGCCCGCCGGCGCGGGTCAGAGGCCGAGGCTGTCCAGCGCGACACCGGGCTGAATGCAAGCGAGTCCGATCCGGAAGCGCAGCCTTGGGCATCGATCTGGCCAATGAATCATCTGCGCTCGCCAGCAACAGCACCGGTCTCGATGGAGAAAGGCTCCGGTGCTGCCTCCAATAGAAGCTTCAACTCCCTTCTGCGAGTCGGCCTGTGCGATGAACACGCTGGTGCACACCAGCCACAGGCTGGCAAGAATCACAAGCAGCGAAGGGACAAGCGTGAGCAGAACGTGGACCATCGAGCAGAGGATGGCTCCGACGATGCCGGCCCGGCGGCCCGTGCGCGTGATCAGGTAGCCGACCGCCGGCGTGATGACTAGCCCGATGAGATAGACGAAGAACAGCTTGCTGAGGGCGGCGGGCTCAGGGCGTCTGCTGAATGAGATTCCAGACCGGTTGCCGCGCAGGGCATTGATATCGGTTGAACCATCTAATCGAAGAACCGCCTCACCACCGCAGAGCGAAGAGCCTCCGCGCAGGTGGGATCTTCATCGAGCCGTGACGGAAAAGAGAAAGCGCCGAGGTCCAGGAAACATGTGGTGAATTGCTTGATCTGCTGGATCAGAGCCATGTTCGTAGGGGATTGAGTGGCGATGCGATAAGCATCCGGCGAGATCCAAAAAATCCGCTTCGTTCGAGGAATTTGTGGGTAAGCGGCGACCTCATTTCAGCGGATCGGCGAGGAAGCGATAAAGTTTTCGACATGTGGAATCAAAGGAACGCTGCTCCTCCTTGGAGCCGTTGTGGATCAGTGGTCCGCCGTATACATCGAGTATCTCGAGAAGAAGCAGTTCCATCGGGATCTTTCTCAGCTTGCCATCTTCGTTTAAATCACGGATCACCTCTCCGCCCAGCAGCCACAGGTTGTTGATATGTTTGTAAACCGTCTTGCGAGTCGGATTGGCCATCAGCAGTCGGTCGCAAAACAATTGGAAGCAGACAACCAAGTGCTCGCCGGAAAGAATGTCCTTTTAGAAAAGGCTTGGAAAGGCCGTCTTTTCATGGCATAACTGCGTTATCGGGACGTAGTTTCTGCCGTGCGGAGGCGGCCTTTCTGATGACAGAGTGTAACCAAGAAACGTTCGCATTTACA
>Ga0181527_1005888_pt1 | contig 10009 bp, 9 predicted proteins | sample PEATcosm2014_Bin_30_FD_119762 | JGI IMG/M metagenome (GOLD analysis project Ga0181527, IMG submission 119762) | Peatland microbial communities from MTU Mesocosm Facility, Houghton, MI, USA - PEATcosm2014_Bin06_60_metaG | ecosystem: Environmental > Terrestrial > Soil > Wetlands > Peat | place...
AAAATTAAATGCACAGAAAAAGAACAAAGGACCACAGGTGCCCTCCTCCAAACCCATCCCAATCTTCGACGGCCACAACGACGTGCTCCTGCGGCTACATCTGCACTCCGGGGCAAACGCGGTTGCGGCGTTCCTGCAAGGCGAGGACAAGGGCCATTTGGATCTTGTCAAAGCGCGCGCGGGCGGATTTGCCGGCGGCTTGTTCGCGATCTTCGTGCCGTCGGCGAAACGGAAAGATCGCGCCGAGGGCGAAGCGTCGCCGCAAGAAAACGGCGGTGTCATCGGCGGCGATGCTGCGCCGCCCGCGGTCGAACTGGCGGAGGCGCAGCGGGTGGTGTTCGCCATGGCGGCGTTGCTGTTGCGGATCGAGCGGGAGTCGCAAGGGCGCGTTCGGGTCTGCCGCACTGTCGGCGATATCGAAAGTTCTATCGCCGACGACGCGCTGGCGGCGGTGCTGCATATCGAAGGCGCCGAGGCGATCGACGCGAATTTCGAGCTGTTGGAGGTGCTCTACGCCGCGGGGCTGCGCTCGCTCGGGCCGGTGTGGAGCCGGCCGAATGCGTTCGGCCATGGCGTGCCGTTCCGCTGCCCGTCGTCGCCCGACTTGGGCCCCGGCCTGACCGAGCTGGGCAAGGCGCTGATCGGCGCCTGCAACGCCTTGCGGATTCTGATCGATCTGTCGCACCTCAACGAACGCGGCTTCTGGGACGTGGCCGCGCTCAGCACCGCGCCGCTCGTCGCCACGCATTCCAACGCGCATGCGATCAGCCCGCATTCGCGCAATCTGACCGACAAGCAATTGGCCGCCATCCGCGAGTCCGGCGGCCTCGTCGGCGTCAATTTCGCGGTGAGCTTCCTGCGGCCGGACGGCCGCCACGACAAGGACACGCCCGTTGACCTGATCATCCGCCACATCGAGCACCTGCTCGAACATTTGGGCGAGGACGGCGTCGGCTTCGGCTCCGATTTCGACGGCGCCATGATCCCCGCCGAACTCTGCAATGCCGGGGGCTTGCAAATTCTGGTGCGGGCGATGCGTGACGCGGCTTCGGCGAGGCGCTGATCGAGAAGCTGTGCTTTCGCAATTGGCTGCGCGTGTTGGGACGAACGTGGGGGGAATAGCTTCGGCGGCCGACCCTCCCCCTACAGCCGAGGGCTGCTCAGCCCACCCGTGCGTCGGGCACCGAATCGATCGAGGCGAAATACGGCTTGATGTCGAGAAGCGGCGTGCCGTCGAGGCAGTCGAGGCCGACCACGGTGAGCGTTAAGCCCTCGATGCGCAGGAGCCGCGCCACCGAGAGGGCGATCGGGTTCGGCCGCACCGGCGAACGCAGCGCGAAAGTGCCGCGGCGCTCGGCGGAATGCCGCGGCGACTGTCGCACCAGGTCGCGCCGCGCTTTGTCCATCCAATAGAGCAGCAGCACGTGGCTGACGTTTTCGAGACCGGCGAGGGCTTCGCGCCAGCGCGGATCGAGTTCGACGGTGCAGACGGCGTCCGACTGGCTCGGATTTCTCGGGCACTCTTCGCGGCGCCGCCACGGCGTGCGGATCCGCCCGATATAATAGAGCGAGGCGTCGAAACGCTCCGGCAGGGCGACCGCGATTTCGCCCTCGCGCAGCCCGTCGGGATCGTCGCCAGCGGGCGCTTGGCGCGGCAATTCCTTGGGCAATTCCTTGGATTTCGTCGTTTCGGCCATGGCCGCAGCTTGGCACGCAGCCCCGGCAATCGCCAAGGTCCCGGACTTCGTCCCACCGGAATGCCTCCCATGCCTCATGGGATTGATCCCATTTGTCTTGCGCGGCTCCATTTAATGACATAAAGATATCTTTATATCGATGTCGTCAGAGCATGATCCGGAAAAGTGGAATCCGGTTTTCCGAAAGGATCATGCTCAAACAAAATCGAAGGCAATGCCGAGACTATGGCCCCAAACGCCGAGCCACTGAACTTCGCGGGTCTCACTGCGACCTTGAAAGCCGCCGGCGAAGCGACCCGGCTGCGTATCCTGGTACTGCTTGCGGAAGCCGAGTTGACGGTTTCCGACCTCACCGAAATCTTGCGCCAGTCGCAGCCGCGGCTGTCGCGGCATTTGCGGCTATTGGCGGAGGCTGGCCTCGTCGAGCGATTTCGCGAGGGCTCGTGGGCCTTCTTCCGGCTCACCGAACGCTCGGGCGGCGTCGACATCGTGCGCGCGCTTGTCGCCCGCCTCGATGCCGACGATCCGACCATCGCGCGCGACCGCGACCGCCTCACCGCCGTGCGCACCGCGCGCGCCGCAGCGGCGCAGCACTATTTCCGCCGCCATGCCGCCGAGTGGGACCGCATCCGCAAGCTCCACGTCGCCGACGCCGCGGTCGAAGCCGCCATCCGCGCTGCCCTTGCCGACAAGCCGATCCGGGCGCTGCTCGATCTCGGCACCGGCACCGGCCGGATGCTGGAACTATTCGCCGCCGATATCGAGCGCGGGCTCGGCCTCGATCTGTCGCACGACATGCTGGCGCTCGCCCGCGCCCGGCTCGATCGCGCCGGGCTGAAAGCTTGCAGCGTGCGCCAGGGCGACATCTACGATCTGGCGTTGCCTCGGGATTCCTTCGACGTCGTCATCATCCATCAAGTGCTGCACTTCCTCGACGACAGCGCACGCGCGATCCGCGAAGCAGCCCGCGTGCTGCGGCCGGGCGGCCGGCTCCTGGTCGTCGATTTCGCGCCGCACGACCTCGAATTTCTGCGCGAGGAACACGCCCATCGCCGGCTCGGTTTCGCGCCCGAGACCGTGACGCAATGGCTCGAAGCGTCGGGCCTCGACCTGCTGCGGCAGGAGACATTGCCGCCCGGCCCGGAAGGCAAGATCGCGGTGTCGCTGTGGCTTGCCCGCGATCCGCGTATCGCGCTGGCGCAGCCGATCGCGCGGGAGGTGGCGTGATGAACGATCCGCGCGCGAGCCGTTTCGTCGCAGCCGGCACGGCGCGCCGGCTGCACGTTTCGTTCGAGTTCTTTCCGCCGAAGACCGCGGAGATGGAGCAGTCGCTCTGGGAATCGATCGCGCGGCTGGCGCCGCTAAGTCCGAATTTCGTCTCGGTGACCTACGGCGCCGGCGGTTCGACCCGCGAGCGCACCCATGCGACCGTGAAACGGATCCTGGCCGAGACCGCGCTGACGCCGGCGGCGCATCTGACCTGCGTCGGCGCGACCCGCGCCGATGTCGACGCGGTGATCGAAGCCTATGCGCAAGCCGGCGTGCGCCACATCGTGGCGTTGCGCGGCGATCCCTTGGGCGGCATCGGCGAGCGCTATGCGCCGCATCCGGGCGGCTACCAGAACGCCGCCGATCTGGTCGCCGGCATCAAGCGATTGGTGGACTCAAAAGGCTTGGCCGACATCGAAGTCTCGGTCTCGGCCTATCCGGAAAAGCATCCGGACAGCGCCTCGGTCGAGGCCGATATCGCCATGCTCAAAGCCAAGGTCGATGCCGGCGCCACCCGCGCGATGACCCAGTTCTTTTTCGAGAACAGCCTTTATTTCCGCTATCTCGACCGCGTGCGCAAAGCCGGCATCGACATCCCGATCGTGCCCGGAATCCTGCCGGTGCAGAATTTCAAGCAGACCAGGAATTTCGCCGCGCGTACCGGCGCCTCCGTTCCGGCCTGGCTCGCCGACCGCTTCGACGGGCTCGACGACGACCCGGCGACGCGGAAACTGATCGCCGCCGCGGTCGCGGCCGAACAGGTGATCGACCTCGTCGATCACGGCGTCACCGATTTCCACTTCTACACCATGAACCGCGCCGATCTCGTTTACGCGATCTGCCACTTGCTGGGTTTGCGGCCAAACACACTCCCTCTCCCCGAAGGGGAAAGGGTCGGGGTGAGGGGGCATCTGTAGCCATGACCAGTCCAGCATTGAAAGCGACGTCGATGTCCCCTTCTGAAACTTCGCTCCGCCGCCTCGCCGCCGAGCGCATCCTGGTGCTCGACGGCGCCATGGGCACGATGATCCAGGCGTTGCGCCTCGACGAGGAGGAGTTCCGCGGCGCGCGCTTCGATGCCTGGAACCGCGAAGTGCGCGGCAACAACGATCTTCTCAATCTCACGCAACCAGACGCCATTCGCGCGATCCATCTCGCCTACTTCCGCGCCGGCGCCGATATCGTTTCCAGCAACACCTTCTCCTCGACCCGCATCGCGCAAGCCGATTACGGCATGGCCGAGATCGCCTACGAATTGAACGAGCAAGGCGCGCGGCTTGCGCGCGAGGCGGCACGCACGGCGCAGGACGAGGACGGCCGCGAACGTTTCGTCGCCGGCGCGCTCGGGCCGACCAACCGAACCGCTTCGATTTCGCCGGACGTCTCCAATCCGGGCTTTCGCGCCATCACTTTCGACGAGTTGCGCATCGCCTATGCCGAGCAGGTGCGCGGCCTGCTCGACGGCGGCGTCGATGCGCTGTTGATCGAAACGGTCTTCGACACCCTCAACGCCAAGGCCGCGATCTACGCCATCGCCGAAGAGCTCGCGCGCCGCGGCACTGGCGTGCCGGTGATGATCTCGGGCACCATCACCGACCGTTCCGGCCGGCTGCTTTCCGGACAGACGCCGGAAGCGTTCTGGAATTCGATCGCGCACGCGGCGCCGCTGTCGATCGGCCTCAACTGCGCGCTCGGCGCCAAGGAGATGCGCGCCCATATCGCAGAACTTGCGCGCGTCGCCGACACCTTGATCTGCGCCTATCCCAATGCCGGGCTGCCCAACGAATTCGGCCATTACGACGAAGGCCCCGAGGCGATGGCGGACTTGCTCGGCGAATTCGCAGCGTCCGGGCTCGTCAACATCGTCGGCGGCTGCTGCGGCACGACGCCGGACCATATTCGCGCCATCGCGCGCGCGGTTGCCGGCAAGGCGCCGCGGCCGATCCCTGCGATCGCGCCGCGGCTGCGGCTTTCCGGGCTCGAAGCCTTCACGCTGGTGCCCGAAATCCCGTTCGTGAACGTCGGCGAGCGCACCAACGTCACCGGCTCGGCGCGCTTCCGCAAGCTCGTCACCGCGGGCGATTACCCGTCGGCGCTCGCGGTCGCCCGCGACCAGGTCGAGAACGGCGCGCAGATCATCGACGTCAATATGGACGAAGGGCTGCTCGACTCCGCCAACGCGATGACCACGTTCCTCAATCTGGTCGCCGCCGAGCCCGACATCGCCCGCGTGCCGGTCATGATCGATTCCTCGAAATTTTCGGTGATCGAGGCCGGACTCAAATGCGTGCAGGGCAAAGCCGTGGTCAATTCGATCTCGCTCAAGGAAGGCGAGGACGCCTTCGTCCGCCACGCTGAAACGGTGCGCCGCTATGGCGCCGCCGTCGTGGTGATGGCGTTCGACGAATCAGGCCAGGCCGACACGCTGGAGCGAAAATGCGCGATCGCCAAGCGCGCCTACGACATTCTGGTGAACCGCGTCGGCTTCCCGCCGCAGGATATTATCTTCGACCCCAATATCTTCGCGGTCGCGACCGGGATGGAGGAGCACAACGGCTACGGTGTCGCCTTCATCGAAGGAACGCGCTGGATCAGAAAAAACCTGCCGCACGTCCACGTTTCCGGCGGCGTATCGAACCTGTCGTTTTCGTTTCGCGGCAACGAGGCGGTGCGCGAGGCGATGCATTCGGTGTTTCTCTATCACGCCATCGCGGCCGGCATGGATATGGGCATCGTCAATGCCGGCCAGATGGCGGTCTACGACGATCTCGATCGCGAATTGCGCGAGGCCTGCGAGGACGTCGTGCTCGATCGCCGCGCCGACGCCGCCGAGCGGCTGTTGGCGCTCGCCGAACGCCATCGCGGTCCCGCCAAGGAAAAGAAGGAAGCCGATCTCGCCTGGCGCGAATGGCCGGTGGAGAAGCGGCTGTCGCACGCGCTGGTGCACGGCATCACCGACTTTATCGAAATCGACGTCGAGGAAGCCCGCCACCGGGCGCCGCGTCCGCTCGCCGTGATCGAAGGCCCGCTGATGGACGGCATGAACGTCGTCGGCGACCTGTTCGGCTCGGGACGGATGTTCCTGCCGCAGGTGGTCAAGTCGGCGCGGGTGATGAAGCAGGCCGTCTCCTATCTGATGCCCTACATGGAGCAGGAAAAGGACGGCCGCGAGCACAAGTCGACCAACGGCAAGATCGTGCTCGCCACCGTGAAAGGCGACGTGCACGATATCGGCAAGAACATCGTCGGCGTCGTGCTCCAGTGCAACAATTACGACGTGGTCGATCTCGGCGTCATGGTGCCGGCGGAAAAGATTCTGCAGGCCGCCATTACCGAAGAGGCCGATATCGTCGGACTGTCCGGCCTGATCACGCCGTCGCTCGACGAAATGTGCCACGTCGCGGCCGAGATGGAGCGGCAAGGTTTCGACCTACCGCTCCTGATCGGCGGCGCCACCACGAGCCGCGTCCACACCGCGGTGAAAATCCATCCGCATTACCGGCGTGGGCAAGCCGTCTATGTCAACGATGCGAGCCGCGCCGTCGGCGTCGTCGCCTCGCTGTTGTCGCGCGAGACGCGCGGCCGCGTCATCGACGAGGTGCGCGCCGAATATGCGCGGATCGCGGCCGCCCATGCGCGCGGCGAGGAGAACAAGCAACGGCTCTCGCTTCCCGACGCGCGCGGCAATGCGCTGAAGCTCGATTGGTCCGGCAAATACCAGCCGCCCGTGCCGTGCCGCCTCGGCACCGAGAGCTTCGACGACGTTCCGATCGCCGAACTCCTCGACTATATCGACTGGTCGCCGTTCTTCGCCACCTGGGAACTCAACGGCAAATATCCCGTGATCTTCGAGGACAAAAAAGTCGGCGAAGCCGCGCGCGGCCTGTTCGCCGACGCGAAAGAGATGCTGCGGCAGATGATCGCCGAACGCTGGATCCGCACCAGCGCCGTGATCGGCTTCTGGCCGGCGAACTCGGACGGCGACGATATCGTTCTGTTCGCCGACGAGGCGCGCGACACTCCGGTCGCGACGCTGCACACTTTGCGCCAACAATTGGCGCGCCGCGAGGGCCGCGCCAATGTCGCGCTGGCCGATTTCATCGCACCGCGCACGAGCAGGGTCGCCGATTACGTTGGGGCTTTCGCGGTAACAGCCGGGATCGGCGAGGATGCGGTCGTCGAGCGCTTCAAGCGCGCCAACGACGATTATTCGGCGATCATGGCCAAGGCTCTGGCCGACCGCCTCGCCGAAGCGCTCGCCGAGCGCATGCATCAGCGGGTGCGCCGGGAACTCTGGGCCTATGCGCCCGACGAAACGCTTAAGCCCGGCGAACTCATCGCCGAGCGCTATCGTGGCATCCGCCCGGCGCCCGGCTATCCGGCGCAGCCCGATCATTCCGAGAAGGCGACGCTGTTCGGACTGCTCGGCGCCGAACGCGCCACTGGCGTGAAGCTCACCGAGAGCTTCGCCATGTGGCCGGGCGCGTCCGTCTGCGGCCTCTATTTCAGCCATCCCGAAAGCTATTACTTCGGCGTCGGCAAGATCGAGCGCGACCAGGTCGAGGATTACGCGCGCCGCAAAGGCTGGAGCATCGCCGAGACCGAACGGTGGCTGGCGCCGGTCCTCAATTACGATCCGCTGGCCACGGCGCGCCGGGCGGCGGAGTAGCTTTTTTCCCCCTGCGAAAGCGTGGCTGGGCCAGGGGCGGATGAAGCGTGTTGTCCTAGCGCGATGAACTTTGCGTGAGCGCGATTTTCGACATGTGATATTGGCTGTGATACATTATTGTCCATACAGACGAGCAGGCCGACCGAGGAACCCGTCATGCCGGACGCTAAAGCTCTGCTGGAGAAGATTGAAGCCCTGCCCGCCGAGCGAATTGCCGAAATCGAGGATTTTGTCGAGTTCATCGCGATACGGGAACAGGAGCGATCACTGACTCGCGCCGCTACGGAGACGAGCAAGTCCGCGTTCGCCGCAATCTGGGAAAACCCTGAAGACAGCGTCTATGACGCGGCGTGAACGCCATGCCGTTCGAATTCGGCGACGTCGTGCTGGTGCCGTTCCCGTTCACCGATCAAACTGCATCGAAGCAGCGCCCGGCCGTGATCGTCAGCAATCTCGCCTACAATCAGGTCAAGCCCGATTTCGTCGTGATGGCAGTCACCAGCCAGTTCCGTCCGAGCCCCGCCCTCGGGGAAGTCTGGATCGACCAATGGCAAGCCGCCGGACTGCTCAAGCCCTCCGCCATCAAGCCGGTCTTTGCAACGATCGAGCAGGGCCTGGTCATTCGCCCGCTCGGCAAGCTTGCCGCCGCCGACCGCGACGCCCTCAAAAAAGCAATCGCCAAAATACTCGGGTAGCAAGATGCTTCGGTACGCCTCGTCTCATCCTCCCCCCGCGAGCTCGAGGGAGGATGGCACTCGTCGCCGCCAGCACCGCTCGTAGGCCAGCGCTGGACTTCGAAGGATTCCGGATCGCGCGGGTGTTCCAGAACAAAAGCACGTCAACGGTATGACCGTCTTTGTCGACGGTATAAACGATCCGGCGGTGGGTGCGCCGGCCGATACGGAATAGGTAGAGACAGGGAGAAACGCGATGGCTCGGCTTTTGGTGATGTACAAAACGCCGCACGATGCGGCCGCCTTCGACAAGCACTACGCGGAAAAGCATATCCCGCTGGCCAAGAAAATACCGGGCGTCAAAAGCTACGAGATCAGCAAGGGCGTCGTCGGAACACCGGGCGGACCATCCGCCTATCATTTGATCGCAATCATCCAATTTGACAATCTCGCGGCGATCCAAGAAGCCTTCGCCAGCGCGGAAGGACAGGCTGCCGTGGCCGACGTCAAGACCTTCGCCACCGGCGGTGTCGAAATCTATCTGTTCGACAGCGGCGACGCTTAGAGCATTGTCGGTTCTGATAAAGTCAGTCAACCAGTGGCCCCGGGGTGAGCGACCGCCTCGGGGGACCAGATCATGTTCATGTCGCCGATCGTTTAGGGACCGCGACAGCACGGGAGGATGACACCCACCGCCGTCAGCGCTGCTCGTAGGCCAGCGCTAGACTTCGAACGATTCCGGATCGCGCGCGGTGTTCCAGAAGGAGAGCACGTCAACGGTGTGATCATCTTCGTCGACGGTGTAAACGATCCAGGGGTGCGTGCGTCGGCCGACACGGAACAGGTAGGCGCGATAGGGCGCACCGGTGAGCGGGAAATAGCTCCAGGTCAGCGGGGATTCGCCGAGATTGAACCGAAAGATGCGGTCGAGGCGCTCGATCTGTTCGAGAGCGAAATCCTCGTTGTAGTCGCGCAGATAGGCAGCAAACTCATCGATCTGACGCATTGCCAGCGGGTCAATGCGTAGGCGGTAAGGCATAGGTCGGCTACCGTTTTGCCCTGCGATAGATGCCGACGAGGCGCTCCTTGAACGCGGCTGGGTCGTAGTCGATAGCCTTGCCGGCCTTGACCCTGGCCTGCGCCGCTTTGAGGCGAGCGAGCAGCTCGTTCCGCTCTTTGCCGGAGAGGATCGGGATTTCCTCCATGGTCGTGACCGGCACCATCGTAGTGCGGCGGTGCTTGTCCTTGGTGGGCTTGGCGGCGGTCCTGCTGGTCATTTCTGCACTATACCATACTGCCCGCCAGGCTTCGACCCGGTACGCAATGCGGAGGCGCCTGCGGCGGAATAATTTCTTTTTCATCCTGCCCCGCAGCGCGGGAGAATTAAATGCGCTCCTCACCCGCCCATCTTGCGCGCGATAGCCCGCTCCACAAACAGCGCCGCTTCGAGCGTCTCGCGATCGCGGCCGGAGCGGCCGAGATTTGGATGCCGGGCGGCAATTCGTTCTCGCTCAGGCCCGTTACATCGACACAGGGCGCGCCCAGCAGTGTCCATAGCCGGTTGAACATCGGATCGCCGGTCGTTGCAAAACCCTCGGGCGTGGCGCCCGGCACCAACGCGGTGAGGATCACTCGGCCGCCAGGTCGCCTCGCTCATCGCAAAGACGAAGGTTCAGGTCGCCTCGCTGCCGACGATGTCG
>Ga0181527_1005889_pt1 | contig 10009 bp, 5 predicted proteins | sample PEATcosm2014_Bin_30_FD_119762 | JGI IMG/M metagenome (GOLD analysis project Ga0181527, IMG submission 119762) | Peatland microbial communities from MTU Mesocosm Facility, Houghton, MI, USA - PEATcosm2014_Bin06_60_metaG | ecosystem: Environmental > Terrestrial > Soil > Wetlands > Peat | place...
CCCGCCGGATACGTCGCATAGGTGAAGTGGTAGTAGGCCCCCCAGTTCTTGTCGGCCACCACCTTGCACGACTTCTGATAAGGGATGGGCAAGTACAGGTTCTGCCCGGCCGAGCCGGTCTTGGTCATGTCGTAGGACAAAGCGGGATAGGCCAGCGGCGGGTGCTTGCCGTCGAAGTAGCCGATGAAGGGCAGATCGAGGGTCGGCTCGGCCTGGTCGTCCAGGTAGATCTTCACGTGTCCCTGCCCGGCCGCGGCCGACCAGATCCGCCAGATGCAGCCCGGGCCCTTCATCTCGGCCATGACCACGCGGTCGCCTTCGCGGCGGATGATGCCGTCGCCGTCGCCGTTGGCGTCCCAGTTGACATACTTGCCGGTCTTCGCATCGTACTTGCTCGCGCGGTCGTAGCTGGAGCACTGGCCGCAGTTCTCGCCGGGCTCGGGCAGCGCGGCCAGCCGCGCGAGGTCCGTCATGCGCCCGACCAGTTTCGCATAGGTCAAGGTTTCCTGGGCCCGGGCCGCGGGGACCAGCAGGGCCAGCACGAGCACACCCGAGACAAGCCAAGATCGAAAGGCAAACATGGTGGTTTCTCCGGGGCAGGATCAAGCGTGTCTAAAGCCTGCGGATTGCATCCGCGGGGTTTCTTCCAGTGGCACTGATTCTAATTGCTGCCGCGATGCCCCTCCACCCCTCCAATGGCGGAGCCTCCGGAAATGTCAGCGCCGGGCGGGGTGAGATGCTCGGCCCCGCGCGTTAGAATAGCGGACCAGCGTGTTTCCAGCCCGATGGCAAAGCTTCCAAAGGAACCGACCATGTCCAGCGAGTGCCGATGTTGTGGCGGGCGTTGCGGCGCGGAACCGCCGGTGGAACTCAGCCGCCGCGATTTCCTGGAGAAACTGGCGGCCGGCACCGCGGCGATGGCCATGGCCGGCCCGCTGGCCTGGGCCGAGGACGCCCAGCCACTGGCGCCGCCGAAGGGCCAGGCCGGCCGTTCCTACCCGCTCACGCCCCCGCGGGTCTATCGCGGCAAGCACCTGGAAGCCGTCGCCATGCCGCTTGGGGGCATCGGCACGGGCAGCATTTGGCTGGACGGCCAGGGCCGCCTGAGCGTCTGGCAGATTTTCAACAATCTGAGCGAGCCGCGCGTTCCGGACAGCTTCTTCCTGGTGCGGGCCCGCGCGGGAGAGAAGGAGCCGGTCACCCGCGTGCTGCAAACCCAGGGCGAGGCCGGGCTCCGCGGCGTCGAATCGCTGGATTACGAGGGGGGTTATCCGATCGCCCGGCTGACGTTCCACGACAAGGCCTTGCCGGTCGAGGTCTCGATGGAAGCGATGAACCCGATGATCCCGCTGGACACGGCCAACTCGTCGATCCCCTGCGCGCTGTTCCGCCTGACGGCCAAGAACCCGGGCAAGACGCCGGTGGAAGTCACGCTCGCGGCGACTTTGCAGAACGCCGTGGGCAGCGGCGGGGCTGCCGACATCCAAGGCGTTCGCCACGCCGGCTACGGCGGCAACCGCAACGGCGTGCTCCGGCAGGGCGGCCGGGCCACCGTGGCAATGGACAAGGTGTTCGAGGCCGTTCCCACTGGGCCGGTCAAGATCCGCACGGACGCCGGCCGCGAGGTGCCCGGGCCGGAGATGTATTGGATCGCCGGGCCCACGGACCTGACGCCGCAGGTGGCCGAGCCGTTGGCGCGGATTGCCGCCACGGGCGGGGTGGTGGTGATCAACGGCGTGACCCCCGCCTTCTTCCAGACGCTCGCCCAGCTCCGAGCGAAGCGGCAGGACGATTTCACCGTCTTCGAAGATTTCGAGAAACCAACTTACGAAGGCTGGACGATCACCGGCGACGCCTTTGGCAAGGGCCCATCGCACGGGACCGAGCCCGGCCAGCAACCGGTCAGCGGCTTTGCCGGCCACGGTTTGGTCAACACATATCAGGGCGGCGACGGGCCGCAGGGCACGGCCACTTCGCGGCCGTTCACCATCGAGCGGCGCTACATCGGCTTTCTGATCGGCGGCGGGAACCACCCCGGCCGGACCTGCATCAACCTCCGCGTGGGCGGCAAGGTGGTCCGCACCGCCACCGGCAAGGACCGCGAGGCCCTGGAGCCGGCCAGTTGGGACGTGGCTGAGTTGAAAGGCCGGGAGGCGGTGATCGAGATCGTCGATCGCAGCTCGGAAGGCTGGGGACACATCAACATCGACCAGATCATCTTTTCCGACGTTCCGCCCGAACCGCTGCTGACCGGCGGCACGGCCCTGGGTAGCGCCGCGCGGGCCCTGGGCCTCGCCTTTGACGCGGCGGAGGCGGCGACACTGCCGGCCGGGGCGCAACTGGTGGGTACACGCGATGCAGACTCGCTGGCGGGGGTGGCGGCCCGCGTTATGTGGGCCGTAAGCCACTACACGCAGCTCCGCGGCTTCCGCCCCGGGGAGCATGGGTACCGTGCGCTGGTAACTACGTCGGAAGGCGACCCGCTAATGATCGAAGGCCCCTTGGGTAAAGGGCGGGTTGCCCTGACCCTGGCGACGGGCGTGCCGTGGGCTACCGGCGCCGGGCCCCTTGTGGCGGCGCGGCGTGGGCCGTGGGCGTTCGGCGAGCACCTCGTGTCCGGCCACCCGAGTTGGGGCACGATGGCCCTGGCGGCCCTGGATGCCGAGGCCGCCGCCCTGCCAGCGTGGACGAACCCCGGCGAGCTGCCCGCGCTCTTGGCCAGCGCGGCCGAGCGGCCGGTCAACCATGAGGCCGCGAGCAAGCCCGGCGAGACCATCAACGCCGCCCTGGCCGTGCCATTCACGCTGAAGCCCGGCGAGTCGCGCTCCGTGACCTTCGCCATCACCTGGCATTTCCCCAACGTCCAGCGGTTCCAGCACGCCGGCAACTTCTACAGCACCCGCTGGCCGGATGCGGCAGCCGTGGCCGACTATGTGGCCGACAACCTGCCGGCCCTCTGGGAGCGAACGCGGCTCTACCACGACACGCTCTACCAGTCGAACCTGCCCGAGGAATTCCTCGACGCCATGACCTCGCAGAGCGTCATACTCCGCGGGCCGACCTGCTTCTGGTCGGAGGACGGCTATTTCGGCGGTTTTGAAGGCAGCTACGGCTGCTGCCCGCTGAACTGCACGCACGTGTGGAACTACGCCCAGAGCCACGCGCGGCTTTTCCCGGCCGTCGGGCGGAACATGCGGATCTCGAATTTCGTCACCTTCCTGCACCCCAACGGCGAGACCTCGCACCGCGAGCACGGCCCGCACGGGGCCTTCATCGACGGGCATTGCGCGTGCATCGAGGCGGCCTACCGCGAGTACCAGCTCAGCCCGGACCGCAAGTTTCTGGAGAAGATCTGGCCCGGCGTGAAGAAAGCCGTGGACTGGCTGATCGCCAAGATCGACCCGGACCGCAGCGGGCTGCCGCGGGGCGAGCAGTGGAACACCTACGACACGGCGGTCTCGGGGGCCAACACGTTCATCGGCTCGCAGTACCTCGCCGCGCTGGCCGCCGGCGAGCGGATGGCCCTGATCATGGGCGACGCCCCAAGCGCCCAGCGCTGGCGGGCGGTCCGCGAGGCCGGCATGAAGCACCAGAACGAGCAGCTCTGGAACGGCGAATACTACATCCAGAAGCCCGATCCCAAGCCGGCCCGCGATTACGTCACCGGCTGCCTTACCGACCAGCTTCTGGGGCAGTGGTGGGCCCACATGCTGGGCCTCGGCCACCTGTACCCGGCCGCACGGGCCCGCAGTGCCCTGGCGGCGGTGGCCAAGTACAACTTCCGCGAAAAATTCGCCGGCTTCAAGCAGGTGCCGCGGCGGTACATCCCGGACGACGAGGGCGGCCTCTTGATCTGCACCTGGCCTCACGGCGGCCGGCCCGACTCCTTCCTGCTCTACTCCGACGAGGTGTGGACCGGCATCGAATACGCCGCCGCCGGCGCGATGCTGTATGAAGGACTGGTGGAGGACGCGCGGCGGATCGTCCGCATGGCGCGGAGCCGCTACGACGGCCGCCGCCGCAACGGCCTGGACTCCGGCCCCGGCGGCAATCCGTACAACGAGCTGGAATGCGGCAAGTTCTACGCGCGGGCCATGAGTTCGTGGTCGCTGTTGCTGGCCTGCCAAGGACTCGTGCTCGAAGGCCCCAAGGGCGTCCTCGGGTTCAAGCCGAACTGGCAGCCCGAGGACCACCGCTCGTTCTTCACGGCGGCGGAGGGCTGGGGGCTGTTCGTGCAGAAGCAGGGCCCGGGCGAGCAGAGCGAGCGGATCGAGGTGCGTCACGGCCGGCTGCGGCTGCGCGAGCTGGTCTTCGCCCTGCCGACGCCTGGGGCCACGGCCGCCACGGCTGTTGTGACGCTTGCCGGCCGGCCGCTGGCCGCCACGCTCCGCCAGAAGGGCAGCGAAATCACGCTCGCCCTTGAGCCGGAGGCCGTGGTTGCGGAGGGCTCGGCGCTGGAGGTGGTTGTCCACTGGAAGGTTTAGCGGGCCGGCTTGCCCGCCGTGTCGGCCTTTAGCTCGAACGCGACGGAGACGCCGGCGCGGATGGAGATCTTGCCCAGGGCCATGGACTGGGGATCCTCGCCGCCGCCGGCACCGCGGGTGTCCTGGATCACGTTCTGCGACATGCCCGAGGAGCGCCCGTAGCCCCAGCCGGACCAACTGGAGAAGTACCAGGACCCGCCGCCGTAGGTCTCGGTGATCGCGGTCGGCTTGCCGATGCTGCACCCGAGCACGGCTGCCATCTTGGCCGCCTTTTCGCGGGCCGCCGTTAGCGCCAACTCGCGGGCCGATTCCCGGTGCTGCTTGAATTGGGTGGTCTGGAACTCGACCCCGTTGACGTGATTCACGCCGCTTTCCAACATCCTGGAGATCAGCGTCTCCACCTGCCCCGGATCGGCTAACGTCACGACGAACAGGTTGCGGGTGACGTAGCCGATCGGCTCGTCGATTTCGTTGTAGTTCTTGTATCGCGGCTCGATGGACAGGTAGTCGGTCTGCACGTCCTTCCCGGGCACGCCGCATTCCTTGAGCGCGGCGGCGGCCTTCTTCCAGATTTCGCCGTTCTTCCGCTTGGCGACCAGCAACACGGTATCGCGGGTTTCGATCCCGAAGTTGAGGATGACCTTGTCGGGCTTGGCCAAGACGAGCGCCTCGCCGGTAACGGTGATCTTTGGCTGGTCAACAGTCGGACGCTGTTGGGCCGCCAGGGGCGAGGCCGTAAGGGCAGCAAACAACAGTGCGGTGAACAGTTTTCTCATGCGGCGGTCCTTTCTGATAAAGAGGAAAAAGGGGACAGTCCCCATTTGTGCGACGACCATGCAAGCCTGGTGCCCGCCTCCGGGCCGTTCCGGCAAATGGCACCCAGGGGGTACCCGGTCCCCTTTTTCCGGCCCCGCCAATTATAGCAAGGCTCGGCGGGGCACAGTGTAACGAGTCTGTAACTAGCGCGTCCGTGAAGGAACCGCGTCACAGCAAGCCGACTCTTTATTGGGGAACGCTAATCTCCGCTGATCGACGCTCATTGAAACGAGAGCGGCGGAGGCCGTGGTTGCGGAAGGCTCGGCGCTGGAGGTGGCTTTCCGCTGGAAGGTTTAGCGGGCGGGCTTGCCCGCCGCGTCGGCCTTCAGCTCGAACGTGACGGAGACGCGGGCGCGGATGGAGAGCTTGCCGAGGGCCATGGAGTGGGGGGCCTCCCCGCCGCCGCCGGCGCCGAGGCGCAGATCCGGGGCCTGGGACACGGTCTGTGACATGCCCGACGGCTCCCACCAGTCCAAGCCGCCCCAGCCGCACCAACTGGAGAAGTACCAGGAACCGCCGTCGTCGGTCTCGGTAATGTCGATGGGCTTGCCGACGGCGCAGCCCAGCGCGGCCGTCATCTTGACCGCCTTTTCGCGGGCGGCGGCCAGGGCGAGCTCGCGGGCCGACTCGCGGTGCTGCTTGAACTGGGTGGTCTGGAACTCGACCCCGTTGACATGGTTCACGCCGCACTCCAGCAGCTTGGAAATCAACGTTTCCACCTGCTTCGGATCGGCCAGCGTAACCACGAACATGTTGTGGGCCAGGAAGGCGGCCGGCTCCTCGGTTCGCTCATAGCCTTGGTGCGGCGGCCGGATCGAGAGGTAGTCGGTCTGCACGTCCTTGTCCGGCACGCCGCATTCCTTGAGCACGACGGCGGCCTTCTTCCAGATGTCCGCGTTCTTTTGTCTGGCGACGCCCACTTTGGCGTCGTGGGTCTCGATCCCGAAGCTGAGGATGATCTTGTCGGGTTTGGCCAGGACGACCGCCTCGCCGCTAACGGTGATTTTCGGCGGCCCGACGCCCGGGATCGGTTGGCTCCCCAGCCCAAAACCCATTTGGGCTGCAAGGGGTGTGGTGCCCAGTACAACGAGCAGCGCAGCGGTGAGCACGGTTCTCATGGGCCGGTCCTTTGTGCGAAGAAATGGCAGCGATCCTTGGATACGCCAATTATAGCTTGGACGATAGAGCAAGTGTGTAAGATCCAGCTTATTTCTGCGCGAGCGCGTCCAGCGATTTCTGCCAGAACTCTTCCTCGCGCGGCAGCCCGTGCGCCTTGGCAAAGGCGATGAGGTCCTTGAACCGCTTCTGGGGATTCGCGCCGGTGGCGTAGCACAGTTTGGCCAAACACTGCGGGCAGAGCCAGAGCGGGCAGTGGTCGGCCTCGGGAAGGCTGTTGCTGCCGCACATCGAACACTCGTAGAAGATGCAGTGCTCCATCGAGAACATGTGGCCCGTCTCGTGCGTAGCCGTCGCCAACGTGCGGCGGAGCGTCAGCCGGAACGCGTCCTCGTTCTTCTGCGGGTCGCCGAAGCGGTGCATCGACCACACGCCCACGCGGTCGGCCAGCGACGCCTGGCCGAAGACGAAGTTCCAGCCCTCCCCCGGCCAGAGATCGGAGGTGGTCAAGGCGATCATGGCGACGGCGTCGGGGGGCAAGCGGGGCTTGAGCACGTCCGAAAGGACATAGGTGCTGAGGACCTGGGACATTCCCCACGCAGGATGTTTTCGTCTGGCCCGTTGGGGAACGAGCGCCAGGGACAAGTCGCCGCGGACCCGCACGGGCAACTGAAAGAAGATGCCCATGTACTCCGCCGTGAGCTCGACGATTTTTCGCTCGGTCGGGCTGAAATCACCCAGCGGCTGAATATAGATCACGCGGCGTCGCCCCTCGGCGCGGACGGGCCGGCCGCGGACATACTCGGTATAGGTCTGGCCGCTCTCCTCATGGCTTGCCAGCCAATCGCCGGGCTGCGGAGGCCCCAGCGGCTTGTGCAGGGAGACGAGTTTGCGGAACTGCGGCGGCAGCAGCGAGTTGTCGGGCGTCTTGGACACGGTGCGCGGACGCTCATCGCCGGATTCGGCGGCCTCCGGGAAAACGGGCGCCCCGCCGGCCCGGCCGGCGGAAACAAACCATGCCGCGGCTATGGCCCATAACACGGCGGCGACGGCAGGCCTGACGTTCCGGTCTAGCATGTCGCTTTCCCTTCGGGACGTTGATACCAGCCTATTTTACCGGTTCCGTATCGTCAAGACGCTTTGGGAGCCATGACCGCCCCCGGCATTCTCGCGAATGTCACGTTGCCAGGGCTGCCCAGCAGGGCTATCGTCTGCTGCCCAAGAGAAGGGGCAAGCCCCCGCAACGCAGGATACCCCCTTGCCGCACAATTCACCGGGCCGTACATTGCAGCGCAGCCTGTCCGGCACCGCCGACCCGGGCCGTTGAAAGCCGCAGCATGGATCGTTCTCGACGCCTTGGGGAAGCCGGCATCCCCCGCCTGCTCCTGCAATTCTCCATTCCGGCCATGGTCGGCATGATGGCCCAGGCCCTGTATAACCTCATCGACCGGGTTTTCGTGGGATGGGCCCTGGGGTCCAACGGGATTGCCGGCACCACCGTCGCCTTCCCGTGCATGCTCATCATGCTGGCCTTCAGCATGCTCTTTGGCTTCGGGGCCACGGCCCTGATCTCCATCCGGCTGGGCCAGCAGAACAAGGCCGAGGCGGAACACGTGCTGGGCAACGCCACCGTGCTGCTGGTGGTGGCCTCGGCGCTGGGCACCACCTTGGGCCTGCGGTTCCTGGACCCGATTCTCGTGCTGTTCGGCGCCAGCGACACCGTCCTGCCCTACGCCCGGGATTACCTGGGCGTCATCCTGCTGGGCACCGTGTTCCAGATGATCAGCTTCGGCCTGAACGCCACCATCCGCGGCGAGGGGAACCCGCGGATCGCCATGCTGACCATGCTCATCAGCGTCGTGCTGAATTTGTTGCTGGCCCCGGTGTTCATCTTCGGCCTGCGGTGGGGCATGAAGGGCGCCGCGCTGGCGACTGTGATCTCCCAGGCCGTGTCGGCCGTGTGGGTGCTGGCCTATTACCTCAGCGGCACAAGCGTGCTCAAGCTCCATGCCCGGCACCTGCGGCCGGACTGGCGAATCTGCCGGGCGATTTTCTGGACCGGCTCGCCCCAGTGTACCATGCAACTGGCCGCCAGCGTCATGCAGAGCATTCTGAACAACCAGTTGGGACGTTACGGCGGCGACCTGGCGATCGCGGTGATGGGCATCCTCTATTCCATCTTCATGCTGGTGGCCATGCCGATCTTCGGCATCAACCAGGGGGTCCAGCCGATCATCGGCTACAACTATGGGGCCCGACGGTTCGACCGGGTGAAGCAGGCCCTGGTCACCGCGATCCTCGCGGCCACCACACTCACGGCGCTGGGGTTCAGCGTGGCGATGCTGTTTCCGGGGGAGGTGATTCGGCTGTTCAACCCCAAGGACCCGGCCCTGCTGGCCCTGGGAACCCATGCCATACGGATTTCCATGCTGGGGCTGCCGCTGGTGGGTTTCCAGGTGGTCAGTGCCAGCTACTTCCAGGCGGTCGGTAAACCCAGGGAAGCCATGCTCTTGATGCTCTCCCGGCAACTGCTGCTCTTGATTCCGGCGGTCTTGATCCTGCCACGGCTGTTCGGCCTGGAAGGGGTGTGGGCGGCCCTGCCGACGGCCGATTTCGGGGCCTCTCTGGCGACCGGCCTCTGCCTGCTGGCGGAGCTGCGGCGACTGGACGACCGCGGGCACCATCCGCAGCATGGTCGGGCCGGCGGAACGGGTTGAAGGCCGCACATCGGTCCGCGTTGGGGCGCGGTCTCCGACCACGCGCGTTGGGGCGCGGTCTCCGACCACGCGCGTTGCTTCGACCGTAGGTCTCCTCCACGGGCCGGGAGACCTGGCGGTCGGAACGCGGCGGGGTCGGAGACCCGCGCCGAACGGGGATCGGAAGTCGGCGGGGTCGGAGACCCGCGCCGAACGGGGGATCGGAACTCGGCGGGGTCGGAGACCCGCGCCGAACGGGGATCGGAAGTCGGCGAGGTCGGAGACCCGCGCCGAACGGGGGGCCGCACATCGGTCTTCCCAACTTTCCCAAATTCGCCTTCCGGCGCTTTACAGAATATTAGCAAACCGTTATATTGCCGTTTTCGGATCGCCGCGCCGGATCGGGTGCGACGCGGCATCCGCCCTCCTCGCTGAAATCTCGAACCTGCGGCACCTTGCACGTCAACAGGGAGCCAGCTATGAACGGCAATCGCTTTCGGGCGGCGATTGTGCTCGTTTGTCTGTCTCTATCAACCGCCCTGGGCGGCGAGCCGGCGGTCGCCAAACGGGTCCTGCGGGTTGATCCGGCGGACAACCTCCTGCAAGCCGACGGCTGGCGACCGTGCCAGAGCGGGTTCACCGGCGATTCTCGCACGTTTGTCTGCGACAATGGCGGCGACGGCCAGGCGCGGCGTGGGGTGATGCAGACCGTCCAGCTCGACCAGACCCGGCCGGAGCCGATCGTCGCCTCGGTCTTCAGCAAGGCCGAAGGCGTGAGCGGTTCGCCCGATAGCGACTACTCCGTGTACCTCGACCTGGTCTACAGCGACGGGACGCCGCTCTGGGGCCAGGCGGCCAGCTTCGCTACGGGCACGCACGATTGGCAGAGGCGGCAAG
>Ga0181527_1005890_pt1 | contig 10005 bp, 7 predicted proteins | sample PEATcosm2014_Bin_30_FD_119762 | JGI IMG/M metagenome (GOLD analysis project Ga0181527, IMG submission 119762) | Peatland microbial communities from MTU Mesocosm Facility, Houghton, MI, USA - PEATcosm2014_Bin06_60_metaG | ecosystem: Environmental > Terrestrial > Soil > Wetlands > Peat | place...
AGGCCCAGGACGATTTTGTGGCGAGGATGAACGTTGAACTTCCCCGGATCATGGACAACTACATCAAGACGCGTGCGCCCATGATTGAGAAGCAAGCCATGAAGCAAGTGCCGCGCTAAGGCCGTGTCCGCCTAAAAGGGCCGCTATCGGTAAGGTCAGAAACCTGTCGGCTACGATCATGCGCTCATGAAACCTGGGGGGCGCAGCCCGCCTTCCGGCCATGCAACCCTTCCCACTCTAAAACCCGGTCTGCAAATTGAAACTAAAGGACTCCGGCGCTGGCGGGGGCTTTCGAGGGTTCTTAACCGGGATAGAAAGGCGCCTTCGCCACCTCTCGAATAGCAGATTCCAGCTCTGTATGCGCACGGAAGAGAGCTTCAGGAATGGCGGCTTCGACTGCGGGCGACAGCCCGATGCCAGTGCGGATGCAGGCAGGCTCGATGCCGATGATAGTGACGAAGGGCGGCAGGTCGCCAAGGAGGCGTGCGGCAGCGAGCAGTTCCAGCGCGTTGCTTCCATGGGCAGTGACCGCGCGATGAGCGGAGAGGGTATCGCCTTGGAGCCTGTGGACGGTGCCGGGTGGCGCCCCCAGCGCGACGGCATCGAGGATGATCAGGGCGCGGCGGTGGGCGAGGTACGGAAGAAGGGCAAGCCCCCGGGTGCCGCCATCGAGGAACTCAGCGGCAGAACGCTCGGAGGCGAGAGCCTCCAGCAGGCGCAGGCCGAGGGCATCATCGCCGAGGAGCAGGTTACCGAGCCCGAGGACCAGGATGTCAGCTAAGCCATCGGTCATGGTCGAGATCACCTTCCTGGTAGAACTTGTAGCCGGAAATGATGGAGGTGATCAGGCCGTTGCGATACTGGTGCGAATCGAACAATACGATATAGATGTGCAGAATGGCAAAAGCCACAAAGCTCCAGGCAAGAGTGTGGTGCCACATGCGGACGCGAAATGAACCGCCGAGGAGGGGGATGATCCAACCCACCAGCTTGCCCCAGAATCCCCCGGGGTTATCTTCGGAGTAAAGGGCGAAGCCCGTCAGGATCTGGCACCACCCCAACCCGATGACGAAGAGAGTGTAAGCAGCGCCGGCGAGGGCGTTATGGCCAAGGTGGACATGGCCGCGCTCCAGGTGCAAGTACCGCATGGCTTGGTCCTTGAGGTCGGCCCACCATGCGGCGCGCCAGACGAAGGGGAAGCCGGAGCGGGAGTAATTGTTGCCGACATAGAACCAGTAAACACGCAGCAGGAACGAGAACAGCAGGGCGTAGCCGGCGAGGAAGTGGATCTCGCGGATGCGGCCCATCACGAAGTGGTGGTACGCCTCGCCGTTGGAAGAAAGGATGGGAGAGGCCATGTAGAGGCCGGTCCAGAAGAGCGTGGTAATGGCGAGGACGTCGACCCAGTGGGTGACACGGACAGGGAGCTGCCAGACGTATTTTCGCCCGAAGCTGGCCTCCATGGGAACTGGGCCGAGGGTTCGATAGGTGACGGTTGCCATCAGTGCCTCCTTCAGCGGACGATGATCTCCGCGAGTTTCTCGCCATGGGGACCGATCACGTGCGACGCACAGGCGAGGCACGGATCGAACGAGTGGATGGTGCGCAGGATCTCGAGGGGGCGTTTGGGATCAGCCATGGGAGTGCCCAAGAGGGCCGATTCGTAGGCGCCGTGCTGCCCTTTGGCGTCGCGCGGAGAAGCGTTCCAGGTGCTGGGGACGACGATCTGGTAGTTGGCGATTTTCTGGTCCTTGATGTGGACCCAGTGGCAGAGGGAGCCGCGCGGAGCTTCCGAGAAGCCATAGCCCTTGGATTCGGACTTCCAGGTTTCCGGGCTCCAGGAGCGGGTGTCGGCGGTGGTGGAGTCCCCGTTCTTGAGGTTGGAGACAAGCTGGTCGAATTCGGCCTCGAGCCAGTTGGCGCAGAGTTGGGTTTCCAGGCCGCGGGCGGCGGTGCGCCCCAGCGTGGAGAAGAGCGCCTCAGGTCCGACCTTGAGCTGCCCCAAAGCTTCGGTGACAACTTCCTTATAGTCCGTGCGGCCGCTGGCGAAGCCGACCAGCATCCGTGAGAGCGGACCAACCTCCATCGCGTTACCCTTCCACCGGGGGCTTTTTAACCAGGAGTAGGCCTTGGTTTCGTCGAGCTCCTGATAGGGCGGTTGGGGGCCAGTGTAGCGGGGTTCGGTGACGCCATCGTAAGGATGCAGGGCGCTCTGGCCGCCCGGGTACTGATACCAGGAGTGCGCAATTTCCTCCTGAATCTGGGCGGGGTCCGCGAGGTCGACGGGAAGAACTTCCGCGAGATTCTTGTTGAGGATAATGCCGCGCGGGATACGGAACTTGGCAATATCGCCGATCCCGTTTTGTGGCAGGTCGCCGTAAGACATGTAGTTGCCGAGACCACCACCGATTTTGGTCCATTCGGGGTAGAAAGAGGCGACCGCCAGCAAGTCGGGAAGATAGAGATTCTCCACGATGTTGATCGCCTGGGGAATGAGGCCGCCAATCAGATTGAGGCGCTCCATGTTGATGGCGTTGTCGCTCTGCATCGCGATGGCGCTGGGAACGCCGCCCACCAGGTAATTGGGGTGGGGATTCTTGCCGCCAAAGACCGTATGAATTTTGATGATTTCCTTTTGCCACTTGAGCGCTTCGAGGTAGTGGGCCACCGCCATGAGGTTGGCTTCGGGCGGCAGTTTGTAGGCGGGGTGCCCCCAATAGGCGTTCTGGAAAATGCCGAGCTGACCAGATTCCACGAACTTCTTGACCGTGCCGGCCACGTCGGCGAAGTATCCGGGGCTGGCCAGAGGCCACTTGGGGGAAACCTTCTGGGCAAGGGCCGAGGTTGCGGCGGGGTCGGCTTTGAGCGCGCTGACCACGTCGACCCAGTCCAGGGCGTGCAAGTGATAGAAGTGGATCACATGATCCTGTATGTACTGAGTCAGGAACATGATGTTGCGGATGACATCGGCGTTGGGCGGAACCTGGATGCCCAAGGCGTTCTCCACCGCGCGAACGCTGGCCAGGGCGTGAACCGTGGTACAGACGCCGCAAATGCGCTCGGTGAAGGCCCAGGCATCGCGGGGGTCACGCCCCTGCAAGATGACTTCGATGCCGCGCCACATCGTGCCGCTGCTCATGGCGTCCTGAATGTGGTTGGTGTCGTCGAGCATGGCTTCGACGCGAAGGTGCCCTTCGATGCGTGTGACGGGGTCGACAACGACTCTTTTCGTCATGGCTTCTCCTTTTCCGCAGGTTTTTCCGTGGCGCTAGTGGCGCTGCCGGGCAGTTCTTTTCTGGTGGCACGGCGGATCCAGTAAGACCCCAGATGGGCCGCCACACCGATGCCGGTCAAAGTCACCAGGGTCTTTCCTACCGTATCGGGCGTGGAATCAATGCCGGGCACGGGAATTGAGGACAGGCGCTGGTAGAACGGCCCGTTGTCCCAGAAGTTTTCTTCCGAGCAACCCATGCAAGGGTGACCGCTGCCGATAGGGAAGCTCACTCCATTGTTCCACTTCACGGTGGAACAGGAATTGTAAGTGGTGGGCCCGCGGCAGCCCATTTTGTAAAGGCACCAGCCCTTGCGCGCACCGTCATCGTCCCAGGCTTCGACATACTGGCCGGCATCGAAGAACGGGCGGCGGTAACACTTGTCGTGGATGCGCTGCCCGTAGAACATCTTGGGGCGGCCGTTGCGATCGAGCTCGGGCAACTGATCGAAGGTAAGCATGTAGGTGAGGACACCGGTCATAACTTCGGCGATGGGCGGGCAGCCCGGCACGTTGATGATCGGTTTGTGGGAAATGATCCTTTTGATGGGCTCCGCACCGGTAGGATTGGGGTGGGCATTCTGCACGCAGCCATTGGCCGCGCAGGAGCCCCAGGCGACGATGGCCTTGGCCCCTTCGGCAGTTTCCTTCAGGATATCGAGGAAGCTCCGCCCCCCTACCGTACAGTAGACGCCTCCATCTTTGGTGGGGGCATTACCTTCCACCGCGAGGAGGTAGCGACCCTTATAGTCCTTCATAATCTTATCCCGAATCTCTTCACACTGCTCTCCGGCGGCGGCTTGCAACGTATCGTCGTAGTCAAGCGAGATCATGTTAAAGACGACATCCTGGGTGATCGGATGAGAGCTGCGGATGAAACTCTCGCTGCAACAGGTGCATTCCAAGCCGTGCAGCCAGAGGACGGGGATGCGGGGTTTGGTTTCCATGGCCGCCACCACTCGCGGCACCATAGTTGATTCCAGGCCCATGCATGCGGTCATGGCGGTGCAGAACTTAAGGAAAGATCGACGATCAACGCCGTGCTGGCAAAGAAGGCTATAGGTTGAAGACTGTCGGTTCGATTCCACGGGAACCTCCTGCGAGGGAAGGCCTTCGGAACCCGACATTATGGGCAGTAGCAATACCAGAAAATGAGGTCGAATTCAACAAAAAAATTGCACCCCCCTGCCATTAAGTCTGTTCAGGGCAGGACCCAGGCCGATGCGTCCATTCATCGTGCTCGCAAACCCTATGGGCGCCTGTAAAGCCCCGCCCTTCCGGCTACGCTTTAAGAGCGTCCAAATGTGGTGAGAAATTCGTGCTAAGGTGGGCGCTACTTACTCGGCTACCCCAACCATAAACCGCGATCCCGAAAAGGCGGTAGCTGGCGCTACCCCACTCCCTCAAGGTGCCTGCGGCGCGCCGAAGCTAAAGCACCTTTCCGAATTGACGCGTTTTTCCGCAGCCGGGAAAGCCCCGCCCCACTTCTGCTCACTTTTCCCCGCGGGGGCGGCATGGCGCTTATCAGACGGTCTTGAGGTCCACGTGGAAAAGCTGCTCTCCCATGAAGAATTCGTCGCCGTCGACGAGTTCGATTTCCGTGCGCACACGGCGGTAAACACCGTTCCGGCTGCGCAGATCTTGTAGAACGAAGCGCCCCGGTTGGGCCACGATGCGGGCGTGCGTTCCGGACATGTACGGGTCATCTTTGAAGACCAGGTCGCCCGTGGTCCGGCCCAGGGTGGTTTCCGACTTATCGAGTTTGAACTCCGATACAACTTCGCCATTCAACTTGATGTGCTCAAGCTTGGCGGTGAGTGGCCCCTTTTGCAATTTGTGGGCGCCCCACACCATCGTGCCCTCAAGGGGCTCCTTGTTGAGCGATTCGTCAAGGCTCTGGGTGACGAAGCGGAAGAGTTCGCGCCCCAACAGGAAAATGTCGCCGGGAATAAGTTCCGTATCCTGCTTTTGGCGGATAAAGGAACCGTTCTGGCTGTTCAGGTCCTTCAGCAGCAGTTTGCCTTCGCGCACGGCGACGGAAGCATGGCGAGGCGAAAGCAACAGATCCTGGGGGTAGCTCAGGTCGCAGTTCTCGCGACCGATCAGGGTTTCCTTGGTGACGGGTACCGTTTTGCCAAATGTCCCATCGGGTTTCTTTTCGGAAATCTTGGCCTCGAGGCGAGGCCCCGCGCGCAGGCCCGAAAAAACAACCGTTCCATCTATGGCCGATTCCGGGAGGCTCAGGGCTGCGGGCACCGCCGGCTTGGCCACCGGCGGCGGAGCTGGGGGAGGAGCGACGGGGCGCGGTGGCGGTGGAGGCGCGGGCCGGGCGACAGGTGGTGGCGGTGGACCCGCAGGCCGCGGGGGAGGAGCGACGGGGCGCGGCGGGGGAGGAGCGACAGGGCGCGGCGGCACGGGTGGCGCCGCGACGGGCCTGGGGGGCGTCAGCGGACCGGGCGCGGGTGGCGTCGCCACTGGGGGTGCAGTTGTCGGTAGAGGGGTGCCACAGTATCCGCAGAATTTGCTTCCCAGAGGAAATGACTTGTGGCACTTCGGGCACATTACCTGGGCGACGGCGGCCGGTGCGGCTGGGCCGCGTGGAGCGGGCGCGGACGGCGTTGCGGGCGCGGGTGGCGTCCCTGCGTGTTGCGGCTTTCCGCAGCGCGCGCACGCGGGCGCCGACGCCGGGTTCATGCTTCCGCAGGATGCGCAGCGCGTGTAACGTACGGTTCCTTGTTCATCATTTGCGTCAGCGGTCATATTCTGTGCTCATCTCGATTTTTGTCGGCTTTACTCGCCGGTGGCTTTAATCCAAATTGGGTTAGTATAGCAGCGAAATTCATTATTGGCGCTGTTTCGTGTGCTGGCCACCAAGCGGATGTATATCCAATTCTGCGATCCTTCCTTGAGGATGGGGCGAAGGTCGAAGGGAACCAAGCCTGCGCTGGCGAGAGCCTGGGCGGAAGGCACCGGCACTTCCACGGGCGGCAACTCTCCCGTGTTGGTCCCCACGATCAGTTTAAGGGATTGCAGGGGCCCAAATTCTTCGCTACTCACCCAGCGGAGCTGCAAAGGAGGCAGCGACTTCAGAGGGCAGGAAATCTCTTGTCCGATACCGACATCTTCGGGGTCGTCGAGCGAGCCATTGGAGTTGCGATCGAAACCGGCAATCAAGATGGGTCCATTGCTCCCGACCGTGCGGCCTTCGCGCAGGGCACGCAGGACGTTTTCACCCCGTGGCCCCATGCCGGCCGGCGCATAGGCCATCGTGGAAATCCGCCCCAGCGCGTTGTCCTCGGCATATCCATTGAGGCCGCGCGAAGGCTTGCCGAGGAAGTCCACCACGTCCATGGTCGCCTCGTAGTTCAGGTCGCCGTGCGCGTCGGAACCGGCGGCGAGAAAAGTCTTGAAGAGCGGGGCATGGGTTCCATCACTCCGCGGCCCGAGGCCGCGCTGGAGCAGCGGTTGCCATCCTTCCTTGATGCCTTGCTCGAGGCGTGCGTACTGGTCGGCGCCGGGGTCGGGTTGGAAGCAGGCGCTGGCATCATCGTGCGGGCGAATGCAAAACGGGTCGCGCATGTCGTCAGCCGTGGACAGGGTGGCGCGGTTCCACGGTTCCAGACCCACTAAGCCTGCCTGCAGTTGCTGTCCGTCCGGGGCCAGGAAATCCGACATAATATCCCATTGTCCTCCCCGCATGACCGGACTGATGGGATCAAACGGGTGGGCGGCGTAGGCAAATCCCCCCGCCGCGGCAATCCGCGCCAGAGCGTCCTTGAGAGGCATGGCCGCATAGGACGGGGAACCATCACCTGTAACTATAACGGGGTTTTCAGGGTCTTTAGGGTCTTGGAAACCCTTGTCAGGATCATCGGGAGATGGCGCCGCTACCATGTGGACGGTGGTCAAGACAGCGTCCTTGCCGGAAGCGACCGTGACCTCCTCACCCCGAATCAGCATCAACCGCCCGTCGCGGAAATTCTTGACGTCGTCCAACTCCTCTTTATAGCGATCGGGAGAAAGATCGGTGGAGTGATCGGTTAAAAGCAACCAATCCATCCCGGCCTGGATGGCCGCTTGCTTAGTGACGTCGAGCGGATACCCGCGTTCCGCGGGATTGTCCGTGTAGCCGCAGTGGTAATGGATATCCCCTCGGTACCAGTTGGGGATTTGCGGAAGCGCTGGGGCGTTCAGCCTCACGCGAAGATAAAAGTCCTGGTTCGGCCAATCCACGGCCCGAATTGAAACCCATAAGTCCACGGAAGCGAACGATCCGCCCAAGAAGTGGCTGGCGAGAAAAGACTGAACCGTCTCGCGGGGGACTTCGAGAGTCTTCTTAAACCTATCTTGAATCTCCAGGGGTTGGCCGCCCGTGCGCGCGTCGAAAGAAAAGTCTTTGCTCGTTCCCAACATTAGGGGCTCCGCGGTGAACTGGTGCCGGGCGCCGCTGGGCTTCACGAAGACGTTCACACCTTGGAGCTTCAACGGGTCGCGTTTGACATAGTTGGAGACGCCGGACCCCGTGGTGTGGGCTTCCTGCTCGACGCCGTTGATGATCTCCACGAAGATGGGGAGATAAACATCTCCAGGGTTTCGCAACGAGCGTGGGGCGTCAGCACGGAAAAACACCCCCGTCTTTGAGAGTTTTTCCTTCAATTGGTCTACCAGTCCTTCCTGGGGCTGGGAAAAAGCAGGGAGGGCCGCCATAAAACACGCCGTCACCATCATGGCGCCAAGAAGATAACAAAAATGCCAGATTTTAGGTCTCATGGGATTAGCTTCCGTGCGACCTGAATGGGTATGCACTGGTTCGCCGAGGCCACCAGCGCCACAACCTTCCCGTCAGCATCGAGCAAAGGCGCGCCCGATTCACCAGGATCCGCCTTATGTTCCATCTTCAGAGTGCTTCCTTGAAAGGTCACCTGAACGCTGAGAAGGCGCGGGGCGATTTGAGGTTGGCTGATGCCGAAGGGATAACTGCACAAGACCAGCTTAGCATTGGCGGCAGGGTTGGCCGCCGGATCAGGAAAAGACACGGGTTGAAAGCCCGTCCCCGTAAGTTGCAACAGGGCCAAGTCCGACAAGCCTTCGGCGTGAAGGTGCAGCGTCGCCTTCTCCTCGGAGTCGGGGTCTTGGTAATCCTGCTGGACCATTTCATCGGGCGGCATCTGGAGGACCTTCAAGGATTGCTTGTCGGTGCTGAGAGCGGATTGAAAATTAGGCTGACCGTCCGCCGCCGTCACTAGCGCCCCCGCAGGCCAGGCATAGGTCTTCACACTATTCTTATCCAGTTCCAGGTGTTGGTGCTCGATCAGGAAGTCCACTTGCGGATCGAACTTCCAGGGCGCGATCACGCGTTTGGTGGTTAGCAGTTTTCCATCCGCACTCACCAGGAAGCCCGTGCCGGATTGCGAAAACTGCTCCGACGCCTTGGACTTCGGATCGCGCACCGTGTATTCCGTGTACAACAGGTAGAGAGCGGATTTGGCCTTTCCTCCCACGGTCTCGTCCAAGTGCATTTTCGCCAAATGTTCCTTTGCCATGTTGATGGCCGCCGCGGAATTTGGGTTGGCAAGGGTGTCTAAAATCGTGTCGGCGGTCATGTGGAGGAGGGGATTGCCCTGGAAAAAATTGAGCGGGACTTGTTCGTTCAAGGTCACGGGGATCACGACCTGTTTGGCGCGCAACGCCAGCTTCTCCAGCGAGTTCAGCTTGACCTCGATGAAGCTCTGGCCGGTGATCTGAATCTTGTCCTTGTCCACCATATCGCGGACCGGCTGCATGGAATCGAGATCAGCAAAAATGATGGCGCATTGGAGAGGCGCGGGAAGGTCGACGGGTTCCTTATTGGAAAGCTTGAACTCTTGGTCAAAGGTTTCGATGTGGACCGGAATGCCGTTCACCGCCACACCCTGAAAATACATGCGCTCAACCGTGGCGGCGCGATCCACAGGTCGAATGCTGACGGAGAGGCCGAGCAGCAAGCGGTCAAAGTTGATATCCCGAAACGAGAGACTCTTGTAGACACCGGGATTGGGCGCCGGTTGACCTCCCTTCGTGGGAAGTTGATAAATCTTGGCGCCGCGAATTGCTTCCGGCATCTGGCCCGTGGGTTCGGCTTGTTGGGCGAGGACGGGCGCGGAAAGAGCGCAAAGCATCAAGACGATGAGCGCAGGAAACCTAAAACGCGAGAGATGGGATGGCGGCGAGAACATTTTGTGTGGACTCCCGGAAAAATCCGGCACTGGAGCGGCTTACCTGGGGACCCGCGCAGTTTCTTTTCGAGAGGCGGGATCTTGCCAGCTAACCTCATAGAGTTCCACGGGCGTATCCTTGCCTTTCACGCGGATGGGTTCCAGTCGTTGCGCCGGTATTCTGCCGTTCAATTGCAAGTAGGTGGATTCGGAAACGAGGATCTGTCCCCCGGCGGCATTCGAGCACAGCCGCGAGGCCAAGTTGACCGCGTCGCCGATGACGGTGTAATCCATGCGTTTGGCGGAGCCAATGTTCCCTGCCGTCACCGGGCCCGTATTCACCCCCACGCCCATGCGGAGTGGTTGTTGGCCGCGATTTTCCCAATCGCGGTTGAGAGCGGCCATGGCGCGCTGCATTTCTATGGCAGTTCGAGTGGCGCGCAAAGCGTCGTCAGGCCGGGAGAGCGGCGCCCCGTAAACCGCCATGATGCCATCCCCGAGGTACTTGTCGAGGGTCCCGCCCGTGTCGGAGATGATGTC
>Ga0181527_1005892_pt1 | contig 10004 bp, 8 predicted proteins | sample PEATcosm2014_Bin_30_FD_119762 | JGI IMG/M metagenome (GOLD analysis project Ga0181527, IMG submission 119762) | Peatland microbial communities from MTU Mesocosm Facility, Houghton, MI, USA - PEATcosm2014_Bin06_60_metaG | ecosystem: Environmental > Terrestrial > Soil > Wetlands > Peat | place...
AAGCCCTCTGCGACCCGACCGATCCGGCCAGCACTGCTTCAGAGCCGCTCGCCGCGCTTCCCGCCGACGCGCTCACCAGCGGCGGCTCCGGCACGGCCTTCGACCAGGACTCCGGACTGACGATCACCAACGACGGCAAGACCTACACCATCGACCTCAGCCAGGCGAAGACGGTGGGAGACCTGCTCAACACGATCCAGGAGTCCGGCGCGGGCGTGCTGGCCCAGATCAACGCGAGCAAGACGGGCATCCAGATCAGCTCCCGGCTGAGCGGGCCGGGCTTCACGATCGGCGAGAACGGCGGCAGCACCGCCACGCAACTGGGCGTGCGGACCCTCACCGCCGCCACCGAGTTGTCCGACTTGAACTCCGGCAACGGCGTCGGGCTCGTCCCCACCGGCAGCAGCGACCCTGATTTCACCATCACCCAGCCCGACCAGAACATCGAGCTTAACGTCAGTCTGGCGGGCCTCACCACGGTCGGCCAGGTCTGCGACCAGATCAACCAGTTGGCCCACGCCGCCGGCGCAAACTTCACCGCCCAACTGGACAGCGTCGGAAACGGCATCGAGCTGGTCGACAACAATCCTGCGGACGGCACGATCACCGTCACCGCCAATTCCCAGAGCACGGCGGCGGTCGATCTGGGGCTCGTCCCCGCCGGGCAGACGTCCGCCAGCTCCACCGCCGTCGCCACGGCCGGCGGCACGCAGCAACAACTCACCGGCAGCGACGTCAATCCCCAGGTAACGCCGGGGGTCTTCACCGCCCTGCTGCAGTTGACCCAAGCCCTGCGGAACAACGACACCCGCGGCATCCAGAACGCCCTGAGCCTGTTGGACCAGAGCACGGTCAACCTCAGCAACGCCCAGGCCGAGCTCGGCGCCAGCCAGCAGGGACTCGACGCCTTGCAAACGCGGGCCCAGACTCAGCAGACGGACCTGCAGCAGCTCATGTCCAACGAGTACGACACCGACGTGGCGCAGGCGGCCTCCGACCTGACCGCCGAGCAGGTGGCCTACGAAGCCTCGCTCCGCGCCACCGGCAGCATCCTGCAGTTCACGCTGCTGAACTACCTCTAAATAGCCTTGCACGATTCGGGGAATCACGCCGGGCTATTCAGGCTCACCGCTGCCACATCGTTTCGGCCGTGCCGACGGCGGCGGGGACGACGATCATCAGCGGCACCCAGGCGGCCTGGGCCGGAGTGAACAACAGGCCGCTCGTGCCCAACTGCTGACAGCCGATCACCAGCAGCAGGAACAGCGTCACGACGCCGATGCCCAGGCCCATCGCCACGAACACGTTGCGGCTCTCGCGCGACACAACCAGCGGCAGTCCGAGAAACAGCAGCGTCAGGTCCAACAGCGGCTGGACGATGCGGGAATGGATGGTCACGCGGAGATCGGCGCCGTAGTCCATCGCGCGGTTCCGCAAGGCGCAAACCATCTCCACGGTCGAGCCGAACGCGCGGAATGCCCGGCCGCCCGTAAGCTGGTCGAACGTCACGTCACTGGCGAGGAAGCATTGCTGCGGCCCGAGCCAATCGGGGGCGTCCCGCGGCATGACGAGGACCGGACGGCCCTCCAGCGCCAGCGACGATTTCTTGGCGAGGTTCTTCGGGTCCTGCACGCCGTCGAGCAGATAGCCGCCCGGCCGCTCGCCCGCTGGAGGCCGGTAGTACGCGTTGTCGGCCACGAGATGGCTGCCGTACTGGCTCAGGGACCGCGGCAGCAGGAAGTCGGGCTTGTCGATGCGGCTCTGGTTGATGTAAGCGGCCTTGCCCCTGAGGATCACGTCTGTCTCGTAGTCGCGCAGGAAGGGCACCTCGTCCGTGGCGTTGCCCTGCAGGTCGCCGGGCCGCTTGGCCAATTCGTCCTTGAAGCGCGGGATGATCGTCTCGCGATTGACGGCCGCGGCCGCCGTGATCACGACCCCCGCCAGGATCACCGGCGTCACGATGCGGACCCGCGAGATACCCGCCGCCATCAGCGCCGTCATCTCGTTGTGCCGCTGGATCCACGCCACCGTGAACATCGCCGACATCAGCACCAGCAGACTGCAGGTCCGATCGAAGAAGAAGATCGACTGGAAGCCGTAGTACCAACCCATCAGCCGCAGCAATTGCCCCCCCTTGGCACAGTGCAAAAACGCCTCCAGGTTGGTGAACGCATCGAAAATCACGTACACCCCCGTGAGGCTCACGAAGCAGATCAGAAAGGTCTGCACGAACTGCCGCAGCAGGTAGCGGTCGATGATCCACATAAACTTGGGGGGCGACGCGGGGGCGGCGGGCGATCCTTCTTGCCGTCAGCGGCCGGCAGTTTAGGTGAAGTCAGACCCCGGGTCAAGAGCGACTGGGGATTGCCAGCCCGCCCCGCCGCGCGGAGAATGGGCGTTGCCGGCCGCTTGCGGCTTCGCCGGCCCTTGCCGGTTACGCACGGCCGGCCGCTTGCGGCTTCGCCGGCCATCGGGCCGGATGGACAACCGTGTGCGGTTTCGCCGGCCATTACCTCCGGAAGGGGCTCTGTTGTTCCGAAATGCAATGCCACGAGTGACTTCTCTCTACCGCGGCCGGGTGCTGCCGCTGGCCCTGCGTCTTCGCACCGGGGCGGCCTGGCTGGGCCGGGGGCTCGTGGACCTCGTCTACCCGCCGGTTTGCGTCTTGTGCAACGCGGCACTGCCGCCGGACCGGCTGAGCCGCCTGCTCTGCGAGCCGTGTGGCCGCCGCCTGGCCCCCGAGGAGTGGGGCGGCTGCCGGCGGTGCGGGGCGATCCAGCCCGATGGCCTCGAGCGGCCCGAGACTTGCCCCAGTTGCCGGAAACACCCCCGCCACTTTGATGCCGCCTTCCCCCTTGGGGCGTACGAGGGCGAGCTGCGCGAGGTGGTGCTGCGGACGAAGCGGCTTTCTCACGAGTCGCTGACCAAGGCGCTCGGCCGGCTCTTGGCCGAGCGGCGCGGGGCGGAATTGGCTCAATTCCGGCCCGACCTCATCGTTCCCATCCCCATGCACTGGTGGCGGCGGTTGTGGCGGGGTGTGAACAACACCGAGATCCTGGCCGAGGAGCTCGGCCGGCGGTTGGGAAAGCCCGTCGAAAGGCGGCTCCTCGTCCGCCGCCGCCCGACCAGGCCGCAGAAGGACTTGTTGCTGCCGGAGCGATTTGCGAACCTGCGGAACGCTTTCCGCCTCCGCCGCGGCCACCCGCAAGCGGGTGCCCGGCAAGCGGGTGCCCCGGCACGCTGGCAGGACTCGCACATTCTACTGGTCGATGATATCTTGACTACCGGGGCCACCTCCAGCGAGGCGGCCCGAGTGTTCAAGCAGGCCGGGGCCGGCGCCGTGGCCGTCGCCGTCCTGGCCCGAGCGTGAGCCGAACGATGCCCGATCTTCCTGTAACCCTTGAGCCTGAGCCCCCCTCGCACCCGTTCCGCGCGGCGGTGATGCGCGGGTTGGGCGTCTTGGTGCCGCCCCTGCTGACGGTGGTCATCTTCGGCTGGGTCATCAGCACCACGCAGCACTACTTCCTCGAGCCGGTCAACGCCGCGGCCCGGCAGACCATCGCCTGGATGCTCCGCGGCGAGATCCGCGAAGACCTGGCCGTGTCGGACCCGGCCAAGCGAACCGCCCTGGCCGACGGCCGCCCCTACTATCAGCTCGACGACGGCTCGTTCGTTCCCGTGGAAATCTACGAGAGCGTCCGCCGCAGTCCGGGCACGGAGACGTTGCCGCAGACCGGCCGCGCGTACCTGAACCGCTACGCCGAGCTCGCCTATCTCCGCCCCTACTACGCCATCCCCTGTTTCCTGGCCGTTTTCATCCTGCTGCTCTACCTGTTGGGCAAGTTCCTCGCGGCCGGTATCGGCGGCTTCTTCTGGGACGGGATCGAGCGGGCCATCCACCGCCTGCCCTTGGTGCGCAACGTCTATTCCGGCGTCAAGCAGGTGACCGACTTCTTCCTCCGCGAGCGGCAGATCCAGTTCTCGCGGGTCGTGGCGGTCGAGTATCCACGGCCGGGGATGTGGAGCATCGCTTTCGTCACCAGCGAGGGATTAGACGACATCCGCGCCGCCGCCGCCGAGCCGGTGCTGGGGATTTTCATTCCGACGTCGCCCGTGCCGATGGGCGGCTACGCCCTGGTGGTCCGCAAGCGGGAGGTGCTCGACCTGAGCCTGTCGGTCGATCAGGCGATCCAATTCATCGTCAGTTGCGGCCTGGTGATCCCGCCGCCGGATCTCGGTCAACTGCGGGCCGGTCCACCGCCGTCCGGCGAAACCGCCCCGCCGCCGCCCAGCGGCGCGCGGCCGAGCGGTTCGTAGGTCGGGCCCTTGGGGCCCAAGTGGCTGGCGAAGACTACGACCTCGGCGACGCGGAACCGGCCGGCGTCGAAGGCAGCCTGCTCGCGGAGCAGCCGGCCGAGCTCGCCCAGGGCGGGACCACCGCCGCGGACGCGGCCGATCGTCAGGTGCGTCTCGAACCGCCGAGGCTCCTTCGGGAAGCCCAGCTTGCGCAGGGCCTTTTCGATGGCGGCCGCAAGGCCGGCCGCCGCCTCGGCCCCCGCGCCTGCCCCCAGCCAAAGCGTCCTGGGCCGGCCCGGATGCGGAAACGCCCCCGCGGAGCGGATCTCCAGCTCAAACGGCGACAGGCCCGCGACCGCCTGCCGCACCGCCTCGCAGACCCCCGGCAGGTCCGGCTCCGCCACGTCGCCGAGGAACTTCAACGTCAGGTGCAGGTTCTGCCGCTGGACCCATTTGACGTCGGCCTGCGCCACCCGTAATGAGTCCATCAGCTCGGCGGCCCGGTCGCGGACAGCCTGGCTGGTCTCGACGGCGATAAACGTGCGGATGGGCATGGCGGAAGGATTTGAGATTTTAGATTTCCGATTTCAGATTTGCGATTTCAGATTTGAGACCTGCCAGCGGCAGCCACGGTTGGCGGCTCGCTTGTGGTTTCGCATGAACTGAAAACTGACAGCTCCCTCAAAACGTCAGCATTTGCCGGTATTGCCGCAGGCGGCGATCCAGGTCCTCGCGGCCGATCTGGCGGAGGCGATCGAGACTGAAGTCCTCGACCGTGAAACTGGCGGCGATCGTGCCATAGGCCATGGCCTCCTTGAGCGTTTTGGGCTCGAAATTGCCCTGCTCGGCCAGGTAGCCCATCATCCCGCCGGCAAAGCTGTCGCCCGCCCCGGTCGGGTCCACAACGTCGGGGGTGGGGTAGGCGGGCAGGACGTAGATCTCGTGTTGGCTGAAGAACATGGCGCCGTGCTCGCCTTTCTTGATCACGGCGAAGCGAGGGCCCATCTGCCGCACCGCCTGGCCCGCCCGCACCAGGTTCTCCTGGCCGGTCAAGAGCTTGGCCTCGCTGTCGTTCAGCACCAGGCCGTCCACCCGCCGGAGCAGCCGCAGGAGGTCCGCGTGCGTGTCGCGGATCCAATGGTCCATCGTGTCGGCCACGGTCAACTCGGCGCCGGGGCACTGGTCGAGGACCTGCATCTGCTGCTCGGGCGAGCCGTTGGCCAGGAAGAGGAAGCGGCACCGCCGGTAATGCTCCGGTAGCCGCGGCTCGAACTGGCCCATCACGTTCAGATCCAGCGCGAGCGTCTCGCGGTCGTTCATGTTCTCGGCGTACCGCCCGCGCCAGCGGAAGGTCTTGCCGCCGGGGACAACCTGCAGCCCGGCCGTATCGATGTTCCGCTCTTGCAGCATGCGGGTGTGCTCGGCGGGCCAGTCCTCGCCCACCACCCCGGCCAGCCGGACCGCGGTGAAGTAGCTGGCGGCATAGGAAAAGAAGACGGCCGAGCCCCCCAGCACGTTGTCGCGGCGCTCCCGCGGCGTCTCGACGCTATCCAGGGCCACCGATCCGACCACCACCAACGGCATGGGAGCCTCCTTCTTTCGGCGACTACGCCATGATACGCCGCCGCGCAGGTAGCGGGTAGGGGCGGGGGCCAGGGATTGGGCTCAGTTCCTCCCCTCTCCCCTCGCGGGAGAGGCACCCACGACCATGCTTCGCACGGTGCCCGACCCGGGGGTGAGGACGTTCCACCTTTCGCCCCTGCCGACTGACCGCCTTGCTTGCCGCCCGGACGCCGCCGATGTTAGAATTACCAGGAAAGAGGGCAAAGGTGACCTTATGCGCCGAGAGGAACTGATAGAAGCGATCCACGCCCGCCCGTTTCAGCCGTTCCGGTTGTGTGTTTCGGATGGTCGGACCTTCGACATTCGCCATCCGGAAATGCTGATGGTGGCGCGGCACTCAGCCAGTGTTGGCCTGCCGGAGAATGGTGGGGAGGAGGTGCCCGGCCAGGCTTACCCGAAGATGGCCCGCTTCGCGATGGTGGACCTGCTGCACGTGACCGGGATCGAGCATCTATCCCAATCCCAGCCCGAGCGCCGCGGCGGCTAAAAGGCCGCCCGAAACGTCTCCCCTCTCCCCTCATCCCTTTTTCCTGGCCTGACGCGGCCGTGGAAGTACAGGTCCGGACCGAGTTGCTCGCTCTGGAGCGGCTCGACCGGCAGGGCGTCGGAGAGCAGTTCGATCCCGCGGCCGGCCAGGGGACCGGGGGCGTCGGAGCCTCCGATGAGCCGCGGCGCGACAAAGACGTGGACTTCGTCGATCAGCCGGGCGTCCAGGAAGGTGCCTAGGAGGTGCCCACCACCCTCGACGAGGATGTTGGTCATGCGGCGGCGGCCGAGCTCGTCTAAGAGCGCGGCCAACCGGGCCTGCGGCGTGGAACCAGCGAAGATCCGCACTTCACAGCCGTCCTGGCGGAGCCGCCGGCAGTCCTCCTCCTTGGCCTCCGGGCCGGCCGCCACCAGGACCGGCACCTGGCGGGCGGTGCGGACCAGGCGCGACGTTGAGGCCAGCGTGGCCCGGGTGTCCAGAACGATCCGCAGGGCCGTGCGCGCGACGAGGGGGACAGTCCCATTTTCGCGGCCGCGCTGCGCGGGGCCGCGAAAATCGGGACAGTCCCCAGGCCGGGCGGTAAGCTGCGGATCGTCCCGCTCGGCCGTCCCGCGCCCCACGAGGATCGCGTCCATGCGGCCGCGGATCGCGTGGACCCGCTGCCGGGAAAGCTCCCCGGAGATCCAGCGGCTTTGCCCGGTGCAGGTGGCGATCTTGCCGTCCAGCGTCATGGCCCACTTGGCCAGGACCCACGGCCGCCCGGCGGCCAGGAGTTTCAGATAGGGGGCATTGAGTTGCCGGGCCTCGTTTTCCAGGAGCTCGGCGTCGACCGCCACGCCCGCGGCCGTCAATTCCGCCAGGCCACCCCCGGCGACCTGTGGAAAGGGGTCCGGCATGGCGGCCACGACGCGGGCGATCCCGGCGGCCAGGATCGCCCGCGTGCAGGGCGGCGTCTGGCCCTGGTGGCAACAGGGCTCGAGCGTCACGTAGAGCGTGGCGCCGCGGGCGCGGGAGCCGGCCAGTCGCAGGGCCTCCACCTCGGCGTGGTCGCCGCCGAACCGCCGGTGCCAGCCCTCGCCGATGATCTCCGCGCCGCGGGCGATCACGCAGCCGACCATCGGGTTCGGCTCGACGGAGCCCTGTCCCTGGGCTGCCAATTCCAGGGCCCGCCGCATGTGCCAAAGGTCGAGGTCGAGGGGGGGCATGGATGAAGGGTGAAGGGTGAAGGATCAAGGATCGAGGCGGGCTGGTCCGTTGTCAGTTGTCCGTTGTAGTTTTGACAACTGACACCTGCCCGCCTATTCCGGCGTCCAGAGTTTTCCGCCGCCGGTGGCCTTGGCACTGTCGGGGGTCCAGAGGCCCGACGGCTGGTCCGGGGGCGGCTCCTCCGCGGGCTGCGGACCGAACTGGACGGGCGTGCCGTCCGGATTCAACAAGCCCACCTCGACGAGCAGGTGGGTAAGCGCCTGGGCTACCCCCGGCTCCTCGATGTGCCGCGTCTCGATGTGCCGCACGAGCTGCATCGCCTCGGCGGCGTGGCCCGCCGCAAAGCGGAACGACAGTTCCAGCAGGTCCCACGAGGCACAGGACTTTCCGGCCGCCCGTGCCGCCTGGCGTCCCTGCTCGACGTGGCCCAGGGCATCCTCGATCTTCTGGGCCGATTGGGCCAACAGGGCGAGGGTCTGTAGCCGTTCGGGCCGGTCGGCGAAACTGGGTCTGGCGATGATCTCGCGGCCGAACTTCTCGATGGCCTCGACCACGCGAAAGGCAGCCGCGCGCTGAAAACCGGCCAGCAGGTCCTCGTCGGAGAGCTTCTCGACGACCACCCGCACCAGCCGCAGCAAGGACATCGACTCGATCTGGCCCGGCGACGGCTCGATGGGCCCGAGGGTCGGCAGGCCCAGGCGGCCCCGCAGATCGTTGAAGTCGAAGGCAGGCGGGGTCCGCCGGCACCAATGTTCCAAGACGAGGATGACGGCCAAGAGGGGGACGCGATGGGCCGGCTGGGCGGCGGCCGCGAGCGGCGTCTGCCCGCCGAGCACGCCCAGCGGCGTTTCCGGCCAGACTTCCAGGAGGGCCTGCTGCCGGTGCTGGGCGGTCAGAGCGGCCAACTGCTCGCGGGTCGTGCCGCGGGGGAGGTTCCAGCGCCGCGTGAGTAGTTGGAAGCTGGCCGAGGTGCGGTTGGCGACCTCGGCTTGGGGTTCCGGCCCGAGGGCCTCAGGGGCCAACGCAACGAGCAGGCCGCGGACCGCCTCGAGGTCGGCGGTGGCGAGCCCCTCGATTTCCAGTCGCGCCTCGCGGTCGGTCTGCCGGCCGAAAAGCATGGCCTGACCCAGCACCCGCGGCATGCTGGCCAGCGAAAGCCCATCGCTCGTCTGGGGCATGGGGCGATCCAACAGGACGCAGATCCATCGCGGCGGCGGCGACTGCTCCGTGGCCATCGCCGCCGGGTCGAAGGGGACCTGGGTGACCCGCGGATCCGAGAGCAGCGCCTCCCCCAACTGCTCGGCATCCCGCACCGGCCAGTCCAGACGCAGCCAGGATGCGGCGTCGCCCAGCGGATCGGACGAGAGCAGCATTGCCAAGGCGGTAGCCTCGACGGCATCCTCCAGCGGCGAGTCCGCAGCGGCAGCGGCCGCAGGGGTTTCCGGCAGGCCGGTCCCGCTGGCCGTTTCTTGGGCGGCCCTGAGCGAGGCGAACTTCCGCCATGCCGTGACGGCCCCCTCGTCGTCGGCCAGCCACTGCCGGAGAATCGCCAGGTCCTGCCAGAGGGCCGCCGCGTTTGGGGTCTCCTCGGTCAAGGCGGCCAACTTCTCGGCCGCGGCCTGCCAGCGGCCCAGCGGCAACAGGTCCAGCGCCTCGTCGAACCGCGGCTTCCAGTGGGCCTCGGCCGGACAGGGCAGCAACGGCGGCTCGCCTTTCATCAACAACGGGATCTCCAGTGAGCGGTTCCACTGCGCCAAGTGCTCCAAGGGGTGCGGGTCCTTGGGGGCGGCCATCGCCTGGAACCGCCAGAGGGCCCGGGCCGCCAGCCAGTCGCCATCCTCCAGGAGGACTTCGGCCAGCACGTCGGCCGCCATGTAGACCCTGGCTTCCAACGCCCGGCTGGAAAGCGCGATGGCTCGCTGGAGCTTCGGCATGGCGGCCTGTCCCGTCTCCGTCAGTGCCGTAAGGATGGCCGCTTCGGCCCAGGCGACCGGGTTCTCCGGGAAAGCCTTGAGGAATTCGGCGACGTGGGCCTGACCGGCTTCCAACTGTTGGGTCGCCCGCAAGAGCATGGCCTTGATGGCCATCAGGCAGGCCCGCTTCTGGCCCTGCGCCAGCAACCGATCCACATGCTGGGCGGCCGCCAGGTACTGCTCGCCCTCGAGCATCCGATCCAGCTTGTCCAGATCGGCCACGAGATCCGAGCAGCAGAACTTGATCTTCTTTCCCGTACCGCCGGGACAGGGAGAATAGGCGTCAATGGCCATGGGGCAGCGCCCGAGGAATCGACTGCGTAAGTTAGGGAGCGGCCCACGCGGGCCAAAGAACAGGGCATTGTACCACCCCGCGGGGCCGGAGACGAGTGCTAGCGGTAGTGGCTAGTGGCGACAAC